>JGI24751J29686_10000167_pt1 | contig 30575 bp, 29 predicted proteins | sample KBSSwiS6_FD_29686 | JGI IMG/M metagenome (IMG submission 29686)
CGACCACGACCGANCCTCCGACCACGACCGANCCTCCGACCACGACCGAACCNCCGACCACGACCGANCCTCCGACCACGACCGANCCNCCGACCACGACCGAGCCGGCTGGAACGCAGGCCGGATCGCTGGTCCTCCTGCCCTCCTCTCTCACGGTCTTGCTCGCCCTATCGGGATGGGCGAGACGGCGCTCGCGCAAGTCGCCCGAACGGGACTGAGCGACAAGCCCGTCAGGTCGCCTGAGATACTCCCTACGGTCATGGCGAAACGGTTCCGGTTCCGGCCCCCGGGTCTCAAGCCGACGACGAAGATCGGGACGCTCGGCCCGTATCGGGGACGGCTCGGCCTGGCCTGGGTGATCGCCCCGATCGTCGCGGGCGCCCTGATCGTGATCGCCGGCTACCTCGTGCTCGCGAGGTGACGCTCGAGGCGTTCTGCTGGCCGCCCTCGGTCGGTCACGGCGAGCCGGCCCAGTTGTTCGTCTCTACCGACGCTCCGACCTTCGACGTCGCCGTCGTCCGTGAGGGCGCCGGGTCCGAACCCGTCTGGAGCGCCGAAGGCATCGCCGGACGATCGCACGACACGCCCGAGGACGCCTCCTCGAACGGCTGCGGCTGGCCCCCCGCGCTCGAGATCCCCGTCGGCCGTTGGCGGTCGGGATACCACGCCGTCACCGTGACCGTCGACGACGAACGCGCCGACGCGTTCCTCGTCGTTCGACCCGACCCGTCCGACCCGGCGCCGATCCTCCTCGTGCTCTCGACGACGACCTGGCACGCGTACAACGACTGGGGCGGCCCGTCGCTGTACACCGGCGGCACGCGCGTCTCGTTCGAACGCCCGCTCGCGAAGGGCTTCCTCGTCAAGCCCGAGCCGATCGGCCGGATGATGCAGCACGTTCCCGACCGGGAGGCGATGGGATTCCGCAACTGGGCGCGCCCGCTCGGCCTCTCTGAGTGGTGCGGCGGGGCCGGATGGTTCACGTACGAACGGACCTTCACCCGCTGGGCCGAGACCAACGGTTACCGCGTCGACGTCGCGATCTCGCAGGACCTTGAGGAGCACCCGGAGATCCTCGAGAGCCCGCATCTGGTGCTCGGCGTCGGCCACGACGAGTACTGGTCGTGGGGCATGCGCGACGCGTTCGATGCGTTCGTGGGGCGCGGCGGCAACGCGGCGATCCTGTCGGGGAACACGTCGTTCTGGCAGGTGAGGTTCGACCCCGGGCACCGAGGGATGACCGGCTACAAGTACCGAGCGGACGAGGACCCGATCCTGGGCACGGCGGACGAACGGTTCCTGACGGGCTGCTGGTCCGACCGCCGGGTCGGCCGCCCCGAGACCTCGACGATCGGCCTCACCTTCACGCGGGGCGGGTACTCGAGGTACGGACTCGGCGCGGCGGAGAGTTCGGGGGCCTACACGGTCCACCGACCGGAACACTGGGCGTTCGAGGGGACCGGGTCGGACTCGGGCAGGGAGTTCGGCGACGCGGACGCGATCGTCGCGTACGAGTGTGATGGCTGCGCGTTCGAGACCGGGCCCGACGGCCTCCCGGTGCCAACCGGCGTCGACGGCGCCCCCGAGGGCCTCGAGATCCTCGCCACCGCGCCCGCCCACCTGTGGGCGCAGCACGAGCAGCCGACGAGGTACGCGCACGAGCCCGGCGATCTCGAGCAGTGCTCGATGGCCGTCTTCGGCGACGCAGGCCCGGAGCACCTCGCGGAGCTCGGCGACGGCCACGCGGTGATGGCGGCGTTCGAGCGCCGCGGGGGCGGCACGGTCGTGAACGTCGGCGTCACCGACTGGGTGCTGGGTCTNGGCGACCCGGTGGTCGAGCGCATCACGCGCAACATGCTCGACCGTCTCTCGCGNTGACGCCGGTCGCTACGATGCGCACATGCGGTGGGGCGGGTTCGAGCGGGCGTGCCCCGAGATCGGCGAGCTGGCTCGGGCACGGTTCGAACGCGACCAGCTCGTCATGCTCGGCACGATCCGCCTCGACGGCTCGCCGCGCGTGAGCCCCAACGAATGCGACCTCGCGGAGGGCCGGTTGTTCGTCTCCATGATGTGGCGGTCCAGGAAGGCGCTCGATCTGCTCCGCGATCCACGGATCGTCGTCCACAGCGTGACGACCAACAACGACGGCACCGACGGAGACGTGAAGATCTACGGCCGCGCGGTGGACGAACGGGACCCGGAGCTCCGAGCCGCGTTCCGGGAGGCGATCCGGCGGCGGATCGACTGGGCTCCCGACGAGCCTGAGTACCACTGCTTCTCGATCGACGTGCGTTCGGCTGGCTACGTACGCTTCGGCGACCGGGCGGAGGCGCTCACGTGGGACGCGGAACGCGGGCTCCGGCGCCTGCCCCCACCTGGCTAGGTCAGCCGACCTTCCGCAGCGGGGCGTAGGCCACCAGCAGCCGCTTCTCCCCCGCATCCTCGAACCGGACCGTCGCCTCCGCGTCCGAGCCCGAGCCGCTCACGGTGAGGACGACGCCCTCGCCCCACTTGTCGTGCTGAACGGTGTCGCCCGCCGAGATCTGCGGGATCTCGCGCCGNCCGTCGACGGCCGCCCGGATCGGCGAGACCGACTCTCCGTCGGGGACCACGATGTCGCCCTCCTCGAGCGCCTTCACGAGCTCGCTCGGGATCTCGCCGAGGAACCTCGACGGCGGGCTGTACGACGTCGAGCCGAACAAGGTCCGGCTCCAGGCGAACGTCAGGTAGAGGCGTTCGCGGGCTCGGGTCACCCCGACGTACATCAGCCGGCGCTCCTCCTCGAGCTGCGCCGGATCGCCCATCGAGCGGTAGTGCGGGAACACGCCGTCCTCAAGGCCGATGATGAAGACCACGGGGAACTCGAGCCCCTTCGCGTTGTGGAGCGTCATCAGCGTGACGCTCCCCGCCTCCTCGTCGTACTCGTCCTGCTCGGAGACGAGCGACACCTGCTCGAGGAACTCGGCGAGCGTCCCGTCGGGCGAGCGCTGCTCGAACTCGGCCGCCACGCCGCCGATCTCGCGGAGGTTCTCGATCCGCCCCTCGGCCTCGACGGTGCGTTCGGCCTCGAGCTCGAGGAGGTAGCCGGACTCGGTGGCGGCCGCCTCGACCATCCGCTGCGGCCCCGCCCCGGAGTCGTACGCCTCCTGGAGCCGCTGCATCACGCCGACGAACCCCGCGATCGCGCCCTTGGCCCGCGCCGCGAGCTCCGGCAGCTCGTCGGCGCGGCGGGTCGCCTCGAGGAACGGGATCTGCTCGAGCGCCGCGAACCCCTCGAGCACCGCCACGGTCGCGTCACCGATCCCGCGCTTGGGCGTGTTCACGACCCGTCGCGCGCTGACCACGTCCTGCGGGTTCAGCAGCAGCCGCAGGTACGCCAGGATGTCCTTGACCTCCTTGCGCTGGTAGAACCGCACGCCGCCCACGACGCGGTACGGGATGCCCGCACGCATGAAGATGTCCTCGAGCACGCGGCTCTGGGCGTTCGTCCGGTAGAAGACCGCGACGTCGGAGTACCGATGGGCCTCGTCCTCGACGAGCCGGTGGGTCTCCTCCGCGACGAACAGCGCCTCCTCGTGCTCGTCGTCCGCGCGGAAGCGGACGGCGAGCTCGCCCTCGGTCGTCTCGGTCCACAGGGACTTGGGCTTGCGCTGGACGTTGTGCTCGATCAGCGCGTTCGCGATCGCGAGGATGTTCGAGGTGGAGCGGTAGTTCTGTTCCATCAGGAACACCTCGGCGTCGGGGTAGTCGCGCTCGAAGTCCAGGAGGTTCTGGATCGTCGCCCCGCGCCACGAGTAGACGCCCTGGTCGGCGTCGCCCACGACGCAGACGTTCCGGTACTTCTCCGCGAGCAGGTTGACCAGCTGGTACTGCGCGCGGTTCGTGTCCTGGTACTCGTCCACGAGGATGTAGCGGAACCACTCCTGGTAGTGCTCGAGCACCGCGGGGTGGTCGCGGAACAGCCGGACGGTCTGGGTGATCAGGTCGTCGAAGTCGAGCGCTCCGGCGGCGAGCTTGCGCTTCTCGTACTCCACGTACACGTTCGCGATCGTCTGCTCGTAGAAGTTGCCCGCCATCTGCGCGAACTCGGCGGCCGACAGGACGTTGTCCTTCGCCTTGCCGATCGCCGCGGACATCGCCCGGGGCGGGTACCGCTTGAGATCCAGGTTCAGGTCCTTCAGGACGCTCGTCAGCAGGCGTTCGGTGTCCCCCTCGTCGTAGATCGTGAAGCTCCCGGGGAGGCCGAGGTGGTCGTGCTCGCGTCGCAGGATCCGCGCGCACGCCGAATGGAACGTGAGGATCCACATCCCCTTCGCGATGCGCTGCCCGAGGAGCCCCTCCACCCTCGCCGCCATCTCGCGGGCCGCCTTGTTCGTGAACGTGATCGCGAGGATCGCGAAAGGGCTCACGCCGTGCTCCCTGATCAGGTACGCGATCCGGTGCGTGAGTGCTCGGGTCTTGCCCGACCCGGCGCCCGCCACGATCAGCACGGGGCCCTCGGTGTGCAGGACCGCCTCGGCCTGCACCGGATTGAGGGCATCGACGAGGGGCGAACGCACGGCCACGGCACTGATTGTAGGGGGGCCTCGGACGGTCTCCAGCCGAACGGTGGAAAGCCCTCCGTCCCGGGTCCGGGTGCTCAAGGTACCCGACCGAACCTGCGACACTTCAAGGGATGGCCGAGACCGAGATCATCGACGACAGCGCCGTACCCGCTCGTCCGCAGGTACGCCGCCGGAAGCGCCACCGCGGCCGGATCCTGCGGATCGCGGGGCTGGTCTTCATCGCGGCGGCGCTCGTCCTGGCCGGGTACCTGTGGTGGAACCTGTGGGGGACCGGATTCGCGACCCAGCGCGCGCAGGAAGACCTCCGCCCCGGGTTCGAACGCAACGTGGCGAGCCTGACACGCGCCGACGCCCACGACCGGGTGGCCAACGTCCCGGGAGACGCGGTGGCGATCATCCGGATCCCCAAGATCGACGTCGACTACGTCGTGGTCGAGGGCACCGATACCGAGTCCCTGAAGAAGGGCCCGGGCCACTACATCGACACGGCGTACCCGTGGCAGGACACCGGGAGGGTTGGCATCGCCGGGCACCGGACGACGTACCTCGCGCCCTTCTGGTCCCTGAACGAACTTCGTCCGGGCGACCGGATCGTCCTCGCGACCGAGTACGGGATCTTCAACTATCGGGTAACCCGAACGGTGGTCACGCCGCCGACGGGGATCCTGCCCTCGGGAGACTCGGTCTTGCGTCAGACGGTGGATCCGAGCCTGGTCCTGACGACCTGCAACCCGCGCTTCTCGGCGTCGACCCGGCTCGTGGTGATCGCCGACCGGGTCGACTGATCCTCCTGTCGCGCCGGAGGCTTAGCAGGCGACGGCGCCCGGCCAGAGGTTCTTGATCCACCGGACGCACACGTGGACATTCGTCCACTGCACGCGGGTGAGGTCGATGGCGCGTTCGCCGCTCCACGGACACTCGTCGCGGATCGTCTCGAATCGGAGACCGTGAGCGGTCTTCTCGAACCGATAGACGCCTTCGCCCTGCGGGCAGTTCGGGTCGTTGAACAGCGTCACGCGGTCGCCGTCGACGACGAAGCTCCCCTGTGTCTTGAAGTCAGACATCTGGTGATGCAGGAACCAGGCGCCGTGCCAGAACATGATCGTGCTCACCCCGGCATCGACCCGGTACGGCGGGCAGCGCAGGCACCGGAACGGCAGCCCGATGCGGGCTCCGCCCACATCGCGCAGGGTCAGCGTCCGCAGGTACGTGCCGTCGAGCACCGTCCTCGTCGAGGGCGGCAGCGTGGGCGACAGGTATGGGTACGGCATCAGCAGGGGGTCGACCGTCCGGTCCGGTTCCTTGCCCGGCAGGCCGCCGATCTTGAGCAGCTTCGTCGGCGACGCGGACGTTCCCGAGACCGCGGGGCTCGCGGGCGACGTCGCGCCGGACGCGGCCTCGCCCGACGGGCCGGGCTCGGGCTCCGAACGGGCCACCGCGACGACCACGACGGTGGTGAGCACCCCCGCCGCGAACGCCAGACCCAGCGACCCGAACCGTTGCCAGCGCGAACCCATGACCGGTATACAGGCTATGCTGGTCTCTCCCGAAAGGTCAACCTAGGGCATGGACGAGCGGGACAAACGTCGCGTTGGCGAGCAGGTCGAGCCCGGCGGTCGGCCCAAGGCTCCCGGACGGCTCGAGACGCTGCAGCGGTTCGTCAACACTTACAACAAGGACTTCCCGCCGGCCTGGGACCGGCTGGGCACGCCGGCGAAGGCTCGGGGGTGGCTGCTGCAGAAGCGGCTCGTCACGGCCCCGGTGCGGATCACCCACGCGGACGTCGATCGCCTCCGCGAACTCAGGGAGGCGCTCCGGGCGCTCGTCGCCGCGAACCACGGCAACGCCGTGCCTCGCGAGGCGCTGGAGACCCTCCGCCGCGAGGGAGCGAGGGCCCGGCTCAGGGTGGGGTTCGGATCGCGGGGGGCGACCGAGCTCGAGCCGGTCGGGCACGGCGCCGACGCTGCGGTGGCGACCGTCCTGGACCTCCTGCACGAGGCGCAGACCAGCGGCGTGTGGCCCAGGCTCAAGGCGTGCCGGCAGTGCGGGTATGCGTTCTTCGACCGCTCGAAGAACCGTTCGGCCGCGTGGTGCGCGATGTCGATCTGCGGGAACCGGACGAAGAACCGGACCTACCGGCGCCGTCGGGCCCGGACGAGCACGTTCATGACCTCGGCGAGCTGATCGGCGAGGCGCCCGTTCGATCGGTCGAGCGTTACTCCCACTCGATCGTCCCGGGGGGCTTGCTCGTGACGTCATAGACGACGCGGTTCACGCCGGGGACCTCGCGGACGATGCGGCTCGCGATCCGGTCGAGCACCTCGTGCGGGAGCCGGGCCCAGTCCGCCGTCATCGCGTCCTCGCTCGTCACGGCGCGAAGCACGATCGGGTGCTCGTACGAACGCCCGTCCCCCATAACCCCGACGCTGCGAACCTCGGCCAACAGCACGCAGAACGCCTGCCAGGTCTCGCGGTCCAGACCGGAGCGCCGGATCTCCTCGCGCACCACGTGGTCGGCAGCCCGGACGATCGTGAGGTTCTCGCGGTCGACCTTGCCGACGATCCGCACCGCGAGGCCGGGACCCGGGAACGGCTGTCGCTGCACGATCTCCTCGGGGAGGCCGAGCTCTGCACCCACGGTTCGGACCTCGTCCTTGAACAGGTCGCGGAGGGGTTCGACGAGCTCGAGGTCCATGTCCGCCGGGAGCCCGCCGACGTTGTGGTGGCTCTTGATCCTTGCCGCCGTGTCCGAACCGCTCTCGATCACGTCGGGGTACAACGTCCCCTGCACGAGGTAGCCCGCGCTCCGATGCTCGCGCGCGACCTCCTCGAACACACGGATGAATTCCTCGCCGATCCGCCGCCGCTTCTCCTCGGGGTCGGTGACGCCCTCGAGCCGGCCGAGGAACCGGTCCTCCGCCTTCACGTGCACGAGCGGGACCCGGAAGTGCCGCCCGAACGTCTCCTCGACCTGCTCGGGCTCGCCCTCCCGCAGCAATCCGGTGTCGACGAACACGCACGTCAACTGTTCGCCGATCGCCTTGTGCACGAGGAGGGCCGCCACGGCCGAGTCCACCCCCCCGGAGAGCGCACAGAGCACCTCGGCCGATCCAACCTGGGCTCGGATCGCGGCGACCGCGCGTTCGATCACGTTGGCCGGGGTCCAGTCCGGGAGCAGGCCGCACCCGTCGTACAGGAACCGCTTCATCACGGCGGTCCCTTTCGGCGTGTGCGCGACCTCGGGGTGGAACTGCACCGCGAACAGGGACCGCTCGGGATCCTCCATCGAGGCGATCGGGATCGCGTCGGTCCGGGACGTGACGCGGAACCCCGCGGGTGCCCGCCTGACCGCATCGCCGTGGCTCATCCACACCTGTTCGTCGGCGGCGAGGTCCTCGAGCAGGACCCCCGGCTCGATCACGTGGAGCTCGGTACGGCCGTACTCGCGCTGCCCCGTCGCCTCGACCTCGCCGCCGAGCGCCTGCGCCATCAGCTGGTGCCCGTAGCAGATCCCGAGCACCGGGACGCCGAGCTCGAACACGCCCGGATCCAGGGCCGGGGCCCCCGCTTCGTACACGGACGCGGGGCCACCCGAGAGCACGATGCCCGCGGGCGCGCGCGCGGCGAGCTCGGAGGCGGTGAGGTCGTGCGCCACGATCTCAGAGTAGACGTGGCACTCGCGGATCCTGCGCGCGATCAGCTGCGCGTACTGCGCCCCGAGATCGANGACCAGGACCGGGCGCCGGGGCGTGGCCACCTCGCTAGTGACCCATCCCGACGCGCTGGGCGGTCTGGTACGTCTTGCCCTCGCTCTTGATCGAGGGCGCCACCACGAGCTCGGCCTTCTGGAACTCGCGGATCGTCGCGTAGCCCGTGGTGGCCATCGAGGTGGCGAGCGCCCCGAACAGGTTGAACGTCCCGTCGTTCTCGTGGGCCGGTCCGGTGAGGATCTCCTCCAGGCTCGCGACCTGCTGGGTCTTGACGCGAGCACCGCGCGGGAGCGTCGGGTGGAACGTCGCCATCCCCCAGTGGTANCCGCGGCCGGGCGCTTCATACGCGCGCGTGAGCGGCGACCCGATCATGACCGCGTCCGCCCCGCACGCGATCGCCTTCGCGATGTCGCCGCCGGTCCGCATGCCGCCGTCGGCGATCACGTGGCAGTAGCGGCCGGTCTCGCGGAGATGCTCCATCCGAGCGGCCGCCGCATCGGCGATCGCCGTCGCCTGCGGTACGCCGACCCCTAGCACCCCGCGCGTCGTACACGCGTTTCCCGGTCCGACACCGACCAGGACGCCGACCGCGCCCGTCCGCATCAGGTGGAGCGCCGTCGTATAGGAGGCGCAGCCGCCCACGATCACCGGAAGGTCATAGGTCGCGATGAACTCCTTGAGGTTGAGCGGCTGGGTGTGGGTCGAGACGTGCTCGGCTGAGACCACGGTGCCCTGGATCACGAGAACGTCGAGACCGGCGCCGATCACCGCGTCGGCGTACCGTTCGACGCGCTGCGGCGTCAGCGAGGCGCACGAGACCACCCCGCCCTCCTTGATCTCGCGGATCCGTTGCTCGATCAGCTCGTCCTTGAGCGGCTCGCGATAGAGCTCCTGCATGCGCGCGGTCGCCTTCTCGTCGGACAGGGTGGCGATCTCCTCGTAGATCGGCTCAGGATCCTCGTAGCGCGTCCACAGGCCCTCGAGGTTCAGGCACGCCAGACCGCCGAGCTGCCCGATCCGGATCGCGGTCGCCGGCGAGACCCCGGCGTCCATCGCCGAGGCCATCATCGGCAGCCCGAACGTGTAGGCGTCGATCTGCCAAGAGATGTCAACGTCGTCGGGGTCCCGCGTCCGCCTGGAGGGGACGATCGCCACCTCGTCGAACCCGTACGCCCGCCGGCCCATCTTCCCCTTGCCGATCTCGATCTCCATACGCTTCCCCCGCTCCACGGACCCGGATATGCAGCGGCGCCCACCCGCTTCGGGTGGACGCCGTCACTCCATGCGGGGAAGGTACCACGGCCGTGCGATCGGACCGGTTGCGCGAGCGGGTCACGTGATCGAAACTCGGGATGATGACCACGTTCANCTGACGCTGACGCCCCCGCGCACGTGCCCCGCCATGGCCGAGGGCCCCGCCTGGGGCCCGGTNCTCAGCTCTCTTTGACGACGTGCCCCGCCTCGTGCACCCGCAGGTCCGTCAGTCCCGAATGCTGCCGGTCCCCTTCGACCAGGACCGCGTCGCCTTGGAGATACCCGAGCTCCTTGAGCTTCGTGAGCGTCTTCTGCAGGGACTCCTCAGGCGATTCGATCATCGTGTCCAGCACGAGCTCGGGATGCTCGGGGACCTCGTAGGGGTCGTCGACGCCGGTGAACCCCTTGATCTCGCCGGCCAAGGCCTTCTTGTACAGGCCCTTGGGGTCACGGTTCTGCGAGAGCTCGTCGAGCGTGGCGTGCACGTAGACCTCGACGAACTCGCTGATCGACGCCCGCACCTGATCTCGGGTCTCCTTGTATGGCGAGATCGGGCAGCAGATCGTCGCGACGCCGTTGCGCGTGAGGAGCTCGGCGACGAAGCCGATCCGCAGGATGTTCGTGTCCCGATCTTCCTTGGAGAAGCCGAGGCCCTTGGACAGGTTCTGTCGGACCACGTCGCCGTCCAGGATCTCGGTCTTCATCTGCCGAGCTTGGAACTCGTGGTAGAGCATCTCGGCGATGGTGGACTTACCGGCGCCGGACAGACCGGTGAACCAGACGGTGAAACCCTTCCGTTCGGGGTGATGGGTCACAGGAAGCTCCTTCCGACGGCCCCCTCGGGGGCGTCGATGTCGTAGAGCGATAGGATGGACGGGCCGACGTCGACGAGGTTGAGGCCGGTGATCTGACCTGTGGCCTGCCCCGGGAGACCGGCCATCGCCCACACACCGTTACGATCGTGGTTCGCGCCGTCGGGTCCCGTGTCGTTCTCGTAGGTATAGATGCTTCGGTTCCCCACCGAGCCCACGGAACGCCACGAGAGATCGCCGAAGTACACGATCAGGTCGGGCGCGACGCCACGGACCTCCGGGTACACGTCCTGGGGCTTGAACACCTTCGTGCCGAGCGGCGCCCCATCGGGCCCCGGTGCGGCCTCCAGCCTCTCGATCAGCTCCTCCCGCACGCCCTCGTACCGGCTAGGCTCCACGATCCCGTCGGGTTCGCGGCCCTTGACGTTCAGGAACAACCGACCGTAGTAGCCACCGTCGCCCCATGCGACGGTCCGACTCCAGTCGATAGCCGCCTCCTTGACGGGGATCACGTGCGACGGCTGCGCCGCGAGCGCCAGGAAGCCCTCTTGGATCAACCAGTCGTTGAAGCAAAGGCCTCCCATCATCGGGCGCGCGCCATGGTCGCTCATCACGATCGTGATCGCGTCTTCGGGCAGCGCCTCGAGGAGCTTGCCGATCTCGACGTCCAGGAACCGGTAATAGTCCTGGAACGCCGTCTCGTACTTGTTCCCCGCCTCGTAGAGGGGGTGGCGGGGATCCCAGTGCTGCCAGAACACGTGATGGAGTCGGTCCGGCGCGATCTCGCACAGCATGAAGAAGTCCCACGGCTTCTCGGCGGCGAGCTTCCGCGCCACCTTGAATCGACGTTCGGTCATCGTGAACACCTGTTCGAGCGCCACGTCGTAGCCGGCGCGACGGAAGTCGGGGATGTCGAAGATGTAATCGTTGCCACTCCCGAGCTCGGCCACGATCTCGGTCTCGAGCTCCGCCGGGTACGCCCAAGATGTGGCCGAGGGGGGCGTTAGGAAGCATCCGACCCGCCAGCCGGGGAACGCCTTCGGCGGCGGGAACGAGGGGGGAACGCCGATCAGCAGCGATCGAAGACCCTTGCCCCCCAAGGCATCCCAGACGGCAGGCTCCGTCACGGCGTTCGACGTTGCGATCGACAGGCCCTCGTAGGTGTTGTCCTTCCGATTGCGGAACCCGTAGATGCCGAGCTGTCCGGGCGTCTTGCCGGTCATGGCGCACGCCCACGCCGGGACCGTGATCGGTGGCGTGATGCTCGCCAGGTCGCCCCACATGCCGCGCTTCATCAGCGCGTGGATGTTCGGCGTCTCGGTTTCGAAGTCGCGGAACAGGAGCTGGGGGGTGCCGCAGTCCAGCCCGATGACCGCGACTCGAGGCGTGTCGGTCATGTCCGTGCCTCGCATGTCGGTCAGGAACAGGGTTCGTCAGCAAGAGGAGCCCCGTAGGGCTCCGAACGCATGCTACCAACGCCGCACCACGGTGACCTGGGATGATGGGCCGCCGTGGACCTCCTCAGGCGGGTGATGATCCTCGAGGCCGCCGTCTGGGCGGCGTGCGGTGTCGCGATCGCCGTGGCGCCCCGGTTCGTGCTGGTTACGATGTTCGACCTGCCAGAGCTACCCGACCAGGGCTACGTCCGGATCGCGGGCGTCTTCGCGTTNTCCCTGTCACTGCTCATGGTGCTCGTGGCTCGGCGCCTAGAGACCCTGTGGTGGTTCACCTGGGCGTTCGTCCTCGCGACCGCCGGTTCGGCGATCGTGGCGGCGCTGGACGCGCTGTTCGGGCTGCCCGTTGGGGCGTCGGCGCTCCTGTGGTGGGTGTTCGCGGCCATCAGCACGGCGTTCACGTTCGGCTTGCTCGCGGGGCTCGCGAAGACGGGCACCGAGCGCCCGCCGTTCTGAGGTTGGTTCCCGACCGCCGGTCCTTGACCCGCTCGGAGGCTGAACCAGGAACGCCGATACCATGATGGCCGGTCAGCGGTTCGGGCGGGATGAAGGAGACCATGCGAAGGAGTGCGCAACGCGAGGAGATCGCTCGACCCGGATCGAGCAAACCCGAAAGTGACGGTCCGCGTCCGGGACCACGCCGTCGCCGGGTCTGGGTGTTCGTCCTCCTCTCGATGGTCGTCCTCGGCCTGATCGCGCTCGTCCTCGTGCGTCAGCTGGGCTCGGTGCGACATAACCTGGTGGAGGCGCGCATCGCGATGGAGCGAGGCCGGAACGAACTGGTAGATGGCGATGCGGCGGCCGCGGTCGCGTCATTCGAGCGAGGTCGACTGCTCTTCCAACGTGGGGCGGACGGCGCGGGGGGACCCCTTCTCGACGCCGTTTCCTGGCTCCCCGTCGCTGGTCGCACGACCGATGCGATCAGCGCCATCGCCGGGGCCGGCGTCTCGACGGCCGACGCGGCGCGGGTCCTCGCTGCGGCGTTGGCGGACACCCCGGGCGGCCTCGCGGGCCTCGCCCCCACGAACGGAAGACTCTCCCTAGAGCGGTTCCCCTCCCTCGCGAAGGCCGCAGGCGAAGCTGACACCTTGATGGTGGACGCAGTCTCCCGGCTCGACGAGGCCCCCCGGACATTGCTCCTCGGCCCCGTCGCATCGGCACGCCGAGATGCCGCAGCGGAACTCGCCGAGCTCAGGGACAAGGTCCACGCCGCCTCGCTCCTGCTCCAGAGTCTCCCTAGGTTCCTCGGGGCCGACGGGCCCCGCAGGTACTTCGTGGGTCCGCAGAACCCGGCAGAGCTGCGCGGTACCGGAGGCCTCATCGGCGCCTACTCCATCTTGACGATCGACGAGGGCCACTTCCGCTTCGAGCCGTTCGAGCCGATCCAATCGCTGCCCACGCCAGTGGGCGAGGTTCCGGCGCCCAACGACGACTACGCGACCAACTATGAGTCGTTCCGCGGCGGCGATCGGTTCTGGACCGCGATCAACGTGATGCCCGACTTCCCGTCGGTCGCCCAGGCGATCCTCAGCTCCTACGAGGCCAGTACTCACGAACGGCTCGATGGCGTGATCCTGGCCGATCCCTTCGCGCTCTCCTCACTGCTCCGAGCGACCGGACCTGTCGAGCTCCCCGGGTATGGAATCCGGATCGACGCACACGATGTCGTCCCGTTCACCACGAATGAGGCGTACTCGGTCCTCACGGATCCGGAGGCTCGGAAACGGGTCCTCGGCGACGTGGCCAGAGCAGCGTTCGGTCAGTTCATCGCTCAGCCCTCCCCCAGCCTCGCCGACCTCGAGCTCCTGCTGCAGGCGAGCTCGGATCGACACATCCTCGTCTATTCGAGCGACCCGACCATGCAAGAGGGGTTGGCGGCGACACCGGTCGCCGGCACCCTCACACCGGCGGGAGCCGACGGAGATCTCCTCTCCGTCATAGTCAACAGCGCCGCAGGGTCCAAGGTCGACTTCTACCAGGAGCGCGACATCCTTCAGACGGTGAGCCTCCACGAGGACGGGTCGGCCGCCGCGACCGTCGACCTCGACCTTCGCAATCATGCGCCGACATCCGGGCAGCCCACGTACATCCTCGGACCCTTCCACCCTAAGAAGGAGGACGGGCAGGTTGGGCCCGTCCTCGACTCGCTGAACGCCGGCGAGAGCGTCGCGTTGATCAACCTCTATTGCGGCACCGATTGCGTCCCCGTGGACGCGCAGATGGATGGAGCCGCGATCCCAGCGAGATCGAGGGTGGATCTGGGGGTGCGCTACTTCCAGGAGTATCTCCCCATCCGGGCCGGGGAGGCGAGATCGCTCCGATTCGCCTGGACCGAGCCCAACGCTTGGGAGGGAAACAGCTCCGGCGGCGTCTACCACCTCACGTTCGCGAATCAGATCACGGTCCGTCCGACCCATGTCAGGATCACGATCCAACCTCCGGAAGGCATGAACATCGTCTCCGCGAGCGGCCCCCTCCAGATCATCGACGGAGCGGCGGTCTACGAAGGGACGCCGGGGGCAAGGTTGGATCTCGAGGTCGCGTTCGCACCACCGACGGCCGTCAGGCTCTGGCGGAACGTGACGCGTTCACTCACGAGCACGATCTTCGAGATCTGAGCGGCTCGAACCCGCTCGTGAGGCGACTCGGGNGCCGGCTACGCGGCCGTCGTCATCCTTCGACGCCGACTCGCGACGAGGAGAAGGAGTCCGGCGATGAAGAGCGCCGCTGTCAGNACCATCCAGAGCGTGACGTTCAATCCGGATCCGGTGAACGCCGTGGTGCCCGGCGCTGCCCCGGGTGGGTGGATGACGACGCCACCAACATCGCTGCCCGGAGGCGGGAGCTCGGACCCAGCGAACGCGGGGGTCGCCAACCACACCATGAAGCACGTCGCCGCCACCGAAACACGTCCGAACTTCTTCATGCCTCCCGACCCCTTTTCGCTTATAGACAACCCCGGAAAACTACACGCTCCGCGTACCACCCGCAAGAAAGAATCGTGCGGGAATCCTCGAAAACCTGAAGAGATCGGAGATCCGGGGGATCCGATGCTGCAACGGCGGTATGGAACTCACCGCAGATGGCTGAGCACCGGGATCCCCCCGGGCGCGACCTTGACGGGCACTAGTGCATGTGACCGTGACCGCCNGCGGCCGCTTCCAGCTCCTCCTCAGGCTTCTCCACTACGGCGCTCTCCGCCGTGATGATGATGGCCGCGATCGAGGCAGCGTTCTGCAGCGCCGAGCGCGTGACCTTCGCCGGGTCGAGGATGCCGGCCTTGAACATGTCGACCCATTCGCCGCTGGAGGCGTCGTAGCCGCGCGAGTCGCCCTCGGTCCGGATCCGTTCGACGATCACCGCGCCCTCGACGCCGGCGTTGTCGGCGATGAGGCGGGCGGGCTCGGACAGGGAGTCCCGAACGATCCTCGCCCCGGTCGCCTCGTCGTCGTCGAGGTCGATCTTGTCGAGCGCGGCCTCGGCGCGGATCAGCGCTACGCCCCCGCCCGGCACGATCCCTTCCTCGATCGCGGCCCGCGTGGCGGACAGCGCGTCCTCGATCCGGTGCTTCTTCTCCTTGAGCTCCACCTCGGTCGCGGCTCCGACCTTGACCACGGCCACGCCGCCCGCCAGCTTCGCGAGGCGCTCCTGGAGCTTCTCGCGATCCCAGTCCGAGTCGGTCTTGTCGATCTCGGCCTTGATCTGGTTGATGCGACCCTTGACCTCGTCCTTGTCGCCCGCGCCTTCGACGATCGTCGTGTCGTCCTTGGTCACGACGACCTTCCTCGCGCTCCCGAGCAGTTCCAGGCCGATGTTCTCGAGCTTNAGTCCGAGCTCTTCGCTGATGACCTGACCACCCGTGAGGGTCGCGATGTCCTGGAGCATCGCCTTACGTCGGTCGCCGAAGCCCGGTGCCTTGACGGCGACCACGTTGAACGTGCCNCGGATCTTGTTCACGACCAGCGTGGCGAGGGCCTCGCCCTCGACGTCCTCGGCGATCGCCAGGAGCGGCCGACCTGCCTGGAGCACCTTCTCCAGGAGCGGGAGCAACTCTTGGACCGCCCCGATCTTCTTGTTCACGATCGCGATGTATGGCTCCTCGAGGACCGCTTCCATCCGCTCCTGGTCCGTGACGAAGTACGGCGAGATGTAGCCCTTGTCGAACTGCATGCCCTCGACGAACTCGAGCTCCATGCCGAACGTGTTGGACTCCTCAACCGTCACAACGCCGTCCTTGCCGACTTTGTCGAGCGCCTCGGCGAGAACGTTGCCGATCGTGGGGTCGGCCGCGGAGATCGCGGCCACGTTGGAGATGTCCTCCCGCGAGCCCACGTCCTTGGCCTGGTCCTTGATCGCGTCGACGGCCACGACGACNCCCTTCTCGATGCCGCGCTTGAGNGCCATNGGGTTCGCGCCCGCCGCGACGTTACGCATCCCGCGGTGGACCATCGCGCGGGCAAGCACGGTCGCGGTGGTCGTGCCGTCACCCGCCACGTCGTTGGTCTTGGTGGCGACCTCCTTCGCGAGCTGCGCGCCCATGTTCTCCCACGGGTCCTCGAGCTCGACCTCCTTGGCGATCGTCACACCGTCGTTCGTGATCGTCGGCGCGCCCCACTTCTTGTCCAAGACCACGTTGTGGCCCTTCGGTCCGAGCGTGAGGGCGACCGTGTCGGCCAGCTTGTTCACACCGGCCTCGAGCGAGCGACGGGCATCCTCGCTGAACTTCAACAGCTTGCTTGCCATGNGAACCTCCTCAGTGACGGAAAGGGGGCCGGCCGTCTCGCGGCCCGCCCCCGGTCCGAACGCGACTGCTGGCTACTTGCCGATGACGGCCAGGACGTCCCGAGCCGAGAGGATCAGGTACTCCTCGCCNGCGACCTTGACCTCGGTGCCGCCGTACTTCGAGTAGATGACGGTGTCGCCNACCGCGACGTCGAGCGGAACCCGCGCGCCGTCCTCGAACCGACCNGGACCAACCGCCACGACGGAGCCCTCCTGGGGCTTCTCCTTGGCGGTATCCGGGATCACGATGCCCGAGACCGTCTTCTCTTCCTCTTCACCAGGCTTGACGACGATCCGGTCTTCCAGGGGCTTCAGATTGAAGTCCTTCTTGGCCATGACGTCCTCCTCCTTCTGCGATCGGCTCCTGCGGCCGGCTCCCGCCGTTCGCATCAAAGACGATTAGCACTCTCGGGTTGAGAGTGCTAAGAGCATACTAAGCCGTCAGCCGAGGGGCAACGGGACGGTTCGATGAGCGAGCATCTCCCCCGCGACACGCGCCCCGGGAAGGCTGCCTACGGGAAGCGGCGAGGGCCCGGGCCGTCGGGCACGTGGTGGCTCAGCCGGCTCTTCTTCTTCGAGACGAAGTCGTAGCCGGCATCCAAGAGCCGCGTGAGCCGGAAGGCACGGCAGAGCCTCCCGAACCATCCGGTCCACCCGAGCCGTTCCAGGACGTCGACCACCGCCGGTCCTCCCGAGCGTCGGCTCCCGTCGGGCATGACGAGGTGCCAGACCGCGACGCGCTCGGGCATGGGAATGACCTCCATGAACGGTCTGGCGTCGTCGTCCCAGATCGAGAGGTATGCGAGCGCGTCGTCGCGGTCGAGACGGTCGACGATCCGTGCCACCCACCGGCAGAACTGGCACCCGCCGTTGTAAAGCAGTAGCGGCCGAACGAGCCGTGGGGTCCCGGCGCCGACCGCGGCCGGTGGATCTCGATCCTCAGCCATCGTCGCCCNCACCTTCGAACGTGACCAGCTGTCGCACGCGCAGGTCTTCCAGGAATGCCTCGATGTCNCGATCGAGCTCGGGCGGGGGGTCCTCGACCCGCTCACTCAACGATCGCATCAGCACGCCGAACGTCGTTCCCTCGCCGAGCAGGGCCCAGACGAGCGCGCCGATTGGGTTCACGCCGTGGTACTGAGCGGTCTNGAGATGCAGGAGGACGCCGGAGCCCTCGGCGAGCTCCTGGTACGCCACCCCGTCGTTCGGACGGATCATCGTCGTGGGCTCCATCAGTAGAGCCCTAGCGATCCACGGCGCCGCTCGCGCCGAAGCGCTGCCCGGAACGCCCAGATGCTCGCGAGCACGAACACGATCGCGATCGGGAGCAGCGCGAGGAACTCCGGGAGGACGTCCCGGTACCCAGCCGTCCCGAGCAGCGCCGATCGGATCCCATCCAGGGCGATTGTGACGGGGTTCGCGCTGGCCAGCGGTTGCAGCCATGACGGGAGCACCCCGATCGGGAAGTAGGTCGTCGACAGGACGGCGAAGGCGATGCTGGCGAATCCGACCACGAGCCCACCCTTGCGGAACGTCAGCACACCGGCCGCGCTCGTGATACCGAGTGCCCACACGAGGGGGGCGAACGCCAACAGGATGAGGGCGGCTGGGCCCAGCCCGGTCCACGTGTATTGCGCGCCGAACAGCACCGAGACCAGCACGAGAAAGACGGTCATCCGAAGGGGCACGTACAACATGTCATACGCAGCGAGCCCGAACTGAAGGGTGGTCGACGCGGTCGGGGAGACCACGAGCGCCTCCAGCGTTCCATACAGCTGTTCGGTCCGAACCGCGGCGGGAACCGTCAAGAGGCCGACGGAGAGCACCGACGTGAGCGCGACCCCGATCGACACGAACTCGATGTACGACACCTGAGAGCCGCCGTACTGTTCCAGCGTCGACGGGGTCACCATCCGACCGATGAAGAAGAACACGACGATCTGGCCGATCATCGAAAGCGAGTCAGAGACGAACACGAGCGGGTAGCTCACGGCCTCCGAGAGGTCGCGCCGGACGAAGGCCGGCAGTTTGCGGATCTCCGACAGGAGTACCAACGAGCGCCCGGACGCGCCCTGCGCCATCCTCAGCTCTCCGGGTCGGTCAGGGACAGGAACGCCTCCTCGATATCGGAGCGTTCGTCTCGGCAGGCGAGCACGTCGATCCCGGTCCGCATGAGTGCCCCGAGGGCACGCCCGAGCGTCACGCCGTCCTCGAGCGCCATCACGAAGTGCCCGCCTTCGGCCTCGGCGGTGGGCGCGATCCGACCGAGCCCCTCCACGGCCGCCCGGGCCCTCGGGACGATCCCACCTTCCACGCCGCTTCCTGCCGCACGGTCGTCTCGGAGCTGAACGAGGTATCGACGCGGAGGCGAGATCGTCATGAAGGCCGCCACGGATCCCTCGAATCGGATCTCGCCACGGTTCAGCAACGTCACGTGGTCGGCGAATCCTCTGATCTCGTCGAGCCGCTGTGTCGCCCATAGGACGGCCGTGCCGTCGTCGGCGGCACGGCGGATCAACCCACGGATCCGCTGCGCGCCCTGCGGGTCTAGATCGTGCGTCGCCTCGTCGATCAGCAGGATCGGCCGGGGCACGAGCAGCGCCCTGGCCACCGAGAGCCGCTTCTGCATGCCGTGGGAGTACACACCAACTCGGCGATCGCCCGCCTCCTCCAGACCGACGGCGACGAAGCACTCGCGCGCGCGCGACTTGGCCTGGCTGTGGTCGAGCCCGTAGAGCCGGGCGAAGAAGATCAGGTTCTCGGTTCCTGAGATCCGTAGGTAGAAGGATCGATCCCCGGACGCCGTCATGCCGACCGACGTCCGATACGCGCGGGAGGTCCGCTGGATAGTGGGATCGCCCTTGATCACCACGGCGCCGGCGTCGGGGTCAACCAGGCCCGCCAGGATCCGGAGCAACGTGGTCTTCCCGGCGCCGTTGGGACCAAGGAGCGCATGCACGGTTCCGTAGCGAAGCCGCAGGGATGCGTCCCGGAGCGCCTGCGTCTCGCGGAATCGCCGGGAGATGCTTCGTACCTCGACGGCGACTCTCGCCTCGTCGGCGTCTCGATCCGAGGAGCGTACGATCCCGGTCCTCAGCGTCATCTCCATGCATCTCTCCGGGCTCGTCCGCCTCAACCCTGGCTGACGAAGGCGTGGATGGCCGCGAGGTCTCTCGCCCACATCAGATCCCGCATCTTGAAGTCCTCGTCGGCCAGACGCTTTTCCAAGAGCTCGTAGTCGACTCCCTCCACCCGCACGGGCGTGTCCACTAGCCATCGCCGGAGGGCCGGGTAGTCTATTCGATCCATCATCGAATCGTTGAAGAGGGTCTTGCCCTTCCGGTCGACGATGGCGTCGGGAACACGACCCCTCAGGAGGTTTCGGACCATGGCCTTCTGTCTCTCGTCGGGGAATTTCGTCTCGGCTCGCAGGCTGAGGAAGAACTCCCAAAGGTCCACGTCGGCCCACGGACGGCGTACCCTCACGCCGCACAGTTCCTGGACGATATCGTCGGCCTCCACGCTGAGCCCGGGCCCCTTGAATCCGGCGAGTTGGTAGACACGCCAGCGGTTACGAAGGGGGATCCGTGCCGGCTCGTAGTTAGGCATCTCGTCGAGCGGGGGCGTGTCTAGCCAGTCGGGGATGCTCGGATCGTCTCGGGGATGCAGCCGCCGGTACGCACGCTCAACCGAAAGAGGAACGAACGCCCCGGCGGCCTGCCTGGCAAGCGAACCGCGGCCGATGCCCTTCGTCCTCATCCTCTTCATCTGAGCCAACGCCGCCCGGAACCGGCCGTGCCCGAGCAGGTATGGAACGAGGTGGTCGCGCTGGGCAGTGAGGCCCTCGGCGATCTCGCCGCTCAAGAGCGTCAGAAACCCGAGCTCCCGAGCAAGCTCGTAGTGCTCGCGGGCATCGCCGATCATGATCTGTGGGACGGGCCCGTCGAGGACCCTGACCCACTCGTCGACCCCTTCCACGAGAGGTGCGTCTTGCCGAACGACATGCAACGACAGCCCCAGCTGTCGGACGACCTCCTCCACGTACTCGAGCTCGTCCACCGCCGGCAGGTGAGGGTAGGTAGTCGTGATCGCGGCGAGCGGCTTTCCCGTGCGGCGAAGGTGCTCAGGGGCGCCGTACGCCGCGATCGCTGGCGAGTCGATGCCTCCGGAGAGCGAGACCACGTCGCCACGGCCCGTCAGGGTGCGGGCGACCGCCTGCGTCATCAGCTCGTCGAAGCGCTCCTTGAGCTCGCCCTGCGAGTAGCGGGCCCTCTCCAGCAGCCGCTCTGGATGCCAGTATCGGCGGCGTCGCACGGTGCCCGAGGCGGCGGAGAGGACAGTCATCTTCGGCAGTCGTGAGACCCCCCGCACGGCACACGGCGTCTCATCGTCGTTCTCCCGATGGAAGATGGCCGTGGCAACATCNAGGTCGGGCTGCCATGGGATACCGGCGGCGGCCACGACCTGCTTCGCTTCGNTCGCGACGTAGATCGCCTCGCGTTCCGCCCGGTAGAAGAGGGTGCCGAACCCGAGATGGTCCCGGAAGCACCACAGACGGCTGCCATCGCTCACGATCACGGCGAATGCGCCGCGGAGCACCTCCGGAGTCGAATCCGCGTATCGGCGGAACAGGGCCAGCACCAGCTCGGCGCTCGATGTCCCGCTCTCGATCCCTTGGCGGCGAAGATCGGCGATCAGTTCGGTCAGGTTGTCGATGCTTCCGCGGACCGCCGCGACGAGACCATCGGCCTCAGCGATGGTCGTGTCTGGCCACTCATCGGTCGCGGACGCTCCGACTGCGAACCGCGAGACCGCGTGGGTCCGGATCTTCGACCCTCGATGGGGCGCGGCCCGCAAGCCCCGCTCCACCGCAGAGGTCTCTGGGGGATGTGCGTACGAAAGGATCGCTGCGATCGAACCCAACGAGATTCCGCTCCAGTCTAGCGAGGGCCGTTAGGGACCCAACGGCTGCCACCGGATAAAGGCGAGGCGCACAACAGTCTCATCCGAGACTGTTGTCGGCTGAAGTCCTCTCGCCCTTGAACGCAGCAAAACGGGACGGCGTGGCCGTCCCGGTCGCCGCACTACCGTGGTCCGGGCACATGCGCCGTCCGCGGCGCGAGCCCCGGACAGACGAGCAGTCAGTCAGAGTCAGTCAGAGCAGGAGCATTCGCCGAACTTGTCGAGCTCGCAGGTCCGAAAGTCCCCGACCTTGGGGCCCACGCCACCACACCTGGTGAACGTGTGGTCGGCGATCGAACCGTAGTCCGCTATCTCCGGCTTCTCGTACTTCATGGTGCTCCTCCTTGTCGGCTGGCGGCCTTTCCGTCCTTGCTGCTTTATACCGGGACGCAACGGTCTGAGCAACCCCGCCCACGCACCAAGTTTCCTACACCATCGGCAGTACGACCCCGGCCGCCCCGGCTCATCCGGGCCGTATACTCGGCCCACGCAGACGAACAACCCTCCCCCCGGCGCCCAGGCCCTGGCCGCGCACGGCTTCGAGGTACGGTCGGATCTTGCCTTCCGACTGCTGAGGCCGACGCCGGCCCTCGGTCGTCGTCTCATCGTCGCGGAGCACGGCGGGGGCGAACCCGACGTGNGCCCCGAACCGCTGCTCTCGTGGGATGCGCGGCCCGACAACCCCTTCGCGAGGAAGATCTACGAGCTGGACGGGGGCTTCGCGGTCTGGCACGAAGGCGCAGGCTGGTTCCTCGTGGATCCGGACCGAGCGTCGATCGCGATCCCTCCGCACCCAGAAGAGCTCCGTCGCGAGGAGCGCACCCTGGGGCTCCCGACGGCGNTATGCGCGATCCGCGGTGGGGACCTCGTGCTCCACGGCTCGGCCGTGGACGTNGAAGGCTCGGCGATCCTGTTCTGCGCTCCAGGGCATTTCGGTAAAACCACGCTCGCGGGCGCCTTTCTCCAGGCTGGTCACCGGCTGCTCTCCGACGACATGAGTTGCTGCCGTCTCGAGCCGGAGCCCACGATGCAGCCGGGACCCGCCGTCCTGCGGGTCAGGAAGGACGTCTTCGGCCGGCTCGAGTTCCCCGGCACGGATTGCCTCGTGGAGGACGAACACAAAGCGCATCTCGTGCTCGGATCCTCGGCGCGAGGCTCAGGCTCGCCGATTCCCATCAAGGCGATCGTCTTCCTGCGAGAGGCGTCGCTGCGGCGTTTGGAGGGTCGTTCGACCATCTACCGGGTGCCGGCGCCCGAGGCCCTCCCCAACCTGTGGTCCGTCGCCTTCCGGCTGCCCAAGAGCGCGGAGCCGACGTTCCAGAAGGTCGCCGCCCTTGCGGGCCGAGTGCCGGTCTGGGAGATGTACCGTCCGACCAGCTTCGACGGGCTGCCGGACGTCGTCGAGCTCGTCGTCTCGACGTGCCTGCCGGAGGATTGATCGAGGGGGCGATCGTTGAGGTCGCCACCCCGCAGCGCCGGGCGGGCGTGCGTCCCGCCGGGCACGATCCCGGCGGCGCTCCCGGCCGCGCTGGTGCTGGCGATCGTCGGTGCCGGGACGAAGGTCGGCACGGGGTTGGATGGCGGCTCGTCGTGCCGTCACCGGCCGTCGAGGCCGCGTCCGGGCGGGGTAGCGCTCATCGCATGAGGCGAGTTCTCGATCGTGATCGCCGGGATCGCCGTGGCGGGCGGCGCCGAACCCGACCTCGGGCCGCTCGCGGCGTGCTACGTCCTGCTGCTCGCGGTGTGCGGCCCGCGCGCCGATCGCTCCCATGGNTGGCTGACCGCGTGAGCCCCTCGAAGGNGGAGCTCGATGCCGCGCGTGGCCGGACGATCCCCGACGTCCTCGGACCGGACCTCGACATCGTGTTCGTCGGGATCAAGCCCGGGCTGTGGTCGGGCGCCGTCGGGCATCACTTCGCACGGCCCGGAAACCGGTTCTGGAAATGGGAGATGTCGGGGGATGGACGGCCGACGACCGCGCCACGATCCTGAACAGCGTCATCCTGTCTCGAGGTGGCTTCGTTCCGAGGAGCGATCTGCATCAGCTCCGCGAACGACATCCTCGTTGGGACGAACGGGTTCGGCACCAACTTCGTGGCCTGCGTGAACATCATCTATACCGCGAGCAGGACGCCACCGCAACCAGACTCTCGAGGCGTCACGTTCAGAACAATACGATGAATGGCGACCGCGCTCTCTGGTGCTCCATGTCGGGCGTCAGCTGCACCGCCAACGTAGACTCCTCGCGACCGCGCGCCCGCACGATCCGTCGTCCACATCGTCCTTGACCCGCGGCAGGAGGCTCGATAGCGTTGCGTCCCGTGCTGGTTCGTCGCGCCAAGATCTGCATCCTCCTGCTCCTCGTCACGGGCACCTGGCTCGGAGTCACTCCGTCCGTGGCGAGGGAACGTGGCGGACGCGACTGCGACGGAGTGCAGGTGCGGGCGAGCGCTTCACTCAGTCGGGTCATGTCGCATCACGGTCCCCGAACCACCTATTGCTTGGCTTCCGGGACGTTCAGGATCACGAGAACGATTAAGACCGATGTCGGGGACCGAGTGATCGGGGCGGGACGAAATGCCACGTTCATCGATGGTAGGGGGCTGCCTACTACTGCGTATGGCATCTTCGGCGTCGAGGACCGCAACTACTTCGCGCACCTCGATATCTTCGGAGCGCCAACACCCGCTGGCAGCAGCGCTCAGTGCTCGCCAAGTCCCGATTGCGGGAAGGCCTTCTCCTTGCGCGGGTCGTCCCTCACACTCCAATCCGTCGACTGTCACGACAACGGTGGCAACTGCATCGGCGGTGGAGGGAGCGCGAACGTCACGGTTGACGACCTCAATTGTTGGGACAATGGAGATGCCTACTCGAATACATCATCGTTCCGATACGCCGCCTGCATCAAGAGGGCGGCTGCTGATGACGCGGGGAACGACACCACCGTGACGAACTCGTACATCCACGACAATCGAGGTGCGGGTATCTGGTGCGACCACTGCAAGCATGGGACGCTTCGCGTCGAGAATAGCCGCATCATCCACAACGGCATGAGCGGGATCCTCTGGGAGATGTCGGGCGGATGGTCTTCGGATGATCAGGCGATCATCCAAAACAACGTCATCCGACGTAACAACCATATGGATACGGCCTCGTGGCGCGGCGGCATCGGGATCAGTTCCGCCAATGACATCCTCGTAGCGTCGAACACGTTCGGCGGGAATCACGTCGCTGGTGTGAACATCATCTTCGACGAGAACCGGAATCCGCCACAGCCAGACTCCCGGGGTGTAGTGGTTCGCGACAACGCGATGAACGACGATGGTGCGGAGGGATGCGCCTTGGACGGGGTGACCTGCACCGACAACACCTGAGTCTGGCCTGGGACAATCCCAAGGTGACCAGTCAGAAGTGGACCGACCGATGCAGGAAATGCTAACGGCAGCCAAGCGTTCATTCCAAGCCGGCCAGAAGGCGTTCCGGCGCGAATGGTTGATCGTCGCGGCCGCCTTTCTTCTCGCCTGGTTCGCGGGGTCGGCCGTCGCGGCGGGGGGAACAAGAGCTGTCCTCGCCCTTCTGGCGGGAATGATGGCGCTCGGTGCGTCGCTGATCTGGGCCGTGGCTCGCACTCGTCCGCAGCGCGATTTTGTTGCGATCGAGCTTCCGGCCTTGCTCATCCTGATGGCGGAGCTCGTGTTCAGGCAGCGTGATGCGAATGCGCTCGCAAGCGATCCACTGGACCCTGCGGGGTTGTACCGCGTGGCCTGCATCGGGTTAGCGTTCTTGCTCGGGTGCCTCGCACTCACATCATCAGGGGGTCGGTCAACCGGTTCTTCAAGGGAACGGATCACCACGAGGCCATTCAGACTCTATTGCGCCTACGTGTTCGTCGTCTTCATCGGAGCACCACTTTCGGTCAATCTGCCACTTACGACTTACCGGGGCGTGGAGCTCGCCATTGGTGTAGTCGTCGCAGCCGGGGCATATCGTCGCGGAGGGCGTGAGGCGATGGAGCGCATCCTCATGCTCCTGTACTGGTTCACGGCCCTATCCGTCGTCGTCATCCTATGCGAGGCCCTCATCATGCCGAGCAGCGCCTTCGTCGAAGTCAACAGCCCGTTCCCGATCCAAGTCCACGGGGTCTTTCCAAGCGTCTCATCCAACGGGACCGGTCTCCTGGGAGCGACGCTAGGGCTATGGTCGTTGGCTCAGCTGCTTTCGCCTCGGGACGCAGGCGTAAGCAGCAAACACCTTTTACAACTCCTTACCCTCGTTGGGTTCGCGACTCTGGTGCTCGCGCAATATCGCACCGGGTATATCGCGACGGTCTTCGGGCTGCTCGTACTGCTTTTCCTCCGTAGGACAGCGATCGCCTTTTGGGTCATCGTTCTGGGGCTGATCGCCACGATCATCGTGGGTCCTGCACTCGTCCGCGAAACCGAACCGATCCTTCAACGCGGCGCTACGGTGGAGGTCATCAGCAGCTTGTCGGGCAGGCTGAACTATTGGGATGCTGCGCTTCCCGTTTGGAAGGAATCACCCCTACTTGGTAAGGGTTTGCTGACCGCCTCAAGGTTCCAGGTCTTGGCGAAGCTTGGATCCCTGTACACATCAAGCATCCATGGAACCTGGGTAGAGGCTTTGGTGGGAACTGGCCTAGTTGGAGTCTGTCTGCTCGCGGCTTCCTTCTTGATCTGTCTCGTTCGAGCATTCGCGGAGGCGCTTAGGCCGGCCGGCAGGATCGTCCCACTGGTCCTCCTTGCCGTGGTGCTGGTACGTAGCATCACCGGGCCAACGTTCGAGGTTGCCGGGGGCACGTCGCTTCTTCTGCTTACGATCGCCCTCCTTCTCCGGGATCCAGCTCCGATTCGGCACCAGGTAGTCGGGGTGGGTGTTCGATCGCATTCCTCCGGGTGACCGGCACGATGCGGATACTCATCGTGCATTCCCGCTATCTATCTGGACCAGTGTCCGGAGAGAACGCGGTGGTAGACGATGAAGCCAGACTGCTCCGCGAGGCTGGCCACACTGTCGAGCTCTGGCAGCCTGAGCCCACAGCCATCGGCGGGGTGGGTCTCCTACGCACGGGCATGGATGCCATCTGGAACAAGCAGGCCATAGCCAACATCCAACACAAGACACATGCCAGTGGAGCGGAGATCATCCATTTTCACAATCTGTTCCCCGCGTTGTCTCCTGCAGCGCTCAGGGCAACCGGAAGAGCCGCGTCAGTCATGACGCTGCACAATTACCGACTGATGTGTTTGCCCTCGACCTTCTTGCGGGACGAGCGGATCTGCGAAGACTGCCTGGGACGACCACCCTGGCGCGGAGTCGTTCATCGCTGCTACCGAGACTCCACTCTTGGCAGCGCGGCATTGGCGATATCACTCTCGGTGCACCGGTCGCTGCGGACATTCGATCGAATCAGCCTCTTCGTCGCGGTTAGCGAGTTCGTTCGCCGCAAGTACATCGAAGCGGGATTCCCTAACGATCGGATCCGAGTGAAATCGAACTTCGTGTGGCCAACAGAGAGGCGTCAGGGCCCTGGCGAGCACTTTCTCTTTCTCGGTCGGCTGTCACCCGAAAAGGGAGCGCGGACCATCATGGATACTTGGAGCCCCAGCATGGGCAAACTGCTACTCGTTGGCGAGGGTCCGGAGGCGAGCCAGCTTCGTCGGACCGCTCCACGCAACGTGGAGTTCGTTGGATCGGTGCCACAGCACGAAGTATCTGAGTTCCTGCGGGGAGCGAGGGCCTTGCTCGTGCCCTCGTTGTGGTACGAGGCTCAGCCACGCGTCATCTTAGAAGCGTACGCCGCGGGTGTGCCTGTGATCGCAAGCCGAATCGGCGGTCTGCCAGATCTCGTGGTCGACGGCACGTCTGGCTTGCTGGTATCGCCCGCTGACTCCGCCTCATGGGTCGCGGCCGTCGAGCAACTGCTTGATGACCAGCAGGCCCAGCGATTCGGCGAGGGTGCTTACCGCTTATGGGCGGAGAGGCATAGCCCCGAACAAGCTCTCGGGGCGCTCGAGGACACCTATCGAATGGCCTTGACCCGAAACTAACGACCCGTGGACGGCGTTCGAGCAGATGCTGGAACGACGCTCCGACCACGGTCGGGAGCGACGAAGCTCCAAGTAGGATCTTCCCTATGGCGCACAATTGGCGCCCCACCAGCATCCGGAGATGAGATGGCCGTCGGTTCAGAGAACGTGCTGATTCGGGATCCGATCATCATCCTCGCGGCTCCCCGCTCGGGCTCGTCGCTCTTGTTGGCCGCCCTGTCGTCCCATCCGGAACTTTGGAGTCTGTATAAGGAGAGCAATCCGATACTTGAGGGACCGTTTCGACCGGATCTCCTCCAGCGGGATTCAAACGTGCTCTCTGCGGCAGACCTTGATGCCGGCATGCGTCGGCAACTGATGAAGACGTTCTTCGAGAGCGCAGGAAACTTGGAGAGTTTGCCCTTCGCTCGATTCATCCCTCTGAGAGGCCGCGGTCGTCAGTGGTACACCTCGGGCATATCGTTGCTCACGAAGCCCTTCAAACGACCACCGATTCGATTGGTCGAGAAATCGCCGAAGAACACCTTACGCATCCCCTTCGTGGAAGAGCTCTTCCCGGACGCAAGGTTCGTCCACCTGATCCGGGAACCGCGGGCCAACATCGCTTCTCTCTACGGCGGTTGGCAGGATCCGACCCACCACAACGTATATCCGCTCCCTGATGGATTCCGTATCCAGGGCTACGAGGGAAGGCACTGGTGTTTCGTCCTGGAGCCGGGTTGGCGGTCCCTCGAGGGAGCGCGGTTGGTCGATGTTTGCGCCGATCAATGGCGTTCGTGCAACGACAACTCCGTGCGGGACCTCCGCCACCTGCCGACCGATCGAGTCATCCGCGTGAAGCACGAAGACCTCCTCAAGGACCCCGTCGCCTGCTTGAATCGGATCGCCGCCTGGGCTGGCCTCGATCCCCGCCCATTCGACCGCTTCTCGAAAGGGTTGCCGGTGATCCAGCCTTCCACCCGCCCGAACCAGGATGCGCGCTCCCGGGTGGATAGCGAGATCGATTCCGTCCTACCAGCTCTCGCGACCCTACGAGAGGAACTCGGGTACGAGTAGGGGAGGATCGCTCGCTGTCATCGACAGGTGCTCCTCCACAATGACGCGCGGCCGAGGAGACCCAGGTAAACCATCGCCCCGAAAGCGGTACCCCAGGCGGCTCCGATCAGCCCATAACGCCAAGCGGCAGCCGCAACGAGGACAAGAGAGACGATCGCACCGATCGCTCCGTTGATCATCAGCTCCTTGCCACGGCGCTCAGCCTTCATCAGGAGAAGGAGACCGACGCCGGCACTCGTGAAGAGCTGAGCAACAGCGATAGGCCAGATGAGGTATCGGAACCGCGCGAAAGACTCGCCGAACAGGAGTGGTAGGAGCCGCCATCCGCCGGACACCATCGCGATCGCGTAGAGCGATGTCGCCGTCAGCGCGACGAGTGAGAGCCGAATCGAGACTTGAACGGCACGCCTTGGATCCTCTCCCAGCGTACGCGCCACGAGAGGGAGGCCAGGGAGCGAGATCGCCGGGATAACGATCGTCAGAGGGGCGAACACTGATTCAGCTCCCCGAAGACCTCCTAGAGCGGCGACACCGACGATGCCGGACAAGACAAAAACGACCGCGTTGGACCCGATCTGGGATACGACTCCCGCGCCCGCATTCCACTTCCCAAACGGGAGTGCGTCCGCACGCCACCAACGAAGAGACGCGCGAGGACCCCGAGGTCGGGCGTGCAGCTGAATCATCCCGACCGATGTAGCAGCAAGGGCCCCCAACCCCCAACACAGCATCGTTGCCTCGGGCGTCTCAAGATTCCAAGCCAGAACCACGGTGCTCGCCATGACGACGAACCAGACAGCATCGTTGACGGTCGCAGCCATCGGCCGCTTATCACGGAACATGACGTTTCTGACAACATCCTGGAGAAGAGTCGGAATGAACCAGGGAGCGATCAACAGTGACGCGCGCCCCACAAAGCCGGGAAGGATGAGCCCGGCGAGCAACGCGCCGATCGTCGCGCTCAGCGCAAAGAGGATGCTGACCGTAAGAGTCAGCATCGTGGTAGCACGCAGGGTCTCGGGGCTAGCTCCTGCGGTTCCTGCCAACAACGGCTCTGTGAGCAGCCGTCGCTGTAGGCCCAATGCGACGACATAGAGCGTAAACGCCATGAACACCAAGCCCAGACCTGAAGGACCGAGAAGTCGTCCCGCGATAACTGATAGCCCAAAATTCGTCGCTGACGAGAACGTCTGATCCACGAAACCCAACGCGATCGATCGATGGTCCGGGTTGAAGACAAGCACCCGACCAGCTGCGCTGATACGCCCACGGAGTCGTCCTTGCGCTGATGTGGCGCGGCCGCCGACGGGCGCATGCTGCTCGGGCGGCTGCCTTCGCCTCACCTGTTCACCAGGGTCTTGGCTTCCGAGGAACCCATGCGAGCGGAGATCGTCGCCGCTCCACCCGGTGCTGGCTCTTGCGCCTCATGATTTCGCACGGGTCGATAGCCCACCAGCACCGTCATCAACCTGTGCCCCCGTGGTCGCCCGTCGGATATCCGAGCCGCGAGAGCACATCCCCTGTGCCGACGCTCAGGCGCTGGGCCTGTTCAGGTGTGAGCTTGGTCCGCCACCCCATCACCGCACCCTGTCCGATCCATGGATATCTCGGGTCGCCGCTCGAGATACCAGCATCGACGGCGTGCTCCTCTCTGTCTCGCATCTTCTCCACAGAGTTGTTCGCGATCGCCGCATCGATCTCCGGGGCCGTCGTATCGAGTCCGAGGAACCCAAGCACCTCTCGAAGCTTTGCCACCGGGTCCTGGCGGAACTCCTCGAACTTGATCACCAACAGGTCGCCACGGCGGGCAGCGTCGATGCCGAGCCAGTACGTCACGTGGTCCCGCCACGATCCGAAGAGGCTCATGGGCGTTCGGCTCGTAAGCGTGAGCTCGATCTGCTCGTCGAGGGTC
>JGI24751J29686_10000170_pt1 | contig 30190 bp, 28 predicted proteins | sample KBSSwiS6_FD_29686 | JGI IMG/M metagenome (IMG submission 29686)
CCCCGGCAGCTGCTGCCCCCGCCGCTGCGCCGGCGGGCGAAGCCATCGCGCTTTCTCCCGCCGTGCGCCGCGCGGTGCTGGAATACGGGATCGACCCGGCGACGGTGAAGGCCACCGGCAAGGACGGCCGACTGACCAAGGAGGACGTGATCGCCGCCGCGTCCCAGAAGCAACATGGAGCCAAGGCCGCCTCCACTGCGCCGGCCGCTTCGGCTCCGGCGGCGACTCCAGCGGGAGAGCGCCGCGAGGAGCGCGTCAAGATGACCCGCCTGCGGCAGACCATCGCCAAGCGGCTGAAGGACGCGCAGGACACCGCAGCCCTGCTCACCACCTTCAACGACTGCGACATGAGCGCGGTGATCAATGCGCGCGACACCTTCAAGGAGGCCTTCGAGAAGAAGCACGGGGTGAAGCTCGGCTTCATGAGCTTCTTCGCCAAGGCCGCCGTGCTGGCGCTGAAGGATATTCCCGCGGTAAACGCCCAGATGCAGGGCGATGAGATCGTCTACTTCGACTATGTCGACCTCTCGGTGGCGGTTTCCGCTCCGAACGGGCTGGTCGTGCCGGTGGTCCGCAACGTCGACAAGCTGTCGTTCGCGGAGATCGAGAAGGGCATCGTCACCCTTGGCAAGAAGGCGCGCGAAGGCACGCTGACCATGGACGACATGAAGGGCGGCACCTTCACCATCTCCAACGGCGGCGTGTTCGGCGGCCTGATGTCCACCCCGATCATCAATCCGCCGCAGAGCGCCGTGCTCGGCCTGCACCGGATCGAGGATCGACCGGTCGTCCGCAACGGCGAGATCGTGATCCGGCCGATGATGTACCTCGCGCTGTCCTACGATCATCGGATCATTGACGGGCGCGAGGCCGTGACGGCACTCAAGACCATCAAGGAAGCGATCGAAGACCCGACGCGGCTGCTGATCGACCTGTGAGGCGCGAACCGATGACCAGTATGATCTGGACTGCCCGCTATGCCGATGCGGCAACCGTGGCCCGGCTGCGCGCCGATCCCGATTCGATCGGCCAGTTCCTGGTCGGCACGGACGTGGACGAAGACCTGCTGGATGCGCCGGCGAACGTGCACAACGTGGCGATCCCGTTCGACCTCGACGAACAGTGGCAGGCGGTCCACTTCCTGCTGACCGGCTCGGCCGAGGCGACCGCCGATCCGCTGTCTATCATCGTCGGCAAGTTCGAGAAGATCGGCCGCGACCAGGGCTTCGGCCCGGCCTGGATCATCCCGGCCGAGCGGATCCTCGCCGCCGATGCGGCCCTGTCGGACATCGACGACGACACCCTGCGCGAGCGCTACGATCCCAAGGCGATGGTGCGGCACAACGTCTATGGCGCCAAGCTGCTGGCCGAGGAAGGTCCGGGCGGGGTGGATTTCGTGATGGACGACGTGGAACGGCTGCGCTCGTTCCTCGCCGAAGGCGCGGCTCGCGGCCTCGCCGCGCTCGCCATGATCAACTGACATAACGGACTCCTGACGCCATGGCTGACCAGACCTTCGACTACGATGTCCTCGTCATCGGCGCGGGGCCGGGCGGCTATGTCGCGGCGATCCGCGCCGCGCAGCTGGGGCTGAAGACCGCCTGCGCCGAAAGCCGCGAGACGCTGGGCGGAACCTGCCTCAACGTGGGCTGCATCCCGTCGAAGGCCATGCTCCACGCCTCGGAATATTTCGACGCGGCGGCGAGCGGGGCCATGGCCAAGCTCGGGGTGAAGGTCACGCCCGAGCTGGACCTCGGGGCCATGCACGGCCAGCGGCTGGATGCGGTGAAGCAACTGACCGGGGGCATCGAGTTCCTGTTCAAGAAAAACAAGGTGGACTGGCTCAAGGGCCGCGCCGCCTTCGTCGACGCCCACACGGTGGCCCTTCGACAGGCTCAGGGTGAGCGGACTGTAAGTGCGAAGAACGTGGTCATCGCCAGCGGCTCGTCCGTCACCCCGCTACCGGGCGTCACCATCGACCAGCAGGTCGTGGTGGACAGCACGGGCGCGCTGGAACTGCCGGCGGTGCCGAAGCGCATGGTGGTCATCGGCGGCGGCGTGATCGGGCTGGAGCTGGGTTCGGTCTGGCGGCGGCTCGGCGCCGAGGTGACCGTGGTCGAATTCCTCGACCAGCTGCTCCCCGGCATGGACATGGACGTGCGCAAGGAAGCCGCCAAGATCTTCGGCAAGCAGGGCATGACCCTGAAGCTCGGCACCAAGGTGACGGGCGTGGCGGTCAAGGGCAAGGCCGCCAAGGTCACGGTCGAGCCCGCCGCGGGCGGCGCGGCGGAAGTGCTGGACGCCGACGTGGTGCTGGTCGCTATCGGCCGCCGCCCGAACACGGACGGGCTGGCGCTCGACCGGATCGGCCTCGAAGTGAACCAGCGCGGGCAGGTCGAGACCGATCACGACTTCGCCACCAAGGTGCCGGGCGTCTGGGCCATCGGCGACGTGATCCCCGGCCCGATGCTGGCGCACAAGGCCGAGGACGAGGGCATCGCCGTGGCCGAGAACATCGCCGGCCTCACGGGCATCGTGAACCACGAGGTGATCCCGGGCGTGGTCTATACCCAGCCCGAGATGGCCGGGGTCGGCCTTACCGAGGATGCCGCGAAGGAACGGGGCGAGATCAAGGTCGGCAAGTTTCCGATGCTCGCGAACAGTCGCGCCAAGACCAACCACGAACCGGACGGCTTCGTGAAGGTGATTGCGGACGCGAAAACCGACCGCGTACTCGGCGTGTGGTGCATCGCCAGCGTGGCCGGGACGATGATCGCCCAGGCGGCCCAGGCGATGGAGTTCGGCGCGACCAGCGAAGACATCGCCTATACCTGCCATGCGCATCCGACCCATTCGGAAGCGATCAAGGAAGCCGCCATGGCGGTGACGGGCAAGCCGATCCACATGTGAGGACGGGGGCCAGCGACTCCCCTCCCCACCCGCTCGGGCTGGAACGCGGCTGGCGACCAAGCGTATTTCCTGCGGAAGGACCGCAAGGGAGCGCGAGATGGACAGTGCCCGCATCGCCCTCGCCACTCTTGGGTCGATCGTCAGCGGCGTTGTCCTGGGCCTCGCGGTTCATCCCACCCTGCGCCCCATGCCCGAGGCTGACTGGCGCGCGCGCTACCGGGCGAGTTCGCCCGCCCCGCCGCCTCCCTCGCAGCCCGGCGTCACCTATTTCGGCGACGGTTCGACCGCCTGGGCCTGGGGCGGTGCGTCGGTGCGGATCAACGACGGCCCGCCGACGGTGCGCTGGGCGGCATGGCGCGACGAGCCCGAGCAATGGACCCCGCCCCCTCCGGACCTGCCGCGCGAGGACTTCGACGCGGAAGCCTCCGCCGCCGAGCGCGCAGCGGCGCAGGCGGCGGTGAGCGCCGCCGTGGTCCGCTCGGCGCCGCAAGCAGAGCACAATGCCGGGGCGGCAACGCCGGCCGATCCCGGCGAGCAGGACGAGTCGGCGGAGGCGGCGGTGGCGTTATTGGCTGACTAGGCGGTGGTATCGACCACTTCGGCGGCCGGGCCGTTCTTCAGGATCGATTCGATGGCGTTCTTCGCGCTGGCCTTGGACTTGTAACCCTCGGTCCAGAAGATGGTCTCGGCGTTGTAGCAGAAGTAGGCGACATATTCGCCGGCCTTGTTCTGACGGATTTCGAAGCGGTGGGCCATGTTGCTCTCCGGTTGTCGCGACCCGGAGGCGTCAGGCTAGCAAAGTCGGCGGCGACTGCAACCGGTTACCGGGCGAACCTGGACGGGGAATAGGGCGCGGGATCTACCGGGCTCTCGCATCCGGGAACCAGCAGGGCGGCGGCGAGAGCGGCGGCGGCCGGGGCGGTCTGGATGCCGAAACCGCCCTGCCCGGCGAACCAGAAGAAGCCCGGGCTCTGCGGGGCGAAGCCATAGACGGGCAGCCGGTCGGGCGCGAAGGAGCGCAGGCCGGCCCAGCGGTGCTCGATATGCTCGACGCGCCAGTCGACCACCTCTTCGAGCCGGGCGACGGCGGCGGCGACGTCGAGCTCCTCGGGCGCGGCGTCGCAAGGCGGGCTTGGCGTCTCATCGTGGGGACTGAGCCAGAGACGGCCGGACTGGGGCTTGAAGTAGAACTGCTCGGCCAGGTCCAGCACCAGCGGCAGGGATTCGGCCGGCAGGGGGGCGGTGCGCAGCTGGGCGACGGTGCGGCGGTAAGGCTGGATACCGAGGCGGGGGACACCCGCAAGCTGGGCGACCTGATCGGCCCAGGCACCGGCGGCGTTGACGAGGACGGCGGCCGTGGCGGTCCGACCGTCGGCCATGGCGAGGTTCCACCCCGGTTCGGCAGAGGCGAGCGCGGCACCGGTCCACAGCTCGGCCCCGGCGCGGCGGGCGGTCGCGAGATAGTCCTGATGGAGGCTGGCGACGTCGATGTCGCAGCAATCGGGTTCGAGCGCGCCGGCAGTCCATCCGGCGCGCAGGCCGGGAATGCGGACGGCCACGGCGGCTTGGTCGAGCAGCTCGACGCGGACGCCGAGGTCGGCGTAACGCTGGGCGAAGGCGGCAAGTTCGGCTTCCTGGCCGGTGCGGGCGATGGTCAGCGCGCCGCGCGAAGTGAGATAGCCGCCTTCGCGCAAGGGCTGGCCGGAGGCGGTGGTCAGCGGCTGGACCCCGGGGCCGCCGTAGCTTTCGGTCCAGAAAGCGGCGGACCGGCCGGTGGCGTGATAGCCGGGCGCGACTTCCGCTTCGAGCAACAGCACGCGGGCGCCGGTGGGCGCGAGCTGGGCGGCGAGGCTGGCCCCGGCCATGCCGGCGCCGACGATCGCGAAGTCATAGGAGGGCATGGCTGCGGGCACGCGGCCTACTTGGCGACGGGCGCGGCGCGGTCAAGGAAATCGTCGATCGCGGCGATCACCCGGTCACGAATCGGGTCAGCCTCGCGCAGCACTTCGTGACGCGCCTCGGGGCCGAAGCGGAGCAGCTGCGCTCCGGGGATCCAGCGCGAGGCGCGGGCGATGGCGTGCCAGTCAACCAGCCGGTCCGAATCGGTTGCCGCGATGAACGTGGGGACGGCGACGCGGGCGAGCGACTCGCGCCGGTTCAGCCGCTGCATCGAGACGAGCGCGGCCCGCAGCCAGCCCCAGCTGGGCGGGCCCATGCCGAGGCCCGGTCGGTGCTCGCGCCACCATAGCTCATCGGCATAGCGCGCGGCGTCGTGAGTGAGCAGGGCCTCGCGGCCGGCGGGGGGCTGGCCCGGCTTCTCACCGGAACCCCAGGCGGCGCGGCGCCGATCGCCCAGCGCACACATCAGGCGCGCGAGGAGCCGCGAGAGGACCGGCGGCAGGCCGTGGCGAACGAAACCGAGCATCGGCGCGGAGAGGACCAGGGCATCCGGGCGCACCCGGAGTTCGGCCACGGCGCGCAGGGCAAGGTGCCCGCCCATCGAGTGGGCGACGAGGACGTGCGGAGTGGGTGTTTGCGGCGACCAATCCGCCCAGAAGGCCGTGAGATCGGCGACCCAGGTGCCGAAATCATCGATGTGACCGGTGACGGAATCGGGGCCGAGCCGTCCCGACAGCGCCTGCCCGCGCCAGTCCAGCGCGGTGACCTGCCAGCCGGCCTCGCTCCAGTGGTTCAACGATTCCAGATATTTTTCAAGGAAATCACCCCGGCCCGGGACGAACAGCAGGCTGCCGCGCGGAGCTTCCGGGGCGGTCCAATCGACCCTTCGGACTGGCCAACCATCCCTCGCAAGCCATCGGGATTCCTTGGCTTTTTCCGGCAAACGGCGTTGCGCCACCCTTTCCGTCTCGCTCTGCAAAAACCCCTGCATCCCTAATTCGCGCCTCAAGGCGTTGGTTACTTTTTGGTAAGCCCTGCCGTGGCAGAGACGCAAGCGTACTACTCGGGCACTTCGACGGGGGCCGACTTGCGCAGCGAACTGATCACCTATGGATTGCTTGCCGCCTTGGCAATCGGCCTGCTCGCGGCAGCCTTCACCGATCTCAAGCGCCGCCAGATCGACAACTGGCTTAACGCCGCCATCGCCCTTGCCGCACCGGCCTTCTGGTGGGCAAGCGGGCTCGACCTCTGGCCGGGCGTGGCCTGGCAGCTGGGTCTGGCCGTGGCCTCCTTCGCCGTACTGGCCGTGCTGTTCGCCATGAAAATGATGGGGGGCGGCGACGTGAAACTGCTCACAGCCCTCGCGCTGTGGGTCCAGCCGCAGCACTTCCTCTGGCTCGTCGTCGTGATGAGCGTGATCGGCGGGGTGCTGACCATCGTTTTCGGAGCCTGGCACGTGACCCGTCGCCAGACCGGGCGCATCGCTATTCCCTATGGCGTGGCGATCTGCATGGCCGGCCTGCTTACCGTCTACATGAAGTCATTGCCGGCCCTTCAGGCCGCGCTCCCGGTCGCCCACGTGGGGTGAACCGGATTTTAACCAATACCAACCTAATTCGTTTGTCATTTGGGACCACATTGATCCGGTCCGATCCTTAGGGGGGCTTCGAAAGCCATGGACAAGAGAAAGCTCATGCTGCTGCTGGGGGCGCTGGTCGTAGCGATCGGTACGGCCCTTGCTGCCCGGAGCATGCTGGGTGGCGGCGCTGCCGCTCCTACCGCGGAGGCCGCACAGCAGGCCCAGGGGCCCAAGGTGCTGGTCGCTCAGCGCGCCCTGCCGGCGGGCACGATCATCACCCAGGACGCCATGAGCTACCAGGCCTGGCCCAAGGAAATGGTCAAAGACGCCTACTTCATCGAAGGCGAGGCCGACGTGAACAAGCTGCTCGGCACGGTCGTGCGTTTTCCGGTCACGGCCGGGCAGCCGGTGACCCAGGGCGCGCTCGTCCGCCCCGGTGACCGCGGCTTCCTCGCCGCTGCACTCGGGCCGGGCATGCGCGCCGTCACGATCTCGGTCTCGGGCCGTTCGGGCGTTGCCGGCTTCGTCTTCCCGGGCGACCATGTGGACCTCATGCTGACCCAGACGGTCACCCCGCAGGGTACCGAGGGCGGCCTGCCGCTGAACGTGGCCGAAACGATCATCCGCAACCTGCGCGTGCTCGCCACCGACCAGTCGACCGAGACCAAGGTGGTCGACGGCAAGACGGTCGTCTCGACCTTCGGGCTCGTCACCATTGAGGTGAACCCCAAGCTCGCCGAAAAGATCGCCGTGGCCGACAAGCTGGGCCAGCTCAGCCTCTCGCTGCGGTCAATCGCCGATAACCAATCGGAGCTGGAGAAGCTGGTGGCCTCGGGCCAGGTCAAGCTGCCGGCCGGCGCGAGCAAGGCCGACGAGGACCGCATCCTCAGCCAGGCCTTGAACCGTCCGGTCGACACCGGCACGACCTTCCAGACCGGTGGCGACGTTTCGCGCTTCCAGCGCCGCGCCCTGGGCAAGCCGGCCGATACGGCCAAGTCCTTCGGTCAGGCCATGGGCAATGCCCTGGGCTCGATGGTCAAGGCCGTGGCCGCGGCTGCTCCGGGTGGGGCTGGCTTCGGAGGCGGGCTACCGGTTCAGACCGGGCCGTCGGTCCGCGTCACCCGCGGCAAGACCACCACTATCGAACAGGCGGGGAGGTAAGCCATGAGCGACCGTAACCACGCCACTCGCCACGCAAAGGGCACCTCGATGAAGAGCCGTCTCGCTATCACGCTGCTTGCTGCCGGGGCCGGACTTGTCCTCCCCGCGCTCGGCACCACGCCGCTCTCGGCCCAGGCGGTTACCCGCCCGAGCCAGGATATCGCGATCTCGGTGGGCCGTGGCCAGTTGATCACCGTTCCCGGGCGCATGGCAGACGTCTTCGTCGCCAACGAGGCGATCGCCGACGTCCAGATCAAGTCGACCAACCAGCTCTATGTCATGGGCAAGACCGGCGGCGTGACCACGATCTACGCCAGCGATGCCGGCGGCAACGTGATCTGGTCGGCCAATGTCCGGGTCGGCTCCAACATCGACAGCGTCGACCAGATGCTGCGGGTGGCCATGCCGGAAGCCAAGATCGCCGTCTCCACCTTCGGTTCGGACACGGTGCTCCTCACCGGCACCATCGCCGCGCCGGAAGATGCCGCCGAGGCCCAGCGCCTGGTCCAGGCCTTCATGGGCAAGTCCACCAACGTGATCAGCCGCCTCAAGATGGCGACGCCCCTGCAGGTCAACCTGCAGGTCCGCATCGCCGAGGTGAGCCGGACGCTGAGCAAGTCATTGTCGTCGAACCTTGCGACCGGCGATGCGACCAACGGCTTCCAGTTCGGTCTCGGAATGGGCCGTACCCCGGGAACGCAGTGGTCCCCGGGCGGGCCGCTGGGCGTTAACGTCACGGCCGGCTCGGCCGGAACGACGGTCATTACGGTGCCCTCCAACCTCAACACGATCGCCGGGGCCGGCAGGCTGTTCGGGCTCGATCTGCTGGGCACGCTCGATGCGGGCGAGACCGCCGGCCTGGTTACCACCCTGGCCCAGCCCAACCTCACCGCGATCTCGGGCGAAACGGCCGAGTTCCTGGCGGGCGGCGAGTTCCCGATCCCGTCGAGCCAGGGGCTCGGCACCACCTCGATCGAGTACAAGAAGTACGGCGTCTCGCTGAGCTACACGCCGACCGTGCTGGCCAATGGGCGCATCTCCCTGAGGGTTCGCCCGGAAGTATCGGAGCTGGGCGAATCGATCCGCCAGAACGGCTTCGACGTGCCCACGATCAACACGCGCCGGGCGGAAACGACCGTGGAGCTGGGTTCCGGCCAGAGCTTCATGATCGCCGGGCTGCTGAAGAATTCCACCAGCAACACCGTGCAGAAGCTGCCTGGCGCCGGCGACATTCCGATCCTCGGCACGCTGTTCCGCTCGACCGGTTTCAAGCGCGGCGAGACCGAGCTGGTGATCGTCGTCACGCCTTACCTGGTCAACCCGGTGAACGCGAACGACATCAAGCTGCCGACCGACGGTTATCAGGCGCCCAACGATATCCAGCGCATCTTCGGCAACATGCAGAGCGATGGCCGTTCCGGCCGCGATCGGCCCAAGCCGAAGGAAGTCCCGGCCAGCCAGGCGGCAACCCCGCCTGCGCCCAAGGTCGGCGATGCGGCTCCTGCCGGCGGCGACCTTCCGGCCGTTGCCAGCGCCGAGCCGGCCGTCGTTCCCTCGCCTGCCCGCGGCGGCAAGCATGCCAAGGCCGATGCGTCCGCGCAGCCCGGCTTCAGCCTGAAGTGAGAGAGGCCAGATCCATGAGCATTTCCACCAAGATCATGACCAAGGTTCCGGCCGCCCTCGCCCTGTCGCTGGGCCTCGCCCTCGCCGGCTGCGGCGGCATGCCTACCAACCGCACGCTGGAGAGCGTCCACCAGCCGGTGGTCGAGAAGACCAACTACGTGATCGACCTGACGACCGGCCCTGGCGGACTCTCGCTGCCCGAGCAGCGCCGCCTCGCCGGCTGGTTCGACGCGATGAACCTCAAGTACGGCGACAAGATCTTTGTCGACGACCCGCTCGCCAGTGGCTCGACCCGCTCCGCGGTGGAAGCCGTCGCGGCCCGCTTCGGCATGCTGCTGAGCGACGGTACCCCCGTCACCCAGGGCTATGTCAACGCCGGCACCGCCCGCGTGATCGTGGTGCGGGCGGTGGCCTCGGTTCCGGGTTGCCCCGACTGGGGTGACAATTCCGACGCCAACTTCGCCAATGCCACGAGCCACGGCTTCGGCTGCGCGATCAACGGCAACCTTGCCGCGATGGTCGCCGATCCGGAGCACCTGGTCCAGGGGGCCACCGGCTCGGGCGAGACGGTCGTCATGAGCTCGAACAAGGCGATCGACGCCTATCGCGAACGCGCTGCCACGGCCGGACAGGCCAAGGCCCAGTCTACTGGTGGGGGTAACTGAACATGAACGCGCCGTGGAAAGCCGGGATGCCCGGCAACCGGGATCCCTTCGCCGCCTTCATCTGCGACGACGCCGCACTCGACGTGCTGCGCCCGGTCGTGGTCGAAATGGGCTGGCAGCCGGAAAAGTGCAACAAGGGCGGGCTGCGCAACGCGGTCCAGTCGCTGTCGATCACCGCGAGCCCGAACATCCTGATGGTCGACCTGTCGGAAAGCGGCGACCCGCTGAACGACATCAACGCCCTCGCCGAAGTCTGCGAGCCCGGCACGGTGGTGATCGCGGTTGGCCAGGTGAACGACGTGCGGCTTTACCGCGACCTCGTCGCCTCGGGCATCCAGGACTACCTGCTCAAGCCCCTTTCGGCCGGGCAGATCCGCGATGCGCTGCTTCAGGCCCAGGCGATCTTCACCCAGCCCAAGGCGCATGACGCCAATGCGGCCAAGCGTCACATCTCGACCGCGGTCGTGGGTACGCGTGGCGGCGTGGGGGCCTCGCTGCTGGCCACTTCGCTCGCCTGGCTGTTCTCGAACGACCACAAGCTGCCGACCGCGCTGCTCGACCTCGACATCCACTTCGGCACCGGCGCGCTGACGCTCGACCTCGAGCCGGGCCGGGGCCTGACCGACGCGATCGAGAACCCGAGCCGCATCGACGGGCTGTTCATCGAACGCGCGATGATCCGCGCCAACGACAACCTCGCGATCCTCTCGGCCGAGGCGCCGATCAACTCGCCGCTGATGACTGACGGCTCGGCCTTCGTCCAGCTGGAGGAGGAGTTCCGCCAGGCCTTCGAGATGACGGTGATCGACCTGCCGCGCAACATGCTGATCAACTTCCCCCACCTGCTGGCGGACGTGAACTGCGTGGTGCTGGCGACCGAGTTCACCCTCTCCTCGGCGCGCGATGCGATCCGCATCCTCTCCTGGCTCAAGGCCAACGCGGCCCACGTCCAGACCTTCGTTGTCGTCAACAAGGTCCAGGCAGCCTCCCAGGAGATCAGCAAGGCTGACTTCGAGGCCTCGATCGAGCGCAAGGTCAACTACCAGATCCCCTACGATCTGAAGTCGGTGACCAATGCCGCCAAGCTCGGCCAGACCTTCGCCGAGGCCAACCGCACCACCAAGGGCGGCGCGACCGTCCGCGAGATCGCCCAGGCGATCACCGGGGTGAGCGATGCGGCCGACTCTGCCGGCGACGGCAAGAAGGCCTCGCTGCTGGGCAAGTTCGACCTCAAGGGCCTGCTTGCGAAGAAGGAGAAGGCCTCGGCATGAGCCGGGCCTCCCCTTCCCTGCCCGACCTGACCTGCCCGCCCATTAGCCTACCGACGGACTGAACGCCTGGAGATGACCCGATGAACACGATGCAGATGATGGTCATTGCGACCGGCGGTGCTGCCGTGCTGGGCATGAGCATCGGCGCGTTCCTGGGCCCCAACCCGCAGAAGGAATTCACCCGCCGCCTCCAGGCCGTGCGCTACCGTCACTCGGAGAACGCAACCGACAAGGTCGAAGCGCAGCTCAAGAAGGCGGTCGCCGCGCGCAAGCCGCAGGCCCACCGCATGGCGGGCTCGGGATCGCGCACCGAAGCGCTGGCACTGCGGCTGCACCGCACGGGCATGGGCTGGTCGATGACCAACTATATCTACGTCTCGGTCGGCCTGGCTCTGGCCATCGCCCTGATCGTCTTTCTGAAGTCGGGCATTCCGCTGCTCTCGCTGTTCATCGGTGCGGTGATCGGCCTCGGCCTGCCGCATCTGCTGGTGAACTACTTCATCCAGAAGCGGTTGAACGCGTTCAATTCGAAGTTCCCCGACGCAATCGAGCTGCTCGTGCGCGGCCTGCGTTCGGGCCTGCCGGTGACGGAGACCCTTGGCGTTGTCTCGGGCGAAATCCCGGGACCCGTCGGCGAGGAGTTCAAGCTCGTCACCGAGCGGATCAAGATCGGCAAGACCATGGAGGACGCCCTGCAGGAGACGGCCGACCGGCTCGGCACGCCCGAATTCCAGTTCTTCTGCATCACGCTCGCCATCCAGCGCGAGACCGGCGGCAACCTGGCGGAAACGCTCTCGAACCTTGCCGACGTGCTGCGCAAGCGCGCCCAGATGAAGCTCAAGATCCGCGCGATGAGCTCGGAATCCAAGGCTTCGGCCTACATCGTCGGCTCGCTGCCGTTCATCGTCTTCGGCCTGATCTGGTGGATCAACCCGGGCTACGTCGCCAAGTTCTTCGAGGACGAGCGGCTGATCGTGGCCGGCTGCGGCGGGCTCATCTGGATGAGCATCGGCGCCTTCATCATGGCCAAGATGGTCAGCTTCGAGATCTGAGCGGGACACCACGATCATGGAAATCACCACCGCTGCTCATCCCACGCTCCTCGGGGTCGACGTCATCCTCGTCGGCTCGATCCTGGCCGGCGTCGCCGCCCTTGCCGTGGTCCTGGCGATCTACGCCGCCGTCACCGTGCGCGACCCGATGGCCAAGCGCGTCAGGGCGCTGAACGAGCGGCGCGAGCAGCTCAAGGCCGGTATCGTCACCAGCGGCGCGCGCCGCCGACAGAGCCTGGTCCGCAAGAACCAGACCACCGAAAGGCTCAAGGACTTCCTCGGCAAGCTGCAGGTGCTGCAGGACAGCCAGATCCAGGACATCCAGCAGAAGCTGGCCTTCGCAGGCATCCGCAAGAAGGAATACGCGGTGGCCGTGATCTTCGGTCGCATGGTCCTGCCGATCGTCTTCGGCCTGATCGCCGCGGCCATGCTCTACTGGTCGAACATGTTCCCCGACTATTCGAGCACCAAGCGCTTCATGGGCTTCGCCGCAGCCGTGATCCTCGGCTACAAGGCGCCCGAGCTCTACATCAACAACATCGCCACCAAGCGCACCGACGCGATCCGCAAGGGCCTGCCCGACGCGCTCGATCTAATGGTGATCTGCGCCGAGGCCGGCCTCACCGTCGACGCCGCCTTCGGCCGCGTCGCCAAGGAGCTCGGCCGGGCCTATCCGGAGCTGGGCGACGAATTCACCCTCACCGCCATCGAACTCTCGTTCCTGACCGAGCGGCGCATGGCCTTCGAGAACCTGGCCTACCGCGTTAACCTCGATGCGGTGCGCGGCGTGGTCACCACGATGATCCAGACCGAACGCTACGGTACGCCGCTGGCCAGCGCCCTGCGCGTGCTCTCGGCCGAGTTCCGCAACGAGCGCATGATGCGCGCCGAGGAAAAGGCCGCACGGCTGCCCGCGATCATGACCGTGCCGCTGATCCTGTTCATCCTGCCGGTGCTGTTCATCGTCATCCTCGGCCCGGCCGGCTGCTCGATCGCCGACGCCTTCGCCAGCCAGAACAAGTAATACCGCCGGCATATGTCCCACGAAAGATGCCGCCGGGGGCACCCGGCGGCATCTTTTCGCATCAGCCCGGCCGATCAGGCGGCGAGATCGCGCTCCGCCTCGCTGGCGCCGTGGCGAACCCGCTCCAGCAAGCGTTCAAGCAGCTTGCGCTCCCCCTCCGAGAGGTTGCCGAGGATCGAGCGTTCCATCTCCAGCGCCAGCGGCATGATCCTCTCATGGATGGCGCGACCAGCCTCGCTCAGTTCGACATGGTGCGAGCGCCCATCGCGGGTGTTGGCGCGACGCAGGACCAGGCCGCGGGTTTCGAGCGCCTTGCAGGCCCGGTTCACGGCGACCTTGTCCTGCTGGGTGGCGCGCACGAGATCGCGCTGGGTCTGCGGACCGGCATCGCCCAGCACCACCAGCACCCGCCATTCCGGGATGCGAATGCCGAAGCGGGCGCGATATTCCTCGGCAATGCGGTCGCTCACCGCCGAGGCGGTTACGGCCAGCAGATAGGGGAGAAAGTTTCCGAGACGCGAATTGTAGGCAGTCATGACGAAGGCCCGCTGCCCGCACGCCTACCGTTTGGCAAGAGCAATCTGGTCCGGTTCACAGCATTTTGCACCAGGGCTGCGACAAACGCCCAGTAAGGCAGCGCCTCAGCCAAGCAGTCGCCCGGCCACGGCATCAAGCCTGGCCATCAAGCCCCGGTCGCGCTCGGCAGGCGCCGTCACCAGGGCGTGATCAAGTGCGGTGTCGATCGGACTGTCCGCACGCTCGCCCGGCAGAGCCTTGATCAGCTCGCGCACCGCTGCACGAGCGAGCTCGGCATTGGCCTTCACCACCGCGAAAACCTCTGCGGCTTCGACACCGGCGGTTTCATCGCGCCAGGCGTCATAGTCGGTGACCATGGCGAGAACGGCATAGGGCAGCTCAGCTTCACGCGCGAGCCGGGCCTCGGGCATGGCAGTCATCCCGATGACGTCGGCGCCCCACGCGCGGTACATCCGGCTTTCAGCCCTGGTCGAGAACTGCGGCCCGTCGATGGCAACATAGCACCCGGATGGATGGACCACGGCCCCGGCCGCCTTGGCCGCCGCGACGGCAAGCCCGGACAGCCGCGGGCAGACCGGATCGGCCAGGCTGACGTGGGCGACGATCCCTTCGCCGAAAAAAGACGGCACCCGCGCCGTCGTACGGTCGATGAACTGGTCGACCGCGACGAATTGCCCCGGCGCAAGCTCCTCGCGCAGTGAGCCGATCGCGCTGAGTGCCAGCACGTCGCTCACACCGCAGCGCTTGAGCACGTCGATATTGGCGCGGTAATTGACCGCCGATGGCGGCAGGCGGTGGCCAGCGCCGTGGCGGGCAAGGAAGGTGACGCGCACCCCGGAAAGCGTCCCGGTGGTCACCGGCCCGGACGGTTCGCCGAAGGGCGAGGACACCGGAATCTGCTGGGCATCGTCAAGCCCGACCCCCTCGGCCAGGCCCGATCCGCCGATGATGCCGATGTGCCAGCTGCGCGCCACGTTTGCCCCCGTTCAGGATTGCGGCACGAGAATGCCGGCAACGACGAAATTGTTGAGATGCGCGCGATAGCGCTCGCGCAGGCCCTCGTCGAGGACATCGGTGTCGGAGCAGTAGCGCAGCGCCAGCTGTGCGGTGAAGAACCGGTCCGCCGCGCCGATCACGGTGAAATAGAACAGCTGCGGATCGACCGGGCGGAACACTCCGGCCGCGACCCCTTCGGCGATCAGCGCCTCGTAGGCCGAGAACATCGGCTTCAGATAGCTATCGGCCAGCCGCTGGGCCTCGGGCGCCGCGCTCTCGCGGATCATGCGCAGCAGCAGCCGGTGCGTGTAGGGCTGGCGGAAGAAGTTATCGACTACCCCGGCCATGTGGATGCGCAGCTTGGTCTCCGGATCGTGCCCGCTGGCGAGCAGCGCCTCGACCTGGCGAACCCGCGCGCTCCATTCCCGATCGATCAGCGCTCGCAGGAGCCCGGCCTTGTTGCCGAAGTAATACTTGACGAGCGCCGAATTCAGCCGAGAGCGGGCCGAGAGGGCGGACAGGGAGACATCCTCGATGTCGCCCTGACGCATGATCGCGCTGGCCGCGTCGAGCAACTGGGTGCGCGCGTCGGCGACCTCGGCCCGAGCATCGGGCGCAGGTGCGACCGGCTGGTCGATCGGCAGGGCAACGCCCATCACTGCCACTTCCCGCCTGCCTGCCACCGGCCCCGCATCGCCCTGCACGCTCCTAGCTGATTCGAACCGCCCGCCGCCGGGTTAATCGGGCGGTTAAATAGTCCGTCGGAGCCGTTCCGGTCAAATCCGGCATTACATATCAAAGGAAAGGGTCTGGCCCTGTCGAAGGACAGCGTGAGACCACGCATATCCGCCGGACGAGGCGAAACCGGGGCAATTTAGGCTTCGTTTACCATGCATCCCTATAACGACACTAGGAAACGTGCGGATTTCGCTCCGCATCAAGATGTCGCCGGGTGTGAGACCGGCACAAAACAAGGGACGCAAATTCGATGAGGCGCAAGATATTCCGGCCTAGGTTAATGGGCATGTCGCTGCTGGCGTGCCTGGCCGCACAGCCGGCCATGGCCCAGGATGCACCCGCACCTGCCGCCCCGGCGCCCGAAGCGGAGACGATCGTCGTGACCGGCTCGCGCATCGCCCGCCTGCGCACCGATGCGACCGCGCCCACGCAGGTCACCCTCGGCAGCGCGATCGAACGCTCGGGCGACGTCCTCCTGCAGGAAAGCTTCAAGCGCTCGCCGGCCTTCTCCTTCTCCACCCCGGGGGCGAGCAGCCCTATAGGCGGTCCCCAGTCCGGCCCGTTCGGCTCGGGCCAGACCTTCCTCGACTATCTCGGCCTCGGCTCGCAGCGCACGCTGGTGCTGATCGACAGCCGCCGCTCGGTCTCTTCGAGCAGCGCCTCGGTGTTCGGCGCGGGCGATCCGGGCAGCCAGGTGGACATCAACACGATCCCGACCCTGATGGTCGACCGTATCGAAACGGTCTCCATCGGCGGCGCGCCGATCTATGGTTCGGACGCGATTGCCGGAACTGTGAACATCGTTCTCAAGGACCGCTTCAAAGGCGTGAAGCTCGACGGCGAGGCCGGTATCTCGGGCCATGGCGATGCCGCGCAGTATCGCCTCGGCGGGATCGGCGGCGCCGACTTTGCCGACGGCCGCGGTTCGATTGTGGCGAGCTTCGAGTATACCGAGGGCGATGGCTTGCTGGCGACCGACCGCGCGGTGACCCGTGATGCACCAGGCTACCTGCCGCCGGTGCCCGGCACGTCCACCTTCAAGAATGTCTATGTGCCGAACATGCGGCTGACCGTTCTGTCGGAATACGGCATCCCCGTGATCAGCCCGGCAACGCTGCCTGGCTTCGTCAAGCCGTTCGACGTGCGCACGCCGCCGATCGTGGGCCAGGCGCTCGCGTTCAACGCCAATGGCCAGCTCGCGCCGTTCGACTATGGCACCGCCTCGGGCGCACCCTTCGCCTATGCCGGCGGGATGGGCTTCAACCAGGCCAAGGTGACCAGCCTGCTCACGCCGCTGCGGCGCTATGTCGGCTATGCCAAGGCCCGCTACGAGGTCAGCGACGGGATCACCGCGCATCTGAGCGCCAGCTACGCCAATTCTCGCGGGACCACCCTACGGACCGATCCGGCCTACAACAGCTCCGCGGCGCTGTTCGGCGCGGCCAACAACTACCTGACGATCCCGCTGAGCAATCCGTTTCTCTCGGCCGCCGACCGGGCAACGATCAAGACGGCAATTACGGCAGCCACGGGCAACCCGAATCCCGCGGCCTTCTTCCTGGCCCGCGCCAATACCGACGTGGTCAGCGGCCGCGCGGTCTCGACCACCGAGTTATTCCGCGTCAACGGCAGCATCGACGGCAGCTTCGCGCTTGGTGGCCGTGAATGGCACTGGGATATCAGCTCCAGCTACGGCCGGATGACCAACACCGGCACGGGCCGGCAGATCCTCGAGCAGAACTTCCAGAATGCGCTCGGCGGGTGCCTTGGCGCGAGCTCGCCGATCGCCGCGATCAATCCGACCTGCTCGGCCTTCAACCCCTTCGGCCAGACCAACAGCCAGGCCACGCTCGACTACGTGGCGGCCAACTATGTCGCAAGATCCAAGAACACGCAGTGGGTCGGCACGGCCAGTGCGCGGGGCAGCCTGTTTGACCTGCCGGGCGGGCCAGTCGAAGCCGTTGCCGGCATCGAGCACCGCTACGAGCACGCGCAGTTCGATCCCGATGCGTACCTCTTCGGCCGCGTCGTCAATCCGGCGGACCCGACCGCGGCACGGCAGTCGTGGGGCCGCTCCGCCCCGGTCGATCCGGTGCGCGGGCACTTTCACACCAACGAGGTGTTCGGCGAACTGCGGCTGCCCTTCGCCAAGGTGGCGGAAGTGAATGCGGCGGGTCGCTATGTCGACCATTCGATTGCCGGCGGGGCCTTCACCTGGACCGCCGGCGCGAAGTTCCGACCGGTTCCGGACGTGACCCTGCGCGGCAACTTCACCCGGTCGATCCGCTCGCCTGCGGTGACCGAGCTGTTCAACCCGGTCAGCCAGTCGTTCCAAACCGGCAACGATCCGTGCGACGCCCGGTTCATTGGCGGCGGGCTGGTGCCGACGACGCGCAAGGCCAACTGCGTCGCCGCAGGCGCTCCGGCCAACCTCACCTCCACCATCGCTTCGGTGGGCGTGCCCGGCACGACGTCGGGCAACGCCGGCCTGCGCAATGAAGTGGCCGACAGCTGGACCATCGGCGCCGTCGTGGCGCCGCGGTTCCTGCCGGGGCTGACCCTCTCGGTCGACTGGCTCGACATCAAGGTCAAGGATGCGATCGTTTCGCTCAACGCGCGCCAGGTGCTGGAAGCCTGCTACGATTCGACCGACTATCCCAACGCGCCGACCTGCGGGCAGTTCACCCGCAACGCGACGACCGGCCAGATCACGGCCATCCGCACTGGCTTCCGCAACGCGCAGTCGATCCGCTACAGCGGCCTTGCGGTTGACGCCAACTGGCGGATCGCCGCGCCGTTCCTCGGAGACGAGGGCCGGGTGACGCTTGACGCGCAGTACCAGTATACCGACCGGCTCGAGACCCGCGTCGCCGAGCTGGCGATCACGCACCTGGCCGGGGCGATCGGCAACTCGCGGCACAAGGCCACAGGCACCCTCGCGCTCGACAACCGGGCGGTCGGCGGCTGGGTGCGGATGCAGTACATCGGGCCCGCGGTGCTCGACATGGATGCCGCGGCCGGCACCTACGACACCCCGCACCGCAATGCCGTCGCCTTCATCGACACAGGGGCGCAGTTCCGGGTGCAGGACCGGTTCACCTTCCGCCTGTCGGTCGAGAACGTCTTCGACACCAAGCCCCCCTTCCCCGCCCCGGCCGGCGGCGGGGTGATCGCCTACTGGCAGGGGGTCATGGGCCGCTACTTCAAGGTTGGTGCGAGCGCCGCGTTCTGAGCCTCCGCGGATTGCTCCACCAAAAGAGGGGCCGGTGAGCGCTAGCGCTCGCCGGCCCTTCGTCTTTTCCTGCAGTTGCGCCAGCACACACGTCGACGGCCTCGTGGGCGGATGAGGCGTGAAACTCGCCCAAGCCGATCGTGCTGAGCTTGTCGAAGCACCGCACGCAACGCCCTGGCCTCACTCCACGCTGATCGCCAGCTGGCCCTCGCCCTCGTCGATCCGCACGGTCGAGCCGTCGGGGATGTCGCCGCCGAGCAGCTTTTCGGCCAGCGGGTCCTGCAGGTAGCGCTGGACCGCGCGCTTGAGCGGCCTCGCGCCGTAGACCGGATCGTAGCCCACCCGGCCCAGCCAGCGCCGCGCGGCGTCGGTGAGGTCGAGCACGATCTTGCGCTCCTTGAGCAGCTTGCCGACCCGCGCGACCTGGAGGTCGACAATGGGCGCCATGTGCTCCAGCCCGAGGCGGTGGAACAGGATGATCTCGTCCAAGCGGTTGAGGAACTCGGGGCGGAAGTGGCCGCGCACGATCTCCATCACCTGCGGTTCGACCGCGGAGACGTCCTGCCCTTCCTCAAGGCCGGCCAGATATTGGCTGCCGAGGTTGGAGGTGAGGATGATCAGGGTGTTGGTGAAGTCCACCACCCGGCCCTGCCCGTCCGTCAGCCGCCCGTCGTCGAGCACCTGGAGGAGCACGTTGAACACGTCCGGATGGGCCTTCTCGACCTCGTCGAACAGGACGACCTGGTAGGGCCGCCGCCGCACGGCTTCGGTGAGGACGCCGCCTTCGTCATAACCGACATAGCCCGGAGGCGCGCCGATCAGGCGGCTGACGGCGTGCTTCTCCATGAATTCCGACATGTCGATGCGGACCATCGCGTTGTCGTCGTCGAACAGGAACCCGGCGAGCGCCTTGGTCAGCTCGGTCTTGCCCACGCCCGTGGGGCCGAGGAACAGGAACGAGCCCAGCGGTCGGTTCGGATCCTGCAGGCCGGCGCGGGCGCGGCGGACGGCCTTGGACACGGCGGTGACCGCGTCCTTCTGGCCGATGACGCGGGCGCCGATCACCTCTTCCATGCGCAGGAGCTTCTCGCGCTCGCCCTCCATCATCCGGTCGACCGGCACCCCGGTCCACCGGCTGACGACGCCGGCGATATCGTCAGCGGTCACTTCCTCGCGCAGCATGGCGCCGTCCGTGCCGCCGCTCTGGGCCGCAGCAAGGGCCTGCTCCAGCTCGGGGATCCGGCCATAGGAAAGCTCGCCGGCCTTGGCATAGTCACTCTGCCGCTGGGCCTGCTCCAGCTCGACGCGGGCAGCGTCGAGTTGTTCCTTGATCTTGCCCTCGGCGGCGATCTTGTCGCGCTCGCTCTGCCAGCGGGTGGTCAGCTCGGCGTTCTGCTGTTCGAGGTTGGCCAGTTCCTCGCGAAGGGTTGCGAGCCGGTCCTTGCTGGGCTGGTCGCTCTCCTTGGCGAGGGCCTGTTCCTCGATCTTGAGCTGGATGATCCGGCGGTCGAGCTTCTCGATCTCCTCGGGCTTGGATTCGACTTCCATGCGTATGCGGCTGGCGGCCTCATCCATCAGGTCGATCGCCTTGTCGGGCAGGAAGCGGTCGGCGATGTAGCGGTTGGACAGGGTCGCCGCCGCCACGATCGCGCCATCGGTGATCCGCACGCCGTGGTGCAGCTCGTAGCGGTCCTTGAGGCCGCGCAGGATCGAGATCGTGTCCTCGACCGTGGGCTCGCCGACGAAGACCGGCTGGAATCGCCGCTGGAGCGCCGGGTCCTTCTCGACGTACTTCTGGTATTCGTCGAGCGTGGTCGCGCCGATGCAATGCAATTCGCCGCGGGCGAGCGCGGGCTTCAGCAGGTTGCCCGCATCCATCGCGCCTTCCGACTTGCCCGCGCCGATCAGCGTGTGCATCTCGTCAATGAACAGGATGATCTGGCCTTCGGCGCCCTTCACCTCGTCGAGCACGGCCTTGAGGCGCTCCTCGAACTCGCCGCGATACTTCGCACCGGCGATCAGGCTGCCCATGTCGAGCGCCATCAGGCTGCGGTCCTTCAGGGAATCGGGCACGTCGCCGTTGGCGATGCGCAGGGCAAGGCCTTCCGCGATGGCGGTCTTGCCGACGCCCGGCTCGCCGATCAGAGCCGGGTTGTTCTTGGTGCGGCGGGCGAGGATCTGGACCGTGCGGCGAATTTCCTCGTCGCGGCCGATCACAGGATCGAGCTTGCCGTCGCGCGCGGCCTGGGTGAGATCGCGGGCGTACTTCTTGAGGGCGTCGTAGCTTTCCTCGGCGCTGGCGCTGTCTGCCGTGCGGCCACCGGTGGCCTCCTGGATTGCCGCTTCGAGCGCCTTGGCGTCGACATTGGCCGCCTTGAGCGCTTGCCCCGCCGCCCCGGTGCTGAGCGCGATGGCCTGGAGGATGCGCTGGACCGGAACGAAGCTGTCGCCGGCCTTGGTGGCCAGCTGCTCGGCCTGATCGAGCACGCGCACGGCATCATTGTCGAGCCCCGGGGTCTGCTGCGCGCCGCCGCCTGACACCGAAGGTACCTTGGCGAGCGCTTTCTGCACTTCGTCGTTGGCGATTTTCGCATTGCCACCGGCGCGCTGGATCAGCTGCGCGGCCATGCCCTGATCATCGTCGAGCAAGGCCTTGAGCAGATGCTCGGGCGCGATGCGCTGGTGGCTGTTGCGGATGGCGACAGTTTGCGCCGCCTGCAGGAAACCCTTGGCGCGGTCGGTGAACGTTTCGAGATTCATGGGTCCAGACACCTCCTGTTGGCTGACAGGTAGTGTTGCTTTTGGGCAACACAAGGAGATGGGTCAATTTTCGACACGATCGGCGTTTTTTTGAAACGTCGCTGCGGAAACAGATTGCGGGGAGAGGAAACCGGAGTCTGCAGATCCCAATGCGCGGTCGGCGGATGCCGCTTCACCGAAATCGGGCGCCGACCTTGCTCTCTTTTTCGGTGGGTTTGGAAATAGCTTTCAAAATCCACGTGATGTGGTACTGAGGCTGTGCTTACGTCGCATGCGACGGATAATCGGCAGCGTTATGCCCCCCTTTATCCCTTTCTAGCACTACTGAGCCGGACCGTGCCGCTGTTGGCGCGCGTCCGTCATCTTGGGATAAAGGATACCCATATGACCACCGGAACCGTGAAATTCTTCAATGTCGACAAGGGCTATGGCTTCATCGCGCCGAATGGCGGCGGGGCCGACGCCTTCGTGCACATCTCGGCCGTCGAGCGTGCCGGCATGCGCACTCTCGAAAAGGACCAGTGCGTTTCGTACGAACTGGAGACCGATCAGCGCGGCAAGACCTCCGCCGTGAATCTTCAGGCTGCCTGATTGATACGGGGCTGCGCGACCGATCCGGTTGCGCGGCCCCGCTTCATCCGTCGTATTGAAATGACCGAGGGCTCCAGATGACCGATGCGAAAGACCGCCCGTTCCTGATCAACAAGGATGGCGACGGGAATGTCCGGCTTACCGTCCGCACCGTCCGGTATAACTCGCAAGGCTATCCCCTCGTAACGGCGTTATTGCAGGACGAGCTGTTCACGACCGCAAATGCGGCCCGCGCCTTCGCGCGGGACAACTTCGGCGCTCGCCCGGGCGAATACACTACCAAATAGCCCGATTTTCAAACGACGCGGAGTTTCCTGGGGCTGACGTCGACGATGGTTGCACCACAGGCTCGTCAGATTGCCGAACCGCGGGCGTGTGCCATGCCTGCGCGTTTCACCTGCCAAAGGAACCGTCATGGCCAAGGGTCAGAAGAAGTCGAACAAGGAAGCGCGCAAGCCCAAGGCCCCCAAGCCTCCCAAGCCGAACGCATCCAATCCCTCTACCAAGCCTGCGCCGGTCGGAATCGTCACTCTCAAGCACTGATACCAAGCTGCACAGACTGTGACCCATGAGGACGCCGTTCTGGCGGTTCTCGGCAAGGAACGTCCGACGGGGTGATGCCGGGGCATCATACCGAGGACGCGACGCAGTCCGAGGGCCGCCAGAACGCCGCCCACAGGGTGCCCAGACCCGCCCGCCGGACTTCGTCGCAGCCGCGCGACAATGAACCCCATTGCCGCATCGGCTACTCCTCGCCAGCGAACGGGCCGGGGCACCCTCATTGGTCACAGTCTGGGCAGCTTGGAATAAACCGCCGCCACAGGCGCCCGCGCCTGCACCGCCCGCTCTCCGGCCCGGGAAACACTGCGCCGGTACCGTGAAGCTGCGGAGCGAACGCCTAGATGACAGATCATCCGGACCCGACCGACCGACAATTGCTCGAGGCGCACGAAGCCGCCGAGATCTCGGCCATCAACGGCATCGTCAGCCTGGCCAACATACTGCGCACCCGGAACGTCCTGAGCGATGCCGAGGCCACGGCGTTACACGAGAGCATGAGCCTGCCGCTCGGCATGGCGAGATACGCTGACAACCCGGCCGTCCAGGACATTCAACTCAACCTTGACCAGCTGTTCGCGCTGGTGGTGGCTCCCCGCTAGGAGCCTGATCCGGGCACGACCGGCCGACGCATGCGCAGAGCTGATATCAGCTCACTGCAACAGGCCTTTCAAGAGGCCACCGAGCGCCCCGGCGGGATTGTCGCGCAGACGCCCTTCTTCCGCGCCGATATAGCTGAAGATGCCGTTGAGGGCCTGTTCGGTGACCGACTGGCCGACCCGGTCGCGCGTGAGCCCGGCGCTCCGCAGGAGCGAGGAACGGGCGGAAAGGCGGTCGAGTTCGCGCAGGGCGCCGACATTGGCGAGGCCCTTGTCGACCAGCGGGCGCAGCTTGAGGCCGAGGTCGGGGCCAGCGCTGGTGCGCAGGTACTGGCTGGCGCCGTCGCGCTGGGTGGCGATGTTCGGCACGTCGGCGAGGCTGAGGCGGCTGATGGCGTTGCGGAAGATCGGCTTGGCTTCTTTAGCCGCATAGCCGGCCGCGTCGTTGAGCCGGCGGACGAGGTTGTCTGTCAGGCCGAGTTGCTGGCCCTTGTCGAGCAGACTGAGGACGGTTCCCCCGAGGCCGCCGGTTGCCCGACCGATCAGCGGCAGGGCGATGCGCACCGCCGGGTCGGCATAAAACGCGCCGGGCTGGCCGAGCTTGTCGAGCGAGGAATCGGAGGCGCGGCCGAGCAGGTCGCCGAGGCCCGAGCCAAGGCCGGCGGCGCGCAGCGGGCCGGCAAGGCCGAGCGCGGCCGTGGCGCTCACGGCTGCCAGAAAGGTACGGCGGCTGAGCGGGTGGTAAGGTGTGTTCATTACAAGTGCCCTCCCTTGCGCGGCCCGTCCGCAACCTGGCACGCAGGTGCCTGATCAGGCAAGCAGGGAGAGGATTGTTTACGCGCCTGGCAAGGCTGGCGCGGTCGCTTGGGTTTGCTAGTCTTGGCGCCATGCGTTCCTTTCCCCTCGCCGTCGCCCTCCTCCCGCTCCTTGCCGCCTGCGCGGCCCAGCCCAAGACTACAATTGCGCCAACCTCCCCGCCGATGGCCGCCGCGCCCGAGCCGCAGCCTGCGCCGCTCAGCGCGCTCGTGGAGGCGGTGTCGATACCCTACGAGAAGTTCACCCTGGCGAACGGGTTGACCGTTCTCGTCCACACCGACCGCAAGGCGCCGATTGTGGGCGTGACCACCTATTACCGGGTGGGCTCGAAGAACGAGCCCAAGGGGAAGACCGGGTTTGCCCATCTCTACGAGCACCTGTTCTTCGGCGGGTCGGAGAACGTGCCTAATTTCGACGTGCCGCTGGAGAATGCCGGGTCGACCGCGACCAACGGCTCGACCTGGTATGATCGCACCAACTACGTCGTGACCGTGCCGAGCGGGGCGCTGGAGCGGGCGCTGATGATGGAGAGCGACCGGATGGGGCACCTGCTCGGCGCGGTGACCCAGGACAAGCTCGATAAGCAGCGCGGCGTGGTTCAGAACGAGAAGCGGCAGGGCGACAACCAGCCCTACGGCCTTGCCGAATATGCGATCGGCGATGGGTTGTTTCCGGTGGGGCACCCCTATCGGCATTCGACGATCGGCTCGATGGCCGACCTTGACGCAGCCACGCTGGGCGACGTGCGGGCGTGGTTTCGCGATCACTATGGGCCCAACAACGTGGTGCTTGCGCTGACGGGCGACATCGATGCGGCGACGGCGCGGCCCCTGGTGGAGAAGTGGTTCGGCGATATTCCGGCGGGGCCGGCGGTCGCTCCCGTGGCAGCGGGGCCGGTGACGCTGGGGGCGCCCGCGCGGCGCGACATGGCCGACCAGGTGCCGACCTTGCGGCTGATGCGCAACTGGAGCGGACCGGGGCTCAACGATCCCGACGGGCCCGCACTGCTGGTGGGGATGGATATCCTGGGCGGCCTCGCCTCCTCGCGGCTCGACAATGCGCTGGTGCGGGGACAGGAGCTGGCGGTTGCGGTCACCGCCTCGGCGCAGCAGTTCGAGGCGGTCAGCCAGTTGCAGGCCTCGATGGACGTGAAGCCGGGGGTGGACCGGGCGAAGGCCGAAGCGGCGCTGGACGCGGTGATCGACAAGCTGGTGCGCGAGGGGCCGACGGCGGACGAGGTGCAGCGCTCCGCCACGCGCCTCGCATCCGCGCAGATCGGGGCGCTGGAGCAGGTCGGCGGCTTTTCCGGCAAAGGCGCGACGCTGGCCGAGGGGCAGCTCTATTCGGGCGATCCGGAGAAGTTCCGCCGCGATTTGCAGGCGATTGCGGCGCTGACCCCGACACAGGTGCAAGCGGCGCTGGCGAAGTGGCTGGGGCGGCCGGTGTTTGCGCTGGCTGTGGTGCCGGGCCAGCGCACCGAGCGGGGCGACCAGATGGGCGGCTGGGGTGACGAGGGCGCTACGCCGCCCCCGCCCAAGGACCCGAAGCGGCCGGTGCCCGCGGTGAAGCAGGGGCCGAAGCGGGCGATCCCGGATGTCGCGCCGGTGGGCGCGCTGGCCTTTCCGGCCCTGGAGCGGGCGACCCTGTCGAATGGGATCGTGGTGACCCTGGCGAGGCGAACGGCGGTGCCCAAGGTGCTGGTTTCGATGGAGTTCGACGCCGGGACCTCGGCGGATCGGCTCGATATGCCGGGCACGCAGGGGGCGATGCTGGCGCTGCTCGATGAGGGCACGGCCACTCGCAACGCCACCCAGATCGCCGAGGACCAGGAGCGGCTGGGCGCGATGATTACAGCGCAGCCCGGGCTCGACACCTCGACCGTGACACTCGACGCGCTGACCACCAACCTTGCGCCCTCGCTGGCGCTGATGGCCGACCTGGTGCGCAACCCGGCGTTCCGGGCGGAGGACGTGGCGCGGGTCAAGGACCAGCGGCTCTCGCAGCTCGCCCAGGCCGAGGCCAGCCCCGGGGCGCTGGCCTATCGCACCATGGCGCCGCTGCTGTTCGGCGCCGCCCATCCCTATGGCCTGCCGTCCGACGGGCTGGGGACGAGCACGGCGGTGAGCGCGCTGACGCCCGCGGCGCTCAGCGCCTCGCACCGGCGGTGGCTGCGGCCGGACCTTGCCCGGATCACCGTGGTCGGCGACGTGACCATGGCACAGCTCCAGCCGCTGCTGGAGCAGGCTTTCGGTGGGTGGGCCGCGCCCGTCGAGCCGCGCCCGGTGAAGCCCGTCGACGCCGCCGTGCCCGCCCCTGCCCCGCGCATCCTCGTGCTCGACCGGCCCAATTCGCCGCAAAGCTATATCCTCGCCGGCCGGGTCCTGCCGCTGACCGGGCGGGACCGCGACCGCGAGGCGCTTGACCTGGCCAACGAGGTGCTCGGCAACGGCTTCCTCTCGCGCCTCAACCTCGACCTGCGCGAGGAAAAGGGCTGGTCCTACGGGGTGCGCTCGGCGGTGAGCACGCCGGTGGGACCGCGCAGCTTCACCGTGGCGGCACCGGTCCAGGCCGATCGGACGGGGGATTCGATCCGGCTGGCGCTGGCCGACATCGCCGCCTTCCCGGGCAAGAAGCCGGTGACGCCGGAGGAGCTCGTTCGGGTGACCAAGGGCAATATCCGGGGGCTGCCCAACCGCTACGAGACCAACGGGCAGGTGCTCCAGGCGATCGCCACCAACCAGCGACTGGGCCGGCCGGACGACTATGTCAGCACGCTCCCGGCGCGCTACCGCGCGCTGAACGCAGCGGCGCTCGACGGGGCGGCGCGGACCTGGCTTGGTGCGCAGGGGCTGACCTTCGTGGTGGTGGGCGACCGCAGGGTGGTGGAACCCCAGCTCAAGGGGATCGGTTTACCTGTGACATATGCCCCGGCCCCGACCGGTGGAGTGGAGTGACGGCGATGGCAGTGGCAGGCACTTACGACGTGACGGTGAAGACCCCGCTGGGCGACCAGAAGGGCCAGCTGACCGTGGTGCCCGAGGGCGACGGCTGGTCGGGTCAGCTCAGCGGCGCGCTGGGCCAGGTGCCGATCACCGGCGGACGCGTGGCGGGCGACACGCTGACCTGGCAGATGAGCATCACGACGCCGATGCCGCTCTCGCTGGACTGCGAAGCGACGGTGAGCGGGGACCGACTCAGCGGGACGGTGAAGGCCGGGGCGTTCGGGTCCATGGCGCTGGAGGGGGTGCGGCAGGGCTGAGTTCAGCGTTTCGCGGGAGCCAAATCTGGCGTAGGTGCTGACGCGGCAGGGCCAGGTTGCGCTTGAACGTCGCCAAGGTGTTGTTGGGCCATAGCTCGGTAGCGGGCCTTGCGACCACCCATACGGTTCACAAGCCCGCCAAGATGATTGCCGAATCTCACTTCACCTGCCCATAAAAGCGGCTTGGCTGAGGCACCTAGCACGCCCGGCACCAGCAGATCGCCATTCTGTCGCCCTCGGAACTCAACGGCCCGGGGAACTGGGCGCGGCAGGGGCCGCATGAACAACCCGCCGAGCAAGGCGCTTTTGATCATGCGTCCGGTGGTGGCGATGTCCTGCTTTTCGCCTTCCGAAAAGTCTGAATAGACCCGCGCCACGCCGAGGTCAGTCACAGTGCCGGGCTCCAGCACAACAGTGGATGAGCCGAGAGAGAAAGCTGTGTCGTTGGCACCTTCGATGACCCACAGCCCCGGCGTCACCTCGGCGACCATCAGGCGACGGTTGCCTTCCTTGGCCAGAGGCTTGACGAGGCTGATGCGATTGTCAGGCGACCATGGCCCCTTTGCGCCTGCAGGCTTGGGTGCAGGCACGCTGATGTCTGACGCGGCGGTATCGTAGCGCGCGATGGTGAGCGAGGCAGGCATCAAGGCATCGTCGAGTAGCCCTAGCTCAACAATCAAATAGGCCTTGGTAGGATCAAGCTTATCAGGAGCCTTTCGCAGCAGGCCATCGGCCAAGCCGGGCCCTGAGCATGTCAACAGCGCAGCCAGGCAGAGCAAACGGGCTTTCATTCGATCATTTCCTCTCCGACTGGTACGCTGGCCGATACCAGTCCGAAGAGCCGATCTATTCGGGCGGGGCCATCCAGCTTGCGCAGTTCCCGGTCAAGGTCCTTCGCTATCGCCCGGCGTTGATAGCCCTTGTCGGCCATGCAAGTGCGTTCCACCCGCCCCATGATCCGTCTGCGCTCGGCGCGCTCAAGGAATCCGGTGAAAAAGTTGGCAATGGCTGACGATTCGACCGCGTAGGGCGCATTGTAGTTCGTCGGCAGAACCTGATAGTGCGTATTACGGATCCCGCCCGCGAGCGCGGCGCAGTCATTCACGTCATCCATGTAAACGTCGCGCGCGACCCCTACCTTGTGGAAGTAATAAGGCGGTTCAGCTGCCAACCGAGTTGACGTCCCGATCAATACCACAGCAAATGCGGATAATATACCCACGGATTTTCTACGCATGCCCAGGTGCGTAAATTGAATCTACAATCGATGCAACGGGAAGAAACGCTTACCCTAGCGCCTTCTTCAGCAGTTCGTTGACCACCTGCGGGTTGGCCTTGCCCTGCATCGCCTTCATCGTCTGTCCCACGAAGAAGCCGAACAGGGCTTCCTTGCCGCCCTTGTACTGTTCGACCTTATCGGCGTTATCAGCCAGGACCTTGGCGACGACGGCTTCGATCGCGCCGGTGTCACTTTCCTGCTTGAGGCCCTCGCGCTCGACGATCGCTTCGGCGCCGTCGCCGGTTTCGACCATCTTTTCCAGCACCAGCTTGGCGATCGAGCCGGAGATCGTGCCGTTGCCGACCAGCGCCAGCAGTTCGGCGGCCGCGAGCGGCGTGACCGGGCTGTCATCGAGGCCGCGGCCGACGCGGTTGAGGGCGCCGAACAGTTCGCTGGTGAGCCAGTTGGCGGCCTGCTTGGCGACGGCTTCCTCGGCCTTGGCCTGCTTGGCGGCGGTTTCGGCGAGCAGGGCCTCGAACCAGCGGGCGGTCTCGACCTCGGCGGTCACCACGCCGGCGACATAAGGGGTGAGGCCGAGCGCGGTCTCGTAGCGGTGACGCTTGGCGTCGGGCAGTTCGGGCAGGCTCGCGCGGCACTCTTCCACGAACGCGTCGTCGAGCTCCAGCGGGAGCAGGTCGGGATCGGGGAAGTAGCGATAGTCGTGCGCGTCTTCCTTCGAGCGCATCGAGCGGGTGGTGCCGGTGTCGGGATCAAACAGGCGGGTTTCCTGGACGACCTTGCCGCCGCTTTCCAGCACGTCGACCTGGCGGCTGGCCTCGTGCTCGATCGTGGCCATGACGAAGCGGACGGAGTTGACGTTCTTGGTTTCCGTGCGGGTGCCCAGCGGCTCGCCGGGCTTGCGCACCGAGACGTTGACGTCGGCGCGCATGGAGCCTTCCTCCATGTTGCCGTCGCACGAGCCGACATAGCGCAGGATCGCGCGCAGCTTGCGCAGATATGCCCCGGCTTCCGCGGGCGAGCGCATGTCGGGGCGGCTGACGATCTCCATCAGGGCTACGCCCGAGCGGTTGAGATCGACATAGCTCATCGTCGGATGCTGATCGTGCATCAGCTTGCCGGCGTCCTGCTCGACGTGGATCCGCTCGACCCCGATGCGCTTGACGTCGGCCTCGGGGTTCTTGTCATCAAGGCTGATGTCAATGTGCCCCTCGCCGACCAGCGGGTGGTAGAGCTGGCTGATCTGGTAGCCCTGCGGGAGATCGGCGTAGAAGTAGTTCTTGCGGTCGAACCGTGACCACTTGTTGATCTGCGCATCGATGGCGAGGCCCGTGCACACGGCCTGGCGGATGCACTCCCTGTTCGGCACCGGCAGCATGCCGGGCATGGCCGCATCGACCAGGCTGACCTGCGCGTTGGGCTCGGCCCCGAAGGCGGTGGCGGCGCCGGAGAACAGCTTGGACTTGCTGACGACCTGCGCGTGGACTTCGAGGCCGATCACGACCTCCCATTCGCCCGTGGCGCCCTGAATGCGATAGGTGCTCATCTTACCACCACTTTTCCGGCTTGGCCGTGAACCCGGCGCGGCTTTCGATGGCGAGGCCGGCGTTGAGGACGCCCTGCTCGTCGAACGGCTTGCCGATCAGTTGCAGGCCGAGCGGCAGGCCCTGTCCGTTAAGCCCG
>JGI24751J29686_10000171_pt1 | contig 30087 bp, 27 predicted proteins | sample KBSSwiS6_FD_29686 | JGI IMG/M metagenome (IMG submission 29686)
AAGCCACGCCCCGCTTCTGCACGTGGCCAGCGGCATGCCGATCGTCCCGGTCATGGCGGGCATCATTGCCCTGTCCTATGCGCTGGCGCGGTACTATGATGAACCCTTGCGCAAGTGGCTCATGGCATTTCACGTCAAGCCGGTATCAGCACCCGCGCGAAGCATTTCGTGATCCCCGCCAGACGGATTCGGCCTGCCCGCTGCGCGCCGCCCCCGGGAACCACGCCCTAGGGTCTCGCGGCAGGGCTCGTGGTATAGATGCTCACGGCCTGACCGGCGTAGACTTCCCGCCAGCCGCGCTTGCCCACCAGAAAGCGCCGCAGGGCATCATGGCTCTTGATCCAGAGCACCGTGTCGATGCGGTACTTGGCAAGAACGCTGTCCCAATCGGCCTCGTTCACCTCTTCGCGGCCCAGCTTGAAATAGTCACGCAGGAGGTCTTCCGGATAGGCGGTGGCGGCGCGCCCATCCACGAAAACGGGCACGGTGCCCCGCATGCGAAAGATCAGCAGGCTGCCCAGGTTCCAGTGATTGAGCAGACGCGCCTGTGGCAGATGCGTCTGCAGATAGGCAGTGTCGCTCGCCGAGACGATCGGCGCCGGAAAATCCAGCTCTGGTTGCGCGCGCAGGAAGCTCGCCGGCACGATGCCGATGATGAGCAGCCCCACCACGCCGAGGGCGCGTTCCACCTTCAGGTCCAGTCGCGCCGGCAGCAGGCGGCTCAGGTCGAAAGCCATCGGCACGGCGGAGAACAGGAAGAAAAACGCCATGTAGCGGAACTGATAGAATCCCAGGCCGAGGAAGATCCACGACAGGAGCCGGGCTTCCAGGGGACAATCGCCCCGCCGGCGCAGCTCCAGCACCAGGAAGGCCAGCATATAGGCAATGCCCGGCAGGCTGCCCGGCCAGCTGAAGTTGCGGTGATACGGCTCCCATTCGGTGATCTGGGCCTGCACGAAGTTGCCCACCGTCGTGCCCGTGGCCTGATAAATCTGCCAGCCCAGCGGGTTGACCAAGGTCGCCAGTACGCAGGCGCATCCGACCCAGAAGTAAAGCCGCACCCGGGGCCAATCCCGCCGCAGCAAGGCCACGCCGCCGCACACCCCGATAATGAACAGCCCGATCAGGAAGCCGCCATGCAGATTGACCCAGAGCACCATCACCAGCGGCAACAGGACGATGCGGCGCGCCGCCTTCAGGCATTCGCCATAGAAGATCACGGCGAAGAGCATGGTGGGCATGTTCGGCGAAGCGGCGACGTAGATGTTGGGATAGGCGTCGAAGGTCGGATAGAGCTGCGCAGCGCACAAGACCGCTATCGCCGCCGCGATCGGCGTCGCGCCGCTGTTCAGGCACTGGAACGCCAGATAGAACACGATCGCCGCGCCGCAGCCCACCGTCAGCAGCAACAGCCCCGCGAAATGCGTGTGCTGGAAGACCCAGCTGGCAAGCACATCCCACAGCCAGGACAGATTGACCCAGGGCTGGCTGCCGGCGGTGAACGACCAGGGATCATACCCGGGAACGCCACGCTGCGACCGGATCAGATCGCCGGCCGCCAGATGCCAACCCAGGTCGAAATGGCTCAGCAGGAGCGGCGCATAGACCAGGTAATAGGCCAGGGCGCAGGCGGCGAGGAACAGCGGCATCGCTGCTTTCTGGAAAGAATATCCGACCATCCCGTCCGCCGCGTCTTTGCTGAGCCTGGCTCCTGGCCTAGGACCGAATGGTTAACGCCGGGTGCATCATGGCGCCGGCGGCCCCGGCCTACGGTCGCTTTCCGACCTTCCACCGGTCACACTGACCTCCGGAGGGCGCGCGGCGCGGAACGCGCCTACGAAAAAGCCCGCCGTTTCCGGCGGACCTTCTCTTGTCAGCGCCCGGCCTTCGATCAGGCGGCGAGCTTGCGCAGCACGTACTGCAGGATACCGCCGTTCATGAAGTACTCGACCTCGTTGGCGGTATCGATGCGGCACAGCGCGGTGAAGCTGAACTTCGAGCCGTCCTTGCGGGTGACCTCGACTTCGACTTCCTGGCGCGGCTTGAGATCGGCGACGCCTAGAATCGTGAAGCTGTCGTCGCCGTTGAGGCCCAGGGTCAGGCGGCCCTCACCGTCCTTGAACTGCAGCGGGAGCACGCCCATGCCGACGAGGTTCGAGCGGTGGATGCGCTCGAAGCTCTCTACGATCACGGCGCGCACGCCCAGCAGGTTGGTGCCCTTGGCGGCCCAGTCGCGGCTGGAGCCGGTGCCGTATTCCTTGCCGGCAATGACCACCATCGGCACGCCGTCGGCCTTGTTCTTCTCGGCCACGTCGTAGACCGGGAGAACCTCGTCGCCGTAACGGCTCATGCCGCCCTCGATGCCGGGGACCATCTCGTTCTTGATGCGGATGTTGGCGAAGGTGCCGCGCATCATCACTTCGTGGTGGCCGCGGCGCGCGCCGTAGGAGTTGAAGTCTGCCTTGGCGACCTGGTGCTCCATCAGCCACTTGCCCGCCGGGCTGTCGGCCTTGATCGAGCCGGCCGGCGAGATGTGGTCGGTGGTGATCGAATCGCCGAGGATGAGGAGCGGCTTGGCCTCGATGATGTCGCCGACCGGGGCCGGGGTCATCTCTATGCCCTCGAAGTAGGGTGGGTTGGCGATATAGGTGCTGCCGGCGCGCCACTGGTAGGTTTCCGAGCCGGTGACATTGATCGCCTGCCAGTGCGCGTCGCCCTTGTAGACGTCGGCATAGCGGGCCTGGAACATGGCGCGGTCCATGCAGCCGGCCATGGTGGTGTAGACCTCGTCGTTGGTCGGCCAGATGTCCTTGAGGTAGACGTCCTTGCCGTCATTGCTCGTGCCGATCGGGGTAGAAATGAAGTCCTCCACCACCGTGCCCTTGAGCGCGTAGGCGACGACCAGCGGCGGGCTGGCGAGGAAGTTGGCGCGCACGTCGGGAGAGACGCGGCCCTCGAAGTTGCGGTTGCCCGAGATCACCGCGGCGGCCACCAGGCCGTGCTCGTTGATCGCCCTGGAGATCGGCTCGGCCAGCGGGCCGGAGTTGCCGATGCAGGTGGTGCAGCCATAGCCGACGAGGTTGAAGCCGATATTGTCGAGGTGCTTCTGCAGGCCGGCGCGCTCAAGGTAGTCGGTCACGACCTGCGAGCCGGGGGCGAGCGAGGTCTTGACCCACGGCTTGGGCTTGAGGCCGAGCTCATCAGCCTTCTTGGCGACGAGGCCGGCGGCGACCAGCACGCCCGGGTTCGAGGTGTTGGTGCAGGAGGTGATCGCCGCGATGGTCACGTCGCCATCGCCGATGGTGAAGTCCTTGCCCTCGACCGGAACGCGCTCGTAGGTCTTCTTGTAGGTTTGGGCCATGTCGGCGTTGAACACGTCGTCGACCTCGGGAAGCGAGACGCGATCCTGCGGGCGCTTGGGGCCGGCGAGCGACGGGACGACAGTCGACAGGTCCAGCTCAAGCGTGGAGGTGAAGACCGGTTCGACGGCCGGATCGATCCAGAAGCCCTGCTCCTTGGCATAGGCTTCGACCAGGGCGATCTGGCTTTCCTCGCGGCCGGTGAGGCGCAGGTAGTCGAGCGTCTTGTCGTCGATGCCGAAAAAGCCGCAGGTTGCGCCGTATTCGGGGGCCATGTTGGCCAGAGTCGCGCGGTCGGCCAGGGTCAGGCCGGCAAGGCCCGGGCCGAAGTATTCGACGAAGCGGCCGACCACGCCATGCTGGCGCAGCATGTTGGTGCAGGTCAGCACGAGGTCGGTCGCGGTCACGCCTTCCGGCAAGGTCCCGGTGAAGCGGAAGCCGACGACTTCAGGGATCAGCATCGACACCGGCTGGCCGAGCATGGCCGCCTCGGCCTCGATCCCGCCGACGCCCCAGCCCAGCACGCCGAGGCCGTTGATCATGGTGGTGTGCGAATCGGTGCCGACGCAGGTGTCGAAGTAGGCGACCGTCTGGCCGTTCTGGTCAGTCGAGGTCCACACCGACTGGGCGATGTTCTCGAGGTTGACCTGGTGGCAGATGCCGGTGCCCGGGGGCACCGCGTAGAAGTTGTTGAGCGACTTGGAGCCCCACTTGAGGAAGTCGTAGCGCTCCATGTTGCGCTGGTATTCGATCTCGACGTTCTGCTCGAAGGCCTTGGGGTGGCCGAACTCGTCGACCATGACCGAGTGGTCGATCACGAGGTTGACCGGGACCAGCGGGTTGATCTTGCTGGTGTCGCCGCCGAGCTTGGCGATGGCGTCGCGCATGGCGGCCAGGTCGACCACGCAGGGCACCCCGGTGAAATCCTGGAGCAGCACGCGGGCCGGGCGGTACTGGATCTCGCGGCTGGGGGCGACCGGGTTCTTTTGCCAGTCGGCAAGAGCCTGGATGTCGTCGGCCGAGACGGTGAAGCCGCCGTCCTCGAAGCGCAGCAGATTTTCCAGCAGGACCTTCATCGAGAAGGGCAGGCGCGACACGTCGCCGATCTTCGCAGCGGCCTTGTTGAGCGAGTAGTAGGCGAAGTCCTTGCCGCCGACGTTCATCGTGGAACGAGTGCCGAGCGTGTCCTGTCCGACCTGGGTCATTGGGTTTTAGTCCCCCTGGAGGCTGGCCCGCGCGAATCTACCGCAGTGCGGCATGGCTGCGCGGGCATGAGAAATGGGCGGGCCGCCGATGCGCGTTCGCAAGCGCAACGTCAAGGCCTGCCCGACCAATGGCTGATGCCGGCGGCTCAGGCGGGCGGGAGCTGCGGCTGGGGGGCGCGTCTCGCGCCGATCCACACGCCCAGCAGGATCAGCGCCAGGCCGCCGACCGTCGCGAGGGTCACGGGCTCAGCGAACCACAGCCAGCCGGTCAGCGCCGACCACGGGAAGGCGGTATATTCGAGCGGGACCAGGGCCTGAGCCTCGGCCCGCGCATAGGCCCAGGCCAGCAGCATGACCGATACTGACGCCAGCAGCGCAGCCCAGCCGATGTCGGGAAGCGCCGTGGCTGCGGGGAGGGTGAGGTCCGGAAGGGACATGCCGAGCGCCAGGGCGGCGGGGATCACCGCGATGAGGGTGAGGGCAACGAACACGTTCTGGAACAGAGCCACGTCCAGCGGAGCGGCCAGCAAGGCCTGCTGGCGCTGGAGCACGAGGTTCCAGGCATAAAGCACGGCGGCGGCAAGGATCGCGGCAATGCCCCAGCCGGCCTGGCTCAATCCGCCGCCGTCCTGCATCCGGCCCGCGGCGATCACCGCAACCCCGCCCAGCGCCACGAGCGACCCGACCACGGCCGCTCGGCGGACCCGTTCTCCCAGCAGCAAGGCGGCAAGGTAGAGCGCGATCAGCGGGGCAATGAACGAGAGCGCGATAGCCTCGGCGAGCGGCGTGCGTACGATGCCCCAGAAATAGAGGCCGGCCATCCCGGCGACGACGGCTCCGCGCAGGGCATGGAGGCCCAGCACTCTCCCGCGCGGCCAGTCACTGCCGCTTCTCCACCAGCGCCAGGCCGGCCACAGCACTGCCGAGCCCACCAGGCTGCGCCAGAGCAGGGCGGGGAATACTCCGCTGGTGATCGACGCCCGCTTCATCAGCGCGTCCATCGTCGCGAACAGGCCGATCGCCACGAAGACGGCAGCAGCCGGAGCGAGCGGATGGGGCAAGGGACGCGAGCGGTTGTTCATTCCGCCCGCTGCATAACCCGATTCAGGTTGGGGAAAGCCACGATAGTTATGATGTCGCGATTGATCGTCGCCGATGAACAGGGCATCAGGAGGCTCAGCGGCACGCCGGCCGCTTCCTCCCGCCGGAATTGCACAACGGGGTTTCCAGTGACAGGGCACAGCTTGCGCCGGACGGTATTCGGTTCGTTTTCCATCGTGTCCCTGGTCGGACTGACGGCTCCTGTCGCAGTGCAGGCCCAGCCCAGCATAAAGGCGGCGCCCGTCGCCACCGCAAGCGCTGCCCCGGGAAACAAGGCCGCGCCGGTCGCCAAGCCCGCGCCCACGCCGGCCTCTACTCCTGCGCCCGGGTCCAGTCCGCCGCCGGGCTCCACTTCCGCCATTGGTGCGGACAAAGTGGTGACGCCCGCCGTTACGACCCCGCCGATTGAGGTGAAGGAGCCGGTGATGCACTGGACCATCGCCGACGCCCAGCAGCTGCTCGACGCGATCAACGGCATCGGCGCCGACGGCCTGGCCCCGGCCGACTACAAGCCGGCCGCGCTCAAGGCGGCGCTAGCCGCCGGGGAGGGCCCGGAACTGGACGAGATCGCTAGCAAGGCCATGGCCTGGCTGATCGAGGACCTGCGCGACGGCCGCACGCCCATGCCGGCCCGGGTCCAGTGGTTCGCGGTGGATCTCGACGTCGACGTCAATCCCACCGATGCCGTCATGGCCCGTGCCCTTGTCAGCCGTGACATCGCCGGTACTCTGGCGTCGCTCGATCCGACCTATCCCGACTATGCCGTGCTCAAGCAGGCCCTGGCCAATACCCCGCGGGCCGACAGCAAGACCCGTTCCCTGATCCGCGCCAATATGGATCGGTGGCGCTGGTTCAGCCGCGACCTTGGCGAATACTACCTGATGACCAATGTGCCCGAGTTCCAACTCCGGCTGGTGCGGCGGGACAAGATCGTACGGACTTACCGTACGATTGTCGGCAAGCCCGGCAAGACCGCCACTCCGCAGCTGGCCGAGAAGGTCGAGAACGTGGTGTTCAACCCGACCTGGACCGTTCCGCAATCGATCGTGGTGGGCGAGGGACTGGGCGCCAAGTACCTCAGCAATCCGGCGAAGGCCGCGCGGGACGGCTACAAGGTTACCAAGATGGCCGATGGAATGATGATCGTCGTCCAGCAGCCAGGCCCGAAGAATTCACTGGGCATCGTGAAGATCGATATGCCCAACCCGCATGCGATCTACTTGCACGACACCCCGGCGCGGGCCTTGTTCAATACCCCTAGCCGGGCCTACAGCCATGGCTGTGTGCGGACCGAGCGGGCGCTGGAGCTGGGCATGATGCTGACCATGCTCAAGGCTGGCAAGACGCCAGAGGAAGTTACCGCGATCAGCGAATCCGGCAAGTACACAAAGGTGCCGCTGACCAGCCCGATGCCGGTCTACATCGGATATTTCACCATGGCCAAGGACATCAATGGCCAACTGCTCAGCTGGCCCGACATCTACCAGCGCGACGCTCCGGTGCTGGCCAGCTTCGCCCAGCCGCGCCAGCCCAAGACCGGCCAGCGCACCAGCAACGAGAAGGTCGAGGCGATCGACGCGCCTGGGGCGTAATTTGTCGGGTGCGGGAAAGCCATCCGGCTTTCCCTTGCGCACCAAGAACGCGACAATTGACGACAAAAAAACCAGCTGTCGGCATACTCGCGCGACAACCGCAACTTATAAGGGTGTCAGAAGCCGCGGGGCCAGTGTTTGCATTCCCCTCCTTCCCTGGGCTGGTTCGGTGGCTTCGCCTCATTCTATCTATGTGGAGAGTAAGGCCATGAAGCGAACTGCCCTGGCGCTCGGCGTCGCTGCCCTCGTTGCCGGCCTTGCCGGCACCGCCATCGCCCAGCACGGCCTGAGCGGGTCTGGCGGAATGGGGGGCCATGATCCTTTCGGCGACGCCACGATCACCCGTGCCGAGGCCCAGGCCAAGGCGGCCGAGATGTTCGGCCGACTCGACGTGAACGGGGATGGCAGGACAGATGCGGCCGACCGCACCGCGGCCATGGGCAAGCGGTTCGATGCGATGGACGCGAACCACGACGGCATGCTCTCGAAGCAGGAATTCCTCGACGCGCACCAGAAGAAGACGGGCCAGAAGCGCATGGGTGCCATGGCTGGCCCTGATCATCCCGCTGAACACCGGATGGGTAGGGGCATGGGTCATGGAATGGGTGCTATGCGGGGCATGAAGATGCTTCGCCAAGCGGATACGAATGGTGACAAGGCGGTCAGCCGTGACGAGTTCATCGCCGCCGCGCTCAAGCGCTTCGAGGCGGCGGACGCGAATCACGACGGCAAGCTTACCCCCGAGGAGCGCCGCACCGCGATGCGCCAGATGATGGGACATCACGGTAGTGCCGGCATGGGCAGGATGGATCACGACATGGGTGACATGCCGCCGCCCCCTGCCAAGTGAAAGGTTGTCCGAGATGAACTCCCGTCTGCTCTGCTCGTCACTCGCCGTGCTGACGTTCGGCATGGCGGAACCCGCACTCGCCCAGACCGCCCCGCCCGCGCGGGCACCGTCCGCTGCGCCGGCGGGGCCGGGCGGGATGATGATGCGAGATCCGTTCGGCGATGCGACCATCAGCCGCAAGGATGCCGAGGCTCAGGCTGCGGCGCGCTTCGCCGCGCTCGACACCGGCAGGGACGGCGTTCTTTCACCCGCCGAGCTGGCTGCGGCGCGTCCCGCCAGACCGGGGGGCGATGCGCTCCGGCCTCGGGATGGCGGCCGGCCCGGCCTTGGCATGATGCGGATGATGGACGCCAACGGCGATGGCAAGGCATCCAGGGACGAATTCACCGCCGGAACCCTGCGCCGCTTCGACATGATGGATACCAACCATGACGGCCAGCTGACCAAGGCCGAGCGCCAGGCCGCCATGGAAGCCATGCGTGCCCGGATGGAAGAGCGCATGCGTGAGCGCTTCCAGGTTGGCGGCGACGGTGGCATGGGTAGCGGCATCGGCGGGGCCGATTGACGCCTCCCGCCGGCCAGACACCGACCCATCATGACCCAGGACACGCCCATCCGCCTCCTTCTCGTCGACGACGAGGCCGCCCTGCGCGAACCGCTGGCGGAATACCTTGCCCGTCAGGGGTTTGGCGTGCGGGAGGCGGCGAGCGCGGCCGAGGCGCGGCGCGTGTTGCAGGAGGAAACGCCCGATCTCGTCCTGCTCGATATCATGATGCCCGGGGAGGACGGTCTATCCCTTTGCCGGCACCTCATTGAAGGTCACCAGCTGCCCACCATTTTTCTCACCGCCCGCGGCGAGCCTACCGACCGGATCGTCGGGCTCGAGATCGGGGCGGACGACTACGTGGTGAAACCGTTCGAGCCGCGCGAGCTTGTTGCGCGCATCCGCTCGGTCCTGCGTCGCGCCACCCGCGGCGCTCCGGACAGCGCCGAGGAGGAGGTCTTCGCCTTCGAGGGTTGGACGCTCGATCCGCTCAAGCGCCGCCTCACCGATGCGGAAGGCGCAGCAGTGCCGATCTCCTCGGCCGAGTTCCGACTGCTGTTGGCCTTTCTCGAGCATCCGCGCCAGGTACTTGACCGCGATCGCCTGCTCGAGATGGTCCAGGGCCGCGAGGCGCACCTGTTCGATCGTGCCGTTGACAACCAGGTCAGCCGTCTGCGCCGCAAGATCGAGGTCGACAGCCGCAACCCGCAGTTGATCCAGACCGTGTGGGGCGGGGGCTACATGCTGGCGGCCGAAGTCCGTCGCCGGCCGACCGGCACCCGCGCCTGATGGGGCGATGAAACTGGTGGGGACTATTTCGTGGCTATGGCCGCGCAGCTTGCGACGGCAAGTATTGCTGGCCATCGCTCTGGCGCTGTTCCTGGCACAGGGGATCGGCGCGCTCCTGCTCTATCGTGCTCAGCACGAACGGCTCGAAGGCGCGCTGGTGCACTCCGCCGCCTTCCGCCTCGCGACGGCCGCCCGCGACGATGAGCCTCCGCCTTTCGCCGATGCTCCGCGCGGCCGTCGTCGGGGGCCGGTTGAGCGGCTTGATGCTTCCCCGCTGCGCCCTGGAGAGGCTCGCCGGCTGGAAGATGAGGTGGAACTGCGCGAGGCGCTGGCCGAACAGGACCTTCCCCCGCAGGACCTGGTGGTCTTCCGCCGCCCCATCACCCAGGATCCGCCGGCCTTGCAGCGTCTGTCGCGCCGCCCGCCGCGTCATGGCGAAGCCAGGCCGGACGACGTGCTGATCGCGGCGATGCGGCCGCAGGGTTCGGACCAGTGGCTCGTTGCGCGGGTCTTCGTGCCCCCGGCCGAGCGGCTGCTGCTCACCACCCTGCTTGGGCAGACGCTGTTCATCTACACGGTGCTGGTTGGGGCGATGTGGCTGTTGCTGCGCCGGATCACGCGCCCCGTCGCCGCGCTCACCGCCCGGCTCGAGCGCTTTGCCGAAACCCGCGACCGCGACGGGCAGCTCACTGCCGAGGGACCGGACGACATCGCCCGCCTGATCACGGCTCACAACGCCATGGAAGATCGCATCACCAACCTGCTCGATGAGAAGGACGTTATGCTCGGAGCGATCGGTCACGATCTTAAGACCCCGCTCGCGGCGCTCCGAGTGCGGATCGAATCGGTGGAGGACGAAGGCGAGCGCACCCGCATGGCCACGACGATCGAGGATATCACGCGCACGCTGGACGACATTCTCTCGCTTGCCCGCGTCGGCCGACCAAGCGATCCACAGGAGCGCACGGAGCTTTCCGCGCTCGTGCTCTCGGTGGTCGAGGAATACGAAGATATGGGCCAGCCGGTCGAGGTGGGCGACGTGGCCCGGGTCGCCTTGCCAATGCGTGCGACCTGGATTCGCCGGGCATTGCGCAATCTCATCGGCAACGCCCTGCGCTATGGCGGCAACGCCACCGTTTCCATCGCGCGGGAAGACGGTCGCGCCGTTGTGCGGATCGTCGACACGGGTCCGGGAATCGCCGAGGACCAGATCGCCCGGATGCTCGAACCCTTCACCCGCGGTGAGCCCTCGCGCAACAGCGAGACCGGGGGGGCGGGCCTTGGTCTGACGCTGGCCCGCGCCATTGCCGAGCAGCACGGCGGAACCCTGGTGCTGGCGAACCGACGCGGGGCCGATGGGGAAGTGGCCGGCCTGGAGGCGATCCTCGGGTTGCCGCTCGGCTAGACCCTATTTCAGCCAGGGGAAGCATTGTCATCGCTTTCTGACGCGACCCCGCAGGGGCAGGCCAAATCTGGCTCCGTGCCGACGCTTCCACCTGGCTGAAACAGGGCCTAGCTGTCGGCAGCTGCCGCGGTCACTCTTGGACTCCTCGGCCAATTTCCCTAAGGCGCGCGCAACCGATCCAGCAGGAATAACTCCCGATGACCCAGGTCCCCGTCCGCCGCGCGCTCCTCTCCGTTTCCGACAAGTCGGGTCTCGTCGATCTCGGCAAGGCTCTGGGCGCGCGGGGGGTCGAGCTTGTGTCGACCGGGGGCACGGCCAAGGCGCTGCGCGAGGCGGGTCTCGCGGTAAAGGACATCTCGGAGCTGACGGGCTTCCCGGAAATGATGGACGGGCGGGTCAAGACGCTTCACCCGAAGGTCCACGGAGGCCTGCTCGCGGTGCGTGACAATGCCGAGCACGCGGCGGCCATGGCCGAGCACGAGATCGGTGCGATCGATCTGGTCGTGGTCAACCTCTATCCCTTCGAGGCGACCGTCGCCAAGGGCGCGGAGCGCGACGAGATCATCGAGAACATCGACATCGGCGGTCCGTCGATGGTCCGTTCGGCGGCGAAGAACCACGCCTATGTGACCATCCTGACCGACCCGGCGGATTACCCCGCCCTGCTCGCCGAGCTGGAGCAGACCGGCGGCGCCACCACCTACGACTTCCGCCGGCGCATGGCGGCCAAGGCCTATTCGGCGACGGCAGCCTACGACGCGATGATCTCGCAGTGGTTCCTCACGGTCGACCAAGGGCAGACCTTCCCGGAAACCTTCGCCATCACCGGGAAGCTGGCGCAGGAGCTGCGCTACGGCGAGAACCCGCACCAGTCGGCCGCGCTCTACGTGCCGAACGGGCCGCGCATTTCCGGGATCGCGCAAGGCAGGCAGCTGCAGGGCAAGGAGTTGTCCTACAACAACTACAACGACGCCGATGCCGCTCTCGAGCTCTGCGCCGAGTTCAAGGGGCAGGAGCCGGCGGTGATCATCGTCAAACACGCCAACCCTTGCGGCGTGGCGCAGGCGGGCACGCTGCTTGATGCCTGGCACGGCGCGCTGCAATGCGATTCGGTTTCGGCCTTCGGCGGGATCGTCGCGGTGAATACCGAGCTCGACGGCGCGACGGCGGCGGCAATCTGCGAGATCTTCACCGAGGTGGTCGTCGCCCCCTCGGCCACGGACGAAGCTCTCGCCGCCTTCGCGCGCAAGAAGAACCTGCGGCTCATCGTCACCGGCGATCTGCCTGATCCGCGGCGTGCCGGCCTGATGGTCAAGCCGATCACCGGCGGCATGCTCGTCCAGACGCGCGACAATGGCGCGATTTCGGAAGCCGACCTCAAGGTGGTAACCCAGCGCGCGCCGACCGAGCAGGAGCTGAAAGACTGCCTGTTCGCCTGGACGGTGGCCCGGCACGTCAAGTCGAACGCGATCGTCTATGCCAAGGGCGGCGTGACCGCCGGCATCGGCGCCGGACAGATGAACCGGCGCGATTCGTCGCGCATCGCCGCGATGAAGGCTGCCGAGGCGGCGCAGACCTATGGCTGGGCAGCCAGCCGCGCCGTGGGCTCGGCCGTGGCCTCCGATGCTTTCTTCCCCTTCGCCGACGGACTGCTCGCAGCGGCCGAAGCAGGCGCGACGGCGGTTATCCAGCCGGGCGGCTCGATCCGTGACGATCAGGTCATCAAGGCAGCTGACGAGGCTGGGCTGGCCATGGTCTTCACCGGAATGCGCCACTTCCGCCACTGACCAACCGGCGATCACGCACGGATAAACCATTCGTCGCGGATTCCCTGCGGTCCGTCCCGCCGGGCGCAGCCGTTCACTTGTTCGCAAGCGCAAAAAGAGCAGATGGCGGCGACATATTCCGCGCTGCCGCGCAAGCCAGGACCTTTCCCGATGGGCCTCTTCCGTGCCGACTTCTTCCGCTCCCTCGCCGCCGGCTTCGTGCTGGGTGCGCTGGGGCTGGTTGCTGTCATGGGCTCATCCAGCCTGACCGACACCGTAGCCCCGCCGGCCGTCGCTGCGCAGGCCGATCGGAACTGATCGCGATGCGCGGGCGGCTTGTTCTCGCGCCCTTGCTTCTCCTCGTTGTCTGCCAGCAGCCCGCTGCCGCCGAACCTGCCGTCCTCGCCCCTACCGCGCGCGTGGCATCGCGCGAAGCGCCTGGGCTAAAGACGGCAATCTTCGCGGGAGGTTGCTTCTGGGGTATCGAGGCGATCTTCAGCCATGTGCGGGGCGTGAAAAGCGCCGTCTCGGGCTATCACGGCGGCACGGCGGCAACGGCGCGATACGAACGCGTGTCCGCGGGCAGCACCAGCCACGCCGAATCGGTCAAGGTTACCTACGATCCGGCCGAGGTTCGTTACGATCAGCTGCTGCGCGTGTTCTTCTCCGTCGGCGCCGATCCCACACTGGTAAACCGGCAGGGCCCTGACGAAGGCACGCATTACCGCTCTGCACTCGTCCCCATGAATGACGAGCAGCGCCGCGTGGGCGAGGCCTACCTGAGGCAGCTCGGCGGCAGCGGGCTGTGGCGCGATCCGATCGCCACCCGGATCGAACCCTACAAGGCCTTCTATCGGGCGGAGACCTATCATCAGGATTTTGCCGCGGCCAATCCCGACCACGGCTACATCCGCCGGTGGGATGCGCCCAAGGTGGCCGGGCTGAAGCGCTTGTTCCCGATGCTCTACAAGCCGGCCTTCACCCGCGGCTGAAAAGTCCTATATCGGTGCGATGACTGCGGGCCATCAACATCACGAGCATTCCGGTGCGGGGCTGGTGGCCGCGGCGCGCGGGGCCTTGCAGGACTCCGGCGAGCAGTGGACCGAAATGCGTGCCGATGTCTTTGCCGCACTCGCCGCCCAGCCGCGCCCGGCCTCGGCCTACGACGTGGCAGAGGGCCTCTCGGCCAGCCTCGGCCGCCGCGTGGCCGCCAACACCGTCTATCGCATCCTCGACCTGTTCGTGCGAACAAACCTGGCTCGCCGGGTGGAGAGCGCCAATGCCTATATTGCCAATCCCCACCCCGGGTGCCGGCATGATTGCATCTTCCTGATCTGCGATTCGTGCGGGACGGCCGTCCACAGCGACGACGATGCGCTCACGGGCGCCCTGATCGGCGCGGCGCGCAATGCCGGTTTTGCCGACGTGCGCCCGGTCATCGAACTGCGCGGCACTTGCGCGCGCTGTTCGGGCGAGGCCGAGGGATGACCTGCCGCCGAGTGGCCGATCGATACAATCGACTTGGCACCATCTGCCGTGTAAGGCCCCGGGGATGACCGGCCCAGCCACCCTGCTGCTCGACACTGTCGCCTATCCGGCCGACCTGCGGCGGCTCGCCCCCACCCAGCTGCGCCAGCTGGCAGATGAACTGCGCGCCGAGATGATCAGCGCCGTGGGGCAGACCGGGGGGCACCTCGGTTCCGGGCTTGGGGTGGTCGAACTGACCGTTGCGCTGCATTATGTTTTCAACACCCCGGAGGACCGGCTGGTGTGGGACGTCGGCCACCAGGCCTATCCGCACAAGATCCTGACCGGCCGGCGCGACCGGATCCGCACCCTGCGTCAGCCGGGCGGCCTCTCGGGCTTCACCAAGCGCAGCGAGAGCGAGTACGACCCGTTCGGTACGGCGCACAGTTCCACCTCGATCTCCGCTGCGCTGGGCTTCGCCGTGGCCAACAAGCTTGCCGGCCAGCCGGGCAAGGGCATTGCGGTGATCGGCGACGGCGCGATGAGCGCCGGCATGGCCTACGAGGCGATGAACAACGCCCGCGCCGCCGGCAACCGGCTGGTCGTCATCCTCAACGACAACGACATGTCGATCGCGCCGCCGGTGGGCGGTCTGTCGGCCTATCTCGCGCGGCTGGTCTCCTCGCGCCAGTTCCTCGGGCTGCGGGGGCTGGCCCGCCGCATTTCGCGCCACCTGCCCGAGCCGCTGCACAAGGCCGCCCGCAAGACCGACGAGTTCGCCCGCGGCATGGCCATGGGCGGTACCTTGTTCGAAGAGCTGGGCTTCTACTACGTGGGCCCGGTTGACGGGCACAATCTCGATCACCTGATCCCCGTGCTCGAGAATGTGCGCGATGCTCCCGAGGGCCCGATTCTGGTCCACGTCGTCACCCAGAAGGGCAAGGGCTATGGCCCCGCCGAACAGGCGGCGGACAAGTACCACGGCGTCCAGAAGTTCGACGTCATCACCGGCGAGCAGGTCAAGGCCGCAGGCGGGCCGCCGGCTTACCAGAACGTGTTCGGCGAAACACTGGCCAAGCTGGCGGACAGCGATCCGAAGATCTGCGCGATCACGGCCGCGATGCCTTCCGGCACCGGTGTGGACAAGTTTGCCAAGGCGCACCCTGATCGCAGCTTCGATGTGGGCATCGCCGAGCAGCACGCCGTGACCTTCGCAGCCGGCCTGGCTGCACAGGGGATGCGCCCGTTCTGCGCCATCTATTCAACCTTCCTGCAACGCGCCTACGACCAGGTCGTCCATGACGTGGCGATCCAGAACCTGCCGGTGCGCTTCGCGATCGACCGGGCGGGCCTTGTCGGCGCCGACGGGGCGACTCATGCCGGCAGTTTTGACATCACCTACCTGGCGAGCCTGCCCAACATGGTGGTGATGGCCGCGGCCGATGAAGCCGAGCTGGTCCACATGACCTACACGGCGTGCCTGCACGACAGCGGCCCCATCGCGTTCCGCTATCCCCGCGGCAATGGTACCGGCATTGCCCTGCCTGAGGTTCCGCAGCAGCTGGTTATCGGCAAGGGCCGGATCGTGCGCGAAGGCACCAAGATCGCACTGCTCTCACTGGGCACGCGCCTTGCCGAGGCGCTCAAGGCGGCCGACCAGCTGGAGGCGAGGGGGCTCTCCACGACGGTGGCCGACTTGCGCTTCGCCAAGCCGCTGGACGAGGAACTGATCCGGCGCCTGGTCACAAGTCACGAGGTGCTGGTCACCATCGAGGAAGGTTCCATCGGCGGGCTCGGTGCCCATGTCCTGACTCTCGCCAGTGACGAAGGACTGGTCGACACGGGGCTCAAGATCCGCACCATGCGCCTGCCGGATGTGTTCCAGGATCACGACAGCCCGGACAAGCAGTACGACACAGCCGGGCTCAACGCGCCGCAGATCGTCGATACCGTGCTCAAGGCCCTGCGCCACAACAGCGCCGGGGTGGAGGAAGCGCGGGCCTAGCCTCGAATCCCGCTGTCCTACATCGCTACTGCCAGTCACCCTCAGGGTGCGATCCCTGTATCGCAGCTCTTTGACAGCAGATCGGAAATTTGTGCGTGTAAGCTTCACCCACACAAGAACAGATTTAACTGCCTGATCACGAGTGAATAAATGCCAAAAAGCCATGGGCGGCACAATGTCACCTGTGTCACCGCTCCATCAGCACGCCGCTAAGGGTTGGGCGGCGATGCAGCCTCGGGCTTCTCTCGGCTCTCATCCCCCAGCGTATCGAGGTGCATCCACCGCGTGACCAGCCGTGAGGCGAGGAACACCACCACGGCGACGCCCAGCGTCAGCCAGCCGATCTTCTCGTAGATGGCGAGGGTGAGCGCCTTGCTCATCTCGCCGCTTTCGCCGCCCGTCGCCTCGCCGATGCGGCCGGCGACGAAATTGCCGACCGCGGTCATGTAGAACCAGGCTCCCATGAAGAAGCTGGCAAGCTTTGCCGGGGACAGTCGGGCCATGGCCGAGAGCCCGACCGGCGACAGACAGAGTTCGCCGGTCGTCTGCAGCAGGTAGATCAGGAACACGAACAGCACCGGCGTCATCGCGGCCGGGCCGGCGCTCTGTGCTCCCCACACGAAGACGAGGAAGGAGAGCCCGACCTGGACCAGGGCCAGGGCAAACTTGGCCGGAGCGGACGGCTCCAGCCCGTGGCGGCCGAGCCATTGCCACAGGGCTGCGAAAAGCGGCGCCAGCAGGATGATGTAGAGGGGGTTGATCGACTGGAACAGGCTGGTGGGTACGCCCTGACGGTCGACGAAGCGGTCGGTGTAGAGATTGAGGCTGCCGCCAGCCTGCTCGAACAGGCCCCAGAAAATCGGGTTCAACGCGATCAGGAACAGGATCGCGAAGATCCGTTCGCGCGCCACCCGGGGCAACTTGAACGCTTCATAAAGCGTGTAGCCGAGCATGGCCAGGCCACTCACCACCAGCAGGTTCCCGATCGCCGACTGGTACTGAATCAGGGTCCAGGCCAGAGCAACGGCTCCCATGCCGACACCGTAGATCCGCCATTCCGTCGCGCGGGCAAGGGCCTGGGGTGGCTCGCCCTTGCCGGCGAGCGCTGCTCTCCCAGTGACGAATATCAGCAGGCCGATCACCATCCCGATCCCGGCCAGGCCGAAGCCCCAGGCCCAGCCGATCGTCTCGCCGAGGTAGCCGACGAGAATCGTGCCGAAGGCTGCCCCCGCGTTCACGCCCATGTAGAAGATGGTGTAGGCCGAATCGCGCCGGGTGTCGGTCAGACCGTAGAGCTGGCCGACGATCACCGAAATGCTGGCTTTGAGGAATCCGGAGCCGACGATGATCAGGGCCAGCGCCAGCCAGAACACGTTGATCGCCGGGTCCGCCTGCTTCACCAGCGGGTCAGTCACCCCGCGCATGCCCTCGACGGCCATGAACAGATGCCCGAGCGCCAGCAACACCCCACCAAAGACCACGGCCTTGCGCTGGCCCAGCCAGCGGTCGGCCACGTAGCCGCCTAGCACCGGCGTGATGTAGACGAGGCTGCCGTAGGCCCCGTAGATCAGGTTGGCCTTGCCGTCAGCGAAGAGCCAGAACTTGGTCAGATAGAGCACCAGCAGGGCGCGCATGCCGTAGTAGGAGAAGCGCTCCCACATTTCGGCATAGAACAGCACGAACAGCCCACGCGGGTGGCCGAACACCTCACGCGACCGGCGGGTCGCAAGCACCGCGCCGATAGTCAGGAACGCGAAGAGGGCAAGGGCGCCCAGAGCCGCGATCCAGTCCCCCTCGGACCATTGCGCCATAGCCTTCATCGCCGACCCCGCTTCGTTGCCTTGCCTGACCTGAGCACCCTAGTGGCCGCGGCGCGTGGTGGAAGCGAAATCAGCGTGGATACGCGTTCCACGGGCAAGCCGGCGCGGCGAGGCGCCCGACATGTTCCGTTATTGTCAACGAAGGCTTTGCAATCGATGTCAATGTCCCAATTGCGCAGTCTAAGCTATTCTGGCAAATGGCCAGCCGGTTGCTGGCGCCGCCTGCCCGAAAGATGTTGGTGCGGGCGGCAGCAAGGACGATGGGGGTCGTCTGGCTGGTAGTTGCCTGGAGAGTGGCGCCGGGATCGGTGCGCGCTCGCCCGACGGGAGACAATTGAGATGATTCGTTCCGAATTGCTGGCTGCGCTTGCAAAAGAAAATCCCGGATTGCGCGCCGAAGAGGTCGAGCGTGTGGTTGACGTGTTCTTCGACGAAATCGCCCAGCGTCTCGCCGCCGGGGGCCGGGTCGAACTGCGCGGGTTCGGCGCCTTCTCGACGCGGGAGCGTGAGCCCCGCAAGGGCCGCAATCCGCGTACCGGCGAAGCGGTAGAAGTCCCCGGCAAGCGGGTGCCCTACTTCAAGCCCGGCAAGGAAATGCGCCAGCGGCTGAATGCGGATTGATCGGGTACGCCCTCCACTTGGGTGGGGGGCGTAATCTGTTGCCGTTGCGGAAAGGGGCAGATGCCACTTCCCAATCCAACCAAAGATTCCTTCCCTCCCCGCCGCCAATCTGCCATCCGCTCCATGCGTGCGGACGTGGCGGAATGGTAGACGCAGGGGACTTAAAATCCCTTGGGCATAGCCCGTGCGGGTTCGAGTCCCGCCGTCCGTACCATCGGTGTTGTGCGGTTTTGCGGCTGCTTCAGCAGCCGCCATTCACCTGCAGCAGGGCCGCAGTGAGATAGCTCAATTCGGGCTGGCCAGGGCAAGGACAGCGGTCACGACTTCTTCCGGCCGACCGGGACTACCCGGAGCGTTGGGGGCAGTGTCCAGCATTTCCGGAGTCCATGCCTTGGCGATGCCCGGCAGCGACCTGGCCGAAGCGAGGCTCGGCAACACCGTGCGGTTCACGGCAACCGGCGCGCGGAGCGACCGGTCTTGTCGCCCCTGGGATGGTGGGTGAGCGGGCCTTCCCGAAGGCCATTCCCACCGCGGGATTTCTTCAATAAGTGGTCCGACAACCTGGCGGCGGCCGGGCGGGCATCGTCGCCCGGGGCGCGGGTGACGGCGGAGGATCGATTGGCGAGCAAGGCCAACAAGGATGCGGCGGGGCTGGGGCGCAAGGGCCGGGAGACGCGTGCTCGCCTGCTTGCCGCAGCCCGCAGGCTGCTGGAGACGACCTCGCCGTTGCAGCTGACCGCGGCGGCCATCGCCAAGGAGGCGAGCACGTCCCCTGCCACGCTCTACGTCTATTTCACCGACGTGCAGGACATCCTCTACTCGCTCGCGCTGGAGACGCGTGAGGCCTTCGTCCAGCTGGCGCAGGAGCATGTCGACTGGTTCACCGACAGCGGCCGGCTGGAAGAGGATGCCCGGGCGCTGATCGCCGCCTACAACGAGATCTACAGAGCTCATGCCAGCGTGCTGCAGTATCGTAATCTGGAGGACGATCGGGGCAACCCGCGCTTCGTCGAATTGCAGATCACCGACGCCTTGCCGACGATCGAACTGCTCGCCCGCGGGATCCGGCGCAATCGCCCCGAGGTAACCAAGGCCGATGCCCTGGCTGATGCCATCGTGTTCCAGTGCGCGATGGAACGCCTGGCGGGCATCCGCCACCAGTTCCCCCGTGACCGGCCGGGGCCGTCGAGCGACGAACTCGATCGCGCCCAGGCGCGGATCATCGCGCGCCATTTCCTCCCGGCGGGCTGATACGGATCCGCTCGGCCGGGCCTGCTGGGCCTGTGCACAGCGCCAGCAGTGGCCGACAGCGATGGCCGGTATCCATCATAGGGATGTTATGCCCCGGATCTCGCTTCGCCCGGACCGGCCGTGGGACTAGACCCTATTTCCACCTGGCTGAAATAGGGTCTAGTTCAAGCTGATCTTTCGCTGATCCGAGCGCCTGCGAGGGGCGCTTGTCGTTTCGTCGCGCGCTAACACAGCCCGGTACCGCGGGTCAGCGAGTTCGCCATTTTGCCGATCCAGTGGAGGACAGGCGAGGCGCGAAATCCTTTCAATGTCCGGAGGAACCATGGCCAAGCACGTACTGATCGCCCTCACCAATCCCGTCGAAGGGCAGGAAGATGCTTATCACGACTGGTATAACACGACCCACATCTCGGAGATCCTGAGCATTCCGGGCATCGTGAATGCGCGCCGTTTCAAGACCAAGATCGTGGACACCAAGGGCGGGCCGACATGGAAGTTCGTCGCGATCTATGACGTCGAGACGGACAACCTGGGCGAGACACTGAAGGCCCTCGGGGAACGTACGGGAGAGGTGATCTCGGCACTGGACGAGAGCACTTCGGGTACGATCGTGGCGACGGAAACGCTTTCGCGGGCGCAGGACGACCCCGCGTGAACTGCAAACCGCACGCCGCTCCAATGATCAGCAGTCTGATGTATTCTGAGCCGTGCCCCTGTCCAAGCGCAGCAAATCCCGTGTTTTTCGGCGCCAGTCCGGGTTGGCCCACCTGGATGACCGCTGATCCCCATGGACAAGCCGGACCGCGCCTGACATTTTTGACGGATCGTCAAGTTTTGATTCGGCCGGCATTCGCAGGTCGCTTCGGAAAGTGACTGCGCGGACGCAGGCCTTGATCCGAGACGGTCGGCAGCGGGTCTCGTGTCCGAGGATGAGGAGAGAGGCAAATGCCAGTCCAGGAAGTGATGGAGCGGATCGCGGAAACGCGTGATCTCGGCTATCCGGTCTATGATGCGGACGGTCACTACTACGAGACCTACGACACCTTCCGCCGGCATCTCCCCAAGAAGTTCCACAAGGACTTCCAGTACGTCCAGATCGATGGGCGCACGAAGCTGGCGATCAGCGGCCGGCTTTGCGACTACATTCCCAATCCGACCTTTGACGTCGTTGCCGCGCCCGGCACTCACGAACTGTGGTTCCGGGGCCAGAACAAGGAAGGCAAGTCCCTTCGCGAGCTGACCGGCGACGCGCTGCGCAAACAGCCTGAGTTTTCCAATGCGGAAGCGCGACTCAAGATCCTCGACGAGCAGAAGGTGCAGGCGCAGCTGCTGTTCCCGACGCTCGCTTCGGTGATCGAAGGTCACATGGGCAGCAACGTCGAGCTTGCGGCCGCCTGCGTCCATTCGCTCAACGCCTGGGTGGCCGACGAGTGGTCGTTCAACTACAAGGACCGCCTGTTCCCCTGCGCCTACATCTCGCTGGCGGATGCGGATCTGGCCTGTGACGAGCTGGACTGGGCGCTGGGGCGCGGAGCGCGGCTGATCCTGATCCGTCCGGCCCCGGTTCCGGGCCGCTTCGGCACCCGTTCGCCGGGCTCTCCGGAATTCGATCGGTTCTGGGCCAAGGTGAACGAAGCGAACATCTTTGTGGTGCTCCACGTATCGGACTCCGGCTACGAGGACATGTACCGCTGGTGGGGCAGCACGGCGACGGAATCGCTCGCCTTCGACCGCTCCGATCCGCTCAAGGCCTGCATCGATATCCAGGGCCGCGCGATTGCCGACATGATCTCGGCCCTGATCGCGCACGGGGTGATGGATCGCTTCCCCAACATCCGCTGGGTTTCCGCCGAAAACGGATGCATCTGGGTGCCGCACCTGACGCTGATGCTGAAGCGCGCCTATGGCCAGATGCCCAAGAGCTTCGCGCGCGATCCAGTCGAGACCTTCCAGGAGTGCGTCTATGTTGCGCCCTACTACGAGGAAGACCTCAACGAGCTGAAGCAGTACCTGCCGGCAGAGCGCCTGCTGTTCGGCAGCGACTGGCCGCATCCCGAGGGGCTCAAGCTGCCGCTCGACTTCTTCAACGAGGTCAAGGACTTCACCCCTGCCGAGCAGGAGATGTTCATGAGCTCGAATCTCAAGGGCCTGCTCGACGGCAAGCGCTGATCGGGGATGGGCGAAAAACGCCCGTCTCGCCAGATGCACGACGCGTCGATCAGGGCGGGCGTTCTGCAGGGAGATGAAAAATACCATGGCACAGTCCGCGATCGATCCCAACTGGGGTCCCAACTACGACGAGCGTTTCGATTACCGGGTGGACATCCTGCGTCGTCGCAATCCGGTAACGGCCACGGCGTCCGATGGCGTGCAACTGGCCCGTTCGGAACGCGCGCTGCTGGTCGACGAGCAGAACCACGGGCTAGTGTTCTACTTCCCGGTCGGCGACGTCGACCTTTCAAGGCTGGAGAAGCTCGAGGGCCGGGTGAGCCATTGCCCGTACAAGGGCGTGGCGACCTACTGGGGGCTTGCCGGCGGTGAGGACGAGCAGCCGGTGGCCTGGGCCTACGAGACGCCCTATCCCGAGGTAAACCAGCTTGCCGGCCACATTGCCTTTTACCAGGACCGCGTGACCGTTTCGCTGGGCGTGGCGATCTTCCCGCCTGCGCCGAAGAAGGCTTGAGCGCCGATGGTCTCCGATCTCACGAACGACCTTTACGACAAGCGGTGGGGCGATCTCCAGGACCTGATCCGGATCATCGACCTCCAGCCCAATGGCGCGAACGTCTTTACCGCTCCGCCGCACATGGGCGCGCCGCGCAATGTTGTCGAAGGCAGCCAGATGCTGGCCCAGTCGATCGTTGCGGCGGCCAAGGCCGTGCCCGACAAGCGGGTCATTTCCGCCTACTCACAGTTTGTCCGGGTGGCCGGGTTCGACATCCCGCTCGACTTCCGTACGGAGATCCTCCAGACGGGCCGCACCTTTTCCAGCGTGATGGTCTCGGCCGAGCAGGAGGGCAAGCTGCGCTGCGCCACCTTGGCCATGCTGGACAGCGGTGCGCCTGACCTGATTGCGCACCAGGTGGAAATGCCCAAGGTGCCGGGGCCAGACGAATGCCCCGACTTCGATTTCGGGATGACCGGCCGCGACGTGCGGTTCGTCAATGGCGACTATGCGCCGCATGAGGACCGCATCGGCCCGCCGGTGCTGCATTGCTGGATGCGGTGCCGCGACAAGCCGGCGACCCAGCTGCTCCACCAGGCCCTGCTGACCCAGCCGCTCGGCCACACGACGATCGGCGCCTCCATGCTCCCGCACGAGGGGGTCAAGGAGGGTGACGCGCACGTCACGATGTCGACCGGGATCATGTCAATCGCGGTGGCCTATCACGCCGACGCCGACGTTTCGGACTGGGTGTTGTACTCCAACCCGTCGATCTACGCCGGCCGGGGCCTCGCCCAGGGGCATGGGACGGTGTTCTCGCGCGAGGGCGTGCTGCTGGCCTCCTATACGGTGACCGGGATGATCCGTGGGTTCACCCGATCGCTGGACGGGCTCGACGTGGCTTCCAACCAGTTGATGTGAGGATTGGTGCCCGACCTGTCCTTAGGGGCAGGGAGCCGGGAACAGACCCTTCGGAGCTGGCGTGATGGCCGAACTGTGCCTAGATCCGGGCGTGACCGCCCTTGACCATGATTTCGCCCGGGCCGTGCGGGCCGGTTTGAGCCAGCCGCGCAAGTCGATCCCGGCGCGTTTTTTTTACGATTATGTCGGGTCACAGCTGTTCGAGCAGATTACGGATCTGCCCGAATATTACCCGACCCGCACGGAAGTGGCGCTGCTGAAGGCCCACGCGGCCGACATTGCCCGGCTGGCCGGGCGGGGAAGGCCGGTGGTGGAGTTCGGCGCAGGTTCGGCAACAAAGACGCCGCTGCTGCTGTCGGCTGCAGCTGCGCCCGCCTATGTGCCCGTCGATATCTCCGGTGATTTCCTGGAGCAGGCGGCGGCAGGGCTGCGGCGCGGGCTGCCAGGGGTGGCGGTGATCCCGGTGGTGGGCGACTTCACCCGCGCGCTGGAGCTGCCCCCGCTTGACGGGCCGCTGATCGGCTTTTTCCCCGGCTCCACCATCGGCAACTTCGACCCGGTCCGCGCAGTCAATCTGCTGCGCTCGTTCCGGGCGACGCTGGGCGCGGGCGCGCGGCTGGTGATCGGGGTCGACCTGCGCAAGGCGCCGGGCCTGCTCGAGGCGGCCTATGATGATGCGGCGGGCGTAACCGCGGCGTTCAATCGTAACCTGCTGCACCGCATCAACCGGGAGCTTGAGGGGACCATCCCGGTCGATGCCTTCACGCACCGGGCCGTGTGGAACGACCGGCTCGGCCGGATCGAGATGCACCTGGTTGCCTCGCGCGACGTGTGCTTCCAGGCTGCGGGCGAGGAATTTTCCATGCGTCGCGGCGAGACGATCCACACCGAGAACAGCTACAAGTACACGCCCGAGGAGGCCCGCCTGCTGGCGCGGGCCTCAGGGTGGGAGCCGATGGCAATGTGGACCGATTCGCACGGGCTGTTCTCGCTCCATGTCTGGGCCGTCGAGGCGGATGAGCTCCAGCCATGACCAGCAAGGGCCACGCCGCCGCTTCGAATCCCCTGCGCGCCCGCTACGCCGAGGTGCGCGCCCATACCGAGGCGCTGATCGCGCCGCTTTCCGCCGAGGACTGCCAGGTCCAGTCGATGCCGGACGCGAGCCCGGCGAAGTGGCACCTCGCCCATACGGCGTGGTTTTTCGAAACCTTCCTGCTTAAGCCGCTGCTGGCAGGCTACGTCTCGCCCGATGCGGCCTATGCGGTCCTGTTCAATTCCTATTACGTCGGGGTGGGAGAACGGTTCTCGCGGCCTCACCGCGGCCTGCTGACCCGGCCCGGCCTGGCCGAGGTCCTGGCGTGGCGCGCAGAGGTGGATGCGGCCATGGACCGGTTGATGGCGACGATCCCGGCCGAGCAGTGGGAGCGGCTGGTCGCGCTTGGTCTGCAGCATGAACAGCAGCACCAGGAACTGTTGCTGATGGATGTGCAGCACGCCTTTTCGTGCAATCCGCTGCGCCCGGCCTATCGCCGTCCCGGCACGCCTTACTCCTCGGCCGGTCCTGCGGAATGGATCGCCATTCCTGGCGGGCTGCACGCGATCGGCCATGACGGCCCGGGCTTCGCGTTTGACAATGAATGCCCGCGCCACCGCGTCTGGCTGGAGCCCTTTGCCGTGGCCGACCGGCTGGTGACGGCGGGCGACTATGCCCGGTTCATCGATGACGGGGGCTACCGCCGGCCGGAGTTGTGGCTGTCCGACGGCTGGGCCATGGTCGAGGCCGAGGGCTGGATTGCGCCGCTTTACTGGGAGGCCGCCGGAGCGGGCTGGGCGGTATTCGGGCTGGAGGGGCTGGCCCCGCTCGACCCTCATGCCCCGGTGCGCCATGTCAGCTATTACGAGGCCGACGCCTACGCCCGCTGGGCCGGTGCGCGCCTGCCGACCGAGGCGGAATGGGAGGTCGCCGCCGGGCAGGTGCAACTGGCCGACGCCTTTGGCGAAGCGTGGCAATGGACCGCCTCGCCCTATCGCGGCTACCCGGGATTCGTCGCCGTGGAGGGCGCCGTGGGTGAGTACAACGGCAAGTTCATGGTCAACCAGTACGTGCTGAGGGGCAGCTGCCTCGCCACGCCCGAAGGGCATGCGCGACTGACTTATCGGAACTTCTATCCGCCCCAGGCGCGGTGGATGTTCAGCGGGATCCGGCTGGCGCGGGATGCTGCCGCCCGCGCGTGATCCGCACCGGACGAGGCCGGTCCACGATCCAAGAGGCTGAACATCCAGCACCCTTGTGATGGATTGATCGCCGCCATGCCGCCGGGGCGCGATGTGGCTTAACCACGCGCCTCTGGTGAACGGGAGGCCTGGGGGCAACCCGGGCCGCGGGGAAGGCGACTGGCATGACGTTCAGACAGGGCCTGTACGACACGATCCACCGCGAACCGGAGCGGCCGATCGTCGAGTACAAGGGCCGGCAGTTCAGCAAGGGCGAGTATGCCGCCCTGGCGGACCGGACCGTGGCCCTGCTTGATGCGGCGCAGATCGATCAGCGCCTGTCGATCGGGGTGATCGTGCGCAACCGGGTGCTGCATGCGGCGGCAATGGTCGGCCTGATCGCCCATGACCGCTGGCTCACCGCGATCTACGCGATGCAGTCCGCCGAGGCGATTGCCGATGAAATCCGCGAAAGCCGCTTTGCCGCCGTCATCGCCGATGCCGAGGACTGGACCGGTCCGATGCTGGAGGCGTGCCGGGCCGTCGGGGCGATCGGCATAATGCTGGATCATCGCCAACTGGCGACAGGCGGGGAGGTTTCGATCGACCTCGTGCCCGAGGTCGCCGAGCGCGGCGCCGGGCCGTTCCGTGAAGTTGCGGGGGAGCCAGGGCTCGAGGTCCTGTCCAGCGGCACCACCGGCAAGCCGAAGCGCGTGTTGTTCCCCACCCGCATGCTGGTGCGCGCAGTAGAAAGCGTGATGGCGGGAAACAAGGGTGAAGTGGAGCCCGATGTCCTGTCCTGGCCCTACGGCGGGATCGGTGGCATGTGCGCGCTGATCGCCGCCGCGATGCTGGATCGCTACACCTGCATCCTTGAAAAGTTCAACGTTCCCGAGTGGGTAGAGGGGATCCGCCGCCTCAAGCCCAGCTACATCAGCGGGGTCCCGGCGATGGCCCGGATGATTCTCGACGCCAAGGTACCCAAGGCTGACATCGCCTCGCTCCGCTACTTCTATGGCGGGAGCGCCCCGATGACCCCGGCGCTGCAGACGGAGTTCGAGGAGGCCTACGGGATCACGGTGATCTGGGCTTACGGCGCGACCGAGTTCTGCGGGACGGTGATCAGCTGGTCGCCAGAGCTCCACGAGGCGTTCGGCAAGAGCAAGTTGGGGGCGATGGGGCGGGCACTTCCCGGCATCTCCCTGCGGATTACCGACGTCGCTTCGGGTGCCGAACTAGGCACCGGGGAAACCGGGTATCTGGAAGTGCGGTCGGCTACTCTCGGCGATGAGTGGATCCGGACCACCGATCTTGCCGAGATCGATGCGGATGGGTTCGTGTTCCACAAGGGGCGCGGTGACGGGGCGATCCTGCGGGGCGGCTTCAAGGTGCTGCCCGAAGTGGTGGTCGAGGCCCTGCGCAGTCATCCCGCGGTGCTGGATGCAGCCGTGGTGGGCTTGCCTGACGAGCGGCTAGGGGCGGTTCCGATGGCTGCGGTTGAATTGAAGGCCGGGGTGCCGGCACCTGCCGAAGAAGCCTTGCGCGATCACGTGCGGCGGGAACTGTCCCAGCCGCAGGTTCCCGCAAGAGTCCTGGTACTCGGCGCGCTGCCGCGCACTCCGTCGATGAAGGTGGACCTTACCAGCGTAGCCCGGATCATCGCCGCGGCTATCTGACCCGTCCGCCGTGCACCGGCAGGCCGAGCAGGTCCAGGGCCGCGCGGTTGAAGCGGTCCGGCTGCTCGTACATGCACCAGTGCCCCGCATCTGCCACGACGCGCAGCCTCGCTTCCGGCTGGAAGGTGCGGATCACGGCGCAATTCAGTTCGGGATCGGGGTGGATGAAGTCATGCTCGGCCCAGATCACGTCGATCGGCACCGGAACCTGGCGGGCGATGAGCAGGAGCTTGTCCGGGATAACCTGAAGCTGGACACGGGTCCGTGTGCGCCTGCCGCAGTATGCGGCGATGGCAATGGCTGTTTCGTCCACCAGGGACGAATCATGGATCATCATGGCAGCGAGGTTGTGCCGGTTGATCGCATCGAACTGATCGGGCGAAGCGCCCCGCATCTGCCGCAAGGCAGGCACCGGATGGGGAGTGTCGAGGCCCCCGGCATCGATCATCACGATCCGCCGCAGCAGTTCGGGGTCGATCACGCTCATGTGGCAGGCGAGCAGCGAGCCCATCGAGAAGGCGAGCACATCGACCGCTCCCGCAGGCACGATCTGGCGCAGGCCCTCCACGAGAGCACGGGCATGATCGGCCGGACTGTCGAGGTCGGCAGGCGCATCGGATTCGCCGAAGCCGGGGAGGTCGGGCGCGAGCACCCGGCGGTGCGCCGCCAGCGCGGGGATGTTGCGGAGCCAGTGCATCCAGCTCCCATGGGAACCGTGCAGCAGGACAAGTGGGGCGTCGGTCCTGTCGGCGGAATCGGCTCCCCATTCGCGCCAGCACAGGTCGAGGTCGCCCGCTACCCTGGTGTGAACGATCCGCGCTGCAGCGTCGAGCGCGCGCACTTCGTCGGGCATGTTCATGATGCTGGCCAAACCTGTTGCTCCGTGGGCTGATCAGGCTTCCTGCGGCACGAACAGCAGCGGGTCCAGCCGGGCTCCGCGCCAGCGCAGGCCCCAGTGCAGGTGTGGCCCGGTGGCGCGGCCGGTCATGCCGACCTCGGCGATGGCCTGGCCTTGCCGGACGACGTCGCCCAGCGCGACCCGGTGGGCCGAGCAGTGCAGGAAGGCGCTGGACAGGCCCATGCCGTGATCGACCATCAGCAGCTTGCCTTCAAGAGTGAAGGGCGCGGCGGCCGCGAGGATGACCACGCCGTCCGCGGGAGCCCGGATCGGCGTGCCTGCCGCCGCAGCAAGATCCAGCCCGGAATGGTAGGACCCGGGCTCACCCCGGTAGATCCGCTGGGCGCCGAACCGGCCGGAAATTCGCCCCGGCGCGGGGCGGATCATCGCCTGCTGCCAGCCCTGCGCTCCGGTGGCGAGAGCGCGCGCGGCTGCGATGCGGGCGAATTCGTTCTTGCGGATTGCGAGGAATTGCGCGCTCGGCACGGAGGGCGGGCGCAGGGGCGCATCGATCTGTTCGATCTGCCAGGCGCGCGGCGCGATGGCGAGGGAGAGGCTGGTGGCGTGGCCTTTCGGCAATCGGCCGGTCAGGGTTGCCGTGGCCTTGGCATCGCGGTCGAACGCGATCAGGAAGCGGCCCTGCGCGTCCATGGCCACCGGCACGCCGTCGAGATCGAGTATGAGACTGGCGCTGGCCTGCCCGCGCGCCCAGCCGCCCTGGGTCAATCGGCTGGAAAGAATCGCGATCGGCGGACTGGCGACGTTGATTGCCCGTGCGGCCTGCGACAGGCAGGCCAGGCCGCCGCTGATGGCCGCCAGCGCCTCTCGCCGACCGAGCCGCACCACCAGGTCAGGCCTGTCCGAGCAGCCGCTTGGTGGCGAGATCGCAGCTGGCATAGGCTTCCTGCCGCGCGGCCGACCAGTAGCGCAACTCTTCAAGGCTGATCTGCTGTCCGCTGACCGCGCAGAGTACGTAGGGGCCGGGGCGCAGGACGCGGAAGCCGTTGGGGCCGTATTGCAGTTCGGCGGGACGATCGGAGGCGTTCATCAGCATGGGCGGGAGCCTATCAGTCTTCCCGGTTCAGAACAAATCGCCCTGGCGCTGCACCGCTTCCGCTGACGGCGCGCGCGCCGGCCTGGCGGGCTTGCGCGGGGTGCCGGTGGGACTGACCTGGAGTGCGCCGTCGTGAAATTCCAGCGTCATTTCAGCAAGTCCGGCGGCGATTGCGCGGCCGCCGACGACGTGCCCGTCAGGCCCGGTGACGAGAGCGTAGCCGCGCAGGAGCGGGGCCCTGGGATCGAGCTGGCGGCGCAGGCGATCCAGCGATTCGACCTGGCGGCGGGCGTTCTCGACGCGGCGCAGCAGGTCTTCCGGGCGAAGGCGGGCGGCGTCGAGGCGCTGCTGGCCGTGGCGCGCCTGGTAGGCGAGGAGTGGAGCGGAGAGTCGGCCGGCCGGGCGGTGGAGCGCGGTGCGGGCGTGGGCGATCCGGTCAGCCAGGCCCCGGCGCAGGCGTTCACCCAAGTCATCAAGCTTCTGGGAACGCTGGGCAATAATGACTTCGGGCTTTGGCAGACGCTGCACCCGGGCTGCAAGCCGCTCGCAACCCAGTTGCACCGGGCGCAGGGCGCACCTGCGCTTGCGCCAGGTCAGCTCGGCGATCTGGGCAACCAGTTCGTCGCGCACCGGGACGGCCATTTCGGCGGCGGCGGTGGGTGTGGGGGCGCGGCGATCGGCGGCGAAGTCAGCGAGGGTGGTGTCGGTCTCGTGGCCGACGGCGCTGATCACCGGGATCGGGCAATCGGCAATGGCGCGGACGACGACTTCCTCGTTGAAGGCCCAGAGGTCTTCGATCGAGCCGCCGCCGCGGGCGACGATGACGAGGTCGGGGCGGGGCACCGGACCGCCGGGCGCAATCGCCCCGAAGCCGCGAACGGCGG
>JGI24751J29686_10000174_pt1 | contig 29813 bp, 22 predicted proteins | sample KBSSwiS6_FD_29686 | JGI IMG/M metagenome (IMG submission 29686)
GGCGGGCGGCAAGCCGGTATATTCGGCGCGCTGATCCCCGACCACGCGAAGCAGAGTGGCGGGGACGCGCAGGCGTCTCCGCCCCTTCACCGAAGGATGAACATGGCCAGCGCCGCTCCTCCCGCAGAATCGCGCTTCGGCGCCTCCCGGTCGGGGGGCGAGACCATTTTCCAGGCGGCGTGCCTCGCCGCCGCGACATTGTTGCTGGCGACGCTTGGCGGCGTGGTCATCAGCCTCGCGATCGGCGGATGGCCGGCTTTTCAGCAGTTCGGCTTCGGCTTCCTGACCTCGAGCGAATGGAATCCGGTCACCGAGGTCTATGGCGCGGCCGGCCCCGTCGTAGGCACTCTGGTCACTGCCTTGCTGTCGCTCGTGATCGCCTTGCCGCTCGCGTTGGGCGTCGCGGTGTTCCTGGTCGAGTTCTGCCCGCGCTCGATCTCGCATCCGATCGCGATCGCGGTCGAGCTGCTCGCGGGAATCCCCTCGATCGTCTACGGAATGTGGGGCCTCTTCGTCCTTGCTCCGTGGTTCGCCGAGCATGTCCAGATGCCGCTGATCATGGAGGCGGAGCCGGGCTCGTGGCAGGAGAAGCTGTTCTCGGGCATTCCTAATGGCGCGAACATCTTCACCGCTTCACTGATCCTCGCGGTGATGATCCTGCCTTATATGGCCGCGGTGTTCCGCGAACTTTTCATGACCATTCCGCCGCAACTGCGCGAGGCGGCTTACGGCCTCGGCTGCACGCCGTTTGAGGTGATCCGCTCGATCGTCATCCCCTTTGTGAAGCGTGGGATGGTCGGGGTGATCATGCTCGGGCTGGGCCGCGCGCTCGGCGAGACGATGGCGGTGACGTTCATCATCGGCAACGCGCATACATTCCCCGACTCGCTATTCGCCTCCGGCTCGACGATCGCCTCGACGATCGCCAACGAGTTCGCCGAGGCGACCAGCGACATGCACAGCGCGGCGCTCGTGGCGCTGGGGCTTGTCCTTTTCCTGATCACCTTCGGGGTGCTCGCGATTGCCCGCGTGCTCCTCGGCGGCCAGAAATATTGAGGGCCCCGATGGACCGCGCTCTTTACCGCCGCATTTCCAACATCATCTTCATCGTGCTCACCGCGGCAGCGACGCTGATCGCGCTGACCGCGCTGGTGCTGATCCTATGGTCGCTGGTCAGCAAGGGCATCGGCGGCCTCGACGCCAAGATTTTCACGATGACCCAGCCCGCGCCGGGATCCGAAGGCGGATTGTCGAACGCGATCATGGGCTCGCTGATCATGTGCGGCGCGGGCATGGTGATGGCGCTGATCGTCGGAATCCTCGCCGGGACATGGCTTTCGGAATATGGCGGCAACACGCCCTATGGCCACGTCGTCCGCTTCCTCAACGACGTGCTGTTGTCGGCGCCTTCGATCCTGATTGGCCTGTTCGTCTACGAGATATTGGTGCGGCCCTTCCACGGCTTCTCGGCCTGGGCGGGGGCGGTGGCGCTAGCGATCATCGCGACGCCGATCGTCACGCGCACCACCGAGGATATCCTCAATCTTCAGCCGAGCGCGCTTCGAGAGGCGGGTATGGCGCTGGGCGCGAGCCGCGCCTTCGTAATCAGCAGGATCGTGTGGAAGGCGGCGCGCGCCGGCCTCGTCACCGGCGGCCTGCTCGGCTTCGCCCGCATCAGCGGCGAAACCGCTCCATTGCTGTTCACGGCGCTCGGCAACCAGTTCTTTTCGACCAATCTCACGCAGCCGATGGCGAGCCTGCCGACCACCATTTTCCAGTTCGCGCTGTCGGCCTATGATGATTGGCAGCGCCTGGCCTGGGTCGGAGCGCTGCTGATCGCCGTCGCCGTTCTATCCATCAACATCATCGGGCGGATCGTCGCCCGGGAGGCCCGCCGCTGATGAACGACCTTCCGACGCATCTGACCGAAGAGGTCTATCTGGCGTTCCCGTCGCGCGACAATCTCGCGATCGAAGCACGCAACATCGACTTCTTCTATGGCAAGACGCAGGCGCTCTACGGGGTCGACCTGCCCATCGAACGCAACAAGATCACCGCGTTGATCGGTCCCTCGGGCTGCGGCAAATCGACCTTGTTGCGCGCCCTCAACCGCATCTACGATCTTTATCCCAAACAGCATGCGGTTGGCCGCATCCTGCTCGACGGGCACGATGTGCTCGCCGATCGCAAGAGTCTGCAGCGCCTGCGCGAACGCGATGGAGGGGGCGACGACGCGTCGATGGTCCGATCGGCGCTCGACGTCGCCGGCCTGCGCGCGCGCGTCGGCATGGTGTTTCAGAAGCCCACGCCCTTCCCGATGTCGATCTACGACAATGTCGCGTTCGGTGTCCGGCTCTATCAGCGCAAGAGCCGCGCCGAGATGGACGCGATCGTCGAGCGCGCGCTGCGCCGCGCCGCGCTGTGGGATGAGGTCAAGAACAAGCTCAACACCTCGGGCCTCGGCCTGTCGGGCGGCCAGCAGCAGCGGCTGTGCGTCGCGCGGGGCATCGCCGTCGAACCCGATGTGCTGCTCCTCGATGAGCCCGCCTCCGCGCTCGATCCGGTTTCGACGGCCAAGCTGGAAGAGACGCTGATCGAGCTGCGGCAGGACTTCACGATCGTGATCGTGACCCACAATCTGCAGCAGGCGGCGCGCATCTCCAATTACACCGGCTTCATGTATCTGGGCCGGATGATGGAGTTCCAGCCGACCGAAGAGCTGTTCGCCAATCCGCGCGGGCAGCGCACGCGCGATTATGTGACGGGCCGGTTCGGCTAGTTACCCAGCGGCACGCGCAATTCGCAGCGCGTGCCGCGGTCGATGGTTGCGGCGTCGCTGATCTGGAAATCGGCGTTCAGCGAGCGGGCGAGCACCCTGATCAGCCTTGATCCGGTGCCGGACTCCGAGCCCGCGCCGGCCTCGCGGCCCCGCCCGTCGTCCTCGATCGTGATCAGGATATTATCGCCTTGGGGGCGCAGCCAGACGGCGATGTCGCCGAAGCCGTCGGGAAATGCGTGCTTGGCCGCATTGGTCAGGCATTCATTGACGATCAGCGCAATCGAGACGGCGGCCTCCGCCGGCAGCTGGACCGGCTCGGCGTCGAAGCTCAGCGTCACCCCGGCGGGCAGCATGCCTTCGCGCACCCGGTCGCAAATCTCGCGCAGATGCTCATGGAGCAACACCGTCGACAGGTCGGCGCTGCTGAGCGCGAGATTCGAATAGGCGGCGGCCAGCGATTGCAGCCGGCTCGCTGCGCGCTGCAGTTCATCGCGCAGCCGCACATCGGCCTCGCCCGATGCGCGCGACAGCAGCAGCGATGCGGCGATGTGGAAATTGTTGCGCGTCCGGTGATCGACCTCGCGCAGCGCGAGCGAGAGCAGCTCGACGCGCCTTTCCTTCTCGTCGCGAAGCCTTATCGATATCGTGCGGAACGATCCGACCGCCCATATGGTGAGTCCGATCGAGGCGGTGGCGACGATCAGGCCGATCGCGTCCGGGGTGCTTATCGCGAAGCTGCGATGCGGCGGAATGATGAAATACCATGCCAGCAACTGGCAGACGGCGGCGGCTATCAAGCCCGATCGGGCTCCCGCAAGCAGGCTGGCGAAAATCGCCGCCGGAAACACGAAGATATAGGGGATGACGCCGGGCGCGAAGAGGTCGACGATCGCGCGGGCCGCGACCGCGAGCCCGGTCGCCGCCAAGGCGAGCAGGAGTTCGGTCGCGAAATTGGGTTTCCAGCCCGACAAGCCCAGCGGTGGCTCCATCATCGGGATAGCGGCCCTGCTCGCGCCGGTTCCTCCCCGATCAGGATCGGAGCAGTCCGGCGGCGCCGAGGTGGCGGATTGCCTTGGCTCGCAGCTGGGGCGCGTAGCCGAGCCTTTCGAAAAATCCGTGAGGATCGCGGGCGGCGTCGGGATTGCTGGCGGCGAGCCGCGACCAGGCGGCGCGGCCGCGCGCGATATCGCCGACCATCGCATAGCCGGTCGCGCTGATCAGATGAAAGCCGCCATGGCGGCCGAACAGCGGCGGCGTCATCCTGCCCAGCGCTTCGCGCGCGAGCTGCTGATCGTTGCGCTCTATCGCGAGCAGCAGCAGCGGCGCGAAGAAACGGCCATCGGGATTGTCGTCCAGTGCGATGGCGCGCCGGATCAGCGGTTCGGCGCGGCGATCGCCGCAATCGAGCAGATAGAGACCGGCATCGGCCAGCAGCGCCGGGTCGAAAGGCTGCAATTCGCTGGCCCGCAGCGCGAAGCCGATCGCCTGCGAGCAATCGCCGCGCAAGACGGCGATCCGCGCGCGCGCGGCGGTGTTCCACGGATTGCGCGGGTCGATCGAGGCCGATATCTGCGCGTGGCGCTGCGCGGTCAGCAACAGCGCCGGCCGATCGCGCGCCGGCGTCTCCGATCGCACCATTTTCTCGATCGCGAGCTGCGCCGCGGCCGCCTGCAGTTCGGCATCGTCGGGGTTGCGGGCGAGGCTGCGGTCGATACACGTGCGGACATGATCGAACTCGGCGTCGGTCCGTTCCTTGCGGTAGCGGTGATATAGCAGGAGGCAGCTATAGCCCGCCGCCTCAAGCCCGCCATTCTCCTGCAACTCGTGGGTCGCGATCAGGCCGTCGACGCGGCCGATCGTGGCGATCGCCGGCGCCAGCGCATGTTCAAGCCCTTCGCCGTCGAGCCGCGCGCCGGCCGGAAGGGCGATGTCGCCCGACCAGATCAGCCGATCGGGCGAGAGCCGCGTCAGGCGCAGAAACAGCCGCGGGCGCTCGCCGTCGAGAAGGTCGGTGCTCAGGCGGTATCGCGCCGGCACGGCCTGGGGATCGGGCGTGCCAGACCGACGCACGGCGCGCAGATCGTAAATGCCGCTGCGGCCGAGGCCGTTGAGCAGGGTGGCGCGTATCACAGTGCCGAGACGGCTCGTCCTGGCCATGTCGACGCCGCTGAGTTCGAGCACGGGCCTTTCGTGGCCGGCTCCCGGGGCGATGGTGCGCATCGGCAGGATGCGCAGGAGCGTCGCCGTTCCGAGCAGCAGCAGCGCAAGAAGAAGCGCGACCTGCCAGCCGAAGGCGAGCCTGGGTTCGGTGAGCCGCGCGGGCTCGATCGCTTCGATGGCCGGATCGCTTGAGGCGTCGGCGGATTGCAGCGCCACCCGGTAGCGGCCGCTCGGGATCGTCAGCCGATACCCGTCGACCGGCGCGGTCGAGCTGTAATAGCCGTCGAGCATCCGGCGCAGCCGGCCCACCTGGACGCGCGGGTAGCTGTCCGCGCGCGAATCATAGTCGGGCGCGCGGCCGAGCCCGTCGACCGCCACCGAATAGGCCTTCAGCTGGTCGCCGCGGCCGCCGGCGGTCTCTTCGACCAGGAAGCAGAGTAGCCGCTTCATGATCGGCGCGCGCGCGAAGTCCGGCGATGCGATCACAGATTGCAGCTCGCGGCGCATCATTTCGGCATCGTTCGTGTCCGGACCGTCCGAACGCGGTGATCCCGCTACTTCTTCGCGATCGATCGCCGCCTCGCCGGTTCCGTCCATGTCGATGACCAGAACTAGCCCGAAACCCGGCGGATGTCACCGCCCTTTGCGAGACGCCGCGATCGGCGATGTAACGGTAACAGAGACGGATAGTCACTGCCGCTGGCCCCGCTGAGCGGCAAGGAAGAGGGGGCAGCCTCGCTGCGAGCGCCGGCGCACCGCGCCGCCGCCGTCAGGATGCGGCGGAGATACCGTCCCCAACCGGTATCGTACGCCGCACCATGATGAAAGCCGGCCGATCGCCCCCTGGCCCCCACCTGTAGGGCGGTCGGCCGTTCTTTCAGATGGGCCTTGAGTTGGAGGCGTTCAGGCCGCACCTGCGGGGGCGGACATCCTACAACCGGATCAAGCACAGCTGCCGGCGGGAACTGGGGCTTGACCTCCTTCTGCGCACGACCATGAAGGTAGAAGCCAAGGAAGGCGCACAAGCCGGGGTTGTCGCGGGCAAAAACGCGGCGAAGACAGTCACTTAGATTGTATGGCCTCGCCCGAGTGGATGACGCTCCCCCGACGATATGCGACAGGACGAGGTGTCGCGGGGCATGCGCAGGGCTCGCGCCGACGCGCGGGCTGCGCTGGGGCTGGACTATAAGCGCTCGAGCCCTGCCAAGGCTGCAGACCTTCCGCCCGGCTTCGTCGCTATCGAGGATCTTCCACCTGGGTTCGTGGTGGAGGGCAGGGCAGATAATTTGCCGCCTGGGTTTGTGGTAGAACCGGCCAGGCGGAAGACGGAAGAGCGGTCGGGGGCTCTTACCGATCGAGCGACAGAGCTGCCGAGACGTGCTTCCGCCACCGATCTTGCTGAGGATGCCCGCGGCCGAACAGGGCCATCTCGATAATTTCAGGATCGTGCTGCCAATCGTGCGCTATCGCGAGCACGCTTTCATTGAACGCCTCGTAGTTTCTAACAGAGTTTCGGTCGCTAACGCGCGCGCCCTTCGGATAGCACCTATCCATGACGACGACAGTGTTGCCCAATAGAAGGTTCACCGACGTGGCTGTCCACTGATCCATGATAAACCCGGTGCGCCCGTTCTGATCGCCGAGGAAGAAAATCAGCTTTGTAAAGTAGGCTGGACCCATACCGGGAAGCTTTTTCGCGCTGCGCAAGCCCTCAAACCTTTGATAGGCGTCAGACGCTGAGAGTCTGCCGGCACGCAAATCAGCAACGATTTCAGTCCACTCCTCCTCCTTAAACAGCAGTCTTCCATATCTGCGGTTCATGCCACCCCAGGCTAAGATTAGTGCCGCCGCCGCCTTGCTCGAACGGGCAGCGCGCAGCTCGTCTCGTAGCCCCGCTCTGTTCAGTGAGGCTGCCGTGAGCTGATCGCAATGTTCGAAACCAACGTACTCTGCCCACTTGCGGGGATTGTTAGTGCGCCATGGTTCCTCGAACGCCTTCGAGGTCAAACCTTCTTGCAGCGAAGCCTTCAGCACCTTCGCATGGGTTTCTATCATCCGCAGTGCCCTCCCTTTCACCCTGGTCTATCGAAAGCGCGAGCGGTGAAGATTGCTTCGCACTCCCAACTGCCGCTGCGCTGAGTCAGCGCTTCGATCAGCTTGATCGCGGCGTGGCGGCCATTCCGGCGTTACCAAAATGCGGTTATCGCTTTAGCAGTTGGATCGTATCGTCTGGCGTGGGGCGCTTAGAACAGATGTCCTGAAGCACCATTTCTCCGATACTGTCTGGGATTGCCATGGTGTATGCTGGCGATCCATCCCAGGTCGTTAACACAGATCCATCGGCGCGATATTTCACGTATGATCCTATTCCCAGAGTCCTATCCCGGCAATTGAGGTAAAATCGGAAAACGCCACTCCGCGCCTTCTCGCTTTTGTCGTAGCGATAGTCAATCTTGACCCAGCGCCCTTGATAATCGCCCACTAGGCCCGCCTCGCTATCATCGACGTAAACGCCGGTAACCGCGTTGGACGCGCTTATCCTGCGCCACGTTGCAGCCGCCGCCTGGGTTGATAAAACCCCCAAGATCGCGATTGCGGCTGGCGCCATGATCGCCTTCCAAGTCATGTTGCCTACACTCTTCCTTCTAGCCGCCTAAGTTGTGCCGGAACGCCAGCGTGCATTTGATTCCGCTACACGCCAGGTCCATTGGCCTTAGCGCGGCAGGCGCCGTCTCCAACGCCGCCTGCAGCCCACCACCCGCAAGCCTTGCGACGATAGCATCCAAGTCCATCGAGGCCCCCTCTGTTGATCGTGCCATTATGAAGCGACTGGGGCGATGAGCAACGCGGGAATCGCCCACAACGGACTAAGCTGCCGAATCGCGCTGTGGGCGGAAGTGCGGGAACATGTGCCGCCGCTCCGGAAATTATCCGGCGATCACAGAATCTAACGAGAGGTAATGGAGGCCAGAGCCGGAATCGGACCGGCGTATACGGATTTGCAGTCCGCTGCGTCACCACTCCGCCATCGGGCCACCGCGCTCGGCATCCAAGCCGTGGAACACCACCGCAGGAAGGCCCGGTTCTTCTCTACCGTCGATCTGGTCAACATGCTCGAACAGGAAAAGGCCATGAACAAGGCTGGCCAGCTTGCCGAGCGCCTGCTCCGTCTTGACCTCGTCATCCTCGATGAGCTCGGATATCTGCCGTTCAGCCCGTCAGGCGGAGCCCTGCTGTTCCACCTGCTCTCCAAGCTCTACGAGACCAGCGTGATCATCACCACCAATCTCAGCTTCAGCGAATGGGCAGCTGTGTTCGGAGATGCCAAGATGACAACCGCGCTGCTCGACCGGCTCACTCACCACTGTCACATCCTGAAAACCGGCAACGACAGCTTCCGGTTCAGGGCCAGCTCTGCCGCACCCAAAACCGGAAAGGAAAAATCACCAGCTTGACCCAACGCCCGCTTCGCGGGAAACCCACATCCAACCGGGTCACTTCTCGATGAAAATCCCCGGTCAACTCTCAGCAGAAATCAACAGCGTTTGAGCGCTTAAACCGCGACCAGCCAACGTCGAGCCCGCTGCTCGCGATCGTTGATGCCAATATCGAGGCCATCACCACGATCGTCGCTTACAAACGCATCATCGGCGATGTCGAAGAGATCGACGGCAAGCGCGTGATCCGCATTACCGCCGCTGACGTGGAGGCGGCTTGATGGCGACCCATGACGATCGCTTTCGCGCGCTGGTGGTGGCGAGCTAAGACTTACCGAGGGCAGCCTGTGCAGCTTTATGATTAACAAAAAGGCGAGTGCCGCCGCCTATTTCGCCAATCTCAAAATCTGCCTCGTGGCGGGATGCGATGGGCTCGTCTCACACGTCTTGAAATAGTTCTTCGCTGCTTCGATGACGAGATTGATATTGTAAGAGTCGGGGTTCCAATGCTGGATATTTGGAAAATATCCGGGATTTCCGGCCACCAGCGGGTCGTCCATTGATATGAATTCGAGGATAAGCCCCTTACTGCACAGTTCGGACAGGGTGCTCATGACCGCCTCAATCGGCCGATTCTCGCCCAACACGAGATGGTGGATCAGGCCCAGTGCCATGACAACATCCGAGCGCAGGCGTTTGATCGGTGCCGTGAAATAGACGTCGCCGGTCTTCCGGATATGCTCAACTATTCCTTCAGCATATAGGTCGCCAAAGGGGATATTAAGCGGCGTTATCTTCAACTGGTCGCGTTTCGCAATCTGATAAAGGCGAAGCAGCGACGCTTCGTCGATGTCCACGCTAATTACCTTGGCGCCCTTGCTTTCGGCCAGGCGCGAGAACCAACCCGTATTAGCTCCAAGATCGAGAACCGTTTCGGGGGCCAACGCGTCGAGTGCGGCCCCGACCGAGATTTGTTTGGGCTTCCAGTCGGTCTGGTCGTCGAGCGGAAATTCCTCGTTTTTCGCGCTGTAATAATTGGCGTAGCCACTCCGATCGCCGAATTGCATTTTAGAGAGGGCGTTGCGCAGCATGCGTCGCGCAGACTGCGGATGTGAGCGCAACGCCTGCCGGATACGGAGCCGCGTCAGGAAGTGCCGAACCTGTTTACGGCGCGACAGATTTTTCCACTGAATCTTCAGCTTATACGGCGTGTCGCTCGAGACGTTGCAGCTATGCTTGCGCAACATGATCCGGCCGAGATCAAGCAGCCCGAGATTCATCGTTGCCAGCGGTATGAAGAAATGGGGAATGAACATCTGGCGAAGAACGGCGGTGTGCGGTGTTTCTCCCTCCCGAATCCGTTTGACCAGCCAAGCCTCGTCCTTCAGTTTGTCATACTCGACGATCGACAGGAAATCGACGAACTTCGGCTTTATTCCATCGAAGACAACGTTGTTAGGCAGGCCATCTTTCAGCGTCAGTCCATTGAGTTCAAGGTGATCGAACAGATCAAGATGATATATGGCCGCATCGCGAAGCATTGCGGCGGGCCATTCGTAAGGATAGCTGATAGTATATTTCTCGTGCTCAAACATGTATTCCTTGCTTGCGTACAAGGTCGTAGGAACCACGCCGAGATTGACTAAAGATAGCTCTTGAAATTTCGAGAATATCTCCTTGGCACGCGAAATATAGTGCGCATCGACTTGACGAAATATCGCAGATCCGCCGTCGAAAACAGTACCGTTATTATCGAAACTGCAAATTCGTTGTGCCGGCTGATTCATGTCGCACCATCTCCCTCAGGGAAGTTAATATTCCCCATTTTTCCGAGGCTGCCCTCTGTGTAACATATTTGTAACAATCTTTTGATTCTGTTACAACTCTATTTCGGGAAGGTTGTGGCGCTTCTCCCGCAAGCCAAGGCGTGGCCATCCCGATTGTTGACGAGAGACACCTGGTGGGGAAAAAGAAGCTCGCGCAGTTGCTACGGCACGGGAATGATCGATCCCTCGTGGACGAGATGGGCCAAGCCGGCCACTTCAATTCACTTGGAACCATCTGAAATGGTGTTGAGTGCTGTCCAGGGCGGCAGGATTAGAAGGCGCTTAGTCTATTCCTGGCCATAGAGAGGCCCTCTCTCTACGACAAATCCGCGGGCGGCTTTCGGGCCGCCTCTTTTTGCCAGCGCATGTTGCATCGCGTGTTGCATGGAGCCGCCGTCAATCTTCGGGAAAGCCCGGAAATGCTCGGTATTTTCACGCAACAGGATGCAACACGGCATTTTCATCCGTTCAAGCTGCTTCCGATAAGTCGCTGATATCATTTAGAAGATTTGGAGGCCCGAGCCGGAATCGAACCGGCGTATACGGATTTGCAGTCCGCTGCGTCACCACTCCGCCATCGGGCCAGTGGGGCGCGGCAATGGCGTCCGGGGGCGCGAATGTCAACCAGGATCGGTTGGCCTAATCCTGATCCGGATCGGAGGGAGATCGCGCTTGGCGCGAATGCCGCAACGCGATAAAGCCTTGAAACCTCCTCCTACTGTATTGTAGGTATAAGACACTAGACAGCGGGAAGCCAAGTGACCGAGCAGAACTTCGAGCAGATGCGCCAGGCGATGGTCGTCAGCCAGCTGCGGACGACGGGGGTCAACGATCCGCGCGTGGTCGCCGCGATGCGCGAGGTGCCGCGCGAGCGTTTCGTCCCTGCCGATAAGGCGTCGCTCGCTTATGCCGATCTGCCGCTGCCGCTCGGCGGCGCCCGCGCGCTCAATCCGCCGATGGTGACCGGCCTGCTGCTCACCGAGGCCCAGGTCGCGCCCGGCGAGAAAGTGCTGCTCGTGGGCGCGGCCAGCGGCTATACCGCAGCGTTGCTCGAGAAGCTCGGCGCCGAGGTGGTCGCGGTCGAGGAGGATGCCGAGCTGGCGGCGACCGGCAAGGCGCTGGTTCCGGGCGCGAGCTGGGTCAAGGGCGCGTTGAGGTCGGGCAGCAAGAAGAGCGCGCCTTACGCGCTGATCATGCTCGATGGCGCGGTCGAGGAAATTCCACAGACGCTGATCGACCAGCTTGCCGAGGGCGGGCGGCTGGTCGGCGCGGTCGTCGACCGCGGGGTCACCCGGCTGGTGTCGGGCGTCCGCGCAGGCCGAGGGTTCGGAACGAGCGCGTTCGCCGATGCCGACGCCGCGCCGCTGCCTGGCTTTGCCAAGCCGCAGGTCTTCAGTTTCTGACGCGGGTGGGCCGGGTGAGGGGAAAGCTCGGGCGCGCGGCGCCGATCGGGCGGTGGACCGCAGGCGTCGCGGCGCTGGTCCTTTCGGGGCTTTCCGTCCCTGCGTCCGCCGACACGTTGCGCGATGCGCTGAGCCAGGCCTATGCCTCCAATCCCACGCTGACCGGCGCGCGGGCGGGGTTGCGCGCCACCGACGAGGATGTCGCGATCGCGCGCGCACAGGGCCTGCCCGACGTGAGCGCGGTTGCGAACTATAATGAGTTCGTCAAACGATCGGCCAACAGCTTCACCTCGCCCAAGAAGTCGATCGGGGGATCGGCGACCGTGACGGTGCCGCTCTACGAAGGCGGCTTCGTCCGCAATTCGGTGCGCGCGGCCAAGGCGCGGGTCGAGCAGGGCCGCGCAAGCCTCCAGGCGACCGAGGGCGACGTCTTCACCGCGGCCGTCGCGGCCTATATGGACGTGATCCGCGACACCGCGATCGTCGACCTCAACACGGGCAATGTCCGGGTGCTCGAGACCGATCTGCAGGCGAGCCGCGACCGGTTCCAGGTGGGGGATTTGACCCGCACCGATGTCGCCCAGTCACAGGCCCGGCTCGCTGGCGCGCGGGCCAGCCTCCAGTCGGCCCAGGCGCAGCTCGACGCGAGCCGGCAGACCTATCTCGAAGTGATCGGTAAATTCCCGGACGATCTCACGCCCCCCCCGCCCTTGCCGGGCTTGCCCGCGCTGTCCGACGACGCGGTCGAGATCGCCGTGACCAACAATCCCGATCTTGCCGCCGCGCGGCAGGCGGCGCGTGCGGCCGACTATGACATCGGCGTCGCGGCGGCGATGCGCATGCCGCGCCTATCGGCCTTCGGCACCGGCGACTATACCGATTATCGCGGCACGCTGGGGGGCGGCGTCGCCGGCCTCAAGCAGGTCGACAAGACCGCGACGCTCGGCGTCCAGGCGCAGATCCCGATCTTCCAGGGCGGCGAGCCCGGCGCGCGCGTCCGCCAGGCTCAGGCGCGCAAGAGCCAGGCGCTCGAGGCCCAGACCGCGGCCGAACGCGCGGTGATCGCCGCCGCGAGGACCGCCTTCTCGCGCTATCAGGCGGCGCTCGGGGTGATCGACTCCTCGCAGGCGGCGGTCTCGGCGAATGAGCTCGCGCTCGAAGGGGTGCGCGCCGAGCAGAGCGTGGGCACCCGCAACGTGCTCGACGTGCTCAACGCCGAGCAGGAATTGCTTAATTCGCGTTCGACGCTGGTATCGGCCAAGCGCGACGCCTATGTCGCCGGTTTCGCATTGCTCGCGGCGATGGGCCGGGCACAGGCTGCGGATCTCGGGCTCGACGGCGGATCGTTGTACGATCCGGTCGCCAACTACAAACGGGTCCACAACCGCATCTGGGATTGGGACAGCGACCCCCGGCCCCAGCCGGTCGCGACCTCGACGCGGAGCCAGCCGAGCGTTGCGGCGGTGCCCGCGCACGCCCCGGTGGCAAGCCCCGAGAAATAGCTTATATCGGCGGCATGGCCGACCCGCGTTCCGAACCCTCGATGGAAGACATCCTGGCTTCCATCAAACGCATCATCTCCGACGACCGCGCGGAGCTGTCCGAGGCTGCCGTTCCGCGGCCGTCGCAACCCGCGCCGCGCGCACCGGCCCCCGCATCCCCGGCGCCGACCCGCGCCGATGCTCCGCCCTGGCCGCATCGCGGCGATGCTCCGCCCGCGGATTCGGTGCTCGAGCTGACCGATCCTGTGCCCGGGCCGCTCCCTCCGCGAACTCCCGCCACTCCGCCTGCCCCGCCGGCGCCGGTGCAGCGGGCGGTCGATCGCCTGCGCCAGGCGGAGGAGGAGCGGGTGCGTGCGCCACGGCCGGTTCCGCCCGATCTGATGCCGCGAACGCCGCCGCCGCGCATGGCGGCGGGCGACATGACGCTCGACGCACTTGTCCGCGAGATGCTGCAGCCGATGCTCGCCGACTGGATCGAGCGGAACCTGCCCGACATGGTCGAGCGGCTCGTGCAGGCCGAAATCCGCCGCATGACCGACCAGGGCGGTTGACCGGAGCGGGGGCCAAGCTGTGCCACCCCCCTAATACGCTGCTTGGCGCGTCGCGCCATTTGAGCTAGTGGCGGTCCATGCAGAAAATCCCGCTCCTGGCCCTCGGCCTTGTCGCGGGCGTCGGCGCCGTCGCGCATGCCCGCCCGCTCACCATCCACGACGTTGTCTCCCTCTCGCGTATCGGCGGCGCCGATATTTCGCCCGACGGCCGCTGGCTCGTCTGGGATCAGCGCGAGACCGATATGGCCGCCAACAAGGGCCGCACCGACATCTGGCGGCTCGATCTCGCGAATAAGGGAGCGGCGCCGGAAAAGCTCGCCGCGGATCCGGCGGTCAACGAGGCGGCCCCGGCGTTCTCACCCGACGGCAAATGGGTGTTTTTCACCGCCGACAAGGGCGGCAAGACCGGGGTCTGGCGGATCGCGGTGACGGGCGGCGCGCCCGAGCCGGTGGTGGATCAGGAGATCAGCGGCTTCAAGATCGCCCCGACCGGCGACAAGCTGCTTGTCTGGGCGGACCGTCCGGTCGGCGCGAAGTCGCTTGCCGAGGTCAAGCCCGCCACGACCGATGGCAGTGCGCGCACCTATGACGGCTATTTCGTCCGCCATTGGGACAGCTGGAGCGACGGGCAGCGCTCGCAGATCTTCGTGTTGCCGCTGGCCGGGGGCAAGGCCGCGGGCGCGGGTGTCGCGATCGAGGGCGGGCTGGTCGGCGACACGCCGTCGAAGCCGTTCGGAGATGGCAGTGAGATCGCGTGGAGCAAGGACGGCAAGACCGTCTATTTCGCGCTGCGCGAGGCCGGGCGCACCGAGCCGCTGTCCACCAATCTCGACATCTTCGCGGCCCCCGCCGACGGCGGCGCGGCGCCTGTCAACCTGACCGCGTCCAACGCTGGGACCGACACGCTGCCCGCGGTCTCACCCGATGGGAAATGGCTCGCTTATGTCGCGATGAAGCGGCCGACCTATGAAGCGGACCGCCAGGTCGTCCAGCTTCGCAACCTCGCGACCGGCGAGGTCCGCGCGCTGACCGAGAGCTGGGACCGCTCCATCGCGAGCCTGGTCTGGAGCCATGACGGATCGACGCTGTACGTTACCGCACCCGACACCGGCGACGAACCGGCCTTTGCGGTTTCGATCGCGACCGGCAAGGTCACGCGGCTGACCGGAGCGGGGAGTGTGGGCGCCGTCCTCGCCACGCCGCGCGGATATGTCTATACATTAAACAGCCTGATCGCGCCTGCCGATTTCTACGCGGCGAGCGGCAGGGGCAAGCCGCGGCGGCTTACCGCCGTCAACAGGGACAGGCTCGCCGGAATCGACCTTCCCAGCTATGAGCATTTCAGCTTCAAGGGCGCGGGCGGCGACACCGTCTGGGGCTATGCGGTCAAGCCCGCTGGGCTCGCGGCAGGAGCCAGGGCGCCCGTCGCCTTCCTGATTCATGGCGGGCCGCAGAGTTCGTTCGGCAACGGCTGGTCCTATCGCTGGAACCCGGCGGTGTTCGCTGGCGCCGGCTATGGCACGGTGATGATCGATTTCCACGGATCGATGGGCTACGGGCAAGCATTCACCGACTCGATCAACCGCGACTGGGGCGGCAAGCCGCTCGAGGATCTCAAGCTCGGGCTCGCCGCGGCGCGCGCGAAATATGATTGGCTGGACGGGCGCAGGGGCTGCGCGGCGGGCGGATCCTATGGCGGCTATATGACCAACTGGATCGCAGGCAATTGGGCCGACGGTTTCGACTGCCTCGTCACCCATGCAGGCGTGTTCGACGCGCGCGCGATGGCCTATGAAACCGAGGAGCTATGGTTCGACGAATGGGAGCATGGCGGCCCCTATTACGAAGTTCCCAGCCATTATGAGAAATGGAACCCGGTCAACCTTGTCACCGCTTGGAAGACGCCGATGCTGATCCTCCACGGAGAAAAGGATTTCCGCATCCCCTACACCCAGGGCATCGCCGCCTTCACAGCGGCGCAGCGCCGAGGCATCGAGTCGCGGCTCGTGGTCTTCCCCGACGAGAATCACTGGATCCTCAAGCCGAAGAACAGCATCCAATGGTATGGCGAGGTGCTGGGCTGGATGGACAAGCATGTGAAGGGGAAATGACGGCGGTCGCCACGATGCGCTCGGGCCATCTTGAACCCGTCCGGGCCGCTGTCGTGCAAAGTCTCGTTTGCCCCGAAGATTGAGGGTGGCGCGTAGCCTCGTTCCCCCGCTAAAGCCTCCGCCATCATGACCATCGACAAGACTTTCGACCCCGCCGCGATCGAGGCGCGCTGGTATCGCCATTGGGAAGAGCAGGGGCTGTTCCGCCCGGAGCGGCCCGCCGCGGAGCCCTATACGATCGTCATCCCGCCGCCCAACGTCACGGGCAGCCTGCATATCGGCCATGCGCTCGACGATACGCTGCAGGACGTGCTGATCCGCCATGCGCGGCTCAAGGGCAAGGATGCGCTGTGGGTTGTGGGCACCGATCATGCCGGCATCGCGACCCAGATGGTGGTCGAGCGGCAGCTCAACGCGCGGGGTCAGAAGCGCACCGACTTCAGCCGCGACGAGTTCATTGCCAAGGTCTGGGCGTGGAAGGAAGAAAGCGGCGGGACGATCACCCGCCAGCTTCGCCGGCTGGGCGCTTCATGCGACTGGGCGAACGAGCGCTTCACGATGGACGAGGGCTTTTCCAGGGCCGTCATCAAGGTGTTCGTCGATCTCTACAATCAGCGGCTGCTCTATCGCGACAAGAGGCTGGTGAACTGGGATCCCGGCCTCAAGACCGCGATTTCGGACCTCGAGGTCGAGACCCGCGAGATCCAGGGCAAATTCTGGCATTTCAGCTATCCGCTCGCCGACGGATCGGGCGCGATCTCGGTCGCGACGACGCGGCCGGAGACGATGCTCGCCGATATGGCGGTCGCGGTGAACCCCGCGGACGAACGGTACACGCCGCTGATCGGCAAGATGGTGAAGCTGCCGATCACCGGACGGCTGATCCCGATCGTCGCCGACGAACATGCCGATCCCGAACTGGGGTCGGGCGCGGTGAAGATCACGCCGGGTCATGATTTCAACGACTTCGAGGTGGGCAAGCGCGCCGGTTTCAAACCCGCGGAGATGCTCAACATGCTCGACGCCGAGGCGAAGCTGATTCAGACCGCTGACGGGCTGATTCCCGACGATTATCTTGGCCTCGACCGGTTCGAGGCGCGCAGCAAGGTGGTCGAGGCGATCGACGCCGCGGGCCTGCTCGAGAAGATCGAGGACCGCACGATCCAGACCCCTTATGGCGACCGCTCGGGTGCGGTGATCGAGCCCTGGCTCACCGACCAATGGTATGTCGACGCCGAGACGCTGGCGCAGCCGGCGATCGAGGCGGTGCGCTCGGGCAAGATCAAGGTCGTGCCGGAGACATGGACCAAGACCTATTTTAACTGGCTGGAGAACATCCAGCCCTGGTGCGTCTCGCGCCAGCTCTGGTGGGGCCACCAGATCCCGGCCTGGTATGACGAGGCGGGCAGTGTCTTCGTCGCCGAGAACGAAGCCGGCGCGCAGGCGCTGGCCGGCGCCGGCACCAAGCTGCGCCGCGATCCCGACGTGCTCGATACCTGGTTCTCCTCGGCGCTGTGGCCGTTCGGAACGCTGGGCTGGCCCGACGGCGCCGGCCAGCAGCCGCCCGAGGTTTATCAGTCGGGTGGGGCGGGGGCGTCGATCCTCCGGCGCCACTATCCCAACGACGTGCTGATTTCCGGTTTCGACATCCTGTTCTTCTGGGATGCGCGGATGATCATGCAGGGGCTGCACTTCATGGGCGAAGTGCCGTTCAAGACGCTCTACCTGCACGGCCTCGTGCGCGCCGCCGATGGCTCGAAAATGTCGAAATCGAAGGGCAACACCGTCGACCCGCTTGGCCTGATCGACCGATATGGCGCCGACGCGCTGCGCTTCACGCTGACCGCGATGGAGAGCCAGGGCCGCGACATCAAGCTCGATGAGAAGCGGGTCGAGGGCTATCGCAACTTCGCGACCAAGCTGTGGAACGCCGCACGCTTCGCCCAGGCCAACGGCATTGGCGCGTCGACCACGCTCGAAGCGCCCAAGGCCGAACTGGCGGTCAACCGCTGGATCATCGCCGAGACGGTCAAGACCGTACAAGCGCTCGACCTCGCGATCGCCGATCTGCGCTATGACGAGGCCGCCAACACGATCTACCACTTCGTCTGGGCGAGCTTTTGCGACTGGTATATCGAGCTGACCAAGCCGTTGCTCGCCGACGCCGCCGACGACGCCGCCGCGGCGGAGACACGCGCGGTCGCGGGCTGGGCGCTCGACCAGATCCTGGTGATGCTGCATCCGTTCATGCCGTTCATCACCGAGGAGCTGTGGCACGAGCTCGGCGAGCGGCGTTATGACATCATCGTCGCCAAATGGCCGATGGCCGATGCGCAGTCGATCGATTCCGCGGCGAGCGCGGAGATCGATTGGCTGATCCGGATGGTGAGCGAGATACGCGCCGCGCGCACCGGGCTCAATGTGCCGCCCGGCGCGCGCCTGCCGGCTTATGCGCGCGAGGCGAGCGACCGGACGCAGGCGCGGCTGCAAGCGAACGCCGCGGCCATCGCGCGGCTCGCCCGGATCGATCTCGCCGACGGCGCCGCGCCCGCCGGCGGCGCCGCGCAGGTGGTGGTCGACGAGGCGACCTATGTGCTGCCGCTCGAGGGGGTGATTGATCTCGATGCCGAGCGCGCGCGGCTCGCCAAGGGCATCGCCGCCGCCGAAAAGGAGCGCGACAGCCTGGCCGGGCGGCTCAACAATCCCGCTTTCGTCGAACGGGCCAAACCCGAGGCGGTCGAAAAGGCCCGCGATGATCATGCCGAAAAGGCGCGCGAGGCTGAGCGACTGAGCGCCGCGCTGGCTCGGCTGGGTTAGTGGCCGGGCCAAGGCAGGATCTGATCGAAGGGCCGATCGGGCGCACGCTGCTGCTGTTCGCGATTCCGACCCTGGTCGCGAATATCCTGCAATCGCTCAACGCGTCGATCAACACCATCTGGATCGGGCGCTTCCTGGGCGAAACGGCATTGGCCGCGACCTCGAACGCCACCAATATCGTCTTCCTCGCCTTCTCGGCGCTGTTCGGGTTCGGGATGGCGGCGACGATCCTCGTCGGCCAGCATGTCGGCCGGCGCGACATTGACGCCGCACGCCGCGCGATCGGCGCCGCAGCGGCGCTGTTCCTGGGCGTCTCGATCCTGATCATGCTGCTTGGCGTCGCGTTGACCGACAGCCTGCTCCACCTGATGGGGACGCCGGCCGAAGCAGCCCCGCTCGCTTCAGCCTATCTCAAGATGATGCTGCTGGTGCTGCCGGTCAGCTCGATCGCGATGCTCATCATGATGACCTTGCGCGCGGTCGGCGACGCGATGACGCCGCTGTGGTTCATGATCCTCGGCATCATCGTCGATGCGGGGCTCAACCCCTTCCTCATCGCCGGCATCGGGCCTTTTCCGGCGCTGGGCATCGTCGGTTCGGCGGTGGCGACGCTTGTTTCGAATGTCGTTTCGCTGATCGGCATGCTGATCGTGGTCTATGGTCGCGATCTGCCGATCCGGCTGCGCGGCCCGGAGTTTCGCTATCTGCGGCCGCAACCCGCGCTGCTGCGCCTGATTCTTGGCAAAGGGCTGCTGATGGGGCTGCAGATGCTGGTGATGACGACAAGCGGCCTGGTGATGGTGGGGCTGGTCAACCATGCCGGGGTCGCCGCTGCGGCAGCCTATGGCGTCGCCTTCCAGCTATGGAATTATATCCAGATGCCGTCGATCGCGGTCGGCGCGGCGGTGAGCGCGATGGCCGCACAGAATATCGGCGCGGGACGGTGGGACAGGATCGGCGCGATCACGCGCGGCGGCCTGGTCTACAACATGCTGCTGACTGGCGGGCTGCTCGCATTGCTGACGCTGTTCGATCGCCCCGTGCTCGGGCTGTTCCTCGGCCCAAACAGCCCGGCGCTGCCAATCGCCGAGCATATCCAGCTGATCGCCGGCGGGAGCTTTCTGTTCTCGGGGATGACGATGGTGTTGTTCGGCACGGCCCGCGGCAATGGCGCGGTGGTGGGGCCGCTGATCATCCTTTCGATCGGGATGCTGGCCTGCCGGATCGGTTTCGCGCGGCTTGCGCAGCCATGGCTGGGTTTCGATGCGCTGTGGTGGGCTTTCCCGTTCGGATCGGTGGTCGTCTGCGCGCTCGCCTGGGCTTATTACGCCCATGGCAGCTGGAAGCGCATCACTTTCGCCGCCCGGACCGGACCCTAGCTTTCCGACAGATTTTTGCGCAGTGCCTTTTTGGCATGCCTTCCCAAAACCACCGGCGCGGGGTAGGTTGGCCCAAGCCGATCAACGATCGGCGTCGAGAGGTATAAAGATCCGCCTGCATCAGGGCGGACGGCCAGGGAGGATTACATGCTGTTAGGCAAGGTCAGCCTGCTCGCGCTTTCTTTCGGCGCCCTCGCGTTCGCCAGCCCCGCCATGGCGCAGGACGCGCCGCCCGTCGCGCCGGCGCCGGACGCCGCGGGAGAGGCCAGTTCGGGCGGCCTGCAGGATATTGTCGTCACCGCGCGGCGCACATCGGAATCCTTGCAGAAGGTGCCGGTGGCGGTCACCGCGATCAGCGGCGACTTTCTCGACCGGCAGAATATCCAGGACGTCACCTCGATCCCGCAACTGGCGCCGAACCTGTCGCTGTTCCAACAATCGACCAGCCTGACCGCCGCTTCGATCTTCATCCGTGGCGTCGGCAACCAGCAGCCCGACGCGGCGACCGACCAAGCCGTGGGCGTCTATCTTGACGGCGTCTACATCGCGCGCGCCGCGGGAGCGCTGTTCGACCTCATCGATCTGGAGCGGCTGGAGGTGCTGCGGGGGCCGCAGGGCACGCTGTTCGGCCGCAACACGATCGGCGGCGCGATCCAGCTGGTCAGCAAGAAGCCGTCGGACGATATGCATTTCGAGGGCAAGGCCGGCTTCGGCCGCTATAACGACTGGTTCGCGCGCGGGCGGATCGACACCGGCCTGATCGGCGGAACACCGTTCAAAGCCGCGATCGCGGCGATGCACCGCCAGCGCAATGGCTATGTCGACAATCTGCTGGTTCCGTCCGACCGGCATGATCCGGGCGGCCAGCGCAGCGACTCGATCTACGCCAGCGTCGAAGGCGATTTCGGCGACGTGACGGTCAATTATAATTTCGACTTCAACTACCGCTCGGGCTCCGCGCCCTATTTTCAGCTGCTGGCGACCACCCCGGCGGTGCAAAGCTATTTCGGCCGCTCGCCGCTGTTCGGGGGCGATCCCTTCCTGGTCAGCCCGGACCGGATCGATCCCGGCCGCCAGGACGGTTTCGTCGATCGCTTCGGCAACCTGCGCTACGGCGCGCGTTCGCGCATCTCGGGCCATTCGCTGACGGTCGCCTATGAGGCGCTCGATGCGCTGACCCTGAAATCGATCACCGGCTATCGCCGTTTCTGGCAGGACACGATCCTGACGCTCGACGGCAATGGCAACCTGCGCGGACCGGTGATCGATTTCGGATCGCCGACGCTGGTGTCGGTCCAGCCGGTGAACCTCTACAATGGCAACAATGCGCCGCAGCGGCAGTGGCAGTTCAGCCAGGAATTCCAGGCGCTCGGGACATCCGGCGACTTCAGCTATGTTGCCGGGGCCTATTATTTCTACGAGAAGGGATCGCAGAACAATCGCCAGGCGCTGACGATCGTCGCGCCGGTCGCACAGCTCGACTTCTTTGGTTTCCCGGCGGGCACGGCGGCCGCGATCGGCGCTCTCAATCCCGGCCTCGACCTCGTCGGTCTCAATCTCACGCCAGTGCTCGGTTTCCGCTCAACCTCCGAATCCGCAGCGATTTTCGGGCAGCTGAGCTGGAAGCCGTCGGCGCTGGACGGCAAGCTCGAGGTGACCGGCGGCGTTCGCTATACGCAGGACCGCAAGACGCTGGTGCGCACCGATCTGCCGTCCTTCCCCAGCGATTTCACCAACTACGAGAATGTCTCCTATCTGGGATCGATCAATTATCGCTTCACTCCGGATGTGATGGCCTATGTGCGCATTTCATCGGGCTATCGCTCGGGAGGAATCGATCCGCAGAACCCCCAGGGCAATCTCACCACCTACCGCCCCGAGACCGTGAAGGCTTACGAGATCGGCCTGAAATCCGAGCTGCTGGACCGGCGGCTGCGCGTGAACCTCGCAGCTTATCAGACCGATTATTCGGATCTGCAGATCCAGCAGTTCCAGAGCGGCAGCGGCGGAGCGACATCGGTCGTCGCCAACGCCGGTTCGGCGCAGTTCCGCGGGTTCGAGGCGGAAATCACGGCGCTGCCGATCGAAGGCCTGCAGTTCGACGCGTCGGCCGGCTATATCCATGCCAATTTCAAGCAATATCTGTTCCTCGACCCCGACTTCACGTCGCCGACCTTCAATCAGCTGATCAATGTCGGCAGCGAGGCGCATCTGCCGCAATCACCGAAATGGAACGCGCATATCGGCGGCGAATATTCCACCGATATCGGCGTCGGAACGCTGATCTTTCGCAGCGATCTCGCCTATCGCAGCCGAGTTTATTTCTTCGCGCTCGACCGGGCGAACCCGTTCAACCGCAACGTCAGCTCGCGACCGGACTATAATCTGAAGGCGCGCGTTTCACTGGCCGACATCGACGTCGGCGGCGGCAAGCTCGAGGTCGGCCTGTGGGGCGACAATCTGACCAACCAGAAGAATCTGGACTTCGGCATCGACTTCGGGGGCCTAGGCTATGGCGCAGGCTCTTATAAGAAGCCGCGCACCTACGGCGTCGACGCCAAGGTCATGTTCTAGCGGGCCGCGGATCTAACGCCGAACCATAGTCCGTCGTGGCAGTTTCCCGGTCGGAAGGCGCTTCCACCCGGCCGGCCGTCGCGCTCGCCCCGGTCTTATTCGAATTGAACCAGAAACGGGCTAAGAGCCCTTTCTTTTCCCTGGCTTCCGAGGCGCCTGATGATTCCATCTGGCTCGAATCACTCTAGCGCGCCGGCGCCAGAACGCTGATCGCGCGCGGGGCGATTCTGGCGGTGAAGGGGGTTCTGGCGAGCACCTCGCCGTCGATCGAGACCTTGAGCGGAGGCACTGTCTCGACCCGCAGCCGCTGCCCCTGATATTCGAGCGTGGTGTCCTTGCGCGCGCGCAACCGCAAATAGCTGGTGAACCAGCTCCAGCCGAGCTGCGCCGGCGAACGGCCGACGACCGCCTGAATCACGATCCGGCCATTTTCGGGATCGGCGTCGTCGACCAGCTCGACGCCGCCATGATAGCGCCCGTTGGCGATCCTGACCTCGAGCGCGTCGACCTCGTCGCGCCGGCCGTCGTCGCCGGTCACGATCAGCTTGAAGGATTTGAACTTCATCGATTGCCAGGCCGCCCACAGCAGATAGCCGACCCGGCCGAGGGTCTTCTTGAGGAGCGGCGGGATCTGACCCCCGATTCTGGTCGAGAGGCCGATCGCGGCACAATTGCAGTAATAATCCTCGTCGATCATGCCGAGGTCGATCCGGCGGGTCTCGCCGGCCGCAATGACCGCGACCGCCCCGTCGAGGTCGAGCGGCAGACCGATCGAGCGGGCGAAGCTGTTGGCGGTGCCCAGCGGCAGAACCCCGAAGACCGTGTCGCCACCGACCAGCGCGTCGACCGCGCAGGAAAGACTGCCGTCGCCCCCGCCGACGATCAGCATCGGCGGCGTCTTCGCCATCGCCTCCGCCACGATTCCGGACAGCGTGCCCGGCTTGTTTACCGCGATCGCATCGATGAGATCGACACCGGCTTCACGCAGTTTGGCGACGGCCGCATCGAACTGCTTGAGGCCTTGCCGCGACAGGGCGTTGACGATGAGAATGGCGGAACGGGGGGCGCTGGCGCGATCATTCATGCGCCACCAACGCCCGGACGCCGTTTCGGGCGCATCGCCGTCATCGAAAGTTGGAGGCTTTGCGCCCCCGCCGTCACCGGCTAAAGCAGCGCGCATGATCCAGGCCCGTTATCCCGCGCTCCGTCTGCGCCGCCCGCGCCGCCACGGCTGGAGCCGCGCCATGTTCGCCGAGCATGTGCTGACCCCGTCCAATCTGATCTGGCCGCTGTTCATCGCCAATGGCGACGCGGTGGAGCCGATCGCATCGCTTCCGGGGGTGTCGCGCTGGCCGCTGGGCGCGATCGCCGAGCGCGCCCGTGAAGCCAAAGCGGCGGGGCTTCCCTGCCTGGCGCTGTTTCCGAACACGCCGCGTGAGCTGCGCAGCGACGACGGGCGCGAGGCGCTCAACCCCGACAATCTGATGTGCCGCGCGATCCGGACGATCAAGGATGCAGTGCCCGATATCGGCCTGCTGACCGACGTGGCCCTCGATCCTTATACCAGCCACGGCCATGACGGGCTGGTCGATGGGACGGGGCATGTCCTCAACGACCCCACCAGCGAGGTGCTGGTTGGACAGGCGCTGGTCCAGGCCGAGGCGGGCAGCGACATCGTCGCGCCTTCGGACATGATGGACGGCCGCATCGGCGCGATCCGCGCCGCGCTCGAAGCGGCCGGGCATGTCGATGTCCAGATCATGTCCTATGCGGCCAAATATGCGTCGGCTTTCTACGGGCCGTTCCGCGACGCGGTCGATACGCGCGGCCTGCTCAAGGGCGACAAGAAGGGCTACCAGATGAACCCGGCCAACGCCGAGGAGGCGCTGCGCGAGGTCGCGCTCGATCTCGCCGAAGGCGCCGACAGCGTGATGGTCAAGCCGGGGCTCCCTTATCTCGACATCGTCCGCCTCGTGAAGGAGCGCTTCGAGGTGCCGGTGTTCGCCTATCAGGTGTCGGGCGAATATGCGATGATCGAGCATGCCGTCGCGGCGGGCGCGGCCGACCGCGACGCGATGGTGCTCGAGACGCTGATGGCGTTCAAGCGCGCGGGCGCTTCGGGGGTGCTGACCTATCATGCGCTGCACGCGGCCCGGTTGATGGGGGCATGATCGACACCGCCCGGTTGCGGCTGCGCGGCTGGATCGATGCCGACAAGGCTCCGTTCCACGCTATGTGCAACGACCCGGCGGTGATGGAATATCTCGGACCGCCGATCGATCGAGCCGGTGTCGATGCCATGGTCGATCGTCTGAAGCTGGCCGAGACCGAGACGGGCTATTGCTTCTGGGCGATCGAGCGGAGCAGCGATCGTGCGTTCCTGGGCTTTTGCGGTCTCAAGCCGGGCCCATCGGGCACGCCGATTGAAGGCCGCATCGAGATCGGCTGGCGGCTCGCCAAGGCGCATTGGGGGCAAGGCTATGCGCGCGAGGCCGCCGAGGCGAGCCTGGCCTGGGGTTGGGCGCACCTCGACGCTGGTCATATCTGGGCGATCACGGTATCGGGCAACGGCCGCTCCCGGCGGCTGATGGAGCGGCTCGGCATGCAGCGGCGGCGCGATCTCGATTTCGATCATCCCGCGCCCGGGCTCGAACCACGGCTGAGACCGCATGTCACCTACAGCATAGGACGGCCCCAATGAGCGAAGCAGCGACCATCCTGACCTTCGGCGGGTGCACCCCGGCCGTCGATCCCACGGCGTTCCTGGCTTCCGGCGTGCGGCTGATCGGCGACGTCCGGATCGGGGCCGAGACCAGTATCTGGTACAATGTCGTGGTGCGCGGCGACGTCAATCACATCCGGATCGGCGCGCGCACCAATATCCAGGATGGCAGCGTCGTCCATGTCTCGACCGGCACCCACCCCACGACGATTGGCGACGATGTCCTGATCGGCCATCTGGCGATGGTGCATGGCTGCATCCTCGAGGATCGTTCCTTCGTCGGCCTGGGGGCGATCGTGATGGATGGATGCGTGATCGAATCCGGCGGCATGCTCGCCGCCGGAGCGATGCTGACGCCGGGCAAGCGGATCCTCGGCGGACAGCTGTGGAGCGGCCGGCCCGCCAAATATATGCGCGACCTGACCCCCGAGGAGATCGCGCGGCACCCGGCGCGCATCGCCGGCTATGTCAAGCTGGCCGCGGCGCATAAGCGCGCCGTCAATGGCGGTTAGGATCGTATCGGCCATTGTGTCGCCCCCCTCAGGGCCTATCTTGATCGTTTGGACGCAGTTTCTATACCCTCGGATCACGTCGCCCGGCGGAGGCCGCGGCCGCCATGTCGGCACAACCTGTCGAGGCAGGGGGCCGCCGGCTCCGGCCTCCGCCGGGCAACGCTGCGATCAACGTTCGACCGGCCCCGCGCTTGAGGTACTCCGTCATGTCCAGTTATGAACACCGTCTCAAAGCCCTCCGTGAAGAACTTGCGCGGCGCAAGCTCGACGGTTTCGTGGTCCCGCTGACCGACGAGCATATGAGCGAATATGTCGGCGCCTATGCGCAGCGGCTCGCCTGGCTGACCGGATTTCAGGGCTCGGCCGGATCGGCGGTCGTGCTGCCCGCCGAGGCGGCGATCTTCGTCGACGGGCGCTACACGCTTCAGGTGCGCGAGCAGGTCGACGGCCAGCATTGGAGCTACCAGTCGGTGCCGCAGACCAGCACCGCCGAATGGCTCGAGGCGCATGCACCGAGCGGCGCGCGGATCGGCTATGATCCCTGGCTGCATACCCGCGGCTGGGTGACGGCGGCGCGCCAGGCGCTTGCCAGCAAGGGCGCCGAGCTGGTCGCGGTCGACACCAATCCGATCGATGCGATATGGCCCGACCGGCCCGCGCCTTCCGCGGCACGGCTGGTGGTGCAGCCCGATGCGCTGAGCGGCAGGACCTCGGCCGCCAAGCGCGCCGACATAGCCGACTGGCTCGCCGCGAAAAAGGCCGACGCCGCGGTGCTGTCCGCGCTCGATTCGATCGCCTGGACGTTCAACATCCGCGGCCAGGATGTCGACCGCACGCCGGTCGCGCTCGCCTATGCGATCGTCCATGCCGACGCGACCGCGGAGCTGTTCGTCGCACCCGACAAGATCGACGATGCGGTGCGCGCGCATCTCGGCAACGCGGTGCGGCTGCACGACCGCATCGCTTTCGAACCCGCGCTGAGGGCCTTGGCGGGCAAGACGGTGGCGGTCGATCCCGATCGCGCGGTGGCGGCGATCTTCGAGGCGCTCGCCGGCGGCGGCGCGACGCTGGTCGAGGCGCGTGACCCCGTAGTGCTGCCCAAGGCGATCAAGAATCCGGTCGAGATCGCCGGCCACAAGGCCGCGCAGGCGCGCGACGGGGCGGCGCTCAGCCGCTTTCTGCACTGGCTATCGGTCGAGGCGCCTAAAGGCGGGCTCGACGAACTGTCGGCGCAGGAGCGGCTCCGCGCGTTCCGCGCCGAGACCGGGCTGCTCAGAGACCTGTCGTTCGACACGATTTCGGGTGCGGGGCCCAATGGCGCGGTGGTTCATTATCGCGCGAGCGAGGAGACCAACCGGCGGCTCGAGCCCGGCTCGCTCTATCTGGTCGATTCGGGCGGCCAGTATCAGGACGGCACCACCGACGTGACCCGCACGATCGCGATCGGCGAACCGACCGCGGAGATGCGCGATCGCTACACGCGCGTGCTCAAGGGCCATGTCGCGGTGGCGCGCGCGGTGTTTCCGCAGGGCACGCGGGGCGGGCAGCTCGATATCCTTGCGCGCCAATATCTGTGGGCGGCGGGGCTCGATTATGCGCATGGCACCGGCCATGGCGTCGGCGCCTATCTATCGGTGCATGAGGGGCCGCAGCGGATCGCCACCTTCGGGGGCGGCGATGAACCGCTCCAGCCGGGCATGATCCTCTCGGACGAGCCCGGCTATTACAAGACCGGCGAATATGGCATCCGCATCGAAAATCTGATCCTCACGGTCGCCCGGGAGATCGATGGCGCCGAGCGCGACATGCTCGGCTTCGAGACGCTGACCTTTGCGCCCTATGACCGCGCGCTCATCGATCTGGCGATGCTCGATCCGCCGGAGATCGCCTGGATCGACGCCTATCATGCCCGCGTGCGCGAGATCGTCGGGCCGCAACTGCAGGGAGCGGCGGCGGATTGGCTGGAAAAGGCGACCGCAGCGCTGCGATAGCGGCGAGCGGCTATGGGTCGGGATCGTCGTCGACCGGCGGCCTCGCCGTCCCGGCGGCGCGCGGCGCAGGTTCCGCGGCGCGCGCCTGGGCTTTGCGACGGCGCAGATTGGCGCGGAGCGCTTCGGCGAGGCGCGCCGCGCGATCATCTGCGGGCTGGTCGCGTCGATCCTTCATCGGCCGACCGATAGCCAGATCGCGAGGCAATCGGCAAGCCGCCTTGACGCGGGCCGCGGCTTTGTCCATAGGCCCCGACACCGCCGGGCCGACAGGCCCGGCCGCCCGCAAATTGCAGGCGATGCTGCCGTAGCTCAGTGGTAGAGCGCATCCTTGGTAAGGCTGAGGTCGTGAGTTCAATCCTCACCGGCAGCACCACCCACACTTGAAAGTAGTGGGTCTCAGAGACCCTCCGTGGTGTTTCGCCAAAAATCCCGCAGTACCGCGGGATTCTGTTGGACGGGTTTAAGTGTGGACAGAGAGGGCGCCGTCTCGCGCGTTTTCTCCGTAATTCGGGGCGCGGTCTCTACTGCCCGATTTTTTGTCCACGAATGGGATGCGGCCGAAAGCGGAGAGGCGCGCTCGCGGCGCGCCTCGCCAACCTGGCTCGATATCGTGATGCTCAGCTGAAGCCGAGCAATGTCCGCTGCGCATTCCACTCGATTGGCAATTCCGCGAGGAGCAGTAGTGTGCGAGCGTTCAGCTCAGCCGGTTGGCGCTGAGGTGGTCCCGCGGCCCAGGCCATCCATGCTGATGCGGATGTCGGCCTCGCGCAGGACCGTGGTGAAGGCGAAACTGGTGAACTGGCCGCCCTGGTCGAAGTTGAAGATCTCAGGCTTGCCGAACCGCGCCAGAGCTTCCTCGAGGGCCGCCACGCAAAAACCGGCATCCATGGTGTTCGACAATCGCCAGGCTAGCACCTTGCGGCTCGCCCAGTCCATGACCGCGACCAGATACAGGAAGCCCTTCCGCATCGGGATGTACGTCACGTCGGCGCACCAGACATGGTTGGGCCGCTCGATCGCCAGTTTGCGTAGCAAATAGGGATAGGCCCGGTGCCGTGGATGCGGATCGCTCGTTCGCGGACGCTGATAGATCGGCGCCAGTCCCATCTTCGCCATCAGACGGCGAACACGACGGCGACCGACCTCATGATCATTGCGGCGCAGATGCCGAACCATCTGGCGGCTGCCATACCGCGGCATGTCGAGGAACGCCGTGTCGATCACCCGCATCAGCGCCAGCGTATCCTCGGTCTCCGGGGCCGGCGCGTAATAATAGGACGACCGACTGATCGACAGCAGCCCGCATTGCGTCGAGATCGACAGGCGCTGGTGAGCAGGTTTGACCATCGATCGCCTCCGGTCGACGCTCATCGACCGGAGGCCTTGGTTAAAAAATCCCGCTCCACGACCGGTTGCCCGATCTTGGCGTGAAGCTTCTCCACCTCCGCGCCAACCGTGATGCCGTGAGAATGCAAGGCGAGATGTACACGTCCTCGCGTGCTAGATCGTCGGCTACTTAAAGAGCGTGTTGCGCAAGGTGAGTTGCAGCACGACCGAGCGTGGCATACCGTTGACGCCCACGAGGTCTGCTCCTCGGCTTGGCCCGTTGGTGCCGGTACCAAATCCGGTAAAGGGCTGGCCGAAGATATATTCCGCGCGCAAGACATTGGTCAGATTGCGCCCGATCAGCGCGAGTTCCCAGCCGTCGTCCGGACCGCGCAACTTGACGCCGGCGTTGTAGCGCCATGCTTCATGCTGAGTAGCGCGCGGATCGTGCGTCGATTCCGAGAAGAAGCTGCCGGTGTAATAGGCATCGGCGGTCAGCCCAAAGGTGATCCCGGAGGTAATTGGATGATCGTAGCTCGCACCAAAATTCAGCGACCATTCCGGCGCACGCTCAAGCCGTGAGCCAGTAAGGCTCTGGGTTTGTGCAATGCCACCAATAACGTTCCCCGAACAACCCTGTGCGACGGTCTGACCGGTGTAGCACCCTGCGTCATTGAACAAGGTGTAGCGCGCATCGTTATAGGCCACCGAGCCCCGTACGGT
>JGI24751J29686_10000180_pt1 | contig 28836 bp, 22 predicted proteins | sample KBSSwiS6_FD_29686 | JGI IMG/M metagenome (IMG submission 29686)
CTCGGGGCTCGGCATGGGCATCGGGATCGACCTGTCCGGTCCGCCCAAGCCGGTGACCGAAACCCTGCTCGCCGTCGTCATCCGCGACCGTGCGAGCCGCGCTGCGCTGTGGGAAGGCCGGGCCAGCTTCGCCGTCCGCGCCGACTCCCCGCTCGCCAGCACCCCGCTCGGCGCGGCCGAGATGGCCCGGGCGCTGTTCGCCGGATTCCCCGGGCGCTCGGGCGAGACCGTCCTCGTCAAGCCCGCGCCCTGACCGCAACTTCGCAGGCAAGATGACCGACATCCAGATCCACGCCGCGTTCGATTCCGGCAACATCGAGGTGCTCGGGATCGCGGGCCCCGAAGCGCGCCTGGCGATCCGCCGCGACAATGCCTCCGAATTCTACCAGTGGTTCCATTTCCGCGTGGCGGGATGCGCCGGGCGTGAGCTCACCCTTCGCCTCACCGGGCTTGCCGCCAGCGCCTACCCCGGCGGATGGCCGGGCTATCACGCCGCCGTCTCGGAAGACCGCGAGATCTGGACGCGCGCCGCAACCACCTGGGACCGCGATGCCGACGGCGGCACCCTCACCATCCGCCATCGCCTTGCCGGCGATCTTGCCTGGTTCGCCTACTTCGCGCCCTATTCGCTGGAGCGCCACGACGACCTCATCGCCCGCGCCGCCCGCGCGGCCGGCGTCAGCCACCGCGTGCTCGGCACCAGCCTCGATGGCCGGGCGATCGATTGCCTCGATCTCGGCGAGGGCGACATCCAGGTCTGGCTCTATGCCCGCCAGCATCCGGGCGAGACCATGGCCGAATGGTGGATGGAAGGCGCGCTCGACCTGCTGACCGACCCCGGCAACGCCTGGGGCCGCACCCTGCGCGAGAAGTGCCGCCTGCACATCATCCCCAACTGCAACCCGGACGGCTCATTCCGCGGCCACCTGCGCACCAATGCCGCGGGCGTGAACCTCAACCGCGAATGGCACGAACCCAGCGCCGAACGCTCACCCGAAGTTCTCGCCATCCGCAACGCCATGGACGAAACCGGCGTCCACTTCGCAATGGACGTCCACGGCGACGAGGCGATCCCCGCCGTCTTCCTCGCCGGCTTCGAGGGCATTCCGGCCTGGACCGAGCGGCAGGGCGCCGAATATGCCCGCTACCGCCAGATCCTCGAACGCCGTACCCCCGATTTCCAGACCCGCCTCGGCTACCCGGTCGCCCGCCCCGGCAAGGCCAACCTCGCCATGAGCACCAACCAGCTCGCCCAGCGTTTCGGCTTCAGCCACGGCTGCGTTTCGATGACGCTGGAGATGCCGTTCAAGGACAACGACGACCTGCCCGACCCGGTTCACGGCTGGAGCCCCGCGCGCAGCCGCCAGCTCGCCCGCGACTGCCTGGCTGCGCTCGGCGAATGGCTCGAGACCCGCGAAACCTAGACCCTATTTCAGCCAGGTGGAAGCTTCGGCACGGAGCCAAATCTGGCCCAGCGCGAGGAGAGAGGAGGGAGCTATGCTCTCGCATTGTGACCGACGATTGACGCTGCGATGGGCCAAATTTGGCCCGCCCCTGCGGGGTCGCGTCAGAAAGACGCGATGACGATGCTTCCACCTGGCTGAAATGGGGTCTAAGGCCGCGCGGCCAGCCCCGACTGCCCGTGACAAGCCGGTCGCCGCGGCCGGGATTCAACACATACACGCTGAAACATACGGCGTCCGACGACCTGCTCCGGGCCTGCCGCTAGTGACATCTTGCGTCCATCGAAAATATCTGCTGGCCTGCCGCAACGGCTGGTGGACATCGCCAGGATGCGCGACTGGGAGGGCAGGATGACCAAGGTTTCGATCAGCGACAAGGCCCCTACCGGGACCCCGGTGGGCGAACCGTTGAAGGTGGCTGACCCCGATGCCGTCAAGTGGGACGCCAGCTGCGATCTGATCGTCGTCGGCATCGGCATCGCCGGGGCCAGCGCAACCCTGCGCGGCAACGAGCTCGGGCTGGATACCATCGCGGTGGACCGGTTCCTCGGCGGCGGGGCCAGCGAGCTGAGCGGCGGGGTGGTCTACGCCGGTGCCACGCACGTCCAGGCGGAGCTGGGGATCGACGACTCGGTCGAGAATCTCTATGACTATCTCGGCTACGAAACCGCCGACCTTGTCTCCGAGCCGACCTTGCGCAAGTTCTGCGCGGACAGCCCTGGCCTGATCACCTGGCTGGAGAAATATGAAGTGCCGTTCGGCGGACCGGTGACGATGCGCAAGGCGTCCTATCCGCCCCGGGGGACTTACCTCTACTATTCGGGCAACGAAAACACGCCATTCGGCTTGGCCCGGGCCAAGCCGGCGCCACGCGGCCACCGCGCCCTGCCCACCTTCAAGACCAAGGAGCGCTTCTCCGGAATCTTCATCATGACCCAGTTGAAGAAGGCGATCGCCGCCGCCGCAAACGTGCGCCGGATGTACCAGTCGGCCGCGCGACGGCTGGTTGTCGATGGCGAGGGCCGAGTGATCGGGGCGGAAATCTGGCAAGTGCCCCCCGGTTCGGTATGGGCCGGGCTCCATGCCCGGGTAGGCGAGCTCGGGCGGTCGCAGGCGCTGCAGGCGCTGAAGGTCAACGGGCCGGTGTGGCGGCTGACTTCGTGGATCGAGCGCAAGCACGCCCGACCCAAGCTGATCCGGGCCCGCAAGGGGGTGGTGCTGAGCGCTGGCGGTTTCGTCAACAACCTCGCCATGATGGACCGCTATGCACCGCTCTATTCCGACATTTTCCGGCTTGGCACCCAGGGTGACGACGGCTCCGGCATCCAGCTCGGGGCCAGCGTCGGCGGCAAGACCTCGCGGATGGAAACCATTTCCGCATGGCGCTTCGTCAGCCCGCCATACGATTGGCCCAAGGGCATCATGGTCTCGCCGGAAGGCAAGCGCTTCACCAACGAGGAGCTCTACGGCGCCCGGACCAGCCGCGCCATCTATGAGCAGGCAGGCGGCAAGGCCTGGCTGATCCTCGACCAGAAACTGGTGGACACGGCGCTGGCCGAGCTGGCTTCCGGCCAGATGCAGGACTTCCAGACGATCACCACCAAGTCATGGCTGCGCCGGGCCAAGAAGGCGAACACTGTCGAGGGCCTGGAGCAGGCGCTGGGCATGCCGTCCGGCTCGATCTCCGGCGAGGTCACGGCCTACAACGCCGCGATCGAATCCGGCGCCGCCGATCCGCAAGGCAAGTCCGACGGCGTCCGCACGACCCTGACGAAGGCGCCGTTCTACGCGATCGACATTTCCAACCACATGATCGCACCGCTCTCCGCGCTGACCATGGGCGGTCTCACGCTCGACGAAGCGACTGGCGCCGCCCTCGATGAAGCGGGCAAGCCGATCGCCGGCCTCTATGCCGCCGGCCGCAACGCCGTGGGCATGTGCTCCAACGAATATATCAGCGGTCTTTCGCTGGCCGACGGCATCTGGTCTGGCCACCGCGCGGCGGAAGCGGCAGCGTCAACCTGACGGCCCGGCCCGCGCCGGCCAACCAACCGGCTGGGAAGCATGAGTCCGGGCGAGACCGTAGCGGCAGGCCCCCTCAGCTTTCCAGCAGCAGGGTGTAGTCCTTGAGCAGGTCGAGGCAGCGCCCCTCGGCAAGTATCAGCCGGTCGTCGCGCTCCACTCCGGTCTTGCGCTTGAGCATGCGGATCGCCGCATCGCGGTTCGGACCCGTCAGCGCCGGCGCGCAGATCACCAGCTCGGGATTGTGCGACAGGCTGCCGTCGACCATCAGCTCCAGCGCCGCCGGCGCGAAGTCGAAGCCGAGGAACACGATCCGCTGCGAGGCCGCCACGGCACTGCGCAGCGCCCCCAGCGCCGCCCGGTCGCGCATCGCCTGCCCGGCCGTGCGGATATGGGCGGAGAGCGCCGCGATGTTCCACGCCGCCTCGTTGCCCCAGTCGACGTCCGGCCCTTCGCCGGTCTGCCACGGCAGGCGCCCGACCGAACCCAGCGGATGGAACACCTTGAGCTTGGCCGCCACCATGCGCTGCGCTTCCTGCAGGGTCATCCCGTAAGCAGTGGACAGCATATAGGGCAGCACATGCTCGGCGGAACGGTCGTAGGTGAACGAGACGAGGCTCACGTCGGAGAGCCCCTGCTCCAGCTTCGAGCGCGGCAGCCCCGCGCTGATAAGCCGCCCCAGTTCGAGCAGCCAGTATTCCCCGGTCTGCATCGGCAGCCCCCCCGCCACCTGCGGCGTCGCCCGAACGGAGGACCGCTGCTCCGATTGCAGCGTGAACACCGCCAGCGCCAGCTTGCCGAAAGCCTCGACCAGCGCATCGTCGTCGTGCTGGTCGATCACCCCTTCCACCGTCCGCCCCACCTTGGCCGACTGGTGAATGCGCTGAGCCGCCCGATAGAGCTGCTCCTCGCTCTTGCCGGTCCGCTCAGCCAGCTTGCCGACGTGACGCAGGATCGCCGCCATATCGCGCGTCATCTGGGTGGCCGTCGCCCGGCTGAAATCGAGCGCCGCCGCAATCCGGTCCAGCGTCTCNGCCGGCCCCGGAAAATGCAGTTCTGCCGCGGCGCCGGCCCCGAGGACAAAAGTCGTCTTGCTGCGGATCATGAACAGCGCACTAGTGGAAAATACTTAACCAAGATTTGCGCGAGGCGCAGTGCCCGCCATGCCCGGCCTGACGGAGAGCATGGGCCTGTCCAGATATGCCGGTCTCAGTCAGGTCACCGCGCGCATGGCAGAAAGGACCGGGCGAGCGATAAGCCAGAGCATATGACGTAATAACGAATAAGCGGATACCAATCGCTTGCGGCTGCCATAAACTCCCCTGCAAACAAACCGAAGTCGGGGAAGAGGATGGATCGCCTGATCCGCAACGAGCCGGAGTATTTCCGCTCCCGTGTAACCCGTCGGCCGTTGATCGACTAGACCATCGTTGCCGAGGCGATCGCGCCAATTTTTCCAGATCTGCTCTATCCTGGCCACGAGGCCGAATTCGGAGAGGGGGAGAATAACAGACGCAAACTCGTCAATACTGGTTTATATATAAACAATAGTATAACATGATAACGCACCGCACTGCCAAGTATTCAGAAGAGCAGACGCGGCGCTATAAGAGGGGGAGTTTTTTATGAACAAAAACAAATTACATGTACTCGCATCGGGCACGGCTCTGGTATGGGCGTGCCTGGCGACGAGCGCCATGGCGCAGGGAACCACCGGTGCCGCAACCGCGAGCGATCGCGATCAGTTGACCGATATCGTCGTCACGGCCCGCAAGGTGGAGGAAAACATCCAGCGCGTGCCGGTCGCGATCACCGCCTACAGCGGTGAGGAACTGCTGAAACAGAACGTGCGATCCCTGCCGGAAGTCGCCACGCTCACGCCGGGTCTGCAGATCACCACGGGTCTGACCAATTCAACCTCCGTCACCATCCAGATGCGCGGCCAGCTCCAGGGCGATACGCTCTCCACGCTCGACCCTTCGGTCGGCACCTACGTTGACGGGATTTACTGGGCCCGTGCCTATGGTCTCGTCGCCTCGCTGGTGGATATCGCCAATTTCCAGGCGCTGAAGGGCCCGCAGGGCACCCTGTTCGGGCGCAACACCACCGGCGGTGCGATCCTCATCAACACCAAGGATCCCAGCTTCGCCGATGGCCTGTCGGGATCGATTTCAGGAACCTACGGCCGCTTCAACCAGCAGTCGTTGACCGCGATACTCAACGCCCCGCTCATCAACGACCGGGTGGCGGCGCGCATCGTCTATTCCGGAAATCGCCGCGATCCCTACGTTCTGGAACGCAATTCGGGCCGGATGGTGGATGGCCAGAATGACTACACCATTCGCGGCAAGCTGCTGCTCCAGCCAACCGACGAGTTCCGAGTCCTGCTGTCCGGCGAAAAGTTCCATTCGGACTACGAGGGGCAGCAAGGCCGGCTGGGCTACACCGTGAACAACAGCCTTGCCTCGCAGGAAGCGGGCCTCGAGGCGCTCGGGGCAACGGTATGCTTCACCGACATCACCGCCTGCATGGCTACGGGCGACCAGCTCCTCGCCCGCGATGTGGCACTGAAAAAGTCGCAGTTCACCACCGCACTGTCGTCCATTCCCCGCATCCGCCTCGACGCGGAGACCTATTCCGCCACCGGAACGCTTGACACCTCCTTCGGTCAGCTGAAAGCAATCGGCGGCTATCGCAAGGTCGCGTCCAGTCAGTTCAATTCCGACAGTGATGCCGGATCGGTCAAGATCCTGGACTCGGCCCTGCAAACCCACATCCAGAACATTCAGCAGTGGTCGGGTGAGTTGACCCTCACCGGCAAGGCCATGGACAACAAGCTCGACTTCGCGCTGGGCGCATTCTGGTTCCACGAATGGGGACAGGACGACACGCCGGCCTCCACCGTTACCGAGCTTGGCCGGCTCCGCACCGGTGGGCCACGGGCGATTACCACGTTCATTGCCGACGTCGATAACAAGAGCATCGGCTTCTACGGCCAGACCACCTACCACGTGACCGATCAGCTTTCGCTCACCACCGGCCTGCGCTGGTCGAAGGACAAGCGCTCGGTCGTGTCGAACGGCGGAACCCGTCTGGTTGACCCGGTGACCGGCGCGACCCAGCTGTTCATCTGCGCCTTCCCGGACCAGGGCGGGTGCCCGTATGCCCGCGGCGCCAAGTCGAACGGCGTGGCCTACACCGTATCGCTCGACTACCAGGCCAACAACGACCTGCTCCTCTACGTGAAGACCGCCAAGGGCTTCCGCAGCGGCGGCCTCGCCCTGCGCGGGATCGGCGCGGTGCCGGCCTCCCTGGCCCCGTTCCGTCCCGAGATCGTCTACAGCTACGAAGGCGGCTTCAAGAGCGAATTGTTCGATCGCCGGCTGCGCGTGAACGCAGCGGCATACTACACCCATACCAAGGACGCGCAGCGGAACACCACGGTCGTCCTCAACGGCGCCACTTCGACCCTCACCGAGAATGCCGGCGTGGTCGACATCTACGGCGGTGAGCTTGACTTCACCGCAATCCTCGGTGGCGGCTTCCGGCTGAGCGGCTCGGCTGCCTACACCAAGCCAAAGTACAAGAAGTTCGTCGACGCCACCGGTTTCGATCGCAGCCGTGAACCCTTCCAGCTGATCGCGCCGTGGACGGCGACGCTCTCGCCGGAGTGGTCGGGGAACATCGGCTCGGCGACGCTGAACCTTCGTGCCGACTTTGCATACCAGTCCGAGTATAAGCTCTATTCGGCCGGCTTCTACCTGGATGACAATGGCATCTGGCACGATGCGTCCACAGGCGGTGTTTTCAGCGCCGTGGACGTTGCCGGGATGAACGAGGCCAACACCGCCAAGGAACACGTGCTCGTCAACGCGCGGGCGACCCTGACGCTGCTGGACGACAAGCTCGACATCTCCGTCTGGGGCAAGAATCTGACCAACCTGCGCGACTCGGTGACAGCCCTGCCGATCTCGCAGCTCGGGTTCACCCGCGTGGTGCTGCGCGAACCGCGGACTTACGGTGTGACAGCCACCGTCCGGTTCTGACGATACCGGTCAGCCGGTCACGTGACCGGCTGACCGGGTTCACCCTTCCGGAAAAGCCAGAGGCCCTCATGCCAGGCGCATGGGGGCCTTTGCCATCTTGTGCGCTTCATTCCCGAATACTACGTCTGCAACACTCATCTCGCGTTGCCGCATGGTTGGCCGACGATTGAGCGGCGGGATCCGTATGCCGAACAGAGCTCAGGCCAAGATGGAGACGCGATCGATCCGTGCCGATGGCCGCACGACCACTGAGGTCCGCAGGGCAATCCGGGAAAGTCCCGAGAGCCTCCTGGTGCTTGCCCGGCGCTACGGCATCAATCCGAAGACGGTCGCCAAGTGGAAAAAGCGCGACAGCACCGATGATCTGCCGACCGGTCCCAGGCTTGGCAAGCCGCGCAGGATAACGGCCGACGAAGAGGAATTCATCGTTCTCTTCCGAGAACATACGCAGCTTCCCCTTGATGACTGCCATTATGCCTTGCAGGCCCGAATTCCGCATCTTACCCGCTCGTCCCTGCATCGTTGCCTGGCGCGGCACGGCATCAGCCGTCTGGCGAAATCGTTCGAGGGTGGGGAATTCGCGGACCCGCCCGAGGCCATTCCGGTCGGGCGCCTGAACATCGACCGGGCAACGATCCTGTCGCGCAAGGGCGAACATTTCCTGTTCAGCGCCATCGACGAGGCCAGCAGATTCGCCTTCGTGGAAATGACCAGAAGCACTGGGCCGAAAGGCGCGGCTTCGTTTTTTGCGACACTACTCAAGGTCGTCCCATTCCGCATCGAACACGCGATCACCTTCGATTGCGATGCCTTCGCCGAATGGGGCCAGGCGGGCTCGTTCACCCGGCTGTGTCACGAGCACGGCATCGAGCATCTGCGGAAACCGCGTCCGCACCCCTGGGCGCAGGACCCGGTCGCACGCTTGGGCCGCACGATCCAGGACAGCGTCACCGTCACCAGCGAAGCCTACCTTGCCGACCTGCTGCGCGAATTTCTGCCCGTCTATAACTTCAGACGCCGGTTCAAGAGCCTGTCGGGCCGGACGCCGTTCGATTTCGTCTGCCATGCCTGGCAGAAGGAGCCGTCGCGCTTCCTGCGCGATCCGCACCACCTGATTGTGGGACTCGAAACCATGCCCCGTCCCGCCATGTCCGGGATATAGAGCGGCCGACCCGCAGTTCGAGCGCGTTTCGATCCCAGGTGTCGCGACCGGCGGCACCCCCCGATGTCCAGGACAGAACGCGCAAAATGTCGCGCGCTGGCTGGCGGATCGCGCCAGGCGAGGCGCGCGTCCGACTGCGAGCAACCCTTGCGCCCGCTGATCGAGACGGGCCGAAGGTCGAGTTTGAGAGGATGCAGATATGACCGCGACAACGACCGTCGATACTCCCTGGCCGGCCCACATTCCGGCCGAATTGGTATGGAACCACAAGTGGCAGGATTTCGCCCATGAGGGTGATGATCCGTTCACTGCCGTAACCCGCATCCACGACGGTCCGGGCATGGTCTGGTCGCCACACGCCTATTTCGATCAGCCCGGCTGGATCGTCACCCGCTACGATCTGATGAGCAAGGTCTTCCAGGATCACGACCACTTCACGGCCGAACGTCTCGGGATGATCGCAGATCTGCTCGGCGAGCCGATACTGTTGAACCCGCTGGAGATCGATCCGCCGCGGCATCATCAGTTCCGCCGTGTCCTCAATCCGTTTTTCGCCCCTTCCGCCATCAAGATTCTCGACGATCCGGTCCGGCGCATATGCCGGGAACTCATTGGCGGTTTCAAGGACAAGGGGGGCTGCGAGTTCATCAACGACTTCGCCATTCCCTTCCCGTCCTATGTCTTCCTAGACCTCATGGACATGCCGCGCGAGATGCTCGACCAGTTCATCGAGTGGCAGGACCGCTTGATGCGGGCCACCGACCGGCAGGACCGCGTTGCGGCCGCGCGAGCCATCTACGCCTATCTCAAGCAGCACATGGAGGCACAGAAGCTTCAGCCGACCAACGATTTCCTGGCGGCGATGGTGAATGCACAGGTTGATGGCGAGCCCATCGGTCACCATGAATTGATGGGGATGTTCTACGTGCTGTACATCGGCGGTCTGGATACGGTCTATTCGACCCTGGGCTGGATCCTCCGGCACCTCGCGTTGAATCCCGAACTGCAGGACCGCCTGCGCAACGATCCGGCCCTGCTGCCGCAGGCGGTAGAGGAATTCTGCCGGTATTACTCGATCGTCCTCACCCGCCGCCAGGTAAGAACCGATCATGTTTTCGAGGGTGTGCAGATGAAGGCCGGCGAAGAGGTCGTTCTGCCCGTAATGCTTGCCGACCGTGATCCCCTGGCCTTCGACGACCCCGACACGTTCGATATCGATCGCAAGTCTCGTCACATCGCCTTCGGCACGGGCGCGCACAACTGTATCGGCGTGCATCTGGCCAAACGGGAATTGCGGATCGTTCTGGAGGAGTTCCTGGGTGCGTTCAGGAACATCCGTATGAAGCCGGGCGAAACCTACCAGTATCACACAGTCGGTACGTTCGGGGTCGATTACCTGCCGATCGTGTGGGATCGCTGATGGAGATTACGGTGACAGGTGCGTAAACCCCCAAACTCCACCTGGCATCACGCCAGAGCGCCCGGCCCAAAGCCATGCGGCAGCAACTCCGACAGCCGCGTCTCGAGGACTTCCTCGTCCGAGACACACCACACCACCGGGTCCGTTCCGCCCAGTGTGGCGAGTTCGCTCAGCACCTGCCGGCAGCGTCCGCACGGCGTCACCGGCTCGGGGCCGGGCACGGCCTCCCCGTCCGCCCCCGCCGCGCCGCCGATCACCGCCACGGCCACCAGGCCGCCTCTCGCCCCGTCGTTCATCGCCGCGGCGACAGCCACCGTCTCGGCGCAGAGCGACAGGCCGTAGCTGGCGTTCTCGACATTGGCGCCGGTCACCACCCGCCCATCGGCAAAACCCAACGCGGCGCCCACGTGAAAGCCCGAATAGGGCGCATAGGCCCCCGCCGAAGCGGCATGGGCGGCGGCGATCAGTTCCGAACGGCTGGACGGGGCGGCGCGGGTGGGTTGGGTCATGGCCCGCGATGGTAGCACCACCCGGCATCGCTTGCGACAGCCCCCTGCCTGCCACGCTCACCCTGAGCCTGCCGAAGGGTGCCGCGCACCGCGCAAGCCTCGCGCCGGCAAGCAACCTAAGATGATCACGCTCTAAGGCTGGACCACCACCCAGCGCAGGGAGCCGGGACTGGCATCGGTGACGAGCCGGGTGTTGGCGGTCCACAAGGTCCACGGCCGGCCGGCATAATCGGGCTGGACCCGCTCGCCGGTCAGCCACAGGTTGCGGTCAAGCGTCGCGGCCACATGGTAACGAGCCTCGAACCGGCGCGAGAGCTTGAGGATCGCCGCCTTGCCGGTGTGGTTCTCGATCTGGTTGAGGAAGGTGGTCAGTTCGCTCTCCACCGTCGCATCGCTGACCGGGACCGGGCAATCGTCGGCCAGCCGGTCAAGGTCCACCGCGGGGGGCAGCATCCTGGCATCGCGCGGGATCACGGTGACGAAATTTCCCGCCTGCCGCTCGGCCGGCTGGCACGGATCGTAGAGGTGCACCGCCCCGACCTGCAGTTTCGCCGCGCGGGCGTCCTCCAGGTTCTTCACGAAGGCCGGGTCGCGGGCGAAGGCGCTGGCCGAGGCATCCAGATAGACGAAGTCCGCGCCGACCGCCTTCAGCGCCTTCCAGTCAACCTGGCCCTCCATGGTGCCGACCTCGGCCCCCTGGTCGGGAAAATGGTCGCGCGGCGGGGTCCATCCGCGCAGGTGCCACCACAAGGCGACCATACCGACGACGCCCACCAGCAGCGCCAAGGCGGCCAGTCGCAGGCGCCAGTTGCCCCGGGGCCGGGGACCACCTCTCCTTGCCATCTTGTTCAAGTCCCGTAGCTAAGCCGCCGGCCTAGTGCCCTGCCGATGCAGTGCCGTTGCAGTGCCGTTGCAGCGCGCGTCCCGTCAGGCCCTGATATGGAGGACGCAGATCAAGGTAAAGAGCCGACGCGCCGTCAGAAAATCAGTATCCACCTTGCCGTTGAAAGCTTCGAGCAACAGTTCGGCCGCCTCGTTGTGAACTCCGCGGCGGGCCATGTCGATCGTCTCGATCTCGGTTGTCGAGGCCCTGCGCACCGCCTGGTAGTAGCTGTCGCAGATCGCGAAGTAGTCCTTGATATGCCTGCGAAATCTGCCGAGACCGAGGATGATCGTCTCCAGCGGATTGCCGCCCTCATCGCCGATCTCCAGCACCAGGCGGCCATCCTGCACTGACAGGCGCAGCCGATAAGGCCCTGAATTCCCCGCAGAATAGGACCGCACCGGAGTGAAGCTGTTGTCCTCGATCAGGTCGAACAGGGCCACCCGCCGTTCCTGCTCGACATCGGCGTTGCGGGCGATGATCGTCGCCTCGTCGAGCTCGATATGGGAGATGCGCTGCTGGCTCATGCCCGGCGCTTGTTGCAAATGCGAAGTGCCCCCGCAAGGCCGGCGATCGTCCCCGCTATCCACAGCGCCCGAACGCTACCGGCCCTTGCCGCGAATCCGGAACAGGCGCATCAGGCCATGCTCCGATGGCCGAAGATCTCCTCATCCCCGCGCTTGACGCCGCGCCCTTCCAAAGCGCTCCCGCCGCTCGCCAGCTGCCCGCCAACATCGAGGCGGAGGCGGCCTTCCTCGGCGCAGTCCTGATCGACAACCGGGTGATCGAGGAACTCAATACGCCGTTGAAACCGGCGCATTTCTTCGAGCCGGTCCACGCCCGGATCTACGAGCGCGTGACGCAGCTGCTCGACCGCAAGGCCGTCGTCACCCCGGTCACCCTCAAGCCCTATTTCGAGGCGGACGAGGCGCTGAAGTCGCTCGGCGGGGTGACCTACCTCGCCCGCCTCACCGCCGACGGGCAGGGCCTGCTCGCCCCGCGCGAACTGGCCGAGCAGATCTACGAACTGGCCCTGCTGCGCGAGCTGGTCAGCGTCGGTCGCAACCTCGTCGAGAACGCGCTCGACACCTCCGAATCGGTCGAGCCGCTCAAGCAGATCGAGAATGCCGAGGCCGCGCTCTACCAGGTGGCCGAGGGCGCATCGACCAACAACGAGGCCAAGGACTTCTCCACCGCCACCAAGACCGCGCTCGGCATGATCGAGCAGGCGCTGCTTTCGGGCGGCCATGTCTCGGGCAAGACCACCGGCCTCACCTCGATCAACGAGAAGGTCGGCGGCTTGCACGATTCCGACCTCATCATCCTTGCCGGCCGCCCGGGCATGGGCAAGACCTCGCTCGCCACCAACATCGCCTTCAACGCGGCCGACCGCCTGCGCCGCGACCGGCTCGACGGCATCCCGGACGAGAAGTCGGTCGGCGCGGCAACGGCCTTCTTCAGCCTCGAAATGAGCGCGGACCAGCTGGCAACGCGTATCCTTGCAGAGCAGTCCGGCATCAGTTCGGAAGCCCTGCGCATGGGCAAAATCAGCCGCGACGACTTCCAATCGCTGTCATTCGCCAGCCAGCGTCTCGCCGAACTGCCGCTGTTCATCGACGACACTCCAGCCCTCACCATCGCGGGCCTGCGCGCCCGCGCGCGGCGGCTGAAGCGGCGGCACGGGCTGGGGCTGGTTGTGGTCGACTATCTCCAGCTGCTCCAGGGCTCGGGCCGGGCGACCGACAACCGCGTCAACGAAATCTCGGAAATCTCGCGCGGCCTGAAGACCCTCGCCAAGGAACTCTCAGTCCCGGTGATCGCGCTCTCGCAGCTCAGCCGCGCGGTCGAACAACGCGAGGACAAGCGCCCGCAGCTTTCGGACCTGCGCGAATCCGGCTCGATCGAGCAGGACGCCGACATGGTCTGGTTCGTCTACCGCGAGGACTACTACGTCGCCGCCAAGGAGCCCAAGCGCCCCACGGAAAGTGACGACGCCAAGACCCACGAGGCCCATGGCGCCTGGGCCGCGGAGATGGAGCGGGTCTATGGCCTGGCCGAACTGATCGTCGCCAAGCAGCGCCACGGCGCGACCGGCAAGGTCCGCATGCGCTTCGAGCCGCGAATCACCCGGTTTTCCGACCTCGCCGACGACGCGCTGGGACAGAGCTACGGCGACGATTGACCGCGCGAACAGAGTGACACAGGTGACACTGTGTCACCCGGCCTTTTTCGGGTATACTCCCACGATGCCAGCGCCTTGCCTGGGAGAGTGCATGGGTGCCACTTTCCAGCGCAATTTGCCGTTCGCGCGTTCAGTGAGCCGACGGACCCAAGATCGCCGGACGCAGCATGGCAGATCCATGCCATACAGTAAAATGACCTGCCGACCGCATCCCACCAGCCTGGCGCCGGCCGCGATTTCCTTGACTTTGCGCCCCCCCTCCCCTAGCTGCCAGTCTTTCCGGCAGATTCTGACCATTCGGAGTGCTTGATGGCACGCGTTACTGTTGAAGATTGCGTCGACAAGGTCCCCAACCGCTTCGATCTCGTCCTGCTCGCCGCCCAGCGCGCGCGTGAAATCTCGGGCGGGGCCGAACTCACCATCGATCGCGACCGTGACAAGAATCCGGTCGTCGCCCTGCGCGAGATCGCGGACGAGACCGTGCGCCCGACGATCCTCAAGGAATCGATGATCAACGCCCTCCAGCGCGTCCAGCCCGAGGACGACGACGAGGTTGATGAGATCGGCTCGCTCTCGCAGCAGGCCGAAGCCCTGCGGATCACGGCGGCGGCGCCTGTGCGCAACACCTCGCTCGGTGGCGACTACGACGGCTGATTGGCTGGCATTCGTGCACAACAAAAAAGGCCCCGGAAAACCGGGGCCTTTTTTGTTTCGGACTTCAGGCTCAGGCCCCCTGCGGCGCTGCTTCTCCGCCATAACGCTTTCCGGCCTTGGGGATGGCCGAGCCCCGCACGGGCTTGGGCGCATTGCCGCTGGCCGGACGGTCCGGGCGGTCGATGCGGCCGTCCTTCATTAGCTGGGCGATTTCCTCGCCGGTGAGGGTTTCGTATTCGAGCAGGGCCTGGGCGAGGAGGTGCAGCTTGTCCTCGTTTTCCTTGAGAATCTGCGTAGCGCGCGCATGGGCGTTGTCGACCAGGCTGCGAATCTCGCTGTCGATCACCTTGTTGGTCTCGTCCGAGGCGAACAGGCGGGCCGTGCCGCCCATCCCGAGGTAGCCTTCCTGCTGCTCCTCGTACTGGAGGGGGCCAAGCTTGTCAGACATGCCCCACTTGGTGACCATGTTGCGGGCGAGGCTCGTCGCATACTGAATGTCGGAGCTGGCACCGGAGGAGACCTTGTCGTGGCCGAAGATGATCTCTTCCGCTACGCGGCCACCCATCGAGACTGAGAGGTTCGCATGCATCTTGTCGCGGTGGTACGAGTACGAATCACGCTCCGGTAGGCGCATGACCATGCCGAGAGCGCGGCCGCGCGGGATAATCGTGGCCTTATGGATCGGGTCTGACGCGTCCTCGTTAACCGAGACGATGGCGTGACCGGCCTCATGATAGGCGGTCATCTTCTTTTCGTCCTCGGTCATCACCATGGAGCGGCGTTCCGCGCCCATCATGACCTTGTCCTTGGCGTCCTCGAACTCCTGCATGGCGACGAGGCGCTTGTTGCGGCGCGCGGCCAGCAGGGCGGCTTCGTTGCACAGGTTCGCCAGATCGGCACCGGAGAAGCCGGGCGTGCCCCGCGCGATGGTGCGCGGGTTCACGTCCGGCGCGAGCGGCAGCTTCTTCATGTGGACGCCGAGAATCTTCTCGCGACCCTCGATGTCAGGGATCGGGACGACGACCTGGCGATCGAACCGGCCCGGGCGCAGCAGGGCGGGATCGAGCACGTCGGGGCGGTTGGTGGCCGCGATGATGATTATGCCTTCGTTGGCTTCGAACCCGTCCATCTCGACCAGCAGCTGGTTGAGGGTCTGTTCACGCTCGTCGTTAGAATTGCCCAGGCCGTGGCCACGGTGGCGGCCGACCGCGTCGATTTCGTCGATGAAGACGATGCACGGCGCATTCTTCTTGGCCTGCTCGAACATATCGCGCACGCGGCTGGCGCCAACGCCGACAAACATCTCGACGAAGTCCGAGCCTGAGATGGTGAAGAAGGGCACGCCCGCCTCACCCGCGATGGCGCGCGCGAGCAGGGTCTTGCCGGTACCGGGCGAGCCGACCAGGAGCGCGCCCTTGGGGATCTGGCCGCCTAGCTTGGCGAAGCGGCTGGGATCACGCAGGAATTCGACGATCTCTTCCAGCTCCTCGCGCGCTTCGTCGATGCCGGCGACATCGTTGAAGGTGACCCGGCCGGAGCGTTCGGTAAGCAGCTTGGCCTTGGACTTGCCGAAGCCCATCGCCCCCGAGCCGCCGCCCTTCTGCACCTGACGCAGGGCGAAGAATGCCACGCCGAGGATCAGCATGAACGGCAGGGCCTGGACAAGGATGTACAAGAGCACGTTCGGTTCTTCCGGCGACTTGCCCGCATATTTCACGCCGTTGTCCTGCAGGAGCTGCGGGAGGGTCGTGTCATTGGGGATCGGTACGGTATTGAACGCATCGCCGTTCTTGTAGTGCCCGACAATCCGGTCGGACCCGACCTGGACATCGGCTACGCTGCCTTCGGCAACCTTGGCGCGGAAATCGGAATAGGGGACCGGGGTGCCGCCGCTGTCGGTCCGGGCGCTGAACATCGAGACGACCAGCAGCAGGGCCATGAAGATCCCGCCCCAGACGAGAAGGCTCTTGAGCCAGGGGTTACCGGAGGGCTGGTCGTCGTTCATGGGGAGGGAGATCCTTTCGCCGCCCAATGTAGGGCGGGAGGTCTGAATGACAAGCTAACCGCGCGCCGATCCGCGGCGCGCGGCTCGCGCATGGTGGCGAACGGTGTAATAGGCCTTTTGCGCCATGTCGCGCGAGGGAAGCCCGGCGAGCCACGGGTCGACCAGCGCGAAGTGGTTTTCCCAGTCCGGCCCGCGATAATCGCGCATCAGCCGCTGCTGGCGAGAGCGTTCGGGGCAGTCGTCGAGAAAGGAGAGAACGGCCCGCTCCCAGCCTCTGCCGTCAAGCGGGTCGAGAAACAGGGGGATGTCGCGGGCGATCTCGCGAAACGCGGGGAGGTCGGAGCAGATCACCGGTGTGCCGAGCTGGAGCGCCTCGACGATCGGCAAGCCGAAGCCCTCGGCAAAGGAGGGCATCAGCAGGGCCCTGGCCCCGGCGATGAGGCGGGCAAGCTCGGCATCCTCGGTATTTCCGAGTTCGCGCACGTGGCCACGAATGATCGGATTGCGGTCGAGCAGGGCCTGGGCATGCTCTGCCTCCCAGCCGCGCTGGCCGACGATCAGCAGGCGGGGGGCGGCATTGCCCATCCGCTCGATGAGGCTGCGCCAGAGCTGGAGCAACAGGACGTGGTTCTTGCGACCCTCAATCGTGCCGACGATGATGTAGTAGGGCCGGTCCATCGCCGCGGGCGGCGCGGCGCGGGGAACATCGTTGCCCGAGATCCAGGCCGGCAGGTAGGGTGGCACTTCCGCTTTCTCCTTCGCGGCGAACACTTCCAGATCGGTCAGCGTCGCTTGCGAATTGCCAATGATCCCCGCGGCGCAGGCGAGCACGTTGCGCATGCGTCCGACGTGACGCCCGTCTTCTCCCGCGCGGCAGAATTCGGGATGCGTGATCGGAATCAGGTCGTGAATCAGGAACACGGCGCGCAAGCCGCAGCGCTCCACCCATTCCGGCAGGCCCGGTTCCTCGAGACCGGTGTGGCCGATGTTGAGGTAAATCGCGCCCGCGCCGTCGACGCGCGAGGCGGAGCTGGCGAGCATGGCCGGCAGGAGCGAGGCGAGGCCACGGCGGAAGCCCCGGGCGCCGGAGCGAATCAGGCCGAACAGGCGATCGGATTCTCGCGGGGCAAGGATGCGGAAGACGCCGTTGCGCTGAACCACGGCCTGCGCCCGTGCGCCGTAGCGATCTAGGTAGGCGAGGCAGACTCGATCGATACCGGTGGGCAGCCGTCCGGTCCACACCCGCCAGATCAGTCTGCTGACGTCGATCAGAAACTCACGTTCAACCAGAAAATCGATCCCTGAACTGCCGCCCCTTTGCCCCTGGCAGGCGGACCTGTCGACCCCGCCGCCGGTTCTCTCCCCAGGGTGGCGAAAATCGGCTTTGTCTCCAGAGCCGGTTGCCTATAGGAGCACATCGAGCCCGGACAGGGCTAAGTATCGATTGACGACGACGGGTGGTTTACGTGCGGCGGAATGAGGCTGGACTGTCATGGCGCCAGGTTCTGCTGGGGCTGTTCTTTGCCTCCAGCCTGGTCAATCTCGCTGGCCTTGCCACGCACCCTTCGTGGTTGATCCTGCCCGGGCTGGTCGCCGGGTGGTACCTCGCCGACCTCGCCTCGGGCCTGGTCCACATGTACATGGACTATCGCCCCTGCCCTCCCGGCAAGCGCCTGAACGACCTGTTCTATTACACTGGATCGCGGGAATCGGATGAATACCAGGCCATGCTGCGCGAGCGGATGGGCGCGATCAATGCCTTCGAGCGGCTGGTCTACGACTTCAAGAACCATCACCCGAGACCGCTGGCGCTTGGCCGGCGTTCGCTGTGGCGGCTGATCGGATCGACCCTGATCGTGGCGGGACTGCCGCTATCGCTGGCGCTCAACCTGTCTTGGGCAGTGTGGCCGCTTCCGGCGGGGCTCGCCGCGGCGATCGTCGCCTTCACCGTGGGCGCGAGCTTCGCCCAGTTGTTCCATGCCTCGCTCCACCGCGAGCATAACCCCCCGCCCATTGGCCTGATGCGGCGGGTGGGCCTGCTGATGACCCCGGCGGCCCACCAATTGCACCACGACACGCTGAAGCAGGACTTCGCGACGAATTGCGGCTGGTCGAACCCGCTGGTGAACCGCCTGTTCGCCGCGCTTCGCCGGCGCGGTTACCTTGACGATTCGGGGCTCGAACCCAGTTCCTGAGGGGTCCGACGGCGAGCTGCGGCCCTGAGCCGGTCCTGCGGGGCGGGGTCTTCCGCCAGCAGTCGTTCCACGCTGTTGGCGATGAGCGTGCGGATAGCCGAGGCGCTGGCCAGCCCGCCGCGCACCAGGCAGCGGGCGTGGAGCACCTTCTTGAAAGCCTGGTAAAGGGTGTGATCGGGCAGTTCGGGTCTACGCCAGAAGGCGTCGAGCGACGCCTGGTGGGTGACGCCGGGCACATCATAGACCGCATCGCCCAGGACCATCACCGGGATGCCGACCTCGAGCGCGAGCGTGCCCGAAGTGCTGTTGACGCAAACCATGCCGGCGGAGGCCGCGCAGAGCTCGCTCAGTTCGCCCCCGTCAATGTGGCGGACCCGATCCGCCACTCCCAGCCTGCGCGCCTCGCGCAACAGGTATTGCCGCCAGTTGCGATAACCGACGTCCATCGGATGCTCCTTGACGAGCAGCATGGCATCGGCGGGCGCGTGACGGGCGAAGGAGCGCAGGACATAGTCCACCCCCATCCGCATCGAGGCAAAGGGCGAGTGCGCGCGGATCTGGTAATCGCCCGTCAGCTGCAGCGGGAACAGGAAGAACGGCCTTCCGGCGATCTCCTGGAGCACCACATCGGCCTGGCGCGCGCGGCGTGACGAGCGGGCAAAACGCAGCAGCCAGCCGATCCCTTCCGCCACGATCGAAGAGGCCCGGTGGCTGGTGTAGAACGGATACCGCCAGCGGCCGAGTACGACGTGATGATAGTGCCAGTAGCTGTCGCGCGCCCGGCGGCTGAATGCCGCAGTGATCGAGGGCAGGCTCGGCACTTCCGGCAGCCACTCGGCAGTGGCGAGGATCGCCTCCGGATCGCGGTCCATCCGTGAATGGCCGTTGACGCCGTCGCGCTCCAGGGTCATCCAGTCGGGCCGGATATAGCCTTCCTCAAACACGTGGATGTGCAGGCCGCGCAATCGTGCCAGGCGCAGGGCGGCCTGGTGGACCGGCCGGCAATCCCCATAGAGCACGACGTCGGTGATGGCGTGCTGCTGGACATAGTCATCGAAGAATAGCGGCCAGTGCTGCATCCGGCCGCGGTAATCGACGGCCCGCTCGGACCAGTCGTAGCGGTCGCCGCCGCTCAGGTTGATCCGGTGGACCCCGCAGCCGCGCCGTCGGAGCTCCCGGCCGAGCAGGGGAAAGAACGGGCCGGGGGGGCCCTGCAGGAACAGGAAGCTGCGGCGGACGTGGCGAGGCGCGTTCATGCCGCATGCCCCCGACGCTGGAGCAGGAGATTGACCCGGCCTTGCAGTTCGCGCAGCCGGACCAACGGCGAAGTGACCCGTGCCCGATCCTGCTCGAGCCGATGCACCAGGACCTCTACCGGGCAAGGCAGACGCGTAACCGGATCCACATATCGGGGGTAAAGGATGAGCGTGGCAGCGACAAGGTCATCTATCGAAAGTTTACGATTGCGGCGCGCGGGCACCGGTCCGAGATCACGGGTGAGCCCCCAGCCGGCGTAGAACGGAACCCCGTGGGTGGTGACCGGAATGCCGCGCATTAGGGCCTCGAAGCCGGCCAGCGAGGTCAGCACGTGGAGCGCGTTGACCGAGGCCAACAGAGGGGCGATCGGACCGGAACTGTCGATCTCGTCGGCCCAGCACCGCGCCTCCCCCGCGGGAATGGCACCGGCGCGATGGCCGGCCTCCACATCCGGGTGGGGCTTGTAGACCAGCCAGGCCTCGGGTCCCTCAAGCTCGCGGGCACGACGCAGGAGGGTAAGGTTGGGGTTCTCGCCACAGGCGGCGACCGGGCCGCCGGCAAGCACCGAGCGATCGTCTGCCACCTGCCCGGTGACCAGCACCCGCCGGCGACCCTGCGGCGTGGCGCACCCGACCGGAGCGGCGCGGCCATATTTGCCGATCCCCGCGTCCACCAGCCGCGCGCGCAGGGCAGAGGCGCGGGCGACGACGTATTGGGGAAATTCGCCCTCGGACAGCAGGAGCTCCAGTTCGCTGGGGCGCCCCGGATCGAAATAGATGCCCGCAAAATCGACGATGACCGAGAGCGGCGGCACGCAGTTGGCGCCCAGGCCAGTGCCGCGGATCATGCCGTCTTCCACTTCTCCGACGGTAACGCCGCGCTCCTCCAGCGACCGAGCCAGGCCCGCCGGCACCCGGGCGCCCCAGACGAGGGCGCGGCTGCCTTTGCCGAGGCTGCGTTGCAGCGCCCCCCGCGCAGCAGCGTGGCGTGGCCCTGCCCCGCCGTCCCAAAGCAGGGCATCCATGGTCATTCGCTTCCACCGCGCCACCCCGAAAACGGCGTCGACGGTGCGGTTCGCATCAATCTGACGGCGCCACGCGGCGAGCAGATGGACCGCCTCGAGCGGCGGCATGGGGGCACCGGTATAGGGGTTGGCGAGGCGCCATGGCGCGAGCAGCGCGGCAACGACTGCGCGACTGTCGTGCAAGTCGATTCCGCTCCAGCGGCCCTCCCCGACCACTTCGAGCGGCCGCTGCGCGAGAGCGGCAATTGGGGCCCATTCGCCCGCAGGCCCGGCGATGACCTGAGCCGCCTGCGCGACCGTGTGCCACGGATCGAGCAGGCGCGAGATTACCGGGATGCCATGGCGCGCCGCAAAAGGACCGACGAGGTAGGCTCGTCCGGCATCACCGCGCGTGGCGACCAGATCCTGCATGGCCCGCGCGCCGGCGCGATCGTCGGGCGCGAGCACGAGATCGCGGCCAGGCGGCAGCGCCAACTGCGCGCCCCAGAACGTGCCGCCGACCCGCGCCGCGGCCAAGGCCGCAGGGAGGCGGGCAAGTTCACCTGGCGAAGGGGCAAGCGGCGTGGGCCGCGCCTGAGCGAGCGGAGAAGCGCGGTGCCCCGGAAAGGGGGGAATGCGCAGGAAGGGGACCCCCGTCATTGCGTGCCGTATTGCGCCATAAAGTTGAACAGAAGCTTGCCGGTCCGTGAATAGTTCCGGGCGCGCAGCAAGGCCAGCGGTCAGGATTCCCTGATCGCCGAGCGATTTTCCAGGAACCAGGCATAGGTACTGGCGACCCCCGCCTCGAGGCTGGTCGTGGCGCGCCGACCCAGGGCGGACAGCCTGCTGACGTCCATCAGCTTGCGCATGGCGCCATCGGGCTTGTCCGGATCGAAGGTGATCTTGCCGGCGAACCCGACGACCCGGGCGACCAGCGCCGCCAGTTCGGCGATCGAGACGTCGCTGCCACAGCCGATGTTGATCTGGCTGAGCATGGGATCGGTCTGGGCGCGATAGACCTCGGGCGGCAGGTCGAGCACGAACAGCGCGGCCTCGGCCATGTCGTCGACATGAAGGAATTCCCGGCGCGGCTTGCCGGTGCCCCAGACGACCACCTCGTCGCGCCCTTCCTGCGCCGCCTCGTGGAAGCGGCGGATCATGGCCGGGAGGACATGCGAGTTCTCCGGATGGAAGTTGTCGCCCGGGCCGTAAAGATTGGTCGGCATGACGCTGCGGTAGTCGGTGTCGTATTGCCGGTTGTAGCTTTCGCACAGCTTGATCCCGGCGATCTTGGCCACGGCATAGGGCTCGTTCGTCGGTTCGAGCGGACCGGTCAGCAGTGCATCCTCGCCCATCGGCTGGGGGGCGGCCCGGGGATAGATGCAGGAGGATCCCAGGAACAGCAGCCTGCGCACCCCGGCGAGGAAGGACTGATGGATGACATTGCATTCCATCATCAGGTTCTCGTAGATGAATTCCGCCGGGTAGGTGTCGTTGGCGTGGATGCCGCCGACCTTGGCCGCGGAAAGGACCACGGCATCGGGCCGTTCGGCCTGGAGGAAGGCGCGGGTGGCCGCCTGGTCGGTGAGGTCGAGCTCGGCATGGATACGGGTGAGCACCTCGCCCCCGCGAGCGTTGAGCCGGCGGCTGATCGCCGCTCCCACCATGCCCCGATGACCGGCAACAAAGACGCGGCGCACGGTCAGGATTCCGCCGACACCGGCAGGGCGTAGCCGTTGGTCTTGAGCAGGGAGTGCCGCCGGGCGTGCTGGAGATCCTGGGCCACCATCTCGGCGCACATTTCCTGCGCGGTGATTTCCGGCACCCAGCCGAGCCGTTCACGTGCCTTGGTCGGATCGCCGAGCAGGCTCTCGACCTCCGCGGGGCGGAAATAGCGGGGATCTACCCGGACGATGACATCACCCGGCCGCACGGTCACCCCGGCGGGATCGGCGACCTCCATCACCAAGCCGACCTCTTCCACGCCGCTGCCGGTGAATTCCAGCGTGATCCCCAGCTCGGCGGCCGACCAACGTACGAAATCGCGCACCGAATGCTGGACGCCGGTGGCGACGATGAAATCTTCAGCCGCGTCCTGCTGGAGCATCATCCACTGCATCCGGACATAGTCCCTGGCATGTCCCCAGTCGCGCAGGGAATCAGGGTTGCCCATGTAGAGACAGGGCTCGAGCCCCTGGCTGATGTTGGCGAGCCCGCGGGTGATTTTCCGAGTGACGAAGGTTTCACCCCGGCGCGGGCTCTCATGATTGAACAGGATACCGTTACAGGCATAGATCCCGTAGGCCTCACGGTAGTTCACCGCGATCCAGTAGGCATAGAGCTTGGCGACGCCGTAGGGCGAGCGCGGGTGGAACGGCGTCGTCTCGCGCTGGGGGGTTTCGCACACCTTGCCGAACAGCTCGGAAGTGGAGGCCTGGTAGTAGCGGGTCTTCTTCACGAGCCCAAGAAAGCGGATCGCCTCCAGCAGGCGCAGCGCGCCGAGGCCATCGACGTCGGCGGTATATTCCGGTTCATCGAAGCTGACCGCGACGTGGCTCTGCGCGCCGAGGTTGTAGACCTCGTCGGGCTGGATCTCCTGAATCAGGCGGGTGAGGTTCGACGTGTCCGTGAGGTCGCCGTAGTGCAGCTTAAGCTTGGGCGCTGGAGCATGCGGATCCTGGTAGATGTGACCGATCCGCTGGGTATTGAACGAGGAAGCGCGACGTTTGATGCCGTGGACCTCGTAGCCCTTGGCGAGGAGAAATTCGGCGAGATAGGAGCCGTCCTGACCGGTGATCCCGGTGATCAAGGCAACCCTGGTCTGGTCGGCAAGCATGAACTTTCCTCGATCGGGGCCTTCACCACACAATCGATTGCTTGAACCTGACGGAGGAAAGTTTCAAGCTCGGCAAGCGGGAGCGCGCTGGGGCCATCGCAGAGCGCGCGCGCGGGATCGGGGTGCGCCTCGAGGAACAGGCCGGCCAAGCCAACCGCCATGGCGCTGCGCGCGAGCGCGGCGGACTGCGGGCCGCGACCGTCGGCGCTTTCGGCACGGCCGCCCGGGCGCTGGAGGGCGTGGGTGACATCGAACACGACCGGGGCGAGGGCGCGCATCTCGTCGACGCCCAGCATATCAACCACCAGGTTGTTGTAGCCGAACGATGTGCCCCGTTCGCACAGCAGGACCTGCTCGTTGCCGCATTCGGCGAACTTGGCGATGATATGCGCCATCTCGCGCGGGCTGAGGAACTGCGGCTTCTTGACGTTGACCACCTTGCCGGTGGACGCGAGCGCGGCGACGAGGTCGGTCTGGCGGGCGAGGAAGGCGGGCAGCTGGACGATATCGGCGACCTCAGCCACGGGCGCGGCTTGCCAGGGTTCGTGCACATCAGTGATCACCGGAACGCCGTAACCGGCCTTCACAGCCGCTAGCGCGGCAAGGCCCTTATCCATGCCGGGGCCGCGAAATGAATGGATCGACGAGCGATTGGCCTTGTCGAAGCTGGCCTTGAACACGAAGGGAATACCGAGGCGCTGCGTGACCTCAACGAAGTGACCGGCGACCTCCAGCAGCAGCCCCTCGTCCTCGATCGCGTTCATGCCGCCGATGAGGACGAAGGGCCTGTCGTTGCCGAAGGCGATCGTGTCGTTCAGGCGAACGGGTTCAGGCCCACCAAGCTTAGTCAATGCCGCGCTCCTTGAGGATGGCCTCGATCACCGGCACGTCTTCGGGGTTGTTGAGCTCGATCGGCGACCACGCCGGCGGATCGAAGACGACCACCCGGACCGGCAGGCCGGCCTCGAGAAAGCGCAGCTGTTCAAGCCCTTCCATCTCCTCCAGCGGCGTGGGCTCCAGCGCGGCATAGGCGGCCAGAGCTTCGGCGCGATAGGCATAGAGGCCGAGATGGAGCAGCACCGCCTCGTGAGCGCGCTCCGCGGCGGAAGGTGGGACGTGTGGCAGGAGCCGCTTGGAAAAGTAGAGCGCCCGGCCGTTCCGGTCGACCACTACTGTTGTCCCGCCAACGCGCCCCGCGGCGGCATCGGAGGCAAGATGTGCGTAGGTTTGCGCGGAACTGCGCACCGCCGCAGTCGTCATCGCCGCCTCGGAATCGGCGGCGAGCGCCGCTACCAGTTCCTCGATCATGAAGGCCGGAGTCAGCGGCGCATCACCTTGCCAGTTGACGACGATCTCGGCGCCGAGTTTCGAAGCCGCCTCGGCGCAGCGCTCGGTGCCGTTGCGACGGTCCGGGCCGGTCATCACGATCTGGCCGCCGAAGCCGCGGACAGCATCGGCAATGCGCTCGTCATCGGTGGCGACGAACACACGCTCCGCGCTGACAACGGCCGCCGCGCCTTCCCAGGTGCGCTGGATGAGCGGCTTGGCCGCGCCCCCAGCGCCGACCAACGGCGCCAGCGGCTTGCCAGGGTAGCGCGTGGAGGCTTGGCGCGCCGGTATGACGATATCGTAGGTTGGAGGCATGGCGCGGCCGGTCAGCTCAAGCCAAGCCGCAACAGATCGTGGATGTGGACGATGCCGAGCGGCGGCTGCGGCCCGAGCGCGGAATCCTCGACCACGAAGGCCGCGGTGATCTGGTTGTCGTTGAGGAACTGCAAGGCGTCAGCCGCCAGCATATCGGCCGCGATGACTTTGGGCGCGGGGGTCATCACCTCGTGGGCGAACGCGCATGGCAGCTCGGTGAAGTGTCGGCGTAGATCGCCGTCGGTAATCAGGCCGACCAGACAGTTTGCGCCATCGACCACTCCGGCGACGCCGAAGCAGCCCGCAGTCATGACCGAGATCGCCTGCGGCATCGATGCCTCCCGATGCACTACCGGCAACCGCTCGAGCCCGTGCATGATGTCGGCCACCGGCGTCAGTGCCAGGCCAATCGCGCCGGCTGGGTGCAGCGAGCGCAGGTGATTCTTCGATATACCGCGCAGGTCCATCACCGCCATTGCCAGCGCGTCACCAAGCGCCAGCTGCATCGTGGTTGACGTGGTCGGTGCGACATTCGCGGAGCAAGCCTCGCGCATCTGGGGGAGGACGATGGTGATATCAGCCATGTCCATGACCAGCGACTTTCGCCGGGAGGCAACGCCGATAACGGTGATCCCGGCTTGGCGGGCGAATGCGAGCACCGCACGCAGTTCGGCCGTGTTGCCCGAATTCGAGAGAACCAGCAGGACATCGCCAGCCACCATCATCCCGAGATCGCCATGCGCCGCCTCGGCGGGGTGAACAAAGATCGCGGGCGTGCCGGTGGCCGCGAAGGTGGCGGCGATCTTGCGGGCGATATGGCCCGACTTGCCCATTCCCGTCACCACGAGCTGACGACGGACGCACAACACCGCGTAGCAGGCCGCGACAAAATGATGATCCAGGACGTCAGCTAGACTGCGGAGGGCATCCGCCTCGGTCACAATCACGTCGCGCGCCCGCTCAATCAGGCGATCGGCGCCGCCGACGAGACTCGGCACAACTTGCCTCAAGTCAAGCTCCCGAATTCTTCAAACGACAGGATAGACATCTGTTCGGATATTGCCATCAGCGTCTGGCGATGAGCCATCCCTTGCATTCCATGATCGGTATCGGGCCAATGTCCATAAGAGGCAAGTGCGCATAGCGGCGTTGAACACACGACGACAAGGGGCATGGGCCGGACATATAACTGCGGGCAGGACCAATCAGGGTTGAACCTGGCCCTTCGGAAGGCACTCAGGGAACCGTGCTCGCCACTCCGGCAACGGAGAATGCCATCGTCGAGATGATATTCACGAACTTCTGGATGTCCGCGATCGGCGCATTCGAGATGTAAAGCACGTCCTTGTTGCGAATTGGAAAGCCCTGGGCGACAAAGAACGAGGCTGGGTTCGTCAGATCCACCCGGTAAATCACTGGAATCTTGCCGTCCGGAGTAGTCTTCGCTCCTACCATGTTATCGGGATCAAGCGCATCGGGATTCTCGAGGCGGAAGATGAACACACCCTTCGCGTCCGCGCGGTTATCCTGCAGCCCGCCCGACCGGCCCAAGGCCTGGGCGAGGGTTATCCCGACGCTCTCGAACGGCACTTCGGCATTGTGGTTGGTCGCCCCGAGCACGATGAAGCTGTATGGCTGGAATTGCGCCGTTACGATGTCATCGGCCTGCATGCGGATGTTCTGGGCCGGATCGCGGATAACTGCTTCCATCGGCATGGAAACGCTACGGTCGCCACGGTTGATCTGAATCATAGTCTTGCTGATCGGTTGTCTGAGACCGCCAACGGACGCGATGACATCGAGCAGGCGCTCACCGCGCGTTGTCAGCGGCACGCGAGTGTTGTTGTTGATGTCGCCGACGACAGTTACCACCGCAGCCGCATTTCGCGAGATACGTACAATTGCCTGCGGCTGATGCGCCTTACCCGTAAGTCGCGAAACGATCTCGGCCTCTATCTGGTTGGTGCTGCGGCCAGCAGCGGGAATCTTCCCGGCGAAAGGAACCTGCACCGCACCGTCGTTTCCGACCATCTGCTCGGGGAAACCTGTGCCGCGCGCCGTTGAGCTGCCACCATAGCGCTGGTCGGCCAGGGAGGCGCCGAACAAGGCGGCAGGCGGGGCCTCCCAGATCTGTATGTCGAGCGAATCACCCCGGCTGATCACTGCCCCGTAGGGCATGCCGTCGCCGAGGCCTTCTGCGAAGGTGCGCCCGACCGAGGCGGCGATCGAGCGGCGAGCGGCTGCATCGGTCAGATCGATGATCTTGATCTGCGCTGCAGCAACCGGCGCACCGTCGGCGTGGTTTACCGCGCGCGAGGTCGGCCCGCCAGCGCCGAGTCCTGCGCAACCGCTGAGCGCCAGCGCTAGCGCGGCGACCGCCCCGCACAGCCGCACCTTCCGCACGAATTGCCCTTGATAATCCGCCGGATGGAGCAACTTCGCCGCCACTACTCGCATATTCACTCCACCCTTGCACGAGGCTGTTGAGCGCGCCCCTTACCCGCATGGCGAGCCAAGCTCAACGCCGACCGAAATCGAGTCAGCCTGCTTGCTGCGCACTGCCCGGCTATTCCGGTCGCGTCTGCCTGACCCGAGCGCAGGGCGGATCAAGTCAGACATTCGGTGTCAATTGCGCTGACCACGGATGGCGGACTGCAGGAGCGGGGGGCGGCCGGAGAAGCCATTGTACGCTGCACAGACTGCGCTGCAACGTGCGCGATTGCGATCAAAATCGCGCAGACGGCCGGTGCTCAGGACCCACGAGCTGCAGCGCAGTGGGCAAGCTCAGGGGAGTGTATTGCGACTGCGGGTAGCTTCGATTACCCGTCCACGACGTGGCAGGATCAACTGTGGTTACCACAGATCGGAATGAGGACTGACGGATGAGGGGCTATCGCAAAGCTGGGATGGGTGGCCCGATCCGGGTCCTGGAAGACCCGGTCGGAGAAAAGCTGACGAAGCAGATGATGGACTATTTCGGCGATCATTATACCCCGAAGACCGCGAAGACGTTGACCGAAACGCTTGCCCCCGGCGGTCGTGTCGCGCCGCGCTTCAATCGACGGGGGACCGAGTTTCTGACCGTCACCGAGGGGTCGGCCATCATCAATGAGATGAACGTTGGCGACGGAGACATGGTTCGGATCGATGCGGGGGAAATAGTCGAGATTTCAAGCACCGAAGGGTGCAAGCTCGTGTCTCGCGTCTTCCCCTATCATCCCGCACTCACTCACACGCCATACTCCCCTTCCAGCGATGCCGCGCTGCTGGCGCGCCTCCATCACAAGAAAGTTAGCATTGTCGTCATCGCACAGGACATCCAGTATCATATCTGCCACGCGATAAGCTCCTGCCTGACGCAAACCTATCCGAACCTTCAGATCATCGTGGTGAACGACAATTCGACGGACGAGACAGGCCGGCGGGCAGAGGCCATGGCCAGGTTCGACCCGCGCATCGAAGTGCACCAGGTCGATTTGGGCAGGAACGGTTCCCGCCGTTATGGTTTAGAGGTTGGGACCGGTGATTTCTGCTTGATTATCGACGGCGATGACT
>JGI24751J29686_10000183_pt1 | contig 28249 bp, 17 predicted proteins | sample KBSSwiS6_FD_29686 | JGI IMG/M metagenome (IMG submission 29686)
GGCGATCCGCAAGGACCCGGCCAACCTGTTCGACAGCGCCGAATATGCCGGCTCGCCGATCCTCATCGCCGGTGACAATTTCGGCTGCGGTTCGAGCCGCGAGCATGCCGCCTGGGCCTTGCTCGATCTCGGCGTGAAGGCCGTCATCGCGCCGAGCTTCTCCGACATCTTTTCCGGCAATGCGTTCAAGAACGGCATACTCACCGTGGTCCTGCCGCAGGAGGCAGTGGACCGGCTGATGGAGGTGGCAGTAGACAACCCCATTGCCATCGACCTCGAACACCAGACTGTGACCACCCCGTACCAGGACCGCTTCACCTTCGAGATCGATCCGTTCCGCAAGCACTGCCTGCTGAACGGTCTCGATGAGGTAGGCCTGACCCTCGCCCGTCAGGATGCGATCGCCAGATACGAGGCGAAGACCCGGGCGGAGCGCCCGTTCCTTGCCGCCGGCGTGCCGGCCTGACAGATATCAATGCCATCGTACCGAGGGTCCGGCAGGCTGGGCCACGGTACGCAAGAGGGATCAAGAAGATGACCAATTTCAATGACCGCGAGCGCGCCGAAGAGGCCAAGTTTGCCCGTGACGAGGAAAGTCACTTCCGCATCGTCGCCCGCCGCAACCGCCTGCTAGGCGAATGGGCGGCCGAGCGCATGGGCCTTTCCGCCGCGGAGACCGAGGCCTATGCCAAGTCGGTCGTCCAGGCCGATTTCGAGGAAGCCGGTGACGAGGATGTGATCCGCAAGGTGCTGGGCGACCTGATCAGCGCCGGGATCGAATCGAGCGATGCCGAAGTCCGGACGGCGCTGGACGCCAAGCTGGTCGAAGCGCGCCGCGCCCTGCTCGGCGAAGCCTGAGGAGCCGCGCGATGGGCATGGCCGCCGCAGACATCGAAGCCATGATCAAGGCGGCCCTGCCCGACGCGGAGGTGACGATCACCGATCTAGCCGGCGACGGCGATCACTATGCCGCCCACGTCGTCTCACCCACTTTCGCGGGCAAGAGCCGGGTTGCGCAGCACCAGTTGATTTACAAGGCCTTGGGCGGGCGCATGGGCGGTGAACTTCACGCCTTGCAACTGACCACCGCGGTTCCCAACTGAGCCACAGCACAATTCAATCGAGGGCGCCGAAACCCATGTCCGACACCAATTCCCGCATTGCCGAAATCGTCAACGGCAACGACGTCGTCCTGTTCATGAAGGGCACGCCGCTGTTTCCGCAATGCGGCTTTTCGAGCCGTGCGATTGCCATTCTCGACCATCTCGGGGTCGAATATGCCAGCGTCGACGTGCTGCAGGATATGGAAATCCGTCAGGGCATAAAGTCTTACTCTGACTGGCCGACCATCCCTCAGCTCTACGTGAAGGGCGAATTCGTCGGCGGCAGCGACATCATGATGGAAATGTTCGAGGCCGGCGAGTTGGGGCAGCTGATGACGGATTCTGCAGTCAAGCAGGCCTGATCACGCCCCCTGGATCGCCACCAAGGTCGTGCCGGAAAACCAAAGGCCCGCGAACCTGTTTGGTTCGCGGGCCTTTTTCGGGGGCCGGGTGGGACCGGCTGGCCCGGAGGGGTTTCTCGAGAGGGCGGGACCGCGGAGACCAGGATGCGAGACCTGCCCTATTCGAGGACTGCTTGGGGTACATGGATATTAGCACAAGGCGTGCCAGTTCCAGTTTTCCCGTGAATTTCAGGGGTTCGTGCCCAACAGGCGTTCAGTTGACGGTCGCCGAGTGTAAAGCGAGCCGACGATTGGATCTTTCGAATCGATGATATGGCCCCGCATCCTGATGGACTTGCCGAACCAACGCCTTCAAAGTCGTCCCATACAGCCCAGGATATTTGCGTGACCGAATTCCCTCCCCCTACACCGGCAGCAACGCTAGTCATATTCCGCCGCGCCGCGGACGGTGGCCCGCCCGAGCTGCTGATGCTGGAGCGGGCCGCGAAGATGCGGTTCGCCGCGCGGGCCATGGTGTTCCCGGGTGGGCGCGTTGATCCTTCGGATCATGCGCTGGCAGAGCAGCTGCAGGCCAAGGGCGACGAACCCGGCATCGACACGGCAGACATGGCAGCGCGGATCGCGGCCATCCGGGAGACGCTGGAGGAAGTCGGACTAGTAGTCGGTGTAAACCAGGCCGTCACGGCGGACGAGGCAAAGCGCGCCAGACAACTGGTGATCCAGCACGAGACGCTGGAGCCAGTGCTCGACGCATTTGGCTGGACGCTGGATATCGGGCGACTGGTCCCGTTTGCCCGCTGGTGCCCGAAATGGGAACGGGCCTTCGATACGCGCTTCTATCTCACCGACCTCGGCACCGGCGCCGTGGAACTCAGCGCGGACGAAACTGAGAGCAGCCACCTGCGCTGGGCATCGGCCCGGCAGACGCTGGCCTGGTCGGACGAGGACTCCGTGCGCGTGATCTTCCCCACGGCCCGCAACCTCGATCGCCTGGCGCTCTATGCCGACTTCGCCGAGGCCGTCGCCCATGCCGAAGCCCATCCGGTTCAGACGATCACGCCCAGGATCATGGACCTTGACGGCGAGCCTCACCTGACGATCCCTGAAGGACTGGGCTATCCGGTCACCCGCCAGCCCATGCGGACAGTGAAGCGGGGATGACGGCAGGCTGGGATGCCCTAAACCCTTATTCAGCAAGGCTGAAATAGGGTCTAAAGGATCGGCCGGAAATCGGCCCAGGCGCCCAGCCCCAGATCAACGCCCGTACCGAAGCGCGAGTGCAGGATCGACATGGCCGGGTTGAACTCGACCCGTTCAGCGAGCGCCGGGGCCGGTGTGCCATTCTCGGCCACGAAATCGACGAGGCGGATCATGATCGCGCCGAGCCAGAACAGGTTGAACACGAGCCAGTACTCGAGATCGAGAACTTTCCGACCGGCTGTCTCTTCCCACAGGGTGATCGTCTCCGCGGGAGTAAGGATACCGGGCAGGCGCTGACCCGTTCCGACGCAGCCGCGATCGTACACCAGCCACCAGGCGAGATCGCTTTCCGGGCCGGCCAGGCTGACCATGTCCCAGTCGAGAATGCCGGTGCAGCGCGTTCCCGAAAAGATCATGTTGGTACAGCGGGCGTCCCCCCAGGCGAGTGCATCGGCCCGGTCGGTCGGAGCGTTCGCCACGAGCCACTGCCAGGCCTGCTCCAGCACAGGGAACTCTCGGTCGCGCCGCGCGCGATCGAATGTGCGGCGCACTACTCCGAGCTGTTCGCTGACACCCCCAAGGCCATGGTCGCGCAGGAAGGAAAAATCGCTCGCCGGAAGTTGATGGAGCCGGGCCATGGTGCGCACAGCATCGCTTCACAACGCCCTGCGCTGGCCCGGAGGCATGTCGGCAAACCAGCCGACCTTATAGAATGGGGAATGTCGGAGGGAATCCGGCCCTCCATTCGCTCCATGACGAAGAACCGCCGACCGAGCACTCCGGCGTCCTCCTCCAGTCCGAACGTTCGCGGAGTGGGTACTGAGGGGAATGCCTCCAGCGCCGCGTAGAGCCGGTACTGGACAACGATATCGACATCGGGGAACAGGGTCCGGAGCGGTTCGATCCGGATGACCAGTCCGGGCAAGCCCGCCAGTTCCGGCGCCTCGCTCCTTATCGACAGCAGCAGGGTCTCGTTGTTGACCCCGGCAGAGCCCGGCGTCTCGAGCGCGCCGATCGCCAGGCCCGGATCACCGAAGCGCCGCCGCAGCCAAGCCTCGAGACGGCTTTCCACTTCGCGCAGATCGAGTGACACGCCGCGGACCGGCGGCGCCACATCGAAGCCGGCCGGCATTCAACGGATCCAGACCGGAGGATTGGCCATGTCGCGAGCGATCCGCTCGGTCAAGCCGATGGCGTTCTCGCCATCCCAGGTCCAGCGCGAGAAGGCCTGGGCGAAGTAGCCGCCCGGCGCATCGGGCCTGGCGCCGATCGACAGCCCCATGCCCGATACGGTGGCGAACCCGGAACAGATCGTCTCGCCCACCAATTGGTGCTCGCCGAGATCGGAGCGCAGGACCAGCAGCAGCTTTTCTCCGGAATACTGGAGCTCCCGGCCCAATCGCGGGCATTCCACCACGCTGGCGAATTCATAGCGGCCGTCGACATAGACGAAGGCGGTGTCCAGCGTGATCCGGCCTTCAGGGTTCCACATCCGCTGGATGCCGAAGCCCTTGCCACTGGGGTACAGCGCGGAGATCAGCGCATGGCCTTCGAACTGATTGCTGTTGCCTGCCCCGCGCTGGCCGCGCGAGTGATCGCGCACGCCGGTGCCGTGGAACGGCTTAGTCTCGCCGCCGACGGTGATCGTGCCATCGACCCGGTAGAGCTGCTGGTAATGGTCCTTGGCCCAGGTCTGCTCGGCCATCGAGCCGCCGCCATGCTTGCTGGAGGCGGAGGCATGAGCGTCCCACACCGGGCCAGCCATTGTCAGTTCGAGATCGAACTGCACCTGCTCGCGCGGGCCGTCCGTCGCCGGGCCAGTCCGCAGCTGTTCGTGGGGCGAGCGGACGGCAACGCCGTCATAAATAAGCTGCCAGCGCTTCCACGGCTCGATGCAGCGAGCCTTGAGGTTGGCCCCGGCCGGCCGCTGTTCCCAGCTCAAGCGGGCATATGAACGCGACCACAGCGTATCGCCGCCGTGGAAGTGCAGTTGCATGTAGTCTTCCCAGAGCTCGAAATCATCGGGCCAGGCGCCGAGGTGGAGCCACATCGAAATGCCGAGATCGGGATCGGTGATCGCGAACATCAGGTTCTCGGAGAAGCGGTATTCCCCGGTCGACTCGCGCATCATCTGCTCGCGCAGCGGATCGAACCCGAGCGACAGATCGGTCACCTCCATGACGATTTCCTCACCGGCAGGTCTGTTATCAATCCGCGCAGCTTAGCGATGAGGACAGGTTTGACCATGACCCCGGTGCATTTGCCCGGGGCCAGGGCCAAATCATCATGTAGCCGGACAAGGAGCCCTAGCGCAGGCTCAAGTTGAAGGCCGCCAGCGCCGCAGAGCCGGGGCACAGCTCCGTCTCGCCAAGCTGGTTCAGCGGGGTTTCCACCGTATTGAGATGGCGGTGCAGATCTTCCGCGCCTTCATCGACATAGAGCAGGCCGGTGACGATCTCTCCGAGCGCGGCCCGCTCATGCAGGTGGTTCATCGCGCCGATCCGGTCAGTCGGATCGTAGTCCTCGCCCAGCTTGCGCAACAGCAGCATCGAGCCGTCGTGCTGCATCACCCGGCGCAGTGAACCGGGCGCGTAGCTGGCCTCGATCGGATCGCGGGGCAGGATCACCTCGAGCCGGTTCACCGCCTCGTTGTGCTCGCGCACGTAGTCGTAGGACTTGGTGGAGCCGGCGTGGTTGTTGAAGGTCACGCAGGGGCTGAGCACATCGATGAACGCGGGGCCCTTGTGCCGCAACGCGCCCTTGATCAGGGGGACGAGCTGGTCCTTGTCGCCGGAGAAGCTGCGGGCGACATAGGTGGCGCCAAGCTGCAGCGCGAGTGCGACAAGATCGATCGGGCTATCGGCGTTGAGCACGCCCTTCTTGCTCTTCGAGCCCTTGTCGGCCGTGGCCGAGAACTGGCCCTTGGTGAGGCCGTAAACGCCGTTGTTCTCGACAATGTAGGTGAGGTTTACGCCGCGCCGCATGGCATGGGCGAACTGGCCGATGCCGATCGAGGCGCTGTCGCCGTCGCCCGAGACGCCGAGATAGGTAAGATCGCGGTTGGCCAGGTTGGCGCCAGTGGCGACCGAGGGCATGCGCCCGTGGACCGAGTTGAACCCGTGGCTGGCGCCGAGGAAATAGTCCGGCGTCTTGGACGAGCAGCCGATCCCGGAGAGCTTGGCCAGCCGGTGCGGCTCGATATCCAGCTCCCAGGCGGCCTGGACGATGGCGGCGCTGATCGAATCGTGCCCGCAGCCCGCGCAGAGGGTGGAGACGCGGCCCTCATAGTCGCGCCGGGTGAAGCCGATGGCGTTGCGCGGCTGAACCTCGGCCAGCAGACGGGGCTTTGCGATATAGGTCATGGGATCAGGCCTTCGTGGGGGCGAGCGGGCGCAGGCGGGGCGTATTCATCGCCTCGGCAATGGCGCCGGCGATAAACCGGGCGGTGATCGGCGAGCCGTCATAGTGCAGCACCTTGACCAGCTTCCTCGGATCGAACTCGCATTCGTTGACCAGCAGAGTCCGGAGTTGTGCGCTTTCGTTCTGCTCGACCACGAAGACGAAGTCATGCGCATCAACGAAGGCCTCGACCTCGGCGTTGAAGGGGAAGCCGCGGACCCGCAGGGCATCGAGCTGGAGTCCTTCCTGCGCCAGGAGAGCCAGGGCCTCGCGCATGGCCGGGCTGGTGGAGCCGTAATGGATCACGCCGAGGCGCGTCGGTGCGGCTGCCGGGGTGAGTTCCGGTGCTGGCACGAGGCTCTTGGCCGTCTCGAACTTCTGGCGCAGGCGCTCCATGTTGTAGACGTAGTCGCTGCCGTCTTCGGAATAGGTCGCCTTGGCGTTGCGGCTGGTGCCGCGGGTGAAGAACGCGCCCTTGGACGGGTGCCCGCCCGGCAGGGTGCGCCAGGGGATGCCGTCACCGTCCACGTCCTCGTAGCGGCCGAACAGCTTGCCGGCCTCGAGATCCTCGGCCCGCAGGACCTTGCCGCGATCGTACAGGCGGGCATCGTCCCAGACGAAGGGTGCGGACAGGCGTTCGTTCATGCCGATGTCGAGGTCGGTCATCAGGAACACCGGGGTCTGCAACCGCTCCGCGAGGTCGAACGACTGCGCGGTCATGGTGAAGCACTCGTAAGGGTCTTCGGGGAACAGCAGGACGTGCCGGGTATCGCCGTGGCTGGCATAGGCGCAGATCAGGAGATCGCTCTGCTGTGTCTTCGTCGGCATGCCGGTTGACGGCCCGCCGCGCTGGACGTCGACCACCACCGAAGGGATCTCGGCGAAGTAGGACAGGCCGAGGAATTCCTGCATCAGCGAGATGCCCGGGCCGGAGGTGGCGGTAAAGGCACGGCAGCCGTTCCAGCCGGCGCCGATCACCATGCCGATCGAGGCAAGCTCATCCTCGGCCTGAACGATCGCGTAGTTCGCCGCGCCGCTATCCGGATCGGTGCGGTACTTGCGGCAATAGGAGGTGAAGGCCTCGACCACCGAGGTTGAGGGAGTGATCGGATACCACGCGCAGACCGTGGCGCCACCGAACACCGCGCCCAGGCCCGCGGCCGAATTGCCGTCGATGAACACGCGCTCGCCCACGGCATCGGCCCGCTTGACCCGGATGGGCAGCGGACAGGCGAAGTGCTCCATTGCGTAGCGGTGACCGATGCGGGCGGCCTCGCGGTTACCCTCGATCAGCTTGTCCTTGCCGCGATACTGCTGCGCGATCAGCGCCTCGATCACCCCGAGCTCGATGTCGAGCAGGGCAGCGAGGGCTCCGACATAGAGGATGTTCTTGAACAGCTTGCGCTGGTTGGGATCGGAGAATTCGCGCGCGCAGATCGCGGTCAGCGGAATGCCGATGACGTTGATGTCGTCACGGAACTTGCTGCGGGGCAGTTCCTTGGTGGAATCGTAGAACAGGTAGCCGCCGGCGTCGATCTCGGCCACGTCGCGGTCCCAGGTCTGCGGGTTCATCGCCACCATCATGTCGCACCCGCCGCGCCGGCCGAGCCAACCGGCTTCGGAGACGCGCACCTCATACCAGGTCGGCAGGCCCTGGATGTTCGAGGGGAAGATGTTGCGCGGCGATACGGGCACGCCCATCCGGATGATCGAGCGGGCGAACATCTCGTTCGCCGAGGCCGAACCCGAGCCGTTGACGTTGGCGAACTTGACCACGAAGTCGTTGGTCGCGGTGATCGCGCTGAGAGTGTGGATCGCAGTCATCTCAGGCCTCCACCGCCAGTTCCGGGCTCGGCATCGTTTCGGCCTGGGGCACCAGCCAATCCACCTTCTGCATGTCCCACGCATTGGTGGGGCAGCGTTCCGAACAGAGCCCGCAGTGCAGGCACAGGTTCTCGTCCTTGACCATCACGCGGCCCGTCTTGAGCCCGCCCTCGACGTAGAGCGGCTGTTCGAGATTCGGCGCCGGCGCCTTCAGGCGGGTGCGCAGATCCGCCTCGTCGCCGCCTTCGGTAAAGGTGATGCATTCGGTCGGGCAGATATCGACGCAGCTGTCGCACTCGATGCAGGCCGGAGGAGTGAATACGGTGGCCATATCGCAGTTGAGGCAGCGCGCCGCCTCGCTGCAGGCCTTCTCCACGTCGAAGCCCAGTTCAAGCTCGAGCTTGATGTCCTTGAGCGCCTCCTTGAGGTTGCGGGTCGCCATGGCCTGGCGATCTTCCTCGGAGATGTCGTTGTCATAGGCCCATTCGTGGATGCCCATCTTCTGGCTGGCGAGCGTCACCATCTCGCCCGGCCGATCCGCCACCACGTCGAGCCCCCGCAGGAACAGGTCGATCGAAACCGCTGCCCGGTGACCCTGGGCGACGGCCTCGATGATGTTCTTCGGGCCGAGCGCCGCGTCTCCGGCGAAGAACACGTCCGGCACGCTCGATTGCAGGGTCTGTTCGTTAAGGACGGGCATGTCCCACTTATCGAATTCCAGGCCGAAATCACGCTCGATCCATGGGAACGAGTTCTCCTGCCCGATGGCCACGAGCACCTGGTCGCAAGGGACGGTTTCCATCCGACCGGTCGGTGCGAGCCGGCGCTTGCCGGCGTCGTCGAACTGGACTTCCACATGTTCGAAGGTGACGCCCGTAAGCTTGCCGGCCTCATGCTCGAAGGCCGTCGGCACCATGCAATTTCGGATATCGACGCCTTCGTGCAGCGCCTCGTCCTTCTCCCACGGGCTCGCCTTCATCTCCTCGAAGCCCGAACGGACCACTACGTGGACCTTTTCCGCGCCCAGCCGCAGCGAGGAGCGGCAGCAGTCCATCGCGGTGTTGCCGCCGCCCAGGACGATGACACGCTTGCCGACCGTATCGATGTGGCCGAATGCGATGTTGGAGAGCCAGTCAATCCCGATGTGAATGTGAGCCGCGGCTTCCTGTCGACCGGGCAGATCAGCCTCGCGGCCTCGCGGCGCGCCGGTGCCGACGAGCACCGCGTCCCAGCCTTCGGCACGCAGGCCCTTCAGGCTGTCCACGAAGCGGTTCTGGATCATGGTCACGCCGAGAGCGCCGACATAGCCGCATTCCTCGTCGATCACGGCATCGGGGAGGCGGAACTTCGGGATCTGGCTGCGCATCATGCCGCCGGGCTGCGTGAGGTTGTCAAACACGGTCACGTCATAGCCGGCGAGGGCAAGGTCACGCGCGGCGGCCAGGGAGGCCGGACCCGCGCCGACACAGGCGACCCGCTTGCCGTTCTTTGACACCGGTGCCTTGGGCAGTCGCCCGGAGATGTCGCCCTTGAGATCGGCGGCCACGCGCTTCATCCGGCAAATCGCCACCGGCTCCTCGTCAACCCGGCCGCGCCGACAGGCCGGCTCGCACGGGCGATCACAGACCCGGCCGAGAATGCCCGGGAACACGTTGGACCACCAGTTGATCTCGTAGCTGTCGGCGTATCGGCCTGCGGCAATCAGCCGCAGATACTCTGGCACCGGGGTGTGTGCCGGACAGGCCCACTGACAATCAACCACCTGATGAAAGTGGCCCGTGGGACCCGAAACCGATGCTGTCATGACCTTCTCAACTCTTCTTTCAATCACATTTCGCGGGGAAGAGTGAGCGCCAGACCACCGCCGGGATGCCCCCGCGGACTGATCAACCCATCTCCCGACACACTTTATTGCTCTTACTAACGCATACGTATTCGGCAACCCTGTTCTCATGCATGCGACGTCACCGCAAGCCTGCTTCGTAGCCCTGTTGCCGGGATTCGTCTGAATGGCAGCTAGACTCTATTTCTGCCAGGTGGAAGCATCGTCATCGCGTCAGAAAGCCCGCTGGCAAGGCGCGGCGTGCAGCAGGGGCTGGTTGCCCCTGCCAGCGACGCAACGCAGTCCAGCGAGCTTTCTGACGCGACCCCGCAGGGGCGGGCCAAATCTGGCTCCGTGCCGACGCTTCCACCTGGCTGAAATAGGGTCTAGGCCGTGACGGCGCGGCAACCGTCCATCACCGTGCCGCTACCCATTGGCGCATATCCGGCTCATCCGTAACCCGGAAGGGCATGCCCCGCTTGTTGAGGAACAGCGCCTCCATCTCGGCCCGGGTTAAAGGCCTTGAGCCGAGGCGGCCGAAAACGGCGATCTGGCCTCCGGTTTCATCGACGCCGCGATCGCGATCGAGCCCCTTCGACATTGACAGGGCCGGGCTTGGTGTTTTCGCCCAGGCGATCAGTTCGGGCTTGGGTGCCGGTGAGAATCCGTAGAAGTTGGGCTGGCTGTCAGGGCTGGTCAGCTGAAGCACCTTCACCCCGTTGCGGCCATCTGCGACATAGGCGAACAGGCTGGCGTTGGTAGTGCCGACGATGACGTCTTGCGCGTCGGTCATCAGGCCGCCGAAGGTTTCCCTGGCGTAGATCTGCGGGGCCGTCGGGCGGGTGATGTTGACGATGACGAGACCCTCTGCTCCGGCCGCGACATAGGCGTAGGTGCGGGCGAGATAGACGCGGCGGGCATCGGCCAGCGGGACCGTTCCCTGCGGCACGGCGACCGGATTGCGCAGGTCGGTGACATCGAACAGCTTGAGACCTTCGGCGTCCGTCACCCAGAGGAAGCGGAACTGGATCGCGCTGGCGCGGGCATCCCTGAGCTGGCGCACGGCGGCGAGTCTCGGCTGAAGCGGATCGTGGAGATCGACCACGACGAGGCCGGCGTCGGCGGTAATATAGGCGATCTCGCCGGCGAGCTGAATGTGGCGGGCACCTTTGAGCACGTTCTCCGGGTTCCACGTCACCGCGCGCTTGAGCTTGTTGTTGCGCAGTTCGCCATCGGCCAGCGTGTCGACATTGATCATGACCAGACCCTCGACGCTATCGGTCACGGCGGCGTAGGAATAGATCGGCAGGAAGGGCTGTTCCTGGTTGAGGGTGCGCAGTTCGGGCGTGTTGCGGGTGGGCGCGATGGCCTGGTTGGTGGGGATCGCCATGCAGGTGGCGTTGGTGGTCTTCACGCCCGTATCGTGGCCGAGCGGCGAGGAGGGGCCGGACAGGATCGGCTCGGAAATGCCCTTGTTGGCGATCGAGGCCACGTCATAGGCCATGAAGCCGCCCTTGCCTTCGGCCACGAACAAGTATTCCCCGCGCAGCTGGAGACAGCCGACCGCGCCCGGCGTGCCCTTGGTGACATTGCGGAACTGCTCGTAGGCGCGAGTTTCGCCCGAGAGGTTTCGGTCAAGCATCTTGCCGCGCGTCCAGTTCTTCAGCTCGCGGCCGTTCTGGTCGACGTGGAGGCGCCAGTAATCGGGATAGGCATATTTATGGAGATATGAACCGATCACCGCCTGGGGTTCGTCCCATTCGGTGACGCGGGTCGCCTGCAGCCCGCCCTCGAGACCGGTGAAGGTATTGAGGCCGACGAAGTTCACGAAATTGGTGCCGAGCAGCATGAGCTGGGCCATGATGGCGTTGTTGTCGTCGGCTGCCGAGAGGTGGCAGTCCGTGCAGGTCTTGGTCTCGGTCGTGCGCACGGTGTGCGGGAAGTGCGGAGCAAAGGCCTGGCTGGAAAAGCCGATGGAGCTGATCGGCGGCTGCTGGATGTAGATCCGCTCGCGGTTGATGTTGGTGGACGAGAGGACCAGAGCCGAGGTTGAGCGGATCGGGGCGATCTGGCCACCCTTGGTGGTCTGGTGCCGGCCGAGCTGGAACATCTCGTCGCGCGCCACCTGGGGGTTGTAGGTCGCGAAGTTGCGCGTCTCCTCCCCCTCGAAGTGGTGCATCTTCGTCTTCCAGTTGGCCTCGATCGGCAGGTGACAGCCGCCGCACGAGGTGGTCCACGAAAGGTGGCAGGTGAAGCAGGCCATCTTGTCGGTATCGTGAGCGCGGTCGCCCGGGGCGACGCCCGGCCCGAAGCGGTAGAGGCCATCATCCGCGCCGGAGCGGCTCATCAGCTTGGCGCGGGCGGCCTTGGCGTTGAAATACGGCGAGGTGGGATCGACCGAGTCCTTGACGAGGTGGACGCGCCATTCGAGCTTGGGATCGACGATCGAGCGCTGGATCAGGACGCGGCGGCCGCCCTCTTCCACCCATTCGAAGCGGCGCTGGCCATCGGGGTTGCGCAGCAGCGACAGGTCCTCGCCCTTGGGCGGGGCGGCCGGTCCGGAGGTGCGCAGGTTGGGGAGCGCATCGGCGGTGCCGTGGCAGTCCTTGCAACCGATCTGCACCGCGTTTGCAACCTCACCATAAATGAGGCCATTGCCGTGGCTGTCCTGAGCAAAGTGGCAATCGGCGCATTGCAGGCCTTTCTCGGCATGGATGTCCATGAGGTGGACGGTCTTGCCGGGGTTGACGCCGGGAGGGACGAACTTGCCCTCCCTTGCCCTGCGCCACTTCTCCGGATCGTCGGGCGCGACGATCTTGCCCTCGGCGTCGAGCAGGTTGCCTTCGCGATCGCGCTTGAAGATCGCGCGGAAGTTCCAGCCATGGCCGTGGTAGTCGGCGAACTGGGTGTCCTTGAGCGTGGGGTTGAGATCGTAGACGTTGCGCAGGAAGTCGAGGTCGGCCCATTTGCCTCGCGCGGCGGCGCCTTCGGGGTTGCGGTCGTTGGTGGCGCGAACTTCGGCGGCGGTGGGATAGGCCTGCTTTTCCGGCCACATCTTCGGTGCGTCGGACTCATAGTCCCACATGGTGTAGCCGAGGTACGAATTCAGGAAGATGTTGGGCTGGTGCATGTGGCAGTTCATGCACTGGGCCGTGGGGATGGCGCGGGTGAACACGTGCCGGAGCGGGTGGCCGCGTTCCCTTTCGGCGCTCTCACCCTCATGGCCGTCCTTGAGCGCGCCGTGGCCATGGGTTCCGCCTGCCGCCGGCTCGCGCTTGTCGGCGATGGTGGGATCGGCGGTGATCGTCTGCCCGTCGTGGCCATACTGCGCGTAGGTGAGGCTATGGCGTGGCTCGCGGTCATTGGCGTAGATCACATGGCAGCCGGTGCAGCCCGAGCCGCGATAGTCGCCCGGCTGGTCGTTGGTGCCCATGAACCACAGGAAGGGATCGTTGAGGCGGGTCTTGTGGATGTTGAGGACCGGGATCGCCGAGCGCAGCCCGGTGCCGGGGCCGCGGTTGGACTGCTTGATGTCCGGGCGGCCGGGCTCTTCGAGCCGCTGGATCGACCCGGTGACATTGGGCAGGCCGATCTCCGGAAAGCCGGAATTGATGGTGCGGCCGCCACGTTCGAACACCCGGAACACGTCGCCCGGCGGGATCACGTTCCAGCGCGGCAGGGGGTACATGGCGGCGAGCGCGCCGCGCGCGGCCTGACGGCTGGTGACGGTGCCGGGGGGTGTGCCGGGGGAATCGATCTTCGCGGGCTGGCCATCGCGCGTGTAGGCTTCGCCAAACATGTAGCTCTTGAACGGGACGATGCCGTTGTTGTAGCCCGCCCCGCCCCAGAGCATGGCCCCGGTTGCCATCAGCGAGCGTTCGCTGGCCTCGACCGTGGAGAGATGGCAGGCGCCGCAGGCCTCGCGGGCGACGCGCAGGTCGCCGGGATTGACGAAGCGGATGTACTCGGGCGCTTCCTTGTTGAGGAGGGCGTAGGAGCGCTTGGGGTTGGCGCTGCTGGGATAGTTCCACGAGTGCGGATAGCGCGGGAGGACATGGGCCTTCTCGCGTGCGGCGACATAGGCCGGATCGGTGCGGGCGAGCGAGGGGTTTCCGACGATCGCCGCGTTGCCGCCGTGGCAATCGGTGCAGCCGAGCTTGACGGCCGGCGTCACGTGCATGGTCGGCGCGTCGGATTTGACGTGACAGGAGACACAGCCGGCGGTCTTGCTCTCGACCAGTTCGTCGCTCTGGCTCTGCGGCGCGGGGGGCGCCTTGGCATAAACGCGGTGGACCGGTTTTTCCTCATCACTGGCGAAGGCGACGCGGTTGGGGCCGACGAGCAGCGCGAGGGCGAGGACGAGGACCGGGAGGAAGAGGCGGAACAGGCGCATCAGAAGCTCAGGATCGCGTTGCCAAGCACGGAATAATAATTCCGGTGACCGTTGACGTTATCGAACAGGTCGCGGAAGCCGGCGCCGGGGAGCAGCGCGGCGGCGCTGAGGCGCAGGACGATGTTCTGGTTGGCGCGCGGGCGCCAGATCGCCGAGGCGGACAGGTCCCAGCCGATGTCTCTGGGTATCGAGCCTTCGTTGCGCAGGGTCTGCAGGACTTCGGCCTTCGCGAACCACAGGTGGTTGACATTGGCCGAGACGCGCAAGCCCGGGGTGAGATCGAAATCGCCGCCCCCGCCGATCAGGACCGTGCCGGGGTTGTTGAAGTTCGACTGGCCTTCATCCTTCGAGGAGCGCAGCGAATTGAGGATGCCGTTGCGACCGTTGATTGCGACTGCACGGCCACCACCGGCGAAGGGGATCGACTGGCGGATCCAGTAAGAGGTATCGGCCCCGGCGAAGAGCGGGTTTTCGAGGATCGCATCGAAGCCGCTCTCGGTGTTGTCGTAGGGGTTGCCGTCGCCGCTCGCATAGAGGGCGGAGAGCTTGTAGCGCTGCCAGTCGCGATCGATGCTGAGCTCGGCGGCAGCCATGAAGGCGCGGATATTGGCCGGCTGGTCGGTGAAGAACGAATTGCGATCGCGCCCAAGCGCGCCGTAGGCCTGGGTGGTGAGATTAACCTTGCCGATGTGGCCGTCGGTGCCCCAGCCGAGGTAGACCACGTCGTAATTGCGCGGACGCAGCGTGCCGAGCAGCGCCGGGCGGACGGGGAAACCGTTGTCATCCACCCGGTTGCCGGTAGCCTCGCGGTTGTGGTTCCAGGTGACCGAGAACTGGCTGGTCAGGCTGGGGATCAGGAAGTCCTGCCGGTAGAGATTGGCGAAGAGCACCCAGTCCTTGCGCGGAGCCTCGGTGATGATGTTGAGGCCGGAATTGGTGTCCTTCTCCAACCGCCAGAACAGAGCGATGTTGTATTGGACGCGGTTGTCGTCGCGGTTGCCGAACAGGCGGACACCAAGGTTTTGGTCGTTGAACAGGAAGCCGCGGAAATCGGCCTGGAACGGCTGGATGCCGACGCGCACGGAATCGAAATCGTAGCGCTCAGAGGTGTTGCGGATGTGATAGTCGACGAAGGCTTCCTGAACGCCGAGGAAACGGTCCCAGCGATTAGTGCCCTTGCCGGGCTGGACGAAGAGAACCCGCTTTTCCGGGACCTGAACATAGTTCACGTTGAAGGCGAGCAGGAGTTTGTATTCGATCTCCGGCGGCTTGAACGCGGTGTTGCCCTTTATAAGCGAGGCGCCGGCGAGATAGGTCTGCGAGAAGACGAAGCTCGCATCCTTGCCGAAGACGTCAAGGCTTTGCGGGCGGGCCGTGGTCTGCACGCCGACGGGGATCGGGAAGGTGCGCGGTTCGAGCACGGTATCGCTGATCGCGGTCAGGGTCAGGAACCAGTCATCGCCCTTGAGGAAGCCGGGGCGCTTTGGCCCAAGCGGAATGTCGCCCTTGAGCACGTTCTGGTGATAGGGGTCGGTACGCGGGCGGCAGACATCGCGCATGGCGTGGAACACGGTGAACAGCGACTGGTCCGCGCCCTTGGCCGGGCACAGGCCGGTAAGGATGCGCCACCGATCAGGCACGGGGATGGAGTCCGTGGGGAAGGCTTCGGGCGGCGGGGCGCGGACGGCGCCGGGGTTGTCCTGGGTTACCGCATCGGGAAGCGGCGCGTTGTAGCCGGGGCGGCGGCGTCCATGGATGGATTCGCGGTCGACATCCGGCACATCGGCCGTGTCCGGGTCCGGCGGCGGCAGCGGGGCTTCCGCGGCGGTCTGCTGGAGCAGGAGGGCGGGAAGGAGCAGGAGCGGACTCACGATAGACCCCGCCTCTCACACCCGCCTGTGCTGAGCTTGTCGAAGCACTGTTCTTCCTGGAGCGGCCATGCGGGACGGGACGAATAAACATGCGGTGCTTCGACAAGCTCAGCACAGGCGGGGTTGGTCGAAGGAGGGGTGGCTGCCATCCCCTAGATCCCCTGGCAGACGTTCTGATCGGCCGTGTCGAGGAACGGCGCGAAGGGACACGAGATGTAGCGCAGGCGCACGCCGGTGCCGATGGGGACGACGATCTGGTCCGCACGGATGCCGGTGGGGGCATTGCCGATCGCGCCATTGAGCTGGGTCCCGGCGTTGTGGGCGCCAAGGAAGGAAATCATGTCGTCCTGATCGATTCCGTCGCCCGAGACGCCGATTGCGCCGACCAGCTGGCTGCCGCGGTATAACGGGACCGAGCCGGGGAAGATCTGGATGCCGTTCTGGAGGCGGTTCTGGCCGGGAACGACATCGGGGCTGGTGGTGCAGCGGTGGGCGGTGTCGGCGGGCTGCGCGCCGGTCACATAGGCAAGGTGCTCGCCGAGGTTGGCGAGGACCAGCGCGGACTGGAGGCCGGTCGAGAACGGGCTCCATTTGGCGATCGGGCGGGAGAACGGGCCGTTGGGCTGACCAACCTGGCCATCGGGGAAGTAGGGCCGCGAGAGCAGACCTCCGGCGCGGTCGGAGAAAGCGAACTTGCCGGTGAGCGCGGTGGGATCATTGAGGAAGGTGCGCGCGGTGGCGACGAAAGAGCGGACGTCGGTGCTACCGTTGCCCAGCAGGTCGTTGCCGGCATTGGGGCTCGACATGAAGGCGGCGGTGCGCGCCTTCTGCAGCGAGACGTCAATCCCGAAGACCGGCGCATCGGGCGAGCGGACCTGGCCGAGGGCGACGCCGCGGGTATCGACCACCGAGATGGTGACCTGGGCACGGCTGTCCACTGGCTGGCGGATCTGGGCGCGGGCACGGCTCATCACGGTGAAGGCCTGTTCGAGCACGGCGCGTACCTCGGCGGCGGAGAGTGCGGCCCCCACTTCGGCAGCGTCAGTTCCTCCGCGGATCGGATAGCGCGCGGCCCCTGCCCCGTTGCTGAGCAGGAAGGCATCGGCATTGCTGAACTCGCCGCTGGTGGCGCGGCGGATACCCGAAGCTTCGGTGCCGTAGGCGGTGCCCGCCTGAATCGTGCCGGCAAAGTATCCGGTGACGGGCACGAGGCTGGCGATAGTGGGCACGGTAGCGGTGTATGAGGCACTGGCGACAGTGCTGGTGACGCCGGCATAGGCTGCGTCGGAGTAGCGCAGTTGGGTGCCGTCGGCGTAGATCTTGTCGGCGCGGATGGCTTCGGGGGCTTCGAAGCCGAGGGTGGCGGCAAGCGCGACGTGCTCGTCCATGTCGGCGTCCAGATCGAGGACGTTGGGATCGAAGCCGTAGGTGCCATCGGCCATGACGCCAACGCCGCCGACGACCACGCCATTCTTGTAGAGCGGGAAGCCTCCGGGGTCTGCTGCGAGGCCCAGCGGGGAGCGGTGTGGGCCGATCAGGCCTTCGGACAGGCGCGTCGTGAGGTCCGAACAGGGGAGCTGGCTGAACTGGACGCCGAACAGCGGGCCGCTCTCCAGCCCGACGGTCGTCGGCGCGGGCGGGAAGTGCTGCTGGACGATCATCGAGGCAGTGCGGGTGGAGAAGGCATTGCCACTGCTGGAGAGGTAGGCGCCGGTGATCGCCTTGGCGAGGGCTGCGCTTTCGGCGGGGACATCGAGGCCCTGTACGTCCTGTTTCGAACCGTCGCTCGCTTCGGGGATGTGGACGAGCGCAGGGGCCCCGGTCATCCGCATGATGGCGAGAACGTTGCCGACGCGGTCAACCACGGCGACGACTGCGGGGGCACTTTCGGCGCTGGCCTGGGCGGCGGCCTGGGCAAGGACCTTCTGCACGTCGGCGACGGTGAGGGCCTCGGCGGCGGGAGCGGCATAAGCGGCCGTGGTGGTGGTGGCCGTGGCAGTGGGCGTCGGGGTCACGGCGGAGGACGGCGTGGAGCTGCCCCCGCCCCCGCAGGCGCCAACGAGAAGCGAAGTGCAGGCGGCGGCGAGCAGGGACAGGCGGTTCAGGAGAGGCCTGGCCTCCCCTTTCCCGGCGGTGCCGGGCTTGTCGAGGCACGGTCTTTGTTCTTGCGGGCGCGCGTGCAGGAACGAAGGAAAGTGCGGTCCTTCGACAGGCTCAGGACGGGCGGGTTTGGAGGAGAGCATGGGATTGTGGGCTTGGCTCACCGGAGCGCCTCCACCGAGCGTGCTGCGGAGCCGAGTGCGGCGCGGAATGCGGGTGGGCTGTAGGTGTTGGGCGCTTTCACCGCGGCGTAGGCGCGGTTGACGTCGGCCCGGATTCCGGCGGCGGCACCCACGGTGATGCGGCCTTCGCGGACGAGAGCGTTGAGCAGGGTGTCGACCGCCATCACCGCCTGGACCGAGCCAGCATAGTCGGTGAACCGCGGAGAGATCGCAGTGCCGGAAACCATGGCGATGACCTTGAAGGCACTGTCGGGACCGTAGCTGCCGGAGGAGAGCGCGGCGGACAGCGCGCCGGCCGAGAGGGCAAGACGATTGCCGGCGGCCACGACTTCGGTCCGCCCTGCTCCCATGGCGGCGTGGAAGGCGCGCGCGGCGGCATCGAACCTGGCCCCTTCGGACGGGGCGAGGACCTTCGCGGCAGCCGAAAGCAGGATCATGTTCTCGTCATTATACGGAGGCGTGCCGAAGGGCTGCGGGCGGGCGGGATTGACCTCGAAGGTAAGCTTGCGGCTGGGCCCGTCCTCGATGGTGCGGTGGCACGAGTGGCAGTCAAAGAAGTAGAACTCGGGAAACAGGCCCTGGCTGGCGAGGCGCGGCTGGGCGAAGAGGGTGAGCGAGCGCCGCACGGCTTCGGCCTGGCCGACGGCCCAGAGGCGGACGGAATCGGTGCGGCCCTTGCGCTGGAGATAGTCCGCATCCTCGTCGTGATGCTGCTGGAGAGCGCTGAACAGATCGAGCTCGAACGAGACGCGGGGGTGGCCGGCGGCCATCATCCGGTGCGTGACGAATTGGCCGGGCTTACCGGAGCCGAAGTGGCAATCAAGGCAGACGTTGGCGCGGGCGCGGGGGTTTTCCAGCGGGATCAGGCCGGCGAAGACATTGGCTGCGTGAGTGCCGGCCATGGTGTAGTGGCTGGCGATCCAGGAGCCGGCGGCGCCGTGGCAGGATTCGCAGCCGACGCCATCGGACCGCTGGTAGCGCTCCCCCCTGAGCGCCGCGGTGGCGTCGGTCGAATGACAGCCGAGGCAGGCCGGAGCGCTGGCAGCACTGCCGAGGCCGAGAGAGGCAGCGATCTGCTGGCCGCGCTGGCCATTGAGCACTGCCAGCGCGCGGCTGTGGGCGCCGCCTGGCGAGGCCGGATCCTGCCAGTGGGCGAGCTCGTCCTGGCGGACGACCTTGCCGTTGCCTTCCGCGCGGCCATGGCAGGTCGACCCGGCGCAGCTGGCGACGCCCTCGAACCGTCCCGAAGCGAAAGCGGCGCTGGCGAGGCCGAGCAGGCATAGCACCGCAGTCAGCGCCATGCGCATGCGCCCGCTTGCCCAGGTTGGAATCACCGTTGGCCCCCCATGCAGCCTGCCCTGCCGGAAATCTATTGCGGCTTACCGCTGCTGCCACAAGTCATCGTTGCCGACGCCGGTGACCGGTTCGTCAATCAGCGGTGGAGAATCGAATAGCGGCCTGTCGCCAAACTGGATCACCGGCAGCACCAGCAGGCTGGAAGACGGGCCAAGCGGGCCGACGAGGCCTGCGATGGTCTCCTGCGGGGGGACGATCTGGCCCGGCGGGGTGGTTCCGCAATCCCTGCCGATGACGCAGCCATTGATCGTGGAAAGCGGGTCGAACAGACCACCGGGCGCCGCCAGCGATCCGTTGATGCGGGTTGTGCGCTGGGTGAACCCACCGAAAAGGCCGCTGGCGATTCCGTTGATGGCGATCTGCGAGGTGGCACTGCCGGTCGTGATCGACAGACTGTTGGCCGCGAAGCCCCGTCGGAGGTCGGACTGGGTGCCCGGACCGCTGTTCTGGACGAAGAAACGGGTGCTGAAGGTCACCTCGAGTGCACCTGAGCGGATCGCACCGGCCAGGTTGGCGAGACCGTCGTTGGCGTCGAGCCGGGTGCTGGCCGCGGCGAGGTCGGTGATCCCTGACAGGTCGGCCAGCGCCCGAGCCGTGCCGACGCGCACGGCATCGCCATTGATCCGGAGTGTGCCGAGCAGGGCGCCGCCCGAACCGGTCAGAGCGATGCCGCCAGTGTCTGTCACAACGTCGACTGTTCCGCCGCTGAGCAACAGGGTGTCGCCGTTAGTACTGGTGGTGAGCGCAACTGGCCCGTTCACCAAGATCGCCCCCGGGGTGGAGACAACGAATCGCGCGCTCGGCGCGAGGTTCGCGGTCGACCCGGCGCCATAGGTCAGTGCCATGGTGCTGACGGTCACCGTCCCGGCGTTCGTCTGCGGGGTGACGTCGGGGAGGATGGCGATCTCCTGTTCGGCAAAGAGGCGCGCGGCCTCGGCCGCATCAAGGGACCAGATGCCTTGCTGCCCGGTCCCGCCGATCATCGTCCCGCCGGTGGGGGCGGTATTGGTGAGGAGGATCGTGTTGGTCAGTCCGCGCTGGCCGAGGCGGCCGGTGGGGGCGATGGCGATGTCGGGTGACGAAATGCGGATCGTCTGCCCGGCCACCGCGCCGTTCAGCGAGACCAGCGCGGGCGCGGTCAGGCTGAGCACGGCCGACGATGTGGCCCCACCAAGCGTCAGCGCACCCCCGGTGGTGATGTACAGGTCGCCGGCAGTGGTCGTGGCGTTGGCGAAGGCAAGCGCCCCGGGCGCGGCGATCGTCGCCGTGCGGGCCGCGAGGGTGACCGCGCCGACCGAGGTCAAGGTGAGCGGAATGGCGCCGCTGGCCGCGCGCAGGAAGGTGGTTCCGCCCGAGCTCAGCGACGGCAGCGAGATGCCACCCGCCGCATCGATCGACACGTTGCCAGGAACGTTGAGCAGCAGCGCCCCGGTGTAGGTCCCGCCCGCCAGAGCCGAGAAAGAGCCGAGCGTCGTCAGGTCCGCAGCTGTGGTGATGTTGCCGCCGGCCTGGAGCGCGATGGCCGTGGGGGCTGAGAGCGTGCCGTTGACGGCGAGCTCGGTGCCGGCAGTCAGCGACGCCGTCCCGGTCGTGCTGGCGCTGGCCATGGTCAGGGCCTGGGCGGTCGTGATCGACAGATCACCGCCAACGGCGCTGGCCGACTGGAAGCTGAGGCTCCCTGGCGAGGTGATCGACACGGCCGAGCCGCTGACGGTGACGAGCCCGCCAGAGGAGAGGCTTTGCACAGTCACCGGACCGAGCGCCTGCGTAGCGGGATCGAGCGTTCGCAGCAGGGTGGTGGTGCCTGCCGACAGGCCGCCGAGGTTGATGGAATTCGCTGCGAGGACCGTGGCCGAGCCAGCCGCGGCAAGCACGCCCGCCCCGGTCGTGGTGATCGATTGGCCAGTGAGCGACAGCAGTCCGGTTGCCTGGATCCCGCCGCCCTGATCGACGCTCATGTTGATGTCACGGGTGGTCGCGACGGTGAAATCGCCGTTCACCTGGACCGGGACGGAACCGAAATTGGCGACCACACCGTCACCCGCGAGAGCAATGCCGTTGTCTTCGAGTTGCAGGTTGCCGTTCACCACGAGGGCCGAGGTCTGGCGCGCGGCGCGCACGGTCAGTACGGTCGTCCCGGGCGTGGCGATGCCGTTGGACACGTTGCCCGAGCCGCCCGAGGGGGTCGCCATCACGAGCACGTCGCTGGTCTGGCGCAGGGTTGCCGGCGCAGCCAGCGTATCGACCAGCAGGAATGCCGCGGTGCCACCGGTACTGCTTCCGCCGATCCCGCCCGAACCGCCGAGGCCGCCGGCAAGCACGTTGACGAGTCCGAGATCGAACGCGCCGTCCGCGAGGCTAATCCGGGCCGTTCCGCTGATCGCTGCCCCGCCGTTGGTGGTGAGCCCGGTTTGAAAATCGTTCGCGCCCGCCCCGCCCGTGGCTGAAGCATCGACGAAGGTGTCCAGTGCCGATAGGGTGGCCGTGCTGCCGGGCGGCATCAGCAGTTCCGCCAAGCCGAGGCTGTTGTCCGCAAGGGCGCCTGCGGTAGCGCTGGCGCTCGCCGAGTTGCCGTTGGCCTGCGAGCCGTTCCCGCCGTTGGCCAAGGCCGCGACCTTCAGGGTGCCGCTGATCGCCATGGCGCCGGCTGAGAGGGTGACCCGGGCCGTGCCGCCACGACCGACGCCGGGTAGCGGCGAGGATTGATCGAAGAAAGGCGCTCCATCGTACTGGCCGCCCTGCCCCTGCGAGATGACATCCAGCGCAGCGGCGGTGATCGTTCCGCCGCTCTGGGTGACCAGCGCCTGGCCGCCATTGCCGTCGCCCGACTGGAATGGCGTGCTGAAGCCGTAAGTGGCCGAACCGCCGAGGCCATTGGCGTGGACGGAGATCGTGCCCGCGGTAAGCGTGCCCGACTGGACCTGGAGCCGGGCGGTGCCGCCCTGCCCCGTACCCCCGCCTTCGGCAAGCCGGATGGCGGTGGTATCGAATGGACCGGTGAAATCGCTGAACGGATCGGTGTTGAACACCCCCACCGCCTCGCCCTTGGCGTTGACGGTGATGGACCCGGCAGTGATCGCCCCGGCGCCGAGGCCGCCAGCCAGCATTTCGACCGAGGCCGTGCCGCCGGTGGCGCTGTAGCCGACGTTGGTACCGTCGTAGCTCGTGCCATCGCCGACCGCGGCAGCGGAAACGCGCAGGGCAATACCGGTGGCGTCGATCCTGCCGTCCTGGACGTAAAGCTGCGCCGTGCCGCCGGTGATCGCCGAGGTGACCGGTCCATATCCGACATGAGCGACCGCGCCGACCGCAAAGAACGCATTGGCGCCTGCGACCTGGAGCAGGCCGCCATTGGTGGCGCCGACAATTGCCTGGCCGCCGATGGCCGTCCCGGCGGTCGTCCCGGCGCCGGCGAGGGAGGCATCGGCGAGGGCGAGAAACTGGTTGAGCTGGAGCTTGCTGCCCGTGCCATCGACCGCGACGGTGAGCGTGCCGCCCGTCAGATTCGCTCCGACTTGCGGGTTCGAGCCAGGTTCGGAGGCAGAAGCGGACAGGGCGGTCAGGCCGGTCACCGTCAGAGAGCCAAGGGCATTGACCCGGAGGTCGAGCCCGCCGGCCGTCACGGTGCGCGCCGCGCCATCGCCGGTGGTGGTCACGGCGTCGTTGACCATGGTCAGGCTGCCGAGGGTAAGTGCGCCGGAGCCGGAGACCTGGAGGTTGGCCCCGCCGGGATTTCCTATGGCATTGCCGCCGATCTGCGAGCCGAAGCCGCCATCGTCGAACGCTGAGGCATCGATGGAGAGAGAGTCCCAGGTCTGCGCCTGGCCGGCGACGGTGACCGTGATCTGGCCGCCCAGACCATCGCCAGGCACGGGGTTCAGGACCGAGTTGGTGGCGCCGTGGCCGGTGGCAGTCAGGATGACCCCGCCGAAGCCGAGCGTGCCGCCGAGGTCGCTCAGGGTGATGACGCCGCCCGTGCCGCTGCCGCTGGTGCTGCCGTCGGTGAGGCCCACGCCGCCCGTGCCATCCGCGTTGAACGAGACTGGGATCGGGCTGACCGTGGCCGGCGGCACGGCGGGTGCCCCGGTAATCGAGCCGCCGCCGGACACGCTAACATCGATCGAGCCCGCGATGCCGCTGCCGCCGGCAAGGTTTCCATCCTGGCCGATGCCATGGGCGCTGATCGAGAAGTCGCCGCCAATGGTGAGCGAGCCGTTGGCGATGGACACCTGAACGTTGCCGCCCACGCCATCGGCGCCGGTGTTGGGCGGGCCTGCCGCCGCACCTAGGGTCTGCCCGGTGGCGTCGATGAACAGGTCGGAGGCGACGGCGATCTTGCCCGGCGCCAGCAGGTTGTTGGGATCACCAGCCGTGGTGATCCGCACGTCCTCGCCCGTGCCTTCGCGAAGGGGGGAGACCGTGAGCGAACTGGTAAAGGCAATCTCGGTGCCAGCAGCCGCATCCATGGTGAGCGAGTCGCCAACATTAAACTGCGTGGGTCCGTCGAACCGGGTCAGGCCGGTGCCGGTGGCGCTTGGTGTGATGCCGAGCGTACCGGTGGCGAAGAGGGTGGAGTCACCGGTGATGACAGCATTGCCGACAGTCGCGTTGCCGCGACCGAGTGCGATCTCGGCTTGGACAGTCGGCGGGGGGCCGGGTTGCCACCCGGCAGAGAGGACCACGGCGCTGCCATCTGGCACCGCCGCGAGAGAATCGAAGCCGATCGAGCCGCCGAGCAGCATTGTCAGCGCCGTATTCTTCGGCATGGCGACCATCTTGATCTGGCGCGCGGTTGTGGTGGCGACCGAGGGACCGCCGGTGACCCCGGTGTGGACGATGCCATTGCCCTGGCTCTCGGCCGAACCTTGCGTAATCGCAATATCAACGAGGCCGGCGTTGAAGGTTATCGTGCCCGCCTCGCCCGCAGCATAGCCGACCATGCCGCTCGCACGGACCGTGCCGCTCTGCTCGATTCGCGGCGCGAAGATTCCGACATAACCGGCGACGGACGAACTGAAATTGCCACTAGCAGTAATCGTGGTGTTCTGCCCGATTTGGATCAGGGCATTCGGATCTGTTGCCGGAAGGAATCCGACCTGGTTACCGCCGGCCTGCGTCAGGTACAGCGAACCGGAGCTCTGGTCGATGTCGGACGTGGTCAGCAACAGACTGCCGACATTGAACGAGGCGTTGCCGCTGGTGATGATGCCGTGCGGCGAGTAGAACCAGATGTTGCCGCCCCGTGGTCCGCCAAACGTCGAATTGACCGTACCGCCGAGATTGATCGTGGCATTGATCGCAGCGCCGGCGCCATCCACCGGGAAGACCCGGTTGAGCACTGTGTATTCGCCGTTGAGCGAGCCGATGTCGTGGAAAGTTACCGAATTCCCGGCTGGCAAAAATGAGACGTCGGTAGTCTCCGTTGGCTGGCGAGTGACGCTCCAATTGATGACCGCTTCGGACTGGGTGATCGTGATGTCAGCGACATTGGTATCGTTGGGCTGCAGCAAGGTGCCAGAGGTCGAGTCGACCTTCCCGATTATTTGAGCCATTGCAGGCGCAGACCATCCCGCGATGCCCAGCGTGACAGCAAGCGCGGTTCCGGAGAGCAGCGCCGGGTGCCTATTGGATTGGCTGATCATTGCGCGCTCCATGGAATCAGGCGGGTCGAGAAGGTGAGCAGAATTCGCGCCTGCCCGAGCTGGGTCTGGCCCGGCAGGAGTTCGAGCGGGACGGCGACGAATAGGTTGAGATCGCCCCGATCGCCCCAACGCGCCCGGACTCCACCACCGGCAGAGATCAGGCGGCGCATCGTGGTGAGGCCGGCGTCGTTGGTCCAGGCCCAGCCCGCATCGAGGAACGCATAGGGCTGGAGTGCCACGTCATCGCCGGATTTCGGTCGCAAGCGACCGACGCGCAGCTCGGCGGCGAGCGCCATGCCCTTGTCGCCCTGCACCGCGCCCGGATCATAACCGCGGCCGACGGTGTAATTGCCAAGGGTGAACTGCTCGTAGGAGAGCAACTGGGCAGAGCTGTACTGGGCGCGCGGACGGAGCGACAGCGTGAAGGCACGGACCGGGCGAAACTCGAGCGTGGCCTCGGCACGGACGAGGCCGCCTTGCGGATTGGCGGCGAGGTTGGTGATCGGGACGTTAGGCGGCAGGCAGCGGCTGAGCGGCTCACAGGCGCGGCTCGCGCCGAGTCCGCCGAGGCCCTTGCGCAGCTCGATACCGCCGTCCAGCGCGAGGCGCGGTTCGCCGAGGCTGAAGCCCTGCCGGCCGGCGAGGCTACCGCCATCGACCACGCGGCCTGCGAGGCGGGCATAGGCAATTCGCAGACGATCGGCATTGAGGCGGGTTCCGCCAAAGTTGATCAACTGGTCAACCGCCTCGAACCCGGCCGCACCGGCAATGCCCGCCGACTGCTTGCGCAGGAACGGATAGGACACCTCGCCCGCGCCGATCCAGGTGTGCGAGTCGAAGACCCCTCCGGCGACATCCGGATGGGCCCGGCCGTAAACGAACCGGCCGCCGAGGCGCAGCCCATCGGGGCCGAGGGCGAATTCGTGGGCGAGTTGGAGCACGGTCTGCTCGCCGGTCCGCACGGTGTTGTAGAGCGAGAGCGTGGTGCGGTCGCCCATGCCGGTGAGGTCGTTGAGGGTGAGTTGGGCGACGACACCTTCCCTGCCCGTAGCCTTTGACGAGAGGTTCTGGCCGCCGACGACCAGTTCGACCGGGCGGCGCTTGACCATGACCTCGCCGATCACTTCGCCTGGGCCGGCGTGAGCCGGGCGCAGGGTGAGGCGCACGTCGAAGCCGGGGATGTCCCGCAGCAGAAGGAGCTGGCGCTCGGCCTCGTGGGTGTTGAACCAGGGCTGTTTGGTCAATTGGCGCAAGTGCGCGGCGATCTGGCGCTCGGCATGCCCTGGGCGACCGCGCACTTCGACTGCGACCAGCTTGGCGGCGAGGACATTGAGCTGGACCGTGCCGCCTGCTTCAATCCGCTGGGGCGGGACCTGGACTGTCGCGAGGAAGCCCATGCTGCGCAGCACGGTCGCCGCGCGATCGCGTACTTCGCACAGGCTGGCGATTGGCTGCTCGCGCCCCGCAAGATCGCGCCAGCTATCCTCCAGCGCGCTTTCCGGAACATCGGGCAGCCCCGAGAAGCGGACCTGAGCAAAGTTGACCTTGACCCCGGCCATCGCCGGGTCGGCCAAGGCGCAGGGGCCTCGCTCGACCGCGTCTTCCACGGTGAGGCGGCTTGGCCGGGCGGGTTCGGCCTGGGGGGCCTGTGCCTGCAGTTCCTCGCGCGTGGGCGCTTGTTGGGCAGCTGCCATGCCTGGTGTCAGACCGAGCAAGGTCATCGCCGTGAGCGTCGCTGCGATGGTCGGATGGGAGGCCCCCGTACTGGTCATGGCTTACGGCTGCCCCATGGTCGTGGCGAGGAGATCCAGCTGTGCCGTGCAGCCCTTGTCGATCAGGACCGCGGCGGCGCTTTCGGCGTCGGCCGGCCGGCGAGGCAGCAGGGCGGTTTCGACCGTGCTGAGCGCCTTCCCGTCAGCACTGACGGAGTAACGGCCGCCGTCAGTCACAGGCAACTTGGCCGCGTCCCACGGCGCCACGCCCGAACCCGCGGCGAAGGTGACGGGAACGGCACTGCCGCCGCTGGCCGGTGCAACGGTGTAGGTTGCCGCTGCCGCCGTATCGAGCCGCCACAGGCGCACGGGCTGGCCGGCCACGAGGCAGCGCTTGCCGAGTTTGGCGACGTCGATGAACCATAGGTTGGGGCTTGCCGGGGCATCGGCGCCGACCCCGGTGCGGACCGCCCCGGTGCGCACGCGCTGGGCCGAGCGCTGCATGGTCAGCACCGCGAAGGTGGCCCCCTTTGCCCGGGTGCCGGCGGCGGCGGCAACCGGGAAAGTCCCCGCCCCGCGCAGGACGCGGGTGCCCTTGCCGTCGAGCACGGTCAGCGTATCGCCGGCGCGCAGTGTGATGGTGCCGGCGTCGTCCAGCTTCTTGCCGACCGGGTAGGAGGCGGCGGACGGCCCCGAGGAGGCGACGACGATGGCGGCCTGGGCCACGGCCGGCGCGAGCACTGGCAGGGCCAGCGCCACGGCGACGGCTCCGGTGACGAATTTGCTATTCCAGAACGAAGGCATCGCGCTCTCCCAGGGATTGGCAGCGGGTAACGAGGTTGGCGAGGGCCGCATCGCCGGGGTGGCGGGCGGCAATGGTGCGAATGTCGGCGAGGCCGGAGGCGGGCTCGTCGGCGAAGCGGGCGAGCGCTTGGCCAAGGGCGGCGCGGTCTTCGGCCGGAAAGTCGGGCGCGGGTTCACGGAGATCGACCGGGCGGGCGCGTCCGCGCAGGACCACCTTGCCCATCGGCCGCCACCAGTCCAGCCCCGACAGGTCCGCCGCCTCGCGGCTGGCCATCACCGAGGCCTTGAGCGACTTGTTGGCGCTCTCCAACCGCGCGGCGGTGTTCATGGCGTCACCCAGCGCGGTGTACTGGATGCGCCGCTCGCCGCCGAAGTTGCCGACGACGGCATCGCCGTGGTGGAGGCCGACCCTGGTCTTGCCGATCGGCGGGAGGCCGAGATCGGTCATTTCCTGGGCGTTGATCCGGCGGAATTCCTCG
>JGI24751J29686_10000187_pt1 | contig 27852 bp, 28 predicted proteins | sample KBSSwiS6_FD_29686 | JGI IMG/M metagenome (IMG submission 29686)
CAAGCCACAGCAGCTGGTGCCCGCCGGCGGTCGTCATTCGCGGCGTAGCGCCAGGATCGGCAGGCGCGGCGGGAAGTGGTGCGCGCGGCACGGGGTTGGCCGTCGTCATCGGCGGCAGCGGCGCCTGGACCGCCGGGAGGGGGGCCAGCGGCGTCGGCAGCGGCACGACCGGCGCAACCACCGCCTTCGCTGCCGAACGGGCCGGTGCCGCCCGCCCGGCTTGGCGCGACGCCCTGTGAACCGCCACCTGAGCTATCGACGCGGGCGCTACCGCCACGACCTGAGCAGCGGTCGCTGGCTGCTCGGGAAGCAGGTTCCAGGCCAAGGCCCGCGCGCCGATCCAGCCGGAGATCAGCACGCCAAGCACCAGCAGCGGCTGGCCGCGAGAGCGGACGCCCGCCATCAGGCACCCGCCTCGGCCGTCGTCGCGGGGTAGACCCCGGCCACGCGCTGCGTGGGATGTTCATGATGCGCGGTCTTCTCCCAGCGCACGGTCGAGCCGGCGAGGCTGCGGACATAGGCCGTGACCGCGCGGCGGCTGGCGACGATGGCGATGACGTTCGCCACCGGGATCCGCAGCACGGCCATCACCCCCTCGGCCAGGCCATATTCGCGCGCCGTGAATATCAGCCGCATCAGCATCCGCCAGCCGAGGCCGGCCAGGCAGACGAGGATGATCGCGCGCACGGCAGGCGGCTGCGGCCGCGGCTGCACCCAGCCCGCCGCCTCCGCCGCGGCCATCACCCCGCCAACGACCACGAGCACGTAGGCGACGAACAACACCAGCGCGACCAGCGGTCCGCGCCGGTCGCGAGCGGCCATCCACAGGTCGACCGCCCGGCCGCCCCAGCCGAGCCGGTCCCAGCTCTGGAAGGCAATGCCATGGACCCAGCGCGCCTTCTGCCGTACGGCCGCGTCGACCGTGGCGGGGAAGTAGGAGCGGGTCGCGATCAGCTGCCCCTCGCCGTCGCGCAGGCGCAGGAACCGGGCATAGTGGCCGGCCCGGGCGATGCGCCAGCCCAGCTCGTAGTCCTCGGTCAGGCACTCGGAAGCGAAGGGGCCGGCCTGCCGGGTGAGGATCACCCCCTGCTCGCGGGCCAGCTCCGACTTGCGCGCACGGGCGAGGTCGGTGAGCACGTTGCGGGCGATCGCGCAGCCCACGCCCGCCGCCGGCATCGCCGCGCCCAACGCATCGCGCACGATCATCGCCTTGGCGTGGTTTTCGATGAACTCGTCGCCATAGTGCCCGGCCACCCAGCGCGAACCGCGCTGCGGCTCGGGCCGCACCGGCAGCTGGACGAAGCTGGCCTCGTGAAGTGCTGCGTCGAGCACTACCAGCGCGGCGGGATGGACCATATCCTCGGCATCGTGCAGCACCACCGAGCGAGCGCGCCGGCCGGTCCGCAATTCGTCCTCGCAGAGCGCGCCGTAGAGTCGGTTGAGGCAATCGGCCTTGGTCGTCGGCCCGTCGCGATCGTGGACGACAAGGCGCAGGCGCCGATCGCCGTCGGCCACGGCCATGACGGCGGCAACGGTCGCCGGGTCGTTGCGATAGCAGCCAACATAGAGCCTGAGGTTGCGCTGCGGCCAGGCCCTCAGCGCATGGGCGACCGTGGCGCCGATCACGCCGGCCTCCTGCCAGGTCGGGATGAACACGGCGGCCACGCCGTGCAGCTCGCGCCGGGCGATGCCGCCGGCAAGCCGCGGAGCGCGCACCCGTCCACGCAGCAGCAGCCAGCCCCAGATGGCGTCCACGGCCAGCTCATCCGCCATGCCGACGATGAACCAGAAGCCCGCGAACAGGGTGAGCTCGTACTGCACCGCCTGCAACAGCGGCAGCGCGCCGGCCATGCCCGACAGCGCCGCGGCTGCCGCAGCAAGCGGCACCGCCACCAGCGCTTTGGCCACAATGGCCATCCTCCCGTTACCCCCCGTAATTATCCCTAAGCAATCGATGTAATCAATTGCAGACTCCTTGCAAAGTCTTAACGCAGGTCCGAAGAGAAGCCGCAATGTTCTTCCGCAGACACTTTTTTACACGGCTGGCGACGGGAATGCTCCGCCTCGCCCACGGCGAGGCCGGCGCCGGCCTGCTGCTGATCGGCGCGGCGGCTGCCGCGCTGGCACTCGCCAATTCGCCGCTGGCGCACCGCTATCACGACCTGTTTCACGCTCCCCTGCCTTTCACCCCGATCGCCAAGCTCGCCACGCTCGACCTGTGGATCAACGACGCGTTGATGGCGGTGTTCTTTTTCGTCGTCGGCCTCGAGATCAAGCGCGAGGTGCTCGATGGAGAGCTCGCGTCGGCGGCGCGGCGGCGGCTGCCGGTGCTGGTTGCCGTGGCGGGAATGGCCGTGCCGGCGCTGGTCTACCTCGCGATCGCCGGGGGCCTGCCTGGGCTCGGCGCGGGCTGGGCCATTCCCGCGGCGACCGACATCGCCTTCGCGGTCGGCGTGCTCGCCCTCGTCGGCAAGCGGGTGCCGCCAAGCCTGCGCCTGCTCCTGCTGACCGTGGCCATCGTGGACGACCTGGGCGCCGTGGCGGTCATCGCGGTGGCCTATACACCCTCGCTCGCTCCCGCCTGGCTGGCCGCGGCCGCCGCGATCCTCGCCCTGATGGCCGTGCTCGGCCGGCGCGGGGTGGACCAGCGGTGGCCCTATCTCCTGCTTGGTGCCCTCTTGTGGTACGCGGTGCTCTGCTCGGGGGTTCACGCCACCGTCGCCGGGGTCCTCGCAGCCTTCACCGTGCCGCTCCGCCCCGGGCGACGGCATGGCGACAGCCTGCTGCTGCGCTTCGAACATGGCCTCGCCCCGTGGAGCGCCTACCTGATCGTTCCCCTGTTCGGCTTCGCCAATGCGGGGGTTACGCTGGGCGGTGCCGCTATCGCCGCCGGCCTCGCGCCGCTGCCGCTGGCCGTGGGCGCCGGCCTGTTCGCCGGCAAGCAGCTGGGCGTGCTCGGCGCCCTCGCCCTCGCCCGCATCACCGGTTTCGCCGCGCTTCCGGAGGGCGCGACCTGGCCGCAGCTGTGGGGGCTTTCAGCGCTGTGCGGCATCGGCTTCACCATGAGCCTGTTCATCGCCACCCTCGCCTTCCCCGGCGCGCCGGAGCTGGTGGAAGAAGCGAAGATCGGCATTCTCGGCGGTTCCGCGCTGTCCGCGTTGCTCGGCTACGCGCTGCTGAAGTTGGCCCCTGCTCCTCCCCAACCCCGCTTACCCTGAGCCTGTCGAAGGGTGCTGGCACAAACCTCGGTCCTACCGCCCTTCGACCCGCTCAGGTGAGCGGACGTGGGTTGTGAACTCGCCCTACCACTCACCCACATTGGGCATCGAGACCCAGGGCTCGGCCGGTTGCTGCCGAGTGCTGTCCAGCAATTCCACCGAGATCCCGTCGGGTGAGCGGACGAAGGCCATGTGCCCGTCCCGCGGGGGTCGGCTGATCGTCACCCCCGCTTCCATCAGCTTCCGGCAGGTCTCGTAGACATCGTCCACCTGGAAGGCCAGGTGACCGAAATTGCGCCCGCCAGTGTAGATTTCGGTCGGCGAACCATCTGCCGGTGGCCAGTTCCAGGTCAGCTCCACCTCGGCCGTGCCTTCCTGCCCGGGCGCAGCGAGGAAGATCAGCGAAAAGCGGCCCTGTTCGGAATCGTACCGCCGCACCTGATCCAGCCCGATCAGCTTGAAGAAGGCCATGGTCGCATCCGGATCGGCCACGCGGATCATGGTGTGCAGGTACTTGGTCACCTTCGGGCTCCTCAGAAGGCCAGGGTCAGGCTGCCGACCAGCGTATCGTCGGTGACCCCGGAAAGCGAGCGGCCGCTTGCTCCGATATAGCTGGCGCCGACGGTGAGCCGGCCGAGCACGGTGGCGCTGGCGCCGAGCGACCAGTCCCACCCGTTACGCTTCGCCCCACCGCTGGCCACCCAGGCCGCGGCCAGCGGCCCGTCCTGGTAGCCCAGCCGCGCACTGAGCGTGATCGGGGTCGCCGGGATCGCCGCATCGGCGCTGGTATAGACGTAGAGGTTGTCGGTCCCGGCCAGGGCATCCTGCGGCCAGGCATAGTTCGCGCCCAGCTTCAGCCGCGCCGGACCATAGGTCGTCGCCAGCGAGCCATAGCCCTCGACAAACTCGGCCTTGCCCACGTGGCCGCCGGGATAGGCATAATAGGTCAGTCCGAGATCGGCGGTCACCCCGGAAGCGACCTCGCGCGACCAGCCGGCGGACAGATCGACCTCCTGGCTGCCGTAGACCGCGCCTGCCCCCAGCTTGTCGAAGCTGATCGAGCTGGACCACACCGAGGCATAGAGACCGCTCTCGTGGGTGACGGTCAGCCCCCCCTGCACCGCCGGATCGCCGCCGGTCTGCGAAACGCCGCGAAAGCGGTAGTCGCTGGCCACCGCCGCCGTGCCGGACAGGACGATGGTCTTGGGCTCGGGCACGTCCTGCGCCTGCGCGGCAACAGCCGGGACGAGGGCCAGGACGGCACAGGGGATCACGGAAATCGGGAGGTTCATGGGATAATCCCTTGATTACTGGCCGCGCCTATCCCTTCCCCGTTCCGCACCGGCTTGTCGAGGGCCTTCTTGGAGTTGGCGCGCACCAGGGCTACCTCCACTCCCATGGTAGACCGCAACTATGTGGAACCACTGCGACGGTTGTGCGCTCCGCCTTGGCTCCCTATACGGCACCGCTACCGGCCACTACCATGCTAAAAGCCCTCAAAACCCTGCTGCGCGCCCAGCCAGAGCGCCGGAGCGCCGCCATTCCCGCGGGGCGGCGAGTCTATGCCGTGGGCGATGTCCATGGCCGGCTGGACCTGTTCTCGCGCCTGGCCGAGGCGATCGATGCCGACGACGCAGGGCTGGAATTGGGCGAAACCACCGTCATCCTGCTGGGCGACCTGATCGATCGAGGTCCCGACAGCGCCGGCGTAATCGCCGCCGCGCGCGACTGGGGGCGCCGGCGGCAGGTCCGCATCATCGGCGGCAACCACGAAGAACTCATGCTCGAGGCGCTCGTCAGTCTCGACCATCTCCGGGCCTTTCTCAAGTACGGCGGGCGCGAGACCTTGCTGTCATATCCGCTATGCGCCAAGGCCTATGGGGAAGCCGGGTTCGAGGAGGTCCAGGCGCTCATGGCCAAGGCCGTGCCCGAGGAGGACCTCGCCTTCATCCGCGACTTCGAGGATTCCATCCGCATCGGCGATTACCTCTTCGTGCACGCGGGGATCATGCCGAACGTGCCGCTGGAGGCGCAGCAGACAGACAACCTGCGCTGGATCCGCGAACCCTTCCTTGGGTTCAGTGGCGATCACGGGGTCGTCGTCGTTCACGGCCACTCCATTACCGACGAGGTCGAGGTGCGTCCCAATCGGATCGGGATCGATACCGGAGCCTACTATTCCGGCAGGCTTACCGCGCTGGTGCTGGAAGGCAGCACCCGCCGCCTCATCGAGGCTCGGGAGGATGCCGGCACCTACGCCATTCACACACGGAGCATTGCATGAAGATCGCGATGGTTGGATCGGGCTATGTCGGCCTGGTCTCGGGGGCATGCCTGGCCGATTTCGGGCACGACGTGGTCTGCATCGACAAGGATCCCTGCAAGATCGAACGCCTCAACGCGGGCGTCATGCCGATCTACGAGCCGGGCCTGGCCGAACTGGTCGCCAGCAACGTCAAGACGGGGCGCCTGTCGTTCACCACCAGCCTGGCTGAAGGCATCGACGGGGCCCAGGCGATCTTCATCGCCGTCGGCACGCCCAGCCGCCGCGGCGATGGCCATGCCGACCTGTCCTATGTCTACGGCGTCGCCCAGGAGATCGCGGACAGCCTGAAGAACCCGGCCGTGGTCGTCACCAAGTCGACCGTGCCGGTCGGCACCGGCGACGAGGTCGAGCGGATCATCTCCGCCGCGAACCTGCCGCACCAGGTGGGTGTCGTCTCCAACCCCGAATTCCTGCGCGAAGGCGCGGCGATCGGCGATTTCAAGCGGCCCGACCGCATCGTGATCGGCGCGGAGGACGAGTTCGGCCGCGAGGTCATGCGCGAAGTCTATCGCCCGTTGTTCCTCAACCAGGCCCCGCTGCTGTTCACCAGCCGCCGTTCGTCGGAGATGATCAAGTACGCGGCCAACGCCTTCCTCGCCACCAAGATCACCTTCATCAACGAGATCGCCGACCTGTGCGAGAAGGTCGGCGGCGACGTGCAGGACGTTGCCCGCGGGATCGGGCTCGACAACCGCATCGGCTCGAAGTTCCTCCACGCCGGGCCGGGCTACGGCGGCTCGTGCTTCCCCAAGGACACCCTCGCCCTGCTCAAGACCGCGGAGGACTATGACAGCCCGCTGCGGATCGTCGAGGCGGTCGCCAAGGTGAACGACAGCCGCAAGCGGGCGATGGGCCGCAAGGTGCTCGAAGCGATCGGCGGGACCGATCACGCGCGCGGCAAGCGGGTCGCCCTGCTCGGCCTCACCTTCAAGCCCAACACCGACGACATGCGCGACGCCCCCTCGATCGCCATCGCCCAGACTCTGCAGGACGCCGGCGTCGACGTCGTCGCCTATGACCCGGAAGGCATGGAAATGGCCGCGCCGTTGATGCCCGGCGTGCAGATGGTGAACAGCACCTACGCGGCGGTCGAAGGGGCCGATGCCGTGGCCCTGGTCACCGAATGGGACGCTTTCCGCGCGCTCGACCTCGATCGCGTCAAGTCCCTCGCCCGCGCGCCCGTTCTGGTCGACCTGCGCAATGTCTACCGGCCCGACGAGGTCCGCGCCAAGGGCTTTGCTTACTCCAGCATCGGCCGGCTCTGAACCCGGCTCAGCCCAGCCCACGCGCCGCGACGTAGCAGCCGACCGCGACGACCAGCACGGCAAAGCCGATCTCCATCGCGCGCTTCGCGCCGGCAAGGCGCTTGCCCAGGGCTATGCCGCCGATCGCCCCGCCGATCCCGCCCGTGACCAGCAGGCCCACCAGACGCCATTCGACATAGCCGGACAGCGCGTAGGAGGCCGCCGTGGTCAGGCCGAGGGCGGAGACGGCGACCAGCGAGGTGCCAACAGCGATGCGCAGCGGCATGCCCGTCGCCATGATCAGCGCGGGGACGATCAGGAAGNCCCCGCCGATCCCGAAGAACCCGGCGAGCAGGCCCACGGCGAAGCCTCCGGGCACCAGCCGCGGCAGCAGGCTGCCCGCGGTGGTCCGGGTGAGCCGCACGTCCGGGTTTTCCGGTGTGCGGCGCGCGCGCAGCATCGACAGGCCGACCACGATCATCATTCCGCCGAACAGGGCCAGCAGGCGCTGTCCGTCCATGGCCTTGCCCAGTTGCGCGCCGAGGCTTGCCCCGACTACCCCGGCGAGCGAAAAGGTGATGGCACAGGGCCATTTGACCGTCCCGGCGCGGCCATGGCCGGCCAAGCCTGCCATAGCGTTGAGCGCAACGGCGACTGCAGCCGTTCCGATCGCCGCATGGGGCGAGGCCACGCCAACGAGGTAGACCAGCAAGGGCACGGCGATGATCGACCCGCCCCCGCCGACCAGGCCCAGGACGAGACCGATGGCCGCGCCGGCGATGAGCGCGGAGACGATGAACTGGGCTTCCATGGCCTTGCCCCTTCCCGGACCGGCGCCTTGTCGGCGAGATCACGCTTGTTAAATTAGGTTTATCGAATATATTGTCAAGCGAAGTCACGGAGAAACCCTATGCCCGCCCAGCCGCACATCCAGGCCTTCTTCGACGAAGCCACCTTCACCATCACCTACCTCGTCGGCGATCCCGCCACCCGCGAGGCCGTGGTGATCGATCCCGTGCTCGACTACGATCCTGCTTCCGGCCGCATCTCCACCCATTCTGCCGATGTCGTGCTCGCCGCGGCGCGGGAGGGCGGCTGGCGGATCGGGACGGTCCTTGAAACCCACGCCCACGCCGATCACCTCAGCGCCGGCCAGTGGTTCAGGCACCACACCGGCGCGAAGATCGGCATCGGCGACCGGATCGGCGAGACCCAGGCCGTGTTCCGCCCGATCTTCGGCATCACCGACCTCAAGCCCGACGCGGGCGACTTCGATCTGCTGTTCGCCGACGGCGACCGGTTCATGGTCGGCGAGCTGGAATTCGAGGTGCTTGCCACCCCCGGCCACACCCCGGCCGATGTCAGCTACAAGGTGGCCGACGCGGTCTTTGTCGGCGATACCATGTTCATGCCCGACTACGGCACCGCGCGGACCGACTTTCCCGGCGGCGATGCCCGCGTGCTCTACCGCTCGCTCCGCCGCCTGCTCGACCTGCCTCCGGAAACCCGCCTGTTCATGTGCCACGACTACAAGGCCCCGGGCCGCGATCACTATGCCTGGGAATGCACCGTGGCCGATCAGCGCGAACACTCGGTCCAAATCGCCGACGGGGTGAGCGAGGAGGCCTTCGTGGCCGAGCGCAGGCGGCGCGACGCAGGCCTGGCCTCGCCGCGGCTGCTGCTCCCCGCGATCCAGGTCAACGTGCGCGGGGGCCGGCTCCCGCCGCCCGAGGCCGACGGCGCGCGGTTCCTGCGCATTCCCGTGCGGCTGCCCGAAAGCTACGTAGCCTGAACCGGGAGGCCTGAACCAGGAGCGGGCCTGAACCGCAAGCTTTCGATAGATGTCGAAAGCGCACCAGACAAATACGCCAGGGAGCCTGTAAGCCGGGTTCTGTCCGGCGGACGGTATCCCACGAGAGACCGTATCCGCCGGGGCAGCCATTCCTCTAGGCGGCGCATTGCTGCGACGCTCAAGCGACCAACCCGGGCGGTCCGGCGCGAAACACGCCTGTTCCCGAAGGCCGGGAGCCTCCAGGACGCGCCGCCCCTATTCGGTCTTGCTCCGGGTGGGGTTTGCCATGCGAGCCCTGTTGCCAGGGCCCCGGTGCGCTCTTGCCGCACCCTTTCACCCTTGCTGCTCAACCCGGTCCGGAGACAGGGCGGAGTTAGCGGTCTGCTCTCTGTGGCACTTTCCCTGAGCCCGGTTGCCCCCGAAGGTTCAACCCGGCCCGGCGGGCGTTACCCGCCACCCTCGTTTCGTGGAGCCCGGACTTTCCTCGTCAGGTTTCCCTGCCGCGGCTGCCCGGCCCCCTGGCGCAGGTGCGTCTTAGCATGGCGCGGCAAAGCTGCGCCACCCTTCATGCTACGTCACTTCGAGGCCGATGTCGCTCCTCGCGATGACGTAGCCTGGTATCCGGGCTTTACCGCGCCCGGCCGAGATCCCGCTCCAGCAGCAGCTCGAACAGCAGCGCCCCGCATTCCCCATCAACCTCGCCATCGATGATCCGCGGGCGGAAGCGGCGCTGGAAGGCGGCGATGGCGGCGCTCTGGTCGGTGATGTCGTAGCCGAAGCGCTCCAGCGCAAGGATGAAGGCGCCCGGGTTATCATAGATCAGCCGCATCTTGAGCACGGGCACCGGCAGGGCCAGGCGGTGGCGGGCAAGGTCTTCCCACGGGAACAGCTCGCCCGGATCCTGCTTGCGCGCCGGCGCAACGTCGGAATGGCCGACCACGTTGGCGCGGGGCACGTCATGGCGCTTCACGATATCCGCCAGCAGCGGCAGCAGGGCCTCCAGCTGGGCCTCGGGAAAGGGACGATAGCCGAACTCGTGGCCGGGATTGACCAGCTCGATTCCCACGCTGGCCGAGTTCACGTCGGTCACCCCGCGCCAGTACGACTTGCCCGCGTGCCAGGCGCGATGCGCCTCGTCGACCAGCTGGGTGACGGTGCCGTCCTCGTCGATCATGTAATGGGCAGAGACTTCGGCAGCGGGATTGCACATCCGCTCCAGCGCCGCCGCCGCCGTCTCCATGCCGGTATAGTGCAGCACGACCATGCTCACCGGCAGCTGGCGCGCGTTGAAGTTGGGCGACGGAACCTCACGGTGGACGAGCCAGCGGCGCAGGTCCATCGGGCGCTTACCGGACCGGGAGCACCGCGCCCATGACGAGCGCGTCTTCAGTCAGGATCGACTGGACTTCGCCGCCCAGGCTGTTGGCCAGCTGGCGCAGCATAGCGGCGGGTGCGGTCTTGCTGGAGAGTTCGCCCGCGCCGAGTGTGCCCTGCAGAGCCTTTCCGACCAGCGGATCGAAGGCGATGCGCGGACCCGAGGCGCGCACCACGATCTCGCTCTCGCCCCCGTTTTCGCCCTCCCGCAGCTCCGCGCCGAGATCGAGCGTGCCGCCGCGCACCAGGGCCTCGATCCCGATCAGGGCGAAGTTCAGCAGGGTCTTCACCGCGGGCTTGGGCAGCGCGCCCTCCACCGCCCAGCGCGCCTCGATCCGGCCGTTGTTGCCGACCAGGGCATCGATCACGCTGCGTGCCTCATCGACCGGGACCATTTCGCCAAAGCCGCCGGCGGCGCCGAAGGCCAGGCGGAAGAACTTGAGCTTGTCGGCACTGGTCTTGGCGCTCTGCTCCAGCAGCTCCACGATCCGGCCGCGCATGTCGGCGTCTTTCTCGTCAGCCAGCAATTCGAGCCCATTGGACAGGGCGCCGACCGGGCTGAGCATATCGTGGCACAGGCGCGAACACAGCAGGGCGGCCAGATCGAGGGTGGTATCGTTCATGGAAATGAAAATGCCTGCTGAACAAGTTGACGAAGTTGACACGGTTCAGGACACGAAAACAGCCCCCCTCAAAAAGGAAGCGGCGGCCCGCCCTGCTCCGCCGCCTTAACCCTCCTGCACCGCGTAGGAAAGCGCCGTGAAACCGTTCGACGTATCAACCCACAGACTGATCGCTCCATTTGCGACGATTGCCCAGACCCGGCCGTCGCCGGTGGCATGAACGCGGTCGGTCTCCGAGGGGGCCGCAAGGCCGTTCGGATGGGAGTGCCAGTAGCCCAGCACCTGCGGCCCGCCCTCGCGCGCAGCCTTGTGGGCGGCAATCAGGGAGGCGGGATCGATCTCGAAATGACGCAGGGGTTCGGGGTGGACGTTGATAGCTTGCGTCGCGGCCTCAATTCGCTTGCGGTCTCCCAGCAGCAGGCCGCAGGCTTCGCGAGGAAAGGCCGCGCGCGCGAATTCGAGCATGGTCTCCCGTGCCGCTTGCGCCAGCACCGCCCCCCGCTCGCTCATCCCCGAAGGAAGCGAATCAGGGCCTCGCCATTGTCGCGCCGGGCCTGGGCGGCAACCGGGGCATCGCCGAAATTATCGAAGCTGTGGTAGGCGCCGGGATAGGCATGAAGTTCGACCGGCACGGCGGCCCGGCTGAGGCGGCGGGCATACTCGAAGTTCTCCTCGAGGAACAAGTCCAGCATTCCCACGGAGATATAAGTCGGCGGCAGCCCGGCAAGGTCGGTCGCGCGGGCAGGAGCGGCGTAGGGCGATACGCCTTCGCTGCCGGGCGGCACGCCAAGCAGAGCCGACCAGCCGAAGTTGTTGCTGTCATTGTTCCAGCACCAGTGCCCGGTGTGGGGATGCGGATCCTCGGCAGTACAAGTGCGGTCATCCAGCATCGGATAGATCAGGTGCTGGAAGGCGAGGGGGATTTCGCCACGGTCGCGGGCGAGGAGGGCCAGAGCTGCCGCAAGCCCGCCGCCCGCGCTGACCCCGCTGACCCCGATCCGGGCGGGATCGATGCCAAGTTCGGCGGCGTTTTCGGACATCCAGCGCAGCGCGCTATAGCAATCCTCAACCGGCTGCGGGTGGGGCTGTTCGGGCGCCAGGGCATATTGCACGGCCACGACCATGCACGGCATGCCCTCGACCAGCGCACGGTGGTTTTCCTCGCCGAAATCGGGCGAACCCAGGACATAGCCGCCGCCGTGCATGTGGAGTACGGCCGGCAGGGGACCCGTAGCGCCCGGCGTGCGCCAGACCAGCATCCGCACCTGGCGTCCCGCAGGTGCCGGCGCAAACCGTTCTTCCGGCATGAGCGCCCCGACGGGCGGTGTCTCCGCCAGCCGCATGGCGGCCAGGGCCTGCCGCACTTCGATCAGACCCACCTTGCTGAAGTCCAGCGCGGGCAGGAGCGCAAGCCCCTCGCGCAAGGCAGGGTCCACCAGTTCGATCGGATCAATTGGCTGGCTCAGATTGCTTCTCCCGGTTGGTCACGGGAAGCTAGGGCGTCGCGGCCAGGACAGCAACTGCTTCAGTCCAGCCAGTGATCGCCCGGCAGTCTTGTCCCCACGCGCGCCTTCCCCATATGGACGGCATAATGGGGGGACAAGACAGCATTCTAGATGGCGTCATCGCCACCGGCGGGCAGCGGCTCGACCGGGCGCTGGCCGACGCCACCGGGCTCAGCCGGGAACGGATCAAGGCCCTGCTCGGCGAGGGTCGGGTGTCGTTGGGCGGCAAGGCCGTTTCGCAAGCGTCGCTGAAACCGGACGCGGGAACGGCTTTTGCCATCGCCGTGCCCGAAGCCGCGCCGGCAGAGGCGGCGGCGCAGGACATCCCGCTCAGCATCGTCTTCGAAGACGAGCACCTGATCGTGATCGACAAGCCAGCCGGGCTGGTGGTCCATCCGGCGGCGGGAAATCTCGACGGAACGCTGGTCAACGCCCTGCTGCATCATTGTGCCGGCCAGCTTTCCGGCATCGGCGGGGTGGCGCGGCCGGGGATCGTCCACCGGATCGACAAGGATACCTCCGGCTTGCTGGTCGTTGCCAAGAGCGATGCAGCGCACGAAGGGCTGGCGCGGCAGTTCGCCGACCATTCGATCGAGCGGGCTTACCTCGCGATCACCGCCGGCACGCCCTCTCCGCTGACCGGGACCGTGCGCGGCAACATCGGCCGGTCGGACTCCAACCGCAAGAAGATGGCGCTGGTCGGCGGGAACCGGGGCAAGCACGCTGTCACCCACTACAAGGTGCTGGAAGCGCTTGAAGGCGCCGCCCTCGTCGAGTGCCGGCTGGAAACCGGGCGAACCCACCAGGTCCGCGTTCACCTTGCATCAATCGGCCATGCGCTATTAGGCGATCCTGTCTATGGACGCACGCCTTCGCGCCTTCGCCCCACGCTTCAGCAGCTCGACTTCCATCGCCAGGCGCTTCACGCCGCGGTGCTCGGCTTCATCCATCCGACTTTGGGCACGGCCCTCCGGTTCGAGAGCCCGGTCCCATCAGACATGCGGGAACTGCTGCGTGAACTGGGCAGTAACCGATCAGTGTGATTATGTTTTTGATAGCCCCGAAAGGTGGTCGGAACCGTTGATGCCTGCTAGGGTCGACAAATCCGACCGACACGGAAAGGACGGGTTGGTAAAGTGAACAAGCAACGCAATCTCTCGGTGGTCCCCGCCCTTGGCGGCGAGGCAAGCCTCAACCGCTACCTGTCGGAGATCCGCAAGTTTCCGGTGCTGACGGCCGAGCAGGAATACATGCTCGCCAAGCGCTTCTCCGAACATGGGGACACCGATGCCGCCGCGCAACTGGTGACCAGCCACCTGCGCCTCGTCGCCAAGATCGCGATGGGCTACCGGGGCTACGGCCTGCCGGTGAGCGAGTTGATCAGCGAAGGCAACATCGGCCTGATGCAAGGCGTCAAGAAGTTCGAGCCCGATCGCGGCTTCCGCCTCGCCACCTATGCCATGTGGTGGATCAAGGCCTCGATCCAGGAGTTCATCCTGCGCTCGTGGTCCCTCGTGAAGATGGGCACCACGGCGGCGCAGAAGAAGCTGTTCTTCAACCTGCGCCGGATGAAGAAGCAGCTCGACGCCTACGAGGACGCCGATCTCAAGCCGGACGATCTCAGGAAGATCGCGACCGACCTCGGCGTGTCCGAGCAGGAAGTGATCAACATGAACCGGCGCATGATGATGGGCGGCGATGCCTCGCTCAACGTCTCGATGCGCGACGATTCCGAAAGCCAATGGCAGGACCTGCTGGCCGACGAACGGCCGCTGCAGGACGAAACCGTGGCCGACGCCGAGGAGGCGCGCTACCGGCGCGACCTGCTCAACGAGGCGCTGGGTTCGCTGAATGACCGCGAGCGGCAGATCCTCACCGACCGCCGCCTGGCCGAGGACCCGAAGACGCTGGAAGAGTTGAGCCAGGTCTATAACGTGAGCCGCGAGCGCGTGCGCCAGATCGAGGTGCGCGCCTTCGAGAAGCTGCAGAAGGCGATTCACCGCATCGCCACGGAACGGCATCTTCTACCGGCGTAAGCGGCTCTGAGGAAATGCAGAATGCGAAGGGCGGGCCTTGCGGTCCGCCCTTTTTGCTTTGCTCGTCATCCCGGGCTTGATCCGGGACCGGTGGGGGTGCTCAGGCACCGGGTTTCCTGCCGGCGCGCCCTCGCAGCTTCGCAACAGGCACCGGTCCCGGATCACGTCCGGGATGGCGCTGCTTCAGCTCTTGGCCTCGATCGCCGCGATACGGGCCTTGAGGTCTTCGACTTCCTCGCGCGCCTTGGCGGCCATGTCCTTGACCGCGTCGAATTCCTCGCGGGTGACGAAATCAAAGCCGCCGAAGGCCTCCTTGAATCGCTCCCGGGCGGCGTCGCGGGCCTCGCGGCCCATTCCGGCGAAAGTGCCCGCCGCGCTGTTCATCAGCTTGGCGAAGTCGGCGAAGAGGGGGTTGTCGCTCTGCATGGGGGCTACATGGTCACTGCAAGCCGGGCGCGCAAGCCTTACAACTGCATCCGGGTGACCGCGTTGGCCGTAGGCATGCCGTCGGCATCGGGGTTCAGCTGGAGGAACTGCCAGTTGAGCACGGTCGCGAAGAGGATCCACGCCAGATAGGGCAGCAGCAGCACCCCGGCGAGCGGGCGGACGCGCCAGAACAGGACGACGGTGATCAGCACCAGAAGGTCCATCGCCAGGATAACGAGCAGTGCGCCCGAAATCAGGTGCATGCCGAAGAACACCGGGCTCCACGCGAGGTTGACCAGCAGCTGGATCGCAAAGGCGGCGAGCGCAAGGCCCCGCCCCCGGGCGCCCCAAGCCGAGCCAACCATGGCCGCGGCGAGGCCCATCAGCAGGTAGAGCACCGACCAGACGATCCCGAAGGTGGCCGGCGGCGGATAGATCGCCGGCTTGGCGAGGCCGGCGAACCACGGATTGTCGGGCCCGCTGCCGCCGACCTGCCCGGAGATGAAGCCGAGCAGGATCGTGGCGGGGACAAGGAAGAGCGCCCAGCGCAGGAGCGAGGCCCTGAGCTGACCGGTCGACGCAAGCTGGTTCATGAAGCCTCGCGGGGTAATCGATTCGGTTGCGACCGCCTAAGGATATTGGCCGGGTGCGCGTCGACTGGCAATTCCTCCGAAACGGAACTGTCTTGCTGCCCCGGCGCGGGACGGGTGCGAGACGGCTCAGGGCCGGTGGGAACTGATCAGAAACTCGACATTTCCTTCCGGCCCGGTGATCGGGCTCTCGACGATTCCGTCGACGGTCCAGCCGCTGCCTTCGAGCCATTCGCGCACTTCGCCGCAGACCCGGTCGTGCAGCGCCGGATCGCGCACCACCCCGCCCTTGCCGACCTCGCCCTTGCCGACTTCAAACTGCGGCTTGATCAGCGCCACCAGCCGGCACCGCGGCGCTGCCAGACGCAGCGGGACTTCCAGCACCTTGGCGAGGCCGATGAAACTGGCGTCGCAGACCACCCAGGCGCAGGGGCGCTCGATCAATTCGGGGGTGAGCACGCGCGCGCTGGTCTGCTCCAGCACGGTAACGCGTGGGTCCTGCCGCAGCTTCCAGGCTAACTGGTTCGTTCCGGAGTCGACCGCGAAGACATGGGCCGCGCCGCGCTGGAGGAGAACGTCGGTGAATCCGCCGGTCGAGCTGCCGATGTCCATGGCCACAGCCCCGGTGGGGTCCAGGTGGAAGTGATCCAGCGCGTGCGCGAGTTTGATTCCGCCGCGCGAAACCCACGGGTGATCGCGCCCGCGCACCTCTAGCGGAGCATCGGCGGCGAGAGGTTGGCCGGGCTTGGCGAGCTTGGTCTCACCCGAGAAGACGAGGCCCGCCAGGACCAGCGCCTGGGCGCGGGTGCGGCTTTCGGCCAGGCCGCGCTCGACCAGCAGTTGGTCGGTCCGTTGCTTGGGAGCCTTCGGTGCTTTGGCGGCGGGGCGGGGTTCGCTTGGGTTCGGCATGGCGCGGAAGACTTGTCGGATGGCTCGCGCTCATTCCATACCGGGGCAATGAAGGCAAACCGTATCATCCTCCTCGCCCTGCCCTTGTTTGCGCTGGCCGCCTGCCAAGTCGTGCCGCCGCCTGCGCCGCCACCGCCGCCGCCGCCGCCCGCACCGCCGCCCGCGCCCTCCAGGGTGGTCGCCGCGCCGCCTCCGCCGGCTGACTGGCGCGATGCACCGCAGACGCCGGGGACATGGCGTTGGCGAATGGAGGGCGATCGCTCCCTCGCCGAGTACGCCCCCTATGCAGGCGTGCCGGTGGCGCGGCTGACCTGCGACCCGCTGGCCGGGGCAACGATTCTGTGGAGAAACTGGCCGGCAACCGGACCGCTGCCGCTGACGGTGACCACCACCGGCACCAAGCGGATGATGACCGCGAGCCCCGATGGCGCCACCGGCACCCGGGTGAGCTTGCGCCCGACCGATCCGCTGCTCGACGCGATGGCCTTCAGCAGGGGCCGATTCATGCTGGAAATGCCCGGCGCGCCGACACTTTACCTGCCGGCTTGGCCGGAGCTCACCCGGGTGATCGAGGATTGCCGCCAGAAGCTGCAGCGCGAGCCGCCGACCGTCGCCGGAGCAGGCCCGAAGGCTTGATTCTGACAGCGAAAAAATTTCGCGCAAGTCTTGTCGTTGCGGCGCATTTCCATATCTTGGCGTCAAGGTTGCAGCGCAACATGCGCCAGCCGCCCCAGCCCGGAGACGGGCGCTTTTGGCTCAACAGCGCGAAAGGAGGTGATCCGATGTCTCATGGTCCAGCAGAGAGGTCGGCAATCCGCAGCGCGGAGCATTATCGCTAACCGGTGATCGTAGCGATAAAGGCTCCGTGAGCGGCACTTCCGGCCGCTGACCATGTGAAGGGCAGCACGCTGACGGGCGTTGCTGCCCTTCTCATTTCTGGCTTGAGGAGCTTCCATATTGCTCGTCGTAGCGGGCTTGCTCCGGGACGGGCGCAGTGCTTCGAGACAGGGCCCTCAATCTTCGATTTCGGCCCGCCCTCAGCACGAACGGGTCAATTTCAAGGTCTGGCTGCAGCGGTCCCGGATCAAGGCTGCGACCATACAGGAGCGCAAGGGCTTGGGCAGAAGCGCGAGGGCTTGGCCTTGCCGGCGAAACCGCTTAAACCGCCTCAGGATTGCCGACCAGCTTTTCGAAAATTACTCTGTGATTGCGCACTAGGACATTTTTGTTCATAGACGCTGTACTCTGCTATCGAGGAATTGCGCATGGCGACGCTCGCCGAATCTCCGCTGACCTTCACCCGGCATCCGCATCCGGCGCCGATGGCGGTAGCGACACGCGAGCAGCTCCTGGCCGATCCGGGCTTCGGCAAGCTGTTCACCGATCACATGGTGACGATCGACTGGGATGAGGACTCCGGCTGGCACGGTGCGCAGGTCGGCGCGCTGGCTCCGCTCCCGCTGCACCCGGCCGCGGCCGTGCTGCACTACGCGCAGGAGATTTTCGAAGGCCTCAAGGCCTATCGCCTGTCTGACGGCCACATGGCACTGTTCCGCCCGGAGGCGAATGCGCAACGCTTCAACGCCTCTGCCCGGCGGCTCGCCATGCCGGAACTGCCCGAGGACCTGTTCGTGGAGGCCTGCCGCCAGCTGGTGGCGGTCGACGCAGACTGGTTCCCCCACGTGGACGGCGGCTCGCTCTACCTGCGCCCCTACATGATCGCCACCGAGGCCTTCCTCGGCGTGCGTCCGGCCAAGAGCTACAAGTTCATCGTCATCGCCAGCCCCGCTGGCAATTACTTCAAAAGCGGTGCGCCCGCCGTCTCCATCTGGGTGAGCCAGTATACCCGCGCAGCGCCCGGCGGCACCGGCGCGGCCAAGTGCGGCGGCAACTATGCGGCGAGCCTCGTCCCCCAGGGCGAGGCCATGGCCAAGGGCCATGACCAGGTGGTGTTCCTCGATGCCGAGCAGCACCAGTGGATCGAGGAACTGGGGGGCATGAACCTCTACTTCGTGTTCGACGACGGATCGCTGCTCACGCCGCCGCTCTCGGGTACGATCCTTCCGGGCATCACCCGCAACAGCCTCCTGACCCTCGCCCGTGAGGAAGGGCTGACCGTACGCGAGGAAAAGTATTCGATCGACCAGTGGCGCGCCGATGCCGCCTCCGGCCGGCTGGTGGAATCCTTCGCCTGCGGAACAGCAGCGGTGGTCACCCCGGTCGGCCGGGTGACCGACCCGCTCAAGGGCGAGTTCGTGATCGGCTCGGGCGGCCCGGGGCAGCTCACCCAGAAGCTCAAGGCCCGCATAGTCGCGATCCAGCGGGGCGAGGCGCCTGACCCGCACGGCTGGGTCATGAGGCTGGACTGAGGCTGACCCGCACCGGAGCCAAGATCGCACGGCTCAGCCCGCGAGCAGTTCCGCTGCGGCGGGCGCTTCCTCCAGCAGGGCGATCAGGCCGCGTTCGGCGCGGGTCAGCCAGCGGGTGGCGCGGGGGAGACGCAGGCTGCGCCGCCAATCCTCCTGCCGCTCGACCAGGGCGAGGACGCCGGGGTGGATGTAGCTCTTGCGGGCGATCGCGGGGGTATTGCCGAGGCGTTCACTGACCTCCGTGGCCAGCGCCTTCACCCCGATCTTCCCCTTCGCCGAGGCCAGCAGCCCGAACCCCAGCACGCTCGCATGCCAGGTGCGGAAGTGCTTGGCGGTGAAAGCCTCGCCCATGGTTTCGCGCAGGTACTCGTTCACGTCGCCCGAGCTGACCGGGCATGGCTCGCCCCCGTCATCCACGTACTGGAACAAGTGCTGGCCGGGCAGGTCCTGCATCGCGCGCACGAAGCGGAGCAGGGAGCGGTCGGTGATGGTCATCTCGCGCAGCTTGCCGCTCTTGGCGGCGAAGCGCAACTTGAGCGCCTGCCCCTTCACCCGCGCGTGGCGCATCCTGAGAGTGGTTGCCCCGAAACTGCGGTTGGCCTTGGCATAAGCTTCGTTGCCGACGCGGATGCCGCCGGTATCGAGCAGGCGTACGACGCTGGCGACGGCGCGGGTGCGGCACAGGGTGCGCAGCGCCAGGTCAGCCTCGACCCTCTGGCGCACGCGGGGCAGCAGGCTGCCGAACCGGGGAGTATTGTCGAACTTCTCGCTCTCGCGGCTGAGGCGGAACAGCGGGTGGTAGCGATACTGTTTGCGCCCGCGCGCATCGATCCCGGTGGCGAGCAGGTGCCCGTCGCCGCGCGGGCAGAACCAGGCCTGCTCGTAGGCCGGCGGCAAGGCGATACGGTTGAGCCGGTCGATCTCCTCGCGATCCGTGATACGCTGGCCTGACGGGGCGTAGTAGCCCCAGGCGATCCGCTCGCCCCGGCTCAAGCGCTTGCGGGTGATGCCCGGCTGGCGATCATCGCAGAAATGGAGGCGAATACCGGTGGCGGCAGTGATGGTCTGGGGCTCCATCTCCGCCGAACGGACGCGCGCGCCTTGCGGTTCCGTGCCTTGATTGCCACTTACCCGGCGACGCCATTGCGAAAGACTGCCCGATGTCAGAAGTCTATGTTCCCCCCGCCGTCTGGCAGCCAGTCCCCGCTCCCGTCGGCGGCACGCCGTCGATCTCGCTCAATCGCCCCGTCTCCGGCGCGACGCATGAGCAGGACCTCCCGGTGGGCCAGCATCCCCTCCAGCTCTATTCCCTGGCAACGCCCAACGGGCAGAAGGTGGGGATCATGCTGGAAGAACTGCTCGCCGCCGGCCACGCAGGTGCGGAATACGACGCCTGGCTGGTCGACATTGGCGAGGGCGACCAGTTCTCCAGCGGCTTTGTCGGCATCAACCCCAACAGCAAGATCCCGGCGCTGGTCGATCACAGCGGGCCCCGGCCGGTCCGCGTGTTCGAGAGCGGCGCGATCCTGCTGTACCTTGCCGAGAAATTCGGCGCATTCCTGCCCCGCGACCTCGCTGCACGGGCCGAGGTATGGTCATGGCTGATGTGGCAGATGGGCTCGGCCCCGTTCATCGGCGGCGGCTTCGGCCACTTCTACGCCTATGCGCCCGAGAAGATCGAATATGCGATCAACCGCTACACGATGGAGACCAAGCGGCTGTTCCACGTGGCCGACACCCGCCTGGGCCAGTCGCGTTATCTGGCCGGTGACGACTACACCATCGCAGACATGGCGCTGCTACCGTGGGCGGCCGGCCTGTGGCGCGGCACGACCTATAATGATGCCCGCACCTTCCTCGCCATGGACGAATATCCGCACCTCGGCCGCTGGGTGGAAGACCTGCTGGCCCGCCCGGCGGTCGCCCGCGGGCGCAAGGTCAACAGCCAGGACATGCCCGAACGCCACTCGGCTGCGGATTTCGATAGCGGCGCGATTTAGGGTGCTTCCCAAGCCGGTTCGGCGCGGCTATGCGCGCCGGACTGGTGGGGCGTCGCCAAGTGGTAAGGCACCGGTTTTTGGTACCGGCATTCGCAGGTTCGAATCCTGCCGCCCCAGCCAGTGTTCCCACAAGAACACCGGCCTCCGGAGCGCCTCGGCTCAGTCCTGGACGAACCCGGCGAGCCGCCCGCGGATGATCCCGGTCGCTTCCGCGACGATCCGCGAGACCAGTTCGTCGCAGGACGGAATGTCGTGGATCAGGCCCTGGACCTGGCCGGCCCAGACGATGCCGCCATCGACCTCGCCCTTCTCCAGCGCGATCTTGCCCCTCTGCCCGGAAACGAGCGGCTGGATGTCCTCGAACACACTTTCCGGCCGGGCCGAGATCTCGTTCACCTCGTCGGAGATCGCGTTCTTGGCCACACGCGCGGTGTTGCGGAACTTGCGGAAGATCACGTTGGTCTCACGCTCGGTGTTCTGGACGATGAACTGCTTGATGTTGTCGTGGATCGGCGCCTCGCGCGTCGCGCAGAACCGGGTGCCCATGTTGATGCCCTCGGCACCGAGCGACAGGGCGGCAGCGAGGCCGCGACCGTCGCCGAAACCGCCGCTGGCCAGCAACGGGATCTTCACCTTGTCGGCCGCCGCGGGGATGAGGACCAGCCCGGGAACGTCATCTTCGCCGGGGTGGCCGGCACACTCGTAGCCGTCGATACTGATCACATCGACGCCGAGCTTCTCGGCCGAAATGGCATGGCGCACCGAGGTGCACTTGTGCAGCACGATGATCCCGTGCTCCTTGAAGTGCTCGACGTGCTCGCGCGGGCCCTGCCCCGCCGTCTCGACGATCTTCACGCCCGAATCGATGATCGCCTGGCGATATTCCGCGTAGGGCGGCGGTGAAACCGACGGCAGGATGGTGAGGTTCACGGCGAACGGCTTGTCGGTCATCGACCGGCAGCGGTCGATCTCGCGGCGCAGGTCATCCGGGGTCGGCTGGGTGAGCCCGGTCAGGATGCCGAGGCCGCCGGCATTGGAGACGGCGCTGGCCAGTTCCGCGCGCCCGACCCACATCATGCCGCCCTGGACGATCGGATGTTCGATGCCGAGCATTTCGGTGATGCGGGTCTTGAGCTTCATTGCAATGCCTCCACGATGGTCACGTCGGCGGTTCTGCCGCCCTGAACCGGTTCAGATCTTCGGCACCGGCCGCTGCTTCGCAGAGCATGCAGCGCCGTTGTTGTCAATTTTGTGCGCGATGCCGCCGGTCAACCCGGAGGAATTTTCGAGAAAACGGGAGCGCGCTGCTCCATGAAGGCGCGCATGCCCTCCTGCGCTTCGGCGCTGCCGCCGGCCACAGCAATCGTCTGCGCCTCCAGCGCGAGGTGGGTGACCAGGTCGTTGTCGAACCCTTGCGCCAGTAGCGCGCGCGCCGCGCCCAGGGCACCGACCGGCCCGCTCGCCAGGCGCTCGGCCTCGACCATGCCTTCGCGCAGCAGCACCTCATCGTCCACCACCCGGGTGACGAGCCCGATGTCCGCCGCTTCCTCGGCGGTCAGGCGGCGGCCTGCGATGATGAGGTCCTGGGCACGGCGGAGCCCGACCAGCCGGGGCAGGAACCAGCTCATTCCGCCATCGGGCGTCAGGCCTACACTCCCGTAGGCAGCCAGAAATGAAGCGCTGCGCGCCGCGAGCACCACGTCCCCGGCGATGGCGAGGCTCATCCCCGCCCCGGCTGCCGGCCCGTTGACCAGGACAACGAGCGGCTTGGCCATCGAGGCCAGCGACGCCACCGCATCATGCAGCACGCCGGCAAGTTCGTGCATCATCGCCGGACGGTCCTCCGCCGCGGCCATGGCCATGATGTCCCCCCCGCCACAGAACAGCTTGCCCGCGCCGGTCAGCACCACGCAGCGGACTGCCGGGTCGCCCGCCACCTGTTTCACGACCTCCCGAAAGGCGAGCAGCAGCTCCGGGTTGAACGTGTTGCCGGCCTCCGGTCGGTTGAGCCTGACCACGGCAATCGAACCATTCCTCTGCAGCGCCACGGTATCGCTGATCATAAGCCTACCCCCAAGCGCTAGTTCGTCACCCGAGCGGGTGCCGCTGATCAAGCCGCACTACTGCCGGCCAGGCAACAGGGCCATGGAGTTCATGCGGTAGCGCCGAACTGTCGCCGCGTGCCCTGTGAAGGTTCGAACCGCGTGCCGGAAAGTCAGGCGGCTGGCGCGAGGTCGGCCGGCGAAACCCTCAGAACCAGAGCCGGCCGGTCAACGGCGTGCCGCCCTTCGTCAGGGCCCTGCCCTTCGGTGGCGAGGCCGGCATGGACCAGCCCCAGCACCAAGGACATCAAGCGCTGGTCGGCTGCGTCGAACCCGGCAAACCCCTTGGCGTCCAGGTAATCCAGCGCTTCCTGCACCCGCGGCAGACCGGCCGCGAAGAACCGCGCGCATTCCTCCGGACCTGCGCGGTCGCGCGCTGCGGCGCGCTCCGCGGACGTCTCAACGGCCCAGTAGGCGACGAAGGGGTCCAATTCGGCGAAGGCCGCCGGCAGGCTCCCGCTCATGAGCGATCTCCCTTGCGTTCCGCCCGGTAGGCCAGCACCCGTGCCTCCACTTCGTTGAACATGTGCCGGCACAGCGATTCCTGGGTCTGGAAGTGGATGTGGTCGAGCGCCCCGCTCGACAGTCCTCTCTGCCCTGCCTCGATCACCGCCCGATCTTCGGAGTGGACATCGCGCATGCCCATTCCCCCGAACTCGCGCGCGAAGCGTTCGCTCGGCGTGGCGTCGGCGCCGGTCCAGTAGATCCGGATGACCCCGCGCGTAACTTCCGGCCCGATCGGATAGATCGTGTGCGAGAACGGGTTCAGCGACACTCCCAGCAGGAAAGTGGTCGGGAACAGGGCAGTGTACATCGCGGAGCCCACCGGGTCGATGTTCCGGGCCATCAGCGCCTGCGCGCCCCGAGCAACGGCGAGGCCCCTGAACGGGCTGAGGGTGAACTCCCGGTTCGACCACAGGGCCTCGGCCCGGTGGGGCCCGAAGAACCGGTAGTGCTCAGGATAGCCGAACGGATTTTCCGCCCCGACGCTCATCGGGGCCGTCCGCGAGTGGATGAAGCGAAGGTGGTAGTTCTCCTGGAAGTTGTCGAAGGTCAGCTTCCAGTTGGCCTTTATGTCGTAGACGTATTCGGTGAAGTGGGTGGCCGTGGCGATCGGCAAGCTCTCGAGGTGCGGAGCCAGATCGCCGAGCCATTCGCTCAGGGGCTGCACCGGACCCTTCGTCAGGTTCACGAATATCAGCCCACCGGCCACGTCGCAGTGAACCTGCTTGAGCGCACATGCGGACTTTTCGAGATCGAACTGTTCGAAATCGGGTGCGCTCAGGAGCTGGCCGTCGTTGGTGAAGGTCCACATGTGGTACTTGCACGAGAACTTGCGTGCCTTTCCGCCCTCTTCGGCGACAAGCTGCGTTCCACGGTGCGTACAGACATTGTGGAAGGCCCTGAGCTCACCGTCGGCAGTCCGCGTGATCAGCAGGCTCGCCCGGGCAAACTCCAGCTCCCGTCGAATGAACGAATCGGGTTGGGCCAGTTCGCAGACATGGCCAATCTGGATCCAGCTGCGCTTGAAGATCGCCTCGATCTCGTCGGCATACCAGTCCGGATCGCAGTACGGTCCAACGGGAATCGGGCGGGATCCCAGCCAGGCCAGGTCATCCTTAGCGGGCGGGCGGAAGCCCTTGGTCTGCACGTTCACATTGCTCTCCAGTTCAGCCAGTTCTGTTGCCGGCCATACAGTGTGCCTTTATGTCTGACAGGCTGACACAAACATTCGTCCTTGGCAAGCTTGCGTTCGGTCTTGGGGGCATCGCCGCCTGTGACCGGTCAGGTCAGCCATAGCGGCGGACCGCCTCGACCACCCTGCGCGTCCGCTCCCTGGCCGACAGCCCGATCTCGCGCAGCGAGGCCAGCGGGACTTCAAGGCCCAAGGTCGCGTCGGGCGGCAGGAGTTCGAGAAACCGCGCGATGGGAAAATCGCCCGTTCCCGGAATTCCACGCTCGACGGAAGCCTCTGCGACAAGATCGGACGGGGGCAAGGCCGGACCGTCGCAGACCTGCGCCGAAGCGATAAGGCTCCGGTCAAGACCGGCGAGATCGGCGAGCTGGGTTCCGGTGCGCATCACGTGCAGGAGGTCGATCGTCAGCTTCAAGTTCGGGGCCCCGGCGGCCGCGATGAGGCGCAGGCCCTCGTGGATAGTCCTCGTCCGGCCCATGGAAATCGGCTCGAGCGCCACCACCAGACCATAGGAGCCGGCGAGCTCGCACAGTGCGGCCAGCTGATCGGCCGCCTGGCGGTCATCAGCCGGCATGATGTCGAGCGCCGTGATGGCGCTGCAGCCGAGTTCGGCCGCCAGGGCTATCTCGGTCTCCGGCGGCTCGGACTGCGTACCCAGCATGAAAACCTCCGCCGCGTCGACCCTTACAGAACTGTCCCGGAGCCGTGCCAGCAAGGGCGCCTTGTTGGCGTGGGTCACCGGCCGAGCTCCGGCCATGCCGTCGATCAGGAAAACGCTGACGAGGGGAACATCGAGCGCCTCGGCGATGTCGATCATCTCTTCGGGAGCAATTTCGAACATAGTCATCTGTTCGAGGCGCAGAGGGTTCATCAGCGATCACTCCAACGGCCTGGTACCGCAGTACACGTTGGCCCGGGGCGGGAAGCACCGTCAACACAGTCGTGATTGCCGGTGCCGCCGGGGACGTCCCGCAGGATCACGCACGGTCTGCGCCCAAGGCAACAGCAGGTGAATTCAGTGTCCCTGGGCCTCGCGGGCCGGCATGGCGATCAGTGCGGCTAGGGCAACGAGCGATCCGCAGGCCATGATCGCCGCCACGGCGGACAGCGAGTACCCGGCATTGAACAGCATCCCTCCGAGCGCGGGGCTGAGGGCCGCCCCGCCGCGACCGATGCCGATGACGAAGCCGGTGCCGCCCGCCCGGTTGGACGTCGGGAAGCTGCCGGCAACCAGCCCATAGAGCCCGACGATCACCCCGTTGGCGCAGAACTGCGCGGCCGCCGCCGCGAGCGCGAGGGTGCCGAGATCCGGCGACGAGCGCCCGAACATCGCAACCATCACCGCCGAGGCGACCATGAACCCCGCGATCAGGCGCCGCATCGGCACCTTGAGCGACAGCGCGCTGTAAAGAAGGCTGCCGGCAAGCCCGCCGACATTGGCCCAGACCAGCACTCCGCCCGCGGACGACGGCGCGAAGCCCATGTCGGCCACGATCTTGGGCGACCACTTGAGGATAAAATAGAAGGTCAGCAACTGGCTGAAATAGATCACCGTCAGCAACACGGTGACCAATGCCATGTCGCGGGTGAACAATTCCCCGATTGAGCTCTTGCGCACCAAGGGGTCGACCGGCGGCAGGCTCGCCACTGGGTCGTGGCCCAGCGCCACCATCGAGCGATTGACCCGCGCCAGCGTGTCGGGCCGGCGGCGCTGCAACAGTGCGCCCACCGGCTCGGGCACGAACAGCGGTATCAGCGGCAGGCATAGCGCAGTCATCCCTGCGCCGAGCCAGAACACGTCACGCCAATCGCCATGGACCAGCAGCGCGGAAGCGATCGCCCCTCCGGCGATCCCGCCGACCGGATAGCCCGCCGCCATGATCGCAACCGCCGCCCCCCGCCACTTGTCGTTGGCATATTCCGCCACCAGCGCATTGGTCACAGCCAGCATGCCGCCGATGCCGAGTCCGGTGAGGAGGCGCGTGGCCCCCAGTGCGCCGATCGAACCGACGATGGTGGTCGCGGCCATTCCCAGCGCCATGATCAGCAGACAGGCGATCGCCGTCGGCTGCCGCCCGATACGGTCTGCCACCTGCCCAAGAATGATCGAGCCGATCATCATGCCGACCAGTTCCATCGACAGCACTACGCCCAGCGCCGCCCGGTCGATCCCCCATTCGTCCGCAATGCCGGGCGAGGCGAAGCTGATTGACAGTACGTCGAAGCCGTCGAGCGCATTGAGCAGCACGCACATGGCGATGGCGAACACTTGCCGGCCCGCCATCGGCGACCGGGCCAGCGTCCGCCGGGGGTCGTCCGTCCGCTCGTCAGAGGCATAGATCATCGTCGCTCTTCCGTATTCCGAGGCGGCTATTGCCGTTTGGACCTCGTAATCGCAGTCCGATCAACCGGCGAGGATCAATGCAACCGGTGCGCGACGGAACAGTCGTCACCGCGACAGCAGCCCGTTAGTCCGATATGCGATTCAGTTCAGAAGCGAATCTGCTGCGGCGACGGCCGCGATGCCTCGCTTTCCGTCCCTCCGGTCGAGCTGGACGATGAGATCAATTACCGAGGCAGCATATTCCAGCGTCTCGCTCCGCGTAAGACCGATGTTGGACTGCATGGCCATCAAGGCGATCTGGTCAAGCGCTCCGCGTGGGCTGTTGGCGTGCACCGTGGAGAATGAGCCTGGGTGCCCCGTATTGATTGCGCGCAGGAAACTGACCGTCTCCGTGCCTCGCAATTCGCCCACGACCAGCCGATCGGGGCGAAGGCGCAGGGCGGCCTGCAGCAGATCATTCGAATCGACCTTCGCCTCCCCCAGATCGCCTTTCACGGCGATCAAGCCCACTCCGTTCCTTCCCGGCAGGCGCAACTCGGGCGTATCCTCGACGAGAATTACGCGGTCGCCAGACGGAATCTCTCGGAGCAGGGCGTTGAGGAAGGTTGTCTTGCCGGAAGAGGTGCCACCGGAAATGAGGATCGTCTGCCGCCGCCGGACTGCTTCTCGCAGATAGGAGATCGGCTCCTCGTCGGGATCAGGCATGGCCACGGCGGCGGGGGGAACGATGGGGCCGCGATCATAGGCGTCGAGCGGGAGGTCGAGCATGCGGTGGCGGCGGATCGCCAGAGCCCAGTGCCGCCTCGTCGCCGGCGGACCGCAGAGCTGGATGCGGGCGCCGTCGGGCAAGGTCGCAGCCAGCAGCGGGTGTTCGCGATTGATGCCCTGGTGGCTGATTCGCGCCACCTGCTCGGCAAGGCGCTGGAGCAATTGGTCGCTCAACTCCGGCAAGGCAACGGTGCGCATGCCGGGCTCGGCGGCGTCCTCGATCCAGACCTCACCCGGGCGATTGACGATAATCTCGGTTACCGACTCGCGATCCAGCCAAGGGCGCAGAGGCGCCAGATAGGCGTCCAGATAGACGCTGCGGGGCAAGGTTGCGCCGGGAATCGTTTCGGGGGACTGCATCGCTACGACGGCACTCCCCTTCATTGTGAAGTGACCTTCGAGAAATCCAGGTCGCGGGCGGTGAATACGCGAATGGGTTGACCCTGCCGGACGCGTACTGTCGGGCCGATCTGGGCAGACTGCCCAACTGCCGCAGCCGCGGCAGACTGCCCCCCCCCCGCAATCACCAC
>JGI24751J29686_10000200_pt1 | contig 26452 bp, 19 predicted proteins | sample KBSSwiS6_FD_29686 | JGI IMG/M metagenome (IMG submission 29686)
GCCGGCCGTCCTCCCGCCGCAGGACCAGAAGCTCGAACTCGGGCGAGTCGGGCTCGGGGCCGAGCTTCGCGAGCGGCCCCTCGTCGCCCTCCGCCAGCACCCACCAGCCGGCCTTGCGCTCGCGGCCGAACTCCTTCACCAGCACCGACGGTCGCTCCTCGAACCGGAAGCGCACGACCGAGCCCCGTGGCTTCGTCGACTTCGGCGGGTCCTCGACGTCGACGCGCCCTCCCTGCGACAGATGCACGAGCACCCGGGGCCCGCCGACCTCCCAGACCAGGTACTTCCCGCGGCGGCCGACGCGTTCGAGCGTCCGGCCGACGAGCTCGGTCGCTCGGGGGGTCACGGTCTTGAGCGAGGAGAACTGCAGGAGGTCGGCGGCCGCGAACGCTGACCCACCGACCGCCTCGGTGAGCCGCTCGGCCAGCGCCTGGACCTCGGGGAGCTCGGGCACGATCAGACCTCGAAGGCCGAGGGTCCCGAGATCGCGGTCAACGCCCCGACACGTCGGCGACGGCGCGGCGCACGACCTGCGCACACTCCTCGATGCGATCGCGATGCGTCCGGTGCGACAGGATGCACGCCCGGATCGTGAACCGGTCCTCCACGACCGTGCTCGAGAGCACCACGCGCTTGGAAGCGTTGATCAGGTCGAGCAGGCGGCGGTCGGCCTCGGCCGAACCGTCGCGCAGTCGGAACGGCACCACGGTGAGCTCCGGCTCCCACGGCAGCTCGAGCTCGGGGATCGTCGATAGCTCCTCGTACAGGTTCCTGGCCAGATCGAGCTTCTCGTCGAGCGCCTCGCGGAACGCGTCGACGCCGTGGAGCACGAGCGGGAACCACACGCGGAGGCCGCGGAAGTCGCGCGAGAGCTCGGGGGAGTACTCGGTGAAGTTCGGCAGCTCGTCCTCGGGCGGGAAGTCCTGCAGGTACGCGGCGCCGACGAAGTGCGCCTCGCGAAGGAGCGCGCCGTCGCGCACGACGAGCGAACCCGTCCCATACGGCAGGAACATCCCCTTGTGCGGATCCAGCGTGATCGAGTCCGCCCGCTCGATCCCGGCGAACGCCGTGCGCCCTCGTTCGGTGAGCTGGAAGAAGCCGCCGTAGGCGGCATCGACGTGGAGCCATAGGTCTTGCTCCGCCGCGACGTCGGCGATCCGTGCGATCGGATCGATCGCACCCGTGTTGGTCGTCCCGGCCGACGCGACCACGAGGAACGGTGTGCGCCCCGCCGCGCGGTCGGCGGTGATCATCTCGCGCAGCGCGGCGACGTCCATCCGGAGCTCCGGCGTGCACGCGACCGAGCGAACGTTCGCGCTCGGGAACCCGGCGATCGCGGCCGCCTTCGCGTTGGACGCGTGGACCTGATCGGAGACGTAGAGGGTGCCCGAGAGGAAGTCCTCGGGCAGCTTGGCCTTGCGCGCCGCGACCAATGCCGACAGATTCGCCATCGAGCCGCCGGAAGTGAGGATCCCGCGCGCGTCGTCGCCGTACCCGAACAGGTCGCAGAGCCAGCGGATCACGTTGTTCTCGATCTGGGCGCCGACCGGCGCTTGGCCCCACATGTTCACGAACCGGTTGATCCCGGTCGCGAGGAAGTCGCCGAGCGCCGACGCGAACAGCCCGCCCCCCGGGATGAACGGGAGGAAGCCCGGACCTGTCGTGTTGTAGGAGTTCGCCGCGATCAGGTCCACGGTGTCCATGAGCTGGTCGAAGCTCCCGGGTCCCGCCGGCGGGGCCGTTCGGACCGACCGGGCGGCCTCGAGCGCGCCCTCGACGTCGGAGGCCGCCGCCTCGTCCTGGGACTGCACGAACTCGATCAGGTAGCCGAGCGCGGCCTCGCCCATCGCGCGCATCTGCTCCGGGCCGGGTTCGAGGGGATACGCCATCGCGCCCATGCTACGGAACGCGGGCGGGGACAGGCGTTGCGCTACGCGGAGCGGGTGACGGCCTCGACCAGCCGACGGGAGACCTCGGCCACCTCGTCGACGGCGCCGTTGAACGCTTCCTCGTTCCGCTTCGACGGAGCACGGTAGCCGCTCACCTTCCGCACGTATTGGAGCGCCGCCTCCCGGATCTCGGTCTCGGTAGCCGGCACGTCGCCCTCGCGGAGCCGTTTGATGCTTCTGCACATACCGCCGATGGTACCGGCTGCCGAGCCGAGCCCTGGACCCGCCGAGGTCCTTGCCCACGTCGCACCGCGACCCTATCCTGCTCGAACGCATGTTCGACGCGATGGAGCGCCTGAACCCGGAGCAGCGGGCGGCCGTGGAGCACCTCGGCGGCCCGCTGTTGGTCGTGGCGGGGGCCGGCTCCGGCAAGACGTCGACGCTCGCCTGCCGGGTCGCCCACCTGGTCGATCGAGGCGTCCCGTCCGAGCGGATCCTGCTGCTGACGTTCACGCGCCGCGCCGCCCGCGAGATGCTTTCGCGCGCCGAGCAGCTGACCGGCGACCGCGCGCTCGGCCGGGTCTGGGGCGGCACGTTCCACGCGACCGCCAACCGGCTGCTCCGGCTCCACGGCGGAGCGCTCGGCCTGTCCCCCGGGTTCACGGTCCTTGACCGGACCGACACGGCCGACCTGATGGACCTGATCAGAGGCGAGCTGGGGTTCGGGCAGGGCGAGCGGCGGTTCCCGCGCAAGGACACGCTCGCCGACATCTACTCGCGCACCGTGAACAGTCGCACCAAGCTCGCCGAGGTGCTCGAACGCGAGTACCCCTGGTGCGCGGAGGAAGGCGAGTCGATCCGCACGATCTTCGAGCGCTACACCGAGCGCAAGCGCGCACAGAGCGCGCTCGACTACGACGACCTGCTCCTGTTCTGGGACGCGCTCTGCCGGCACCCGGCCGCCGGGCCCGCGATCTCGGAGCTGTTCGACCACATCCTTGTCGACGAGTATCAGGACACGAACCCGCTCCAGGCCGACATCCTCGCGTCGCTGCGGCCCACCGGCGACGGCCTGATGGTCGTAGGCGACGACGCGCAGGCGATCTACGCGTTCCGGAGCGCGACCGTCGCCAACATCCTGGAGTTCCCGACCCGGTTCCCGGGGACGACGATCGTGAAGCTCGAACGCAACTACCGCTCGACCCGCCCGATCCTGGAGGCGACGAACGCGGTGATCGCGCTCAGCCCGCAGCGACACGAGAAGACCCTGTGGACCGAACGCGTGGGCGGCCCGGTCCCCTCGCTGCTCACCTGCATCGACGAGCGCGACCAGGCCGACGCGGTGTGCCGCTCGATCCTCGAGCACCGCGAGCGCGGCACGTCGCTGCACGAACAGGCCGTGCTGTTCCGGGCCGGCCACCACAGCGACGTGCTCGAGGTCGAGCTGACTCGGCGCAACATCCCGTTCGTGAAGTACGGAGGGCTCAAGTTCCTCGAGTCGGCGCACGTCAAGGACGCCCTCGCGGTCCTCCGGATCGCGGACAACCCGCGCGACGAGGTGTCCTGGTTCCGCGTCCTGCAGCTGCTCGACCACGTGGGGCCGGCGGGGGCGCGACGCGTGATGGCCGCGATCGGCGTGTCCGCGCCGGGCAACCCGATGACGCGGTTCCTCGAACAGGCGATCGCGGTGCCGGCGCCGGCGCGCGTGGAGCTGGACGGGCTGCGGGAGACGTTCGGGGACCTGGCGGTCGAGGGCGCCCCGCCGGCAGCGCAGGTCGAACGGGTCCGACGGTTCCTCGAACCTCTGCTCCGCCGCCGCTACGACCAGCCCGAACCTCGGCTGCGCGATCTCGAGCAGCTCGAGCAGCTCGCGACCGGTTTCGAGACCCGGGCGCGGTTCGTCACCGACCTCACGCTCGACCCGCCCGTGTCGACCTCCGACCTCGCCGGGCCGCCGCACCTGGACGAGGACTACGTGATCCTGTCGACGATCCATTCGGCCAAAGGTGGCGAGTGGGACGTCGTGCACGTGATCCACGCGGCGGACGGCATGATCCCCTCGGACATGTCGACGGGCGATCCCGAGCAGCTGGAGGAGGAGCGCCGGCTGCTGTACGTGGCGCTCACGCGGGCGCGCGACGAGCTCCACGTCCTGTTCCCGCTCCGCTACCACCGGTCGAACCGCGGGTACGAGGACCGACACTGGTACGCGCAGCTGACGCGGTTCCTGCCCGAGGACGTTCGGGGACGGTTCTCGCTCGAGACGACCTACGTCGACGCGACCGAGGAGCGTTCGGGCGCGCCGGCGGCCACGGGTGCGAACGGGGTCGACGCGCTGCTCGCCGGCCTCTGGTCGGACTGATCGCCCGCTAGCATCGGGAGATGGAGATCCTGCGACCCGGTGACGCCGAAGCCTTCCTGGGCCTCGCCGGCCCGCTGCTCGAACGCGACGAGGCCCGCAACCAGCTCCCGCTCGGCATCGCCGGGACCCTGACGACGCACCCGGACGCGTATGAGGTCGTCCACTTCTGGGTCGTTCGGGACGCGGGAGAGCCGATCGCCGCGGCCGTTCGGACCGAGCCGTTCAACCTCGTGCTCGGCGACCCGTCGTCGGAGGCCGCGCTCGATCGACTGCTCGAGGCGGTCTTGGCGGACGACCCCGGGGTCCCCGGCATCGTAGGCAACNTGCCGTTCGTCGATCGGGCGGCCGATCGGCTCNCGCGCGCGAGCGGCCGGACGCCCGAACGCATCCTGTCCGAGGGCGTGTACGGACTCACCGCCGTCCGGGACGTCGCGAGGGCGCCGGGCCGAGCGCGAGCGGCCACCGCCGAGGACCGCGTCCAGATCGTCACCTGGGTACGCGCGTTCGCCACCGAGGCGATCCCCGATCCCGATGAGGCGTTCCAGCGGATGGAACGCAACCTCGACACCCGCTTCGGCGGGGAAGGCGGCGGCTTCTGGCTGTGGGAGGACCGTGGCGAAGNCGTATCGCTCTCCGGCTTCAGCGGCCCCACGCCGACCGGGATCCGGATCGGGCCCGTCTACACGCCGCCCGAGCATCGCCGGCACGGCTACGCCACGACGCTCGTCGCCGATCTCAGTGCCTGGCTGCTCGAGCAGGGCCATCGCGCGTGCTTCCTCTACACGGATCTCGCGAACCCGACCTCGAACCGGATCTACGTCGAGATCGGGTACGAGCGCGTCTGCGACGCGATGGAGTTCAGCTTCCGAACGGCCTGAGTTACGTCGAGGACCGCTTCTTCAGGTCGCCGAGGATCTCGCGGGCGGCGTTCGCGCCCGGCGCGCCCGTCACCCCGCCACCGGGGTGCCCCCCCGAACCGCATAGGTACAGCCCTGGGAGCGCCAGCCGGTACCGCGCGTGTCCGAGCAGCGGCCGCCAGACGAAGAACTGATCCAGGCCCGGCTCGCCGTGGTAGACGTGACCGCCGCTCAGGCCGTACTCGGTCTCGAGATCGACCGGGGTCGTCACCCGTCGCGCGGTCACCAGGTCCGATAGCCCCGGCGCGTACTTCTCGAGCGCCTTCACCACGAGATCGCCCAGGCGGTCGCGTTCGGCCGACCAGTCGGTCTCGCGCAGCTCGAACGGCGTCCACTGCGTCACCACGCTCATCACGTGCGTCCCCTCCGGCGCGAGCGTCGGGTCCGAGAGCGTCGGGATCGTCGCCTCCAGGTACGGGTCGTCCCCGATCCCGCCGTACTTCGAGGCGTCGAACGCCCGCTCGAGGTGATCGATCGACGGCGCGATCACGATCCGCCCTGCCAGGCGCTCGGGTTCGGTACCGTCGAACGACGGCAGGCCCGACAGCGCCAGGTCGACCTTCGAGACCGACCCGGGTGTCCGGATGTTGGTCGCCCGCCAGCGCAGGTGCGGACCGATCTCGACCGGGTCCAGCAGCGTCGTGAGCGTGCGCTTGGGGTCGATCGCGGTGATGACCGCGCGCGCCGCGATCTCCGAGCCGTCGGCGAGCACCACGCCGGTCGCGCGATGGCGCTCGACCCGGATCTCGACGACCTCGGACGACGTACGGAGCTCGGTGCCGAACCCACGGGCCGCGTTCGCGAGCGCCTCGGCGAGCGCGCCCGGGCCGCCGCGGGCAAGCGTCGACTGCCCGGGCGCCCCGCCGTCGTTCCCGGCCGAGTCCGCGAGCAGCACCGCCGTCGTGCCCGCCGACCACGGGCCCATCGCCGTGTACTGGACGGCTCGAGACGCGATGGCCCCCCGCACCGCGTAGCTCTCGAACGCCTCCGCGACGTAGTCGGCGATCGCCATCGGCAACGCGCGCGTCGCCTCCCGGCCCGGCTTCTTGCCGAGCCGGCGGAACGCGTTCCCCAGCTTCACGCCGTTCAGCGCGTCGGCGAGCGACGGGTCCTTCACGTCCGGCGGGGTGATCGCGTGCAGGTAGGACAGGAACGACGCGAGCGACCGCACCTTCCGGTCGAACGCGGGGTACGCCTCGGCGTCCACCGCCGAACGCTCGTGCAGCTCGGCGGCCGTGCGCGCCGCGTCCGCCCACAGCGTGAGCGGCGGACCCTCCGGCTGCGGCGCGAACACGCGGACCTCGGGCTCCACCGTCGCGAGCCCCTGCTTGACGAGCCCCAGGTCGGAGATCACCGACTTCCGGAGCCGCCCTACCGTGTGGACGATCCCCGGTGTCCGAACGCCCGGGGCGAGCTCGACCGTGTCGAGGATCCCCCCAACGCGCTCGCGCCGTTCCAGGACCAGCACCGAGCGGCCGGCCNTCGCGAGGTAGGCGGCCGTGGTGAGGCCGTTGTGCCCGGCGCCGACCACGATCGCGTCGAACCGCTTCGCCATCAGGCGACNNTGCCCGCCGAGCTCCCGGCCTTCCCGCCCAGGAGCTCGAGCGCGGCGATCCGGCCGGGCGCGCCCATGATCCCGCCACCGGGATGCGTGGCCGAGCCGCACATCCACAGGTCCTTGATCGGGGTTCGGTAGCGGGCCCATCCGGGGACCGGCCGGTTGAAGAACAGCTGCTCGAGGGAGAGCTCGCCCTGGAAGATGTTGCCCTCGGTCAGGCCGGTGATCCGCTCGATGTCGAGAGGCGTGAGCACCTGCTGGTGCAGGATCAGGTTGCGGATGTTCGGGAACCGTTCCTCGAGCGTCGAGATCACGCTCTCCCCGAACGCGTCGCGTTCGGCGTCGTCCCACGTTCGCCCGTCCGAGAGGTGGTACGGCGCGTACTGCACGAAGCACGACATCACGTGCTTGCCGGGCGGCGCCATCGACGGATCGACGAGCGTGGGCATGATGCAGTCGATGTAGGGGCGGCTCGAGGAGCGTCCGTACTTCGCGTCGTCGTACGCCCGCTCCATGTAGTCCACGCCCGGCGAGAAGCTGATCGCGCCGCGGAGCCACTCGCCCTTGCCGGGCTTGCACGCGAGCTCGGGCAGGCCGTCGAGCGCGAGGTTCACCTTGCCGCTCGATCCCCGGAACTTGTACCGCCTGACCTCCTCCAGGAACGAGGGCTCGAGATGCGCGGGATCGACCAGGCCGAGGAACGTGACGTGCGAGTCCACGCTCGAGAGCACCGTGCCGGCGCCGATCTCTTCGCCCGACTCGAGGACGACACCCTTGGCGCGGCCGTTCCGAACATCGATCCGTGCCACCGGTGCCTCGGTGCGGATCTCGACGCCCGCCGCGCGCGCCGCGGACGCGATCGACTCCGAGATCGCGCCGGTGCCGCCCCGCGGGATCCCCCACGCCCGGAACGCGCCGTCGATCTCGCCCATGTAGTGGTGCAGCAGCACGTACGCGGTCCCGGGCGACCGGACCCCCTGGAACGTCCCGATGATCCCGGACGCCGACATCGTGGCGATCAGCGGATCGGTCTCGAACCACTGCTGGAGGAACTCGGTCGCGCTCATCGTCATCAGCTGGACGAAGGTGGACTGGAGGCGCTCGGGCAGGTCTCTGAAGGTCTTGGCGAGGCCGACGACCGGCATCCAGTCGAACGGGTTGAACGCGCCGGGGTCGGGCGGGACCACCGACAGGATCGGCTTGATGAACCTCGCCATGTCCGCCATCAGCAGCCCGTACTCCTCGTAGGCCTCGGCGTCGCTCTTGGACCAGCGGCGAAGCTCGCGGATCGTCTTGCCGTGGTCATTCACGCGCCACAGGTAGTCGTCGTCGAGCGGGGTGATCGTGCCATCGAGCGGCAGGATCTCGAGACCGTGCTTGGGGAGCTCGAGCTCGCGGATGATCTCGGGGCGGAGCAGCGAGACCACGTAGGAGAACTCGCTGAAGCGGAACCCCGGGAAGACCTCCTCGGTGACCGCCGCGCCGCCGAGCACGTGCCGGCGTTCGAGCACCAGGACCTTGCGACCCGCCCGGGCCAGGTACGCGGCGGCCGTCAGGCCGTTGTGCCCGCCCCCGATGATGACCGCGTCGTACCGGTTCGCCACGGGCGCCATCGTAGGGGCGGGGTGCGCGGCGGACCAACTGCCCCTTGACTGATGGTCAGCGCCCGCCCGAGCGGCGCCGCTAGGCTACGGGCCGGCATGGATCCCTCGAGGAGGCTCCGTTGAGCGTCGGCACGGCGTTCCACGCGCGCACCTCGGCGCTGAACTCCACGATGGCCTGGGGCGAGTGGTCCGGCTACTTCGCGGCCGCCGTGTACGCCGACTTCCACGACATCGAGTACAACGCGATCCGCGAGCAGGCCGCGCTGATCGACGTGACCCCGCTCTACAAGTACGAGATCACCGGGCCCGACGCCGCGCGGCTCGTCGACCGGGTAGTGACGCGCGACGCCTCCAAGCTCGCGGTCGATCGCGTGATCTACACCCCATGGTGCAACGAGGACGGCAAGGTCGTCGACGACGGGACCCTCGCGCGCCGGGGCGACCAGGAGTTCTTCTGGACCTCGGCCGACCCCAGCTTCCGGTGGTTCACGATGAACGCGGCCGGGCTCGACGTTCGGATCGACGACGTCTCCGAACAGGTGGCGGCCGTCGCCCTGCAGGGGCCACGTGCCCGCGACATCCTCGAGGGTGCGGCGCGCGCGGACTGGGCCGGCCTGCGGTACTTCGGCCAGCGCCGCGCCGAGATCGCGGGGGTCGACGTTCATGTCTCACGCACCGGGTACACCGGCGACCTCGGCTACGAGATCTGGGTCGACGCCGGGTCGGCCACGGAGATCTGGGACGCGCTGTGGGAAGCCGGTGAGCCCCACGGGATCCGCCCGGCCGGGATCCGCGCGCTCGACGTCGCCCGCGTCGAGGCGGGNCTGATCCTCATCGAGGCCGACTACACGAGCGCCCGGCACGCGATCAGCCCCGAGCAGCACTACTCGCCGTTCGAGATCGGGCTGGGTGGGTTCGTGGACCTGTCGAAGCCCGCGTTCGTCGGCAAGCACGCCCTCGAGCTCGAACAGGGCGGGGGCGGACCCGGGCGGCGTCTCGTCGGTCTGGACCTGGAGTGGCTCGGGATCGAGGCGATGTTCGCCCGGCACGACCTCCCGCCGATGGTCTCGGCGCTGGTCCACCGCGACCCGGTGCCCGTCTACAAGGACGGGCGGCAGGTCGGCCGCGCCACCAGCGTGACCTGGGGCCCGACGATCAAGAAGATGGTGGGGTTCGGCTCGCTGCCTCCTGCTCTCGCCGAGCCCGGGACACGGGTCTCGGTCGAGTGGAGCGTCGAGGGCGAGCGCGGCAAGGTGGCGGCGACCGTCGTGCCTCTGCCGTTCCTCNACCTCCCCCGCAAGCGCGCGTAGGCGAACCCCGCGGCCCACGAGGCCGAACCCGGTCTGGGATGATTCGACCACCCATGGGTTCCCGACGTGTACTCGTGCTGCTCGCCGTCACGGGCGGGGTCGTCGCCTTCGTGCTCGTGGCGACCGGGAGCTTGATCGCCGGGGCGCTCGCGGGGCTCTTGGTGTTCGGTGCCTGCCTGTTCGCGATCGGGGCTCGCGTGCCCGAGGACCCCGACCGTCGCCGGTTGCTCGTCACGATGGGCGGGCTCGGGCTCGCGGCGGTGACGCTCGGAACGGCGGCGGGTGCCCTCGTCCGCCGCCTCACGCGACCCGACCCTCGCCCGGCGCTCGAGGCGATGTCCTCCGACCTCGGCTCGGAGTACCTCGAGCTCGTGACCCGCTCCTACAACGCCGAACGCCTCGGCGACCTCCAGCTGCTGGTCACGCCCTACTCGAGCTCCAACTACCCGCAGGAGTCGCTCTCGCTCGCGCCCAACGACCCGCGCTCGAGCCACGCCGTCACCTGGATGTACGGGGAACGCGTCCCGATCGTCGTCTGGTCGCCGGGGCGCATCGAGCCCCAAGACCACGTCGAGCGTGTGACGCTTGCCGATCTCGCGTCCACGACCGCGCGGTTGATCGGGTTCGACGAGTTCCGGGCTGCCGATGGGGTGCCGCTCCCCGGGATCCCCTCGGTGACACCGCCGGTGCAGCCGGGCGTCGTCGTCACGCTCGTGATCGACGGCGGCGGATGGAACGTCCTGCGCCGCTGGCCCGACGCGTGGCCGAACCTCAAGCGCCTGATGCGCGAGGGCGCGACCTACCGCAACGCGATCTCGGGGTCGTTCCCCGCGGTCACGGCGGCGACCCACGCCACGATCGGCACCGGCGCCTTCCCCCGCACGCACGGGATCACCGGGCACAACGTCCGGCGCGGCGGAGGGCCCGTGAAGGCGTGGGGCGAGGCCGGCAACATCGACCCGTCCTTCCTGCTCGAACCCACCCTGGCCGACCGATGGACCGAGTCGACCGAGAACCGGGCGTGGGTCGGCGAGATCGGGTACCAGGTGTGGCACGTCGGGATGCTCGGCCGCGGCGGGCGCCCGATGGGCGATGCACCGGTCGGCGTGTACTGGGACGAGGACGGCGGCGGCGGCTGGCACCCCCACCACCCCGAGCTCTACCGCCTCCCCCGGACGACCCCGGGGCTCGAGCGCCTCGACGAGCTGAGCGCGGGGTTCGAGCCACCTGCGCCGTCGCCGTACGACCCCACCGGGAANAAGGCGATGTGCTGCTTCCCGCCCGTGGTGCACTACCAGGGCGACCTGATCCGCGCGACGTTCGACTCCGAGCCGATCGGGCAGGACGAGGTCGCCGACCTCCTCTACCTGAACTTCAAGGCGCCCGATTACGCGGGGCACGTCTACAACATGGACGATCCACGCCAGGCCGAGGTGCTCGGCGCCGTCGACGACGAGATCGGCCGGCTCGCCGACCTGATCTCGGAACGGTTCGGGGACGGCCGGGGCGTGCTGATCGTGACCGCCGACCACGGCCAGTGCCCCGAGATCGACGCCAACGGCGGCGTGCGGATCGACCCGATCCAGCTCGAGGAGGATCTGAACGCGGAGTTCGGCACCAGCGTGTTCGGCCTGGTCCAGATGGTCGCGCCGTCCGAGGTGTACCTGAACCCGAAGGCCCTCACCGACTCGGGCCTGAGCGCCGAGGACGTCGCGGCGTTCCTGGCCGACTACCGCTACGGCGACAACATCGGACCGTACATCCGCCCGGCCGCGGTCCGACGGGACCGGCTGCACGAGCGCTCGTTCGCGGCGGTGCTTCCCGTCTCGTACATCGGCGAGCTCGCGAGCACGGACCTCGCGCGGTTCGGCGCGACCGCCTACGACGACGCCGATCCCGACGGGTTGCCCGTCGTCACCTGGTAGCTCACACGCCCGGTGATAGGGTTCGGCGCACGGCGGCCACGCACGCGCCGCGCACGGGCGAGCCACCTACGAGCTGCCGAGGAAGGAGACGGAGGATCGCGATGCCACACCGTCTGTCGAAGAGCCTGCAGCGCATCAAGGAGATCGAGGCGCCGCTCGGACGCTTCTTCTACGAGAGCCGCTACGCCCACCGCGACCCGGCCGACCCCTCCGTGTGCGACTTCGTCGCCGGCAACCCCCAAGAGATGGCGCTCCCGGAGTTCGTCGAGTCGCTGCAGCGCTGGACCGTGCCGCAGGACAAGGACTGGTACGCGTACAAGTTCAACGAGCCGTACGCGCAGGAGGCCGCCGCGGCCGGACTCCGCGAACGACGGGGCGTGCCCTACGAGGCCGACGACATCCTGGTGACCGACGGCGCGTTCGCCGGCCTGAACCTGTGCATCCGAACGGTCACCGACCCCGGCGACGAGGTGATCTTCCTCACGCCCCCGTGGTTCTTCTACGAGGCGATCATCCTCGGCGGCGAGGCGAACCCCGTCCGGGTGCCCGTGAACTACGAGACGTGGGACCTCGACCTCGACGCGATCGAGGCGGCGATCACCGAACGCACCACGGCGATCATCGTGAACTCGCCGAACAACCCCAGCGGCAAGATCTACCCGTCCGAGACCCTTCGGGCGCTGGCCGACGTGCTCACCGCGGGCTCCGAACGCATCGGGCACCCGATCTACCTGATCTCGGACGAGGCGTACTCGCGGATCCTGTTCGACGATCGATCGTTCACCAGCCCGACCGAGTTCTACGCGAACTCGTTCCTGGTCTACACGTACGCCAAGCAGCTGCTCACGCCCGGTCAGCGGGTCGGCTACATCGCCCTGCCTCCCGAGATGCCCGACCGCCCCGAGATGCGCGAGGCGCTGATGCTCGGACAGCTCACCTTCGGAGGCCACGCGGCGCCGACCAACGTCCTGCAGCGCGCGATGGGCGACCTGGAGAGCATGAGCGTGGACATCAAGGCGCTGCAGCGACGCCGCGACCTGTTGGTGGAGGCGCTGCGTTCCTACGGCTACGACCTCCACTCCCCCGAGGGGACGTTCTACCTGCTCCCGACGAGCCCGATCCCGGACGACGTCGCCTTCGTCGAGCGGCTCGCGCAGGACCAGGTGTACGTGCTGCCCGGGGCCGTCGTCGAGATGCCGGGGCGCTTCCGCATCTCGGTCACGGGCAACGACGAGATGACGGAGCGGGCGCTCCCGATCTTCGAACGGGCGGCCAAGGCCTAGGTCCATCGGTGCCGGTCGAGCTCACCGAGAGCGACCGGGCGTTCCTGCGGGGCGAGCAGGGCGAGGCCGCTGCGCTCGCGATGCGGATCGTCGTCGAGATGGCCGGCGTGTCCGGCGCCGGTCGGCTGATCGACGTGGCCTCGGCGCACGTCGACGGGTGCCTGTACCACGGACACGCGGGACTCGAGTTCGCCGAACGCCTGGTGGCGGGCGGCGCGCGGGTGAGCGTGCCCACCACGCTGAACGTGGCCGCCCTCGACCTGCTGCACCCCGACCGCTACCAGGGCGATACGGGAACGGCCGCGAACGCTCGCCGGCAGATGGACGCCTACGTCACGATGGGCTGCCGGCCGACCTGGACGTGCGCGCCGTACCAGCTGCCCGAGCGGCCCGCGTTCGGGCAGCACGTCGCCTGGGCGGAGTCCAACGCGATCGTGTTCTGCAACTCGGTGCTCGGCGCCCGCACGGACCGCTACGGCGACTTCATCGACATCTGCGCCGCGGTGACGGGGCGCGTGCCGCTCGCCGGCCTGCATCGCGACGAGGACCGCCGGGCAACGCTCATGGTGCGCCTCGAGGGGATCTCGGAGCGGCTCCTCGCCTCGGACGCGCTTTATCCGGTGCTCGGCACGCTGGTCGGCCGCGAGGCTGGGAGCGCGGTCGCGGCGATCGTCGGCCTGCCCGCCGACGCGTCGGAGGACCGGATGAAGGCGCTCGGGGCCGCGGCCGCCTCGTCGGGTTCGGTGGCGATGGTGCACGCGGTCGGCGTCACGCCCGAGGCGCCGACCCTGGAGGCGGCCACCGGCGGCGCGACGGTCCCCGAGGTCGTCGTGACGACCGAACGCCTGCGCGCCGCACGAGACGACCTCGGCACCTCTGCGGACGGGCGGCTCGGGGCGGTGAGCGTCGGGACCCCGCACGCCTCGATCGCCGAGCTCGAACGCCTGCTCGAACTCCTGGGTTCTGGACGGCTTTCGGTCCCCCTGTACGTGAACGTCGGGCGCGGGCAGGTCGCCGAGGCCGAGGACCCAGGGCTCGTCGCGGCGCTCGGCTCGGCGGGCGTTCGGATCGTCTCGGACACCTGCACGTACATCTCGCCGGTGATGGACGAGGTCGACGGCCCCGTCATGACGGACTCCGGGAAATGGGCGTGGTACGCGCCCGCGAACCTCGGCGTCGAGGTCGTGATCGGGGGGCTCGAGGAGTGCGTTCGCTCGGCGATCGAGGGGCGTGTCGTCCGCGACGAGACGTTGTGGGCCGATGACTGAGAGCCGAACGCTCGTCGCCGGGACGGCCGAGGGACCGGCCCTCGTCCTGGACGAACCTCTCTCGCTCTGGGGCGGGCTCGACCCCGGGACCGGCGAGATCGTCGAGGTGCGCCACCCGCAACGCGGCGCGAACGTAGCCGGCCGGGTCCTCGTCATGCCCTCGGGCCGCGGCTCGAGCTCGTCCTCGAGCGTGCTGGCGGAGGCGATCCGAGCCGGCACGGCGCCCGCTGCGATCGTCCTCGGCGAGGTCGACCCGATCCTGCCCCTGGGCGCGATCGTCGCACGCGAGCTCTACGGGACGGTCGTGCCGATCGTGGTGGTGGCGAACGAGACCATCCGGTCCGGCGAGGTCGTCAAGGTGCGCGCCGCTCCCGGCGGCGTCGAGATCGAGACCTGAGCACTCCTTCTCCAGGCCGCCTCGACGTCCGGCTACGCGATCGAGTCCAGCACCGTGTGGAGGGGTCCGGCTCGAGCTGCAACCTCTCGGACCAGCCCATCCTCTCGAGAGAGGAACTTTGTGGCCCGATCGATCCAGTGTTGCCCGCGGTCAGACGTCGAAGACAGCAACCTCACAGCCGTTGCCGAAGTGCTCGGCAAGGCGAGAGAAGTCGACGACGACCACGTCCTCGCCGCCGCCGCAGACGTAGCTGTCCCGCCCAGGTCCGCCGACCAGCACGTCGTCATCAGGTCCGCCCACCAACCGATCATCCCCGGCCCATCCGCGCAGGATGTCGTTGCCTTCTTCTCCGCGGATGCGGTCAGACGCGGAGGTTCCGCGGATGCGGTCGGCGTTGGCGGTGCCGTCGATCTTGTTCAATCGGCCGGCGATCGCCGGGGTGGCCAACACGAGCGAGAACACGAGCGAGACGAGCAGGAGCACTGTGACCAAGCCGGCGGACGCGGACCACCGCCGATCGCGCAGGGCGCCCTTGGCGCTGTCCGACGCCGCAACGGTTTGCTCGGTCGCTTGGTGCTCGGCCACTCGTTGGAAATACCCCCACGCCGCGTTCTCACGCAGTGAATCACATTGCCCGCGACACCCCATGTCCTCGGCCACATCCTTGATGGCGACGCACCTCTCGTCGGTCACTTCTTCGACCTCGCAAAGATCCACGGTGACATCGGTGTCCTCCGGAGCCGCGACACGAGTTCGCAAGCGGTCCTCGTCTTCCTCTGTGATGCCTCCCCCAGGCGACAACGTAGGGACGCGCCTCAGAGCTTTCGATACGTTCGATGACTGCCATGCCGTCGATCCTGGCACGGAAGGGTTTGCTTGCAGTCCGCCGAACAGGAGAAGGCCGCTGACCGGTCAGTCGCTCCTCTCGTTGCTAGCGGGTGCAGGATGTGCGTGTCTAGCAGGACAAACGTGCAGGTTCGTGGAGGTGGGGGGAATCGAACCCCCGTCCCCGGGCGACCATTCAGGGCTTCTCCGGGCGCAGCCGGTGGGAAGATCTCGCCTCGAGGCTCCCACCGGCGGAGGACCTCTCGGCCAGCCCGGGTTCGATGTCCGGCGGTGGCCCCCGGGCGGAGCCGCTGCCGTGAGCCTGCTCACGACGCCCATCCTCCCGTCGCAGGCGACCGAGAGGGGACGGCTACCTAGCTACCTAGGCAGCGAGCGCGTAATCGTTATCGGCGCTTGTATTGGTCCCGGCTTTTAACGAGGCATCCGGGGACCTCGGCCCGCTTCCCCTGAACGGTTCTCGTCCAGGTCGAAGCCAGTGCACCCCCATATGTGGTTGTCCGACCAGTATACGGGTCGCCTTCCATCGCCTAGCGCCGCCGACCGGACTCCCGGTCCATCTCGCGCTTGTGTTCGCGCTCGGCGATCGCCTGGCGCTTCTCGAACTGCCGTTTGCCCCGCGCGAGCCCGAGCTCGACCTTGGCCAGCCCATGCGCGAAGTACACGCGGAGCGGGATGAGCGCGAGACCTTTCTCGGCCGTCGTGCCGATCAGACGCTCGATCTCTTTGCGGTGGAGCAGCAGCTTACGGGGCCGGATCGGCTCCCACCGGGCCTTGTCCATCGCCTGCTCGTAGGGCGGGATGTGCATGCCCTCGAGCCAGATCTCGTGGCCTCGGACCCGCGCGTAGGCCTCGGCGAGCGACCCGCGGCCGCCGCGGAGCGACTTGACCTCGGCGCCGGTGAGCACGATCCCGGTCTCGTAACGCTCGAGGATCTCGTAGTCGTGCCGCGCCCGGCGGTTGGAGACGACGGTCTTCTGCCCCTCGGCGTCGCCCTTCGGGCTCATGCGGGGAGGTTAGACGTCGAGGAAGCGGCGCATCCCGACGAGGCCGGCGATCAGCGCGACGACCGCCCCCGCGACGAGCAGGATCGGGATGATCGCGATCAGGTCCTTGTTGACCACCCAGGGGATGAACTGGACCGACTCGTTGAGCGGCTCGATGAAGGCGACCTTGATGGCGAACAGGAACAGGATCGCCGCGAGCGCCCCGATGAGACTCTCGAACAGCCCCTCGACCAGGAACGGGAGCCGGATCCGCCAGTTGGTGGCCCCCACGAGCTTCATGATCCCGATCTCCTTGCGGCGCGCGAACAGGCCCATCCGGACGGTGTTCGCGATCAGGATCGACGCCGACANCAGCATCACGAACGCGACGAGCAGCACGCCGACCCGGAACACCCGGGTGACCGCGAACAGCCGGTCCAGGAACGCGCTCTGGTCGACGATCTGGTCGATCCCGGGCTGCCCCTGGAGCACCGCGGCGACCTGCGAGTACTTCTCGGGGTCTTCCATCTTCACCCGCAGGGACGCGGGGAGCGCGTCGCAATCGACGTTGTTGACCAACGCCTCCTGCTCGGCGAACAGCGTCCGGAACCGATCGCAGGCCTCCTGCTTGTCTTCGTAGTCGACGTTCGCGACGACCGGGAGGTCGGTGAGCGTCTTGGTGAGGGAGCTCACGGTGGCCGGGTTCACCGGGTCGGTGAGGTACACCGCGACCTCGACGTTGCCGGTGGTCGCCTCGATCATCAGGCTCACCTGCCGCGAGATCAGCAATGAGAGCCCGAACAGGAACAGCGCGATGAAGGTGGTCGAGATCGCGGCGAACGCCACGAGTCCGTTCCGCCGCAGACCCGAGGTGGTCTCGCGGAACAGGTACTCGAGCCGTGCCACTAGCTGTACACCCCGCGGGCCTGGTCGCGGATGACCCTGCCCTTGTCGAGCTCGATCACGCGGCGGCGCATCGCGTCGACGATCGCCTGGTCGTGGGTCGCCATCACGACGGTCGTCCCGATGCGGTTCACCTTGTCGAGCAGACGCATGATCTCGACCGAGGTCGAGGGGTCGAGGTTGCCCGTCGGCTCGTCGGCCAGGAGGACCAGCGGACGGTTGACGCATGCCCGCGCGATCGAGACGCGCTGCTGCTCGCCGCCGGAGAGCTCGTCGGGGAAGTTGTTGAGCTTGTCGCCGAGCCCCACCAGCTCGAGGATCTCGGGGACGCGCTGGTCGATCACGTGCTTGGGCTTGCCGATCACCTCGAGCGCGAACGCGACGTTCTCGAACACNGTCTTGTCCTGCAGGAGCTTGAAGTCCTGGAAGACGGTCCCGATGTTGCGCCGGAGGTGCGGCACCTTCCAGGTCGTGAGCTTCGCCAGGTTCTTGCCGGCGACGTAGATGTCNCCCTTGGTGGCCTCCTCCTCCTTGAGCAGGAGGCGGATGAACGTGCTCTTGCCCGAGCCCGATTGCCCGACGATGAAGACGAACTCGCTCTTCTCGACCTCGACGGTGACGTCTTCGAGCGCCGTGGTCCCGTTGCGGTACACCTTCGTGACGTGCTGAAGACTGATCATGNCGAGGTCCTTGGGTTGATCCGGGGGGCCGAACCGGCGCGAAGTCTAACAGACCCCCTGCGGAACAGGAACGAAGCGGCCTCGGTAGCCTGAACCGATGGAGACGGCGACGCGCGCGCAGCGTGACCCGATGCGCGCCGACGAGCCTCCCCCACCGTCGACCGCTCGCCGGGTGCTCGACGCCGCGGCCGGGCCCGCCCTCATCGTGGTGTCGGTGCTGATCGCCTTGCGGGGCTTCGCGTTCCTGCCGAACCTGTCGGACCAGCATCCCGACATCCTGAGCTTCTGGCTCCCCCGCTCGTGCATGCTCGGACGGGCGATCGCGGACGGTCACGTGCCGCTGTGGAACCCGTTCGAGATGTCCGGGACCTGGTTCGCTGCGGACCCGCAGAGCGGGTGGCTCTCGCTGCCCACGATGGCCTCGTCGTGGCTGTTCGGATGCGGCGGCGGGCTCCGGGCGCTGATCGTCCTGAACCCCATCCTCGCCGGCCTGGGGCTGTTCTGGTTCCTGCGGAAGGAGGGGCTCGGGCGGATCGCGGCCACCGCCGGCGGGCTCTCGCTCGCGATGGCGGTCTCCGCCTCGATCCTGGCGATCAGCCTCCCGTTCGCCGGCACGCTCGCGTGGACGCCGTTCCTGCTGACGGGGGCGTCCGGGTACTTCGGCCGAACAGGGTGGAGGCGGCTCGCGTGGCTCGCGCTGGCGGCGTTCGCGTGGGGTCAGGTCGCGACCGCGCACCTGTCCCACGGTCTGGTGATGGCCACGGTCCTGGTCGTCGCGTACGTGATCGCCCGCTCGNTCCGCGAGGTGCGTCGCGATGCGCTCCACGTCGTCGCGGCCGTCGGGTACTCGCTCGCGTTCCTGCTGTTCCTGCCGCTCGCGAACCTCGCGATCGTGGTCCCGCACTTCGCGGTCCTGGCGAGGTCGAGCCTGTCCGACGGGTACGGTGCGATCGTTGGGACGGTCGCGAGTTCGTCCGCGACGGCCGAGGACGTCCCGATCCCGTCGACCGGCATGTGGGGCGCCTGGCCGCTCGCGCTCGCCTCGACGCCCGGCGGCTACCTGGGCGCGACCATGCTGCTGTTCGTGCCGTTCGCGCTGCGCGATGCGGCGCGACGGTACCTGGTCGTCGCGCTCGGTGCGGTGGCGGTGTTGGCGTACCTGTTGACGAACACCGTCCTCGTCGGTGCGGGCTGGTTCCGCTCGCTCGCGCTCTCGCTGCCCTTCGGCGACGTCTACCTGCACAACCCGAGCCGCCTGCGCTACCTCGCGTACCTGATCGTGCCGGCGCTGGGGGCGGTGGGGATCCAATGGTTCCTGGACCATCGACCGGGTTTCGGGGAGGCGATGCGCTGGATCGGCGCGGGGCTCGTCGTGTTCCTCGTCTTCCCGCTGGTCATGGGCGCCCGGCCCGGGCGGCTCGTGATCTTCGCGGTGGCCTCGATCGCCGTGGTCGGTGTGGTGTGGGCGTTCGCGCGCGGCCGGCGGTGGGCGCCGGTCGCGCTCTGCGCGATCCTGGCCGCCGAGCTCCTGGCCGGCGCGATATGGTCGTCCATGTACCACGGCGGCACCGTCTACCTCGGCCTGGAGACCGGGAGCCACGCCGCGCTGGTCGCCGCGCCGCTCCGCTGGCCCGACGTCGACGTCCACGAGTACCTCTCCCCCGGGCCGATCGCCCGAACGCTCCAGCGGTCGGGACTCTCCGACGGCCGCTACCTCGCCTGGATCCGCCCCGACGCGTACTTCAACAAGGGCTACCTGTTCACCCGGAAGGAGTCGGACTGGCCCGCACTGCTGATCGGTCGCTCGGTCCTGTTCCAGATCCCGGACACGCTCGGCTACTCACCCGTCCAGCTCCCCGGCTACTGGGCGTACGTGCACACCACGAACAAGCTCCCGCTCTACTACAACGCCGCGGCGATCCAGGTGCCGACGCTCACCGACCTCCGGCTCCTGGGCGCTCGCTACCTGATCGTGCCGCAAGGGATCTCCGCACCCTTGCCCCCGGGCGTGTCGGGTCGCACCGTCGAGACCGAGGGCGGCTACCGGCTCGTCGAGATCGACGACGCCGAGCCGCGCGCCTCCGTGGTCCCGACATGGACGGTGGTGAACGGCGACCGGGCCGCGCTCGGCGCCGTCCTCGAGCCGGGGTTCGATCCGGCGGCGCTGGCGGTGCTCGAGACCGACCCTGGCTCGACCCCGAGCGCGACCGGCGCTGCAGGGATCGCCGACTATCGCGAGGCGGCGCCGGAGGACGTTCGGATCGTGGCGGAGGCTTCGGCCCCGTCGATCCTGGTCGTCCGCAATGCGTGGGACGAGGGCTGGTCGGCCACGGTCGACGGACGGTCGGTGCCCGTTCTCCGCACCGACCGGTTTCTCCAAGGGGTCGCGCTCCCGGCAGGCCGCCACGACGTCCGGCTCACGTACCGGGAGCCGGCGATCGGGACTGGGCTCGCGCTGTCAGCGATCGCCTGGCTCGGGTTCCTCGTCGCGTTGCTCGTCATCGCGCTGCGGACCCGGCGTGCCCGAAATCAGACGGCCAAGCAGATCCCCGCCCAGGACGATGGATCCGTGAAGACCGTCAGCGCCGGGAGCTGAACCAGCGCCGACCCGGGATCGCGATCACCATACCGAGACCGGCTCCCGCCCGCCCGTTCGGCCTGTCGTCGATGGTGATGGTTGCGACGTCCGTCGACGAGGCGCAGCTCGCCGAGACCGAGATCCCGTACGTACCCGCCTCGTCGATGGTCAGATGGTTGAAGGTGACGATCCCCTGCCCGGTCCACGAAGCCGATGTCTCGCCGCCGCTGAAGCTCCCGCCTTGAAGCGAAAGCTGGATCTCGAGCGGTCCGTTGCTCGAACCTCCTTCAAGGACTTCGACCTTGATCTGCACGTTGAATTGGTGCCCGGCTTCTTGGCTCGTTGGCGGGCGGGTGTGGAACGAGAGCGCATAGTTCGGGCACGTCGACGGCGGTGGCGACGCCTCTTCCACCGTGAGGATCGCGTTGTCGCTGTCGCCGGAGTAGAAACCGGTCACCGTGTGCGCTCCAGGTTGGTCCGCGGAGCACGCGTGGCCGTTGCACGACCCGTTCGGGGCGATGGAGAAGGTCGTGTGGGGGGTGACGTCACCCATCGAAGCGCCGTTGGAATCGAACGCCTCGGCGGAATATGCCTGCGAGTCCCCGCTTTGGATCGTGGCGTTCGCGGGTGAGATCACGATGTGGTCGAAGGCCGGCTCGACGCCGCCGCCGGTATCGATCGTCCAGGCGAACGACGCCGTGCCGGTGTTCCCAGAAGCGTCGGTCATCGAGACCGAGAAGGCGTGCGGCCCCTGGGACAAGTTCGAGTAGCTGATCGATCCGCTTACGGCGGCCCTGTTCGGCCCCGCCGCGCCACTCCCCCCGCACGGCTCGCTGTCACCGTCGAGCTTGCACACGAACCCGCGTCCCTCCTCATCCGACGTGAACGAGAAATGCGCGTTCCGTGAGTCGCTCGGGTTGTCCGGCGCGTCCTTGATCCTCACGTTCGGCGGACGGTGGTCCTCGGTCGATCTCACATGGATCACCTTGCTGCTCGAATCATGCTCGCCATCCGGGTCGGACACCCTCAGCGTCACGGTGTAGTCGCCGGGATCCCGGAACGTGTGCGTGGGATCGTGTCCGCCAGACCGGGTTGAACCGTCACCGAAGCTCCAATGCAGCGAGACGGGATCACCGTCTGGATCGCGCGACGCATCCTTGAACCGCACCCGCAACGGAGCGGGGCCGACCTGTGGGGAGGCCGCGAAGCCCGCCTGCGGCGGCTGGTTGAGCTTCGGTGGCGGTGGCGGTCCATCGCCGGTCGTCCCGCCCTCACCAGCACCGCCACCCGTGTTGGAGGTCGGCGGCGTCGAACCCTGATCCCCCTCGCCCGATCCATTCTGATGTCCGGTCGGCCCCGCGGGCTGTTCGCCGTCCTCCTCTTCACACGCCGGCGCGTCATCAGTCTGACACCGGTTGAAGCTGAGCCAATCGCTGTCCATGAGTCCCCGAGGTATGTCTTGGATCGGCCCCACGATGCCGCCAGTTCCTACGATCACCATCTTGCCGGCGGGAACATCCACGGACGTGGTCGCTCCACTCGCGGTCACCACCCCGCTCACCACCGCGATCGTGGTGGATCCATCGCTCACCAGCAGCGCGTACTCGGTGCCTTTGACCGATGCGGTCGTCGTTGGCGTCTCGGTCTCGAAGCGGCTCTGGGCGTCGGTGAGNTCCGCCACGCGATGATAGGAGTTGCCATCGGCCTGACTGCTGTCGATCACCTTCGAAGCTGCCTCGTTACCCAAGATCTCGAGCGTCACGAGCGTGAACGACGTATCGAAGTCGAGACGCGTGAGGCTGCCGTCGAAGTATTCGATCGATGCTCGCCCATCGGGACCGGTTCGGACGGTATCGCCTTCGCGGAGCGACGTGCCATCTTCTCCCGTCTCGAATGCGCCGCTGCCTGTCTGCACGGCAACCTGCCCGCCAAGCAAGCGAAGCGTCGCGAACTGTTTGGCGGAGGCGGTTCCACCTGAGAAGACGAGGACGGCACCGACCAAGAGCAGCGCCAGCACGAAGACTGCGGTGATCGAGATCTCGAGGCCACGCTTGGTCTTCTCGGACAAGGCCCAGCCCCTCCCGCGGATGGGAAGATTCTCCCGGCTNCATATCCCGGCAGCAAGCCTACTCGACGTGTTGTTCGCCATACNTCGAACGGTTGCAGACCAACGACCTAGGCCGAAGGACCACACTCGCCGCTTACCGCTACGAACCCCCGCCGGANTCNGCCCGNCGGCGTAGTTCGGCCTCGACCAGCTCCTCGAGGTCGCCGTCGAGGACGCGGTCGACGTCGCCGATCTCGACGTTCGTCCGGTGGTCNTTCACGAGCCGGTACGGNGCGAGCACGTAGGAGCGGATCTGCGAACCGAAGTCGATCCCCTTGCGTTCGCCCCGCAGGTTCTCGAGCTTGGTCTGNTGCTCCTGCCGCATCCGTTCGGCCAGCCGAGCCTTCAGGATCCGCATCGCCACCGCCCGGTTCTGCAGCTGCGAGCGCTCGTTCTGGCACGCAGCCGTGATCCCGCTGGGCAGGTGCGTGATCCGCACCGCCGAGTCCGTCGTGTTGACGGACTGCCCGCCNGGNCCGGTCGAGCGGTAGACGTCGATCCGNAGGTCCTTGGGATCGATCTCGATNTCCTCGTCGCCGGTGTCCTCGAGCAACGGGATCACGTCGAGGTTGGCGAAGGANGTGTGCCGCCGCTTCTGCGCGTCGAACGGCGAGATCCGCACCAGGCGGTGGACGCCGCGCTCGGCGGATAGCAGCCCGTACGCGTACGGCCCATGGACGATGAACGTCGCGCTCTTGATCCCGGCCTCGTCGCCCAGGAGCGTCTCGTCGACCTCGACGTCGAGACGCTCGCGCTCGGCCCAGCGCAGGTACATCCGCAGCAGCATCTCGGCCCAGTCCTGCGACTCGGTTCCGCCGGCGCCCGCGTGGAGCGTGGCGACGGCATCGTGGTCGTCGTACTCGCCGCCGAGGAGGGTCGCGAGCTCGAGCTTCTCGACGTCACGCGCGAGCTGGCGCACCGAGCGGGCGAGCTCCTTCGACATCTCGGGATCGGTCTCGCTCTGCAGGAGTTCGTCCATCGTCCGCGCGTCCTCGAGGTGGCGGACGAGCCCGTCGTAACGTTCGATCTCGGCCCGCAGTCGGGCGAGCGCGGTGGTCAGCCGCTGGCCGCGGGCGGGGTCGTCCCAGAGCGACGGATCCGAGGCCTCGCGCTCGAGCTCCGCCGCCTTCGAACGCTTGTCGTCGACGTCAAAGGAACTCCTTGGCCGACGCGATGCGCTTGGCGAGCTCTTCGAGCGTCTCCGTGTGGTCACTCATCGTCGTGTCATCGTAGCGGCCGCCAGGGCGAGCTGAGGCGCCCGGGCACCGTTCGGAGTCAACGGGCCCGAGGACCCCGGCTATCCTCACGCCCGTGGCGGATCTCGAAACCGGTCAGCGGCTCGGCGCCTACCGCCTGGAGGAACGGCTGGGTGAGGGCGGGATGGGCGTGGTCTTCCGGGCTGTGCACGAACCCGAGGGCGACGAGGTTGCCCTCAAGGTGCTCCGCGCCGAGCTCTCGGCCGACGAGACGTTCCGGCAGCGGTTCGTTCACGAGGCGCGCGCGGCAGGCGAGGTTCGACACAAGCATCTGGTGCCGATCACGGACGCCGGCGAGGCCGAGGGCCGCCCGTACCTGGCGGTGGCGTTCGTCCGGGGTCAGACCCTCGAGGCTCGCCTCGCGAGCGTCCGCCCGCTCCCCCTGCCGGACATGGTTCGCGTCGTGGCCCACGTCGCGTCGGGGTTGGACGCGCTGCACGCCGGCGGCATCGTGCACCGCGACGTCAAGCCGGGCAACGTGATGATCGACGAGACGGGGTCGGCGAGCCTCACCGACTTCGGGCTCGCGAAGGGCCGCGCGTACACGGTGCTCACGAAGCCGGGGGTGGTCATGGGGACTCTCGACTACCTCGCGCCCGAGATGCTCCGCGGTTCGGAGGCGACCGCCGCCTCGGACATCTACGCGCTGGGCTGCCTCGCGTACGAATGCACCGCGGGCCGAGCGCCGTTCGCGGACAAGTCGATGTTCGAACTCGCGAGCGCGCACCTGAACGCCGAGCCACCCGACCCCTGCGCGAACCGCCCCGAGGCGCCGGAAGGTCTGTCGTGGGCGATCCTGCAGGCGCTCGCGAAGGATCCCGAGAAACGGCCACCGACCGCGACGGCGTACGCGCACCTGATCTCGTTCGCCGCGGGCACCCGCGACGCCCCGCCTTCCGTCCTGCCGCCACCACCGCCGGTCCCACCACCGCCGCTCTAGCCGGCGCCGCCTCCCGTCTCGGGATCGGGGGGGAGGAGGAGCTCACCGCTGGATCGCTTGCGCAACCACGCGAGCCTGCCATCGACGTGTTCCATGCGGTCCCGGTCACCGATGCGTTCGGCGAGCCGTCGCTCGCGCTCCCACAGCTGCTCCGCTCGTCCGAGCGCCTCGACCGTCACCGCGTGTTCGGCGGCACGCTCGAGGTACGCGAGCCCCTTGTCGGTCTCGTCGCTCCGGTAGAAGTAGAACGCCAGCTGTTCGAGACGCTCGTCGACCTGGTCGCCCAGGTGCGCCTCCATCGCGTGCCCGATGCGTCCGTACAGCTCGCGTTGCGACGTCGGCGTGAGGGTCGACAGCGCGGCCTCCTGGAGCAGGCCGTGGCGGAACGTGCACTCGAGCTCGGGGAAGCGACGGACCTCGCGCACGATCTCGGCGCGCAGGAGCTCGCCGATGTCGCCGTCCGCGCTGCCCGCCACGGCGGCGGCGACCGAGACCGGGAACTCCCGTCCGACGACCGCGGCCACCTGCGCGAGCCGTCGCGCGCCGGGTTCGAGCCGGTCGATGCGGGCCACGAGCAGGGCCTCGAGCGCCGGCGGGAGCTCGGCGGCGGTCTTCGGTGTGATCGTCCACGTCCGGCGGCGGTCGCCGCCGGTCTCGAGCAGCGCGCGCAGCAGCTCCTCGAGGTACAGGGGGTTGCCCTCGGCCTTGGCGACCACCTCGTCCTTGACCTGCTCGCCGACCAGGCCGGGTGGCACGAGCTCGTCGATCAGCGCGCGGGCGGCCTCGTCCTTCAACGGCGCGAGCGGCAGCTCCTCGACGCGGTGCGCGAACCGGGTCTGCGCCTCGAGCCGGAAGGCCCATCCCTGCGAACCCGGGTCGGGCCGCAACGCCGTCGCGAGCATCACGGCCGAGCGATCCGTGAGCGCGAGCAGGCGTTCGGCCAGGTCGCGGGTCGTTCGGTCGGCCCAGTGCAGGTCGTCGATCGCCAGCACCAGCGGCCGCGTCGCGCCGAGGGCCTCCGCCCACAGGACGAACGNGTCCTGCACCCGATCGGACAGCTCGTCGGCCGACAGCGCGAGCAGCTCNCGTTCGANGTCCTGCTCCAGGCGGATCGAGAGCATCAGGCCGAGGTACGGCAGGGCCCGGTCCTGTTCGGCCCCCAGGAGCGCGCCGACGCGCGCGCGGAGCTTGGTCCGGACCGCGAGCTCGGTGTCCGTCTCCTCGACCCCCAGCCAGGTGCGCAGCAGCTCGACGAAGGGCCCGTACGGCGAGCCCGCTCCGTAGGAGACGCAGCGTCCCTCCAGCCGCGTGACGTCCTCGCCCGCGAGCGACAGGAGCTCGGTGAGCGTCCTGGTCTTACCCAGCCCGGCGTCGCCGACCACGAGCAGCACCTGCCCCCGGCCCGCACGCAGGTCGGCGATCGCGCCGGCGAGCCGGGCGAGCTCGCCCTCGCGACCGACCAGTGGCGCGCGCGAGGGCGGCTCCGTGGCGGGCCTCGGGCCGACCAGCCGGGAGGCGGTCACGGGCGCGGTCCGCCCCTTCACCGTCACCTCGCCGAGCGGTTCCAGCACGAACCGTTCGTCCAGGCGCGACGCCGTCCCCGGACCGATCGCGATCGAACCCGGCTCGGCGGCGCTCTGCAGCCT
>JGI24751J29686_10000201_pt1 | contig 26014 bp, 25 predicted proteins | sample KBSSwiS6_FD_29686 | JGI IMG/M metagenome (IMG submission 29686)
GGGCAAAATTTGNCCCGCCCCTGCGGGGTCGCGTCAGAAAGCCCGCTGGACTGCGTTGCGTCGCTGGCAGGGGCGACCAGCCCCTGCTGCACGCCGCGCCTTGCCAGCGGGCTTTCTGACGCGATGACGATGCTTCCACCTGGCTGAAATAGGGTCTAGGCGCCGGTTCCGACACGGGCCCCGGCAAGATGGCGCCCGCAGATGGAACATGCGCGTGGCGAACGATTCGTCCCTTCCCGGCACCCTCTCGGGCCGCGATCCTGCGAACGCTGCGGGATGGGCCCGGAACCACGCGCGGACACTGCTCGATTCCCTCGGCGCGGTCTCCACGCCGGTACTTGCGGTTGCCACCGATCACCCCGCCGAGGCGTGGCGCCGCAGCGGTCTGATGGAAGTGACCGGCCACGCCGACCGCTCCGCCCTGGTGGCGCCCGTCGCCCTCACCTCCGCCGCCGACGGGGCTCTCGCCGCCTTGCAGGCCCTCGCGCCCGGAGCAGCCCTTCCCCTGTGCGGAGCGGCTCTGCTCGGCGAACGGGCGCGGCTGCTGGGCCTCGGTCGGCGGGGCCGGCGCTCGGCGAACGGGACTTGCACCCTGATCGCGGCGCGCGGCGGCGACATTGCCGTCAATCTCGCCCGCGACGACGATTGGGACCTGCTCCCCGCCTGGCTGGAGGCCGATCCGGGCCGCGACTGGACCAAGGTTGAAACGATCGCAGCCCAGCGGGACCGCGACGCCCTTGTCGAACGCGGCCGCCTGCTGGGGCTGCCCCTCGCCGCCGACGACGAAACCGAGCGCCTCCCCGTCCACCAGCCGTTCCAGATCAACCGCATGGCCAACGGATCAACCCGGGGCGCGCCGCCGCTCGTTGTGGACCTGTCATCACTCTGGGCCGGGCCGCTGGCCGGGTCGCTGCTGGCCCAGGCTGGCGCCCGCGTGATCAAGGTCGAGGACACCCGCCGCCCTGACGGCGCGCGCGGTGGCGACCCGCGGTTCTACGATCTCCTCAATGGCGGCAAGATGGCCGTCGCGCTGGATTTCTCGGCGGCCGAGGATCTGGCGGTGCTGCGGCGGCTGATCGACGCGGCCGACCTCGTGATCGAGGCGAGCCGCCCGCGCGCCTTGCGGCAACTCGACATTCGCGCGGAAGACATCGCCCGCCGCGGCGGGGTCTGGCTTTCGATCACGGCCCACGGCCGCGACGGCGAAGCCGCCGAGTGGACCGGCTTCGGCGATGATGTCGCCATTGCGGCCGGCCTGTCGCGGGTCATGCGGCGCGGCTGGGGCGAGGCGGTCTTTGCCGGCGACGCGATCGCCGATCCGCTCACCGGAATCGTCGCGGCACTTGCCGGCTGGCATGAACTGCTGGGTGGCGGCGGCAGCCTCGTGTCGGTGCCGATGCGCGACGTCACCGCCCAGGCCCTCGCCCTGTTCGAGGCGGGCCCCGCCGAACTGAGCCAGTGGCAGGAGCGCGCCACCCGGGACAGGGCCCCGCTCTATCCGCTGCGCTCGGCCCCGGTCGCGGCGCGGGCGCTAGGGGCGGACAATGGATCGCTGCCCGCACTCCTCGGCGTCTGAACTCTACCGCCCTCCGGCGCCGCCCGGCACATTCCCCAGCGCCATCACCTGGCGATAGATCAGGTCGACCTTCTCCGCCATGCCTGCCTCCGGCGCAGGTCCGCCGATCCTCAGTACGGGCATGATGTAGGTCCGGACGATCCTGTGGATCTCTCCGATGTCCTCGGGCTCGCGCACGGCGTGGTAGAACACCTGGGCGGAAACCCACTCCACCAACTCGCGCAAAGGTGCCGGGCTCCGCCACGCGCCGCCGGCCGCCGCGCGCTCCAGCATGTCGATCAGCGTCGCTTCGCTGACGCGATTGCACCCCGCCCGGATCAGGTCGAGCGAGTGGGCCGACATCCCCAGCTGCAACTGGCGCTGCAGCCAGGGGTGCTCGCGCACGATCACCACCGCCTGCACGATCATTGCCTCGACCCGCTCGGCAAAGGGCCCCGGCCCGGCGGCAATCCCACGCAGCTCGCTGGTGCTGCGACGGAAGCTATTATGGATGAAGGCGGCCAACAGGGCATCGCGGCCGCCCAGCTTGCGATAGATCGTCGTCCGCGAGACCCCGGCCCGGCGCGCGATGTCGTCGAGCGTGACCGCGTCGAAGCCGACATCGTTGATCGCCTGCTCCACGCACCGGAAGATGTCGTCCACCTCCGAGCCGGCTAGTCGGGTATCGTCATTTGCAGTCATTAGGCCGCAGGCCTGGTCATGGAGGTCGGTCTCTTGTCAGCACCGGGAGATCGGTGTGGATCCCGGAACCTGTAACAAGTTCGGCCATGTGTAACAAATCCCCGTGCATGGATCAGCCGCATCCACCCGCTCGCGCGCTGCAGGGTTCCGGCAAGTGCGTTGCAGCCGCGTTGCAGTGCCCTTGTACCTGCGGCCCGGGACCGGGCACATTGCCGCCCACCCATCGCCGATTCGCTGGAATTTCAGACCATGCCCCCACCACCGCCGCCCCCCCTGGCGCGGCCATGCTGATCCGCAATGCCGACGTCTGGCGCCGCGGCACCGCGGATGTCCGCCTGCGCGGCGGGACCATCGCCGAGGTGGGCAGCCTCGGCTCGCTGGCGGGGGAAGTGGAAATCGACGCGGCCGGAGGCGCCTTGCTGCCGGGTCTCCACGACCACCACATCCACCTCGCCGCGCTCGCCGCAGCCCGCCGCTCGGTGGACTGCGGCCCCCCCGCCGTGCAGACCCCGGACGAACTCGCCGCAGCGCTTCGCCGACCCGGGACCGACTGGCTGCGCGGCATCGGCTATCACGAGTCGGTCGCGGGCATGCTCGACAAGCGCCAGCTGGACCGCTGGGTGCCCGACCGGCCGGTTCGCATCCAGCACCGGTCCGGCCGCATGTGGTTTCTGAACAGCATGGCCCTCGACCTGCTGCCGCTCGGCCCTGCCGGCATCCCCGCGGGAGTCGACCACGCGACCGGCCAACTCCTCGACGCGGACGAATGGCTCCGGAAGGCGGTTCGCAGCGCACTTCCAGACCTCGCGGAAGTCGGGACGGAGCTCGCAGCGCTGGGGATCACCGGCGTAACCGACATGTCGGTCTCGAACGACCCGGCGATCGCCACCTTTCTTGCGGGAGAGCAGGCGCGGGGCGCCTTGCCGCTGCATGTTCTGTTGGCAGGGACGCTCGGCCTCGCCGATGCCGCCTTCACCGCGCGGCTTCGGCTCGGCCCGGTGAAGCTTCACCTCCACGATCACGACCTGCCCGATTTCGATGAAGCGGTCGCCTTCCTTCGGTCCGGCCATGATCAAGGGCGCCCCGCCGCCGTTCACTGCACGACGGAGGCGGAACTGGTCTTCGCCCTCGCCGCTCTTGAGGCCGCCGGGCCCGCGGCCGGTGACCGCATCGAACATGCCGGCATCGCGCCCGATCATCTCGTGGCAGAGATCCGCCGCTTGGCAATACAGGTGGTCAGCCAACCCCATTTCATCGCCCAGCGCGGCGACCATTACCTCTCGGCTGTCGAACCGCGCGATCACGACGCACTGTATCGCTTGGCCGCTTTCAGCCGGGCCGGCGTGGTGCTCGCTGCCGGCAGCGATGCGCCCTATGGCACTTTCGACCCCTGGTTCGCCATGCGCGCGGCGGCGTCCCGGCAGACCCCATCGGGCCAGGTGGTCGGCGCGGCCGAAGCACTGGATCCCGAGGAGGCGCTGGCGCTATACCTGTCCGACCCGGCCGAGCTTTGGATCGAGCGCCGGATTGCGCCGGGAGCGCACGCCGACCTTTGCCTGCTAGACCGCCCCTGGGCTGAAGCGCGCGAGCGGCTGCTGGCTCAGGACGTTCATCTCACCATCGCCGCTGGATCCGTTGTCTTCGACCGCTGAAACCGCTGACACTCGGGCCCGCCACTGACGGGATCCAACGCTGCGATGCTGCTTGCGTCCGCCGGCAAGGGCCATAGCATTGCCTTATTGATCGATAAGCAACCTGTGTTTGCCGGCCATCGCCGGAGGCTATACCCCGGCAGGATCGAGGTGCAGTCGGGCGATCCCATGATCCCCGGGAGGCGCGGGAGGGGAGTGACCGATGATCTCGTTTCAGCCGTCGGAAGGCCAGGAAATGGCCCGCACCTCGGCCAGGCGCCTGGCTGAAGCGGAGATCCGGCCACTCGCGCGGAGGTTGTCGGCGGACCGCCGCTCGGAAAAAGCGATCGCGCTCGACGAACGCATCCTCGGCAGCCTGGCTTCGCTCGGCATCGTCCAGTCGGTCGTCCTGGGTGAAAGCGGCGATGAGTTCGGTGCGCGCCTGATGAACGCACTGGTGCTCAAGGAGCTTGCGTTCGGCGATGCGAATTGCGCTCTCGCCATTGCTGCGACCCTCGGGTTCGTTCGCGCGGTCAAGGACCAGGGAAGTGCAGCGCAGCAGGAGCGATACCTCGCCGGCCACGGCGAGGAAGGGCACCGTTTCTCAACGATCGCCTTTGCCGAAGCCGGCCCCGACACCCGCGGTTTCGCCGGGCTCCAAACGCAGATCACAGGGGACGGGGGGGAGCTACGCCTGGACGGCGTCAAGATCCTGGTCCCCTTCGCCGCCCGCTGCACCGAGTTCCTGGTTATCGCCAAGCGGGGCGACGGTCTTGTCGCTGCCATCGTGGCGAGCGGTGCGCCCGGCGTAACCATCGGCCCAGTGCGCAGGACAACCGGCTGCTGCGCCGGCGAATTTGCTGACGTGCAGTTCAACGGCGTCCGAATTAAAGGTGATCAGTTGCTGGGCGAAGGCGGTGGCTTCGACTTCATGCGCCTGCGCAATGCCTCTCGCGTAGCAACCTCCGCGATCCTGTGCGGCACGGCCCAGGCCGCCTACGACTGGGCCGTCCAGTACGTGAAGGACCGCAAGATCGGCAACCAGGCGCTGGGCACCAAGCAGTCCATCGCCCTGAAGATCGTCGACATGTTCGCCGAGGCAGAGTCCGTCCGGTGGATGGTCTGGCGTAGCGCAGGTCAGATCGATCGCGGCCTGGATGCGGATCGCATGGCGCGGCTGACACATGGTCGGGCCATCGAAGTCGCCTCCATGATCGCCGACGAAGCGATGCAGATGATGAGCGGGCACGGCTTCATGGCCGATAGCCCGATGGAAGCCTGGTACCGCAACGTCCGTACGCTCGCCACGCTCGAGACGTCGATCGGCCTGTGATCTACAGTGGAAAGGGTTACCGCGGTGATTGATCTCGAACTCAGCCCTTCCGATCAGCTGGTGGTTGACGAAGCTCGCCGACAAGGCGCGTTCTATCGCCGGCATGCCCCCGCCTTTGACCACGTGCTGGACCATACGCGCCCGACAGAAGAACTGTTCCACATGCCCGGCGCGGCAGACCTGCCGCATGTCCGCGACATGGCCCGCGATCTCGCCCAGCGCGCCGACGATGCGAGCGGCACCTTGATCATGGACTGCCTGATCACCCTCGAGGAGAACTGGGGCCTCAAGCCCTACTACCAGATCGCCTCAACGGCGGACTTTCCCGAATTCTTCCTGCCACAGAAGCTGATCATGGCAACCGGGTCTGAAGAACAGATCTTCCGCTGGGCCGACATGTCGATGTCGATGGCCTTCGCGATGACCGAGCCCGCCGGCGGATCGGACCCGGCCACCATGCGCACGAGCGCCCAGTGGGATGAGGCCACCGAAGAGTGGGTGTTAAACGGCGAGAAGACGTTCATCTCCTGGGCCACCGGATCCCCCCGTCTCGTGGTCCTCGCCCGGGCCTTCGGGCAGGGGCTGGACGGTGCCGTCACGCCTTTCGTGGTTGACCGCGGCCATCGGGGCGTGACCGTCAGCGCGCAGATGGAGAAGCTGGGGCTCAAGCACTGGGACACAGCCAGCGTCTTTTTCGACGATTGCCGGCTCCCCGACGAGCGCCGCCTGCGCGGCAGCCTGCGCAATGCCCTGGAAGTGTTCAACGAGGCCCGCGGGCTCAACGGCGCGCAGGCCCTGGGCTATGCGCGCGCCGCCCTCGACATCACTCGCGACGAGCTTGCCGCGGCCGGCATCACCATTGACTATGGCCTGACCCTCGCGGAACAGCCCGCCATCGTCGATCGCTTCATCCGCCTCGAAGAGCAATACGAAGCCGCATGGCTGACCCTGATGCACGCCATGTGGCAAAAGGAACGTGGCGGCCCCGACCAGTACCCCGCCATCGCCAAGTTCGCCTGCGCCGGGGCCGTGCGGCGGATCGTCAGGGAATGCATCGATCTGCTCGGCCCCGAGGCAACCACGGACCAGACCCTGCTGGAACGCCTGATGCGCGATTCCCGCGTGTGCGACATCCTGGGCGGAGCCGGCAATGTGCTACGCATATTCGTCGCCCGCTGGCTCCTCGGCTACAAGAAGAACGAGTTGAACTGACATGGCCGCCGCACCGCTCCGCGTCGGCATCCTGCACGACATGGATCCGGCTCCGCCCGGACGGCCGATCCTGCGCCGCTGGCTGGAGGTCGCGGTGCAGACCCTGGTGTTAAAGCAGTGGGTGGACGGAGAGACTCGGCAGGTCATGGTCTGAACCCGGATGCCCCAGTGCTCCGGACTTCTCCTCCGATGCCCTCTGGAGCCGCGGCCCCGCAGAACGAGGCGGCATTCGCCGGACCGAAAATGCCATTGATTTGCAGCAGATCCTTTCCCCCAGGCCATGATTGGTAATGCTGTGAGCAAAATTGTTCGCAATCCCTTTTTGCAAATTGACTCTTATTCAGTTTGATGGAAGCATCACATATACGAACGAAGATGGGCTTCCTGGAAAGCCAGAGGAGAGGTTGCGTGGGTGTTGTCGACCGCCGGGTCATCAAGTCTGCGAGACGCGTTCTCGAGATCCTGGAATTCTTCGACGCGGATCGCCCCGAGGCTACCGTGATGGACATCGTGAGAGGGCTGAACTGCCCCCAATCCAGCGCCTCCGAACTTCTCCGATCCCTCGTCATCCTCGGCTATCTGATGTACGATCCGCAGCACCGGGTATATCGTCCCACGGCGAAGGTCCCGCTGCTCGGCGCCAGCGTGCAGACCCCATTCTTCGGGCAAGGGCGCCTGCTATCGGTGATGCGCCAGATCCATGACGCCACGGGTCTCGCGGTGGTACTGGGCGCCGAAGTCAGCCTTGTCGTCGAATATCTCCATGTCATCCAGGCGACCGACCGTAGCGAGCGGCGTATCTCCAAGGGCACTGAGTTACCGCTGCTCCGCTCGGGAATGGGCAAGGCGCTTCTGGCCCGCAAAAGCCCCGAGGCCGTCCGGGGCATCGTCCATCGGCTGAACTCCGAGGAAGCGAATCCGGAAGCTCGGGTTTCCTACAAGGACCTGATCGATGAGATCGGCCAGTACCGCCGCCAGGGCTACATCCTCTCGTCGAACGGCATCAGCCCGAACTTCGGAATGATCACGGTCTTGCTCCCGTCGCTGGACGACGGCCAGAACCAAGCCATCGGACTGGCAGGACCCGCGGCCACGATCGAGGCGAACTGCCGGGAGTTCGCGAAGCTGATACGCCGGGCCATCGAGGACCACCTGTTTCACGAAAAGCTGGAGCTGCAGGCGGTCGCCTGCTGACAAAAGCACCAAGGCAACGCAGCGAGGCAACTGTACAGGCATGTCCAATCAGTGTAGCTTGGGCACCGGAACCGATCCGAAGTCGCGGAGCATCGTCCGCGCAAGAATAGTTGTGGAGAGAAGTCACCATGGACAGCCTGCGTTCTTATTCCTCCATCACCGAGTGGCCGACGGATTTCATTCCCAAGGACGCCTACATCTCCGCCGAATTCGCCCGGCTGGAGAAGGAGCGGCTGTGGCCGACCCAGTGGCTGCTGGCCTGCCGGGAAGAGGATATCACCAAGCCCGGGCAGTTCGTGACCTTCGAGATCGCCGACGAATCCATCGTGATCACGCGCGACAATGACAACAAGCTGCGCGCCTATTTCAACGTCTGCCCCCACCGCGGCCGCCGATTGCTGGAAGGCTGCGGCCAGACGGCGCGCTTCTTCTGCCGCTTCCACGGCTGGCAGTGGAAGCTGGACGGCTCCAATCACGTGATGATGGACTCGGGCGACTGGCAGAATCTCTCGCCCGATGACGTCCGCCTGAAGGATGTCCGCGTCGACACCTGGGCGGGATTCGTCTTCGTCAACATCGACGGCAAGGCCGAGCCCCTGCTGGACTATCTCTCGCCCTGGCCGGAGATGTGGGAGACCTACCGCATGCAGGACATGCGGTACCGCTGGTTCAAGCAGACCAGGCTGAACTGCAACTGGAAGGTGGCGATCGAGGCCTTCCTGGAAGGCTACCACGCGCAGACGACCCATCGCCAGGTCAACGGCGCGAACGGCGGCAACCTCTATTCATGCCGCGTGTTCGGACGTCACTCGATGTTCTACGACCGGGTGCTCAAGCGGATGGGCACGCCCAATCCGAACAGCAGTCTGCTGCCGCCCAGCGAGACGCCGGAGGCCGCGCTGCCATCCGACTTCCGCGAGCTTATCGCCGCCTATCTGGAGACCGTCGCCACCGATCTGGGCTGCCAGGTCACCGAGCACATGGTCGAAGCGGCCAAGCGCCTGCCCGAACGGGTTGGGGAGGATGCGGAATACATGGACGTGATGCGCGCGCTGCGAGCCCTCCATGTCGAAATCGCCGCTGAGCACGGGGTGCGCTGGGACCACCTGCCGATGGAAGACATGCAGGCACTCGGCGTGGGCTGGCACATGTTCCCGAACATCGCGCTGCTGGCCACGCCCGACGGCCTCGTCATGTACCGCGCGCGTCCCGATGGCGATAATCCCGACAAGTGCCTGTTCGAGGTCTTCCCGCTCCAGCGCTACGCGCCGGGCGACGAGCCGAAGGTGGAACGCGAGTTCCACGAGGACTGGCGCGAAGGCGACTTCCCCAAGATCTTCCGCCAGGACTTCGAGAACTGCGCCTTCGTCCAGGCGGGAATGAAATCCAGCTCTTTCCAGGGCGCGTTCCCGAACCCCCTGGCCGAAAAGACGATCTACAACTTCCACCGCGAACTGCACCGGATCGTCACGGATGGGGAACGGTAGTCAGCGCAACAGCGCTTGACGTACGCCCGGTTCGCCCGAGGGCGACCGGCGGTATTCCCCTGTCCTCGCCCGATCACGGGCACGGCACAAAAGGAAACAGGATGCGGGTTCCGACAGGTGTCGAGCGCGTCAGGCGTGCCAGCGGGGAGCGGACGCGGGAAAGCCTGCTCGATGCGGCATTGCTGCTCTGGTCGCGCCTTGGCGAGAGCAGTGTAACGATGGATGCGGTCGCGAAGGAAGCCGGCCGCACCCGTGGCATCGTCTATCACCACTTCGTCGATCGCGCTGAGTTGATCGCCGCGGCGCGGGCGCATCTGTACGACCAGCTCGAAGACCTTTTCTCTAGCCGCGGCCCCGCCGTCGAGGACGCCTACGGATTCGTGGCAGGGCTGGTCGTCGACAGTCCGGAACTGATCCTCACCTACATCCAGGACCTCGCGGCGAGCGACCCGCGGGAGGACCGCCTGATCCAGTCGGGCGTGAAGCATTTCAGGGAGCTGGCGGCAGCCGGCCGAACCAAGGCGGGCACGGACCCCCACCACGTGGCGATCGCCACTGTGGCCATGTGGTTTGCCGCAGTGGTGACAGTGAACCTGGGTCGCACCCCGGAAGAACGCAGGCAGCAGGCGCGCAAGTTTGCCGAGACCTACCGGGCCTTGATGGAAACGGGACTACTCAGGCCGAAACACAAGGAGCCGGACGCATGAAGGGAAAGCGCGCGATCGTGACGGGGGCTGCCAGTGGCCTGGGCCGGGCAACGGCCATCATGCTGGCGGCGAACGGGGTGCAGGTGAACCTGATGGACCGGGACGAGACCGGGATTGCCGAAACGGCGGAAACGATCACCAGCACCGGCGGCACGTGCAGCACCCATCTGCTCGACGTGGCCGATCCGGACGCCTGCCAGCGGGCGGTCGACGCCGCCGCCGCGGCAATGGGCGGCCTCGACATCCTGTGCAATATCGCGGGCATCGTGCTGTTCTCTCACCTGGCCGAGACCGAGGCCGCCGTCTGGCAGCGCGTGTTCGCGGTCAACACTCACGGGCCGTTCTACATGAGCAAGGCCGCCATGCCGCACCTGCTGCAAAGCCAGGGGGCGATCGTCAACGTCGCCTCATCCTCAGCCCTGATGGGACACGCCTACATGGCGGCCTACACCGCATCGAAGGCCGCAGTGGTGAGCATGACGCAGTCCCTGGCCATGGAGTTCATCAAGGAGCAGGTGCGAATCAACGCGGTTGCACCCGGCGGGATCGACACGCCGCTCGCGCGCAACGTGCACCTCCCCGCGGGCGCGGACCTGGAGCTGGTGCAACGTTACAAGCCGGTCCGCGGCCACGCGACCGCGGAAGAAGTGGCGGAAATGATTGTCTTCCTCGCCTCAGATCGGGCAGCAGCGGTTCACGGGGCGGTCATGGTCGTGGACGGGGGACTGACTGTCGGCTGAGCAAGAAGAACATAATGCCCGCACCGACTTGGGAGAGTTGTCATGAAATTCTGGCTGTCGCTGTTGTTCGAACCCCCCGGATCGCTGCTTGACCATGCGCGGATGGCTGAAGAATTCGGGTACGAGGGCGTGGTCCTGCCCGATCACGTGGTGGTCAAGGACGGCCCCCGCACACCCCATCCCAGCGGCTATCCGCTGCAAGCCGACGAGGTCTTCGTCGACCCCCTGCTCGCCTTTTCGGCCATGGCTGCTGTGACCAAGCGCCTGCGGTTCCTCAACTTCGTTTATGTGGTGCCGCTGCGCGACCCGTTCATGCTGGCCAAGCAGGCCGGCTCGCTCGCCGTCTTGTCGAACAACCGCTTCGTCCTGGGCACCGGCGTGGGCTGGCTGAAGGAAGAATTCGAGGCAGTCGGCGAAGACTTCCACACCCGGGGCAAGCGCATCGACGACATGTTCGATATCATGCGCGACTTCTGGGACGATGGTTACGCCGAACACCACGGCGCGTTCTTCGACTTCCCCAGGAGCGGAATGTTCCCGGTGCCCGAGCAGCAGATCCCGATCTGGGTGGGCGGCCATTCGATGGCTGCGGCAAAGCGCGCCGCCCTCTACGAAGGCTACATGCCGATGCGCCGCATCACCGAGAAGTCGGGCGCACTCGACGCGCAGACCGCCGCCGAGTTCAGGCAGATGGACGAGATCCGCCGTGAACGCGGCATCACCGCGCATCAGGACCGCCTGATGATGACGACCTTCCCGCTCGACGACCCTGGCCTCGTGCGCAACCTCATGGATAACGGGATCACCCAGACGATCGTCGAGCCGTGGCAGCTCAACGACCACACCACGCCCCTCGACCAGAAGCGCAAACTCGCCGAGACGTTCGCGGAGAAAGTCATCGCAAGGATCTAGGAAACAGCCATCCAGGCAACCCGCGCCATGGGGTGATCAATCGAAGCAGAGCGCCGGGGCAGATCATCTCCAGGCGCCCCGGATCAGGAGGAAACCCGACGATGTCGGCCACACAAGCCCCAGCAATTCCCGCGCGGATGGAGGATCTCACGCCAGAGTTCCTGACCCAAGTCGTCCGGACCTGCCATCCCGGCGCGACGGTCGAAAGCTTCGCGATGAGCGAAGTCAGGCGGTTCGGCGAAGTCATGGTTTCGACCTCCGACCGCTTCAAGCTCACGCTGGCATATGCTCCCGGCACCGCGGACGGCCTGCCGACCCAAGTGGCGGTCAAGGCCAACCGGACCGGTGGCAGCAACCTGGGCGAGCTCTATGGCACCGAGGTAGATTTCTACGTCCGCCTGCGGCCTGAACTGGCGATCGAAGCGCCGCGAGTGGTGGGCGGCCTGTGTGACCGGCAGACCTCCGACTACTACCTGCTGCTGGAGGACCTCACGCCCCGCAACCCGCTGTTTCCCAACGTGCTGCGCGACAATAGCCTCGACCAGGTGCGCAGTGTCCTTGACCAGTTCGCCTTGCTGCACGCGACCTTCTGGGAGAGCGCGCGGCTGGCCTCGGATCTCTCATGGTACCAGCGGCATGATGCGGGCTCGCTCGCCCACCGGATGGACAGCATCCTCGAGGCGACGGTCGCCCGCCTGATCGCCGCCGAGCCGTTCAAGGCCGACCTGATCGACCAGCTTGGCACCACTGCAACGTGGCTGCATGCCGGGTACAAGGCCCTGATGCGCTACCAGGCGACCCTGCCGCAGACGATCGTCCATGGCGACGGCCACATCGGCAACACCTACCTGCTCCCGTCCGGCCAGGCCGGCCTGCTCGATTTCCAGCTGACCTCGCGCGGAGCCTGGTGCCACGACGTGAGCTACCTGATCGCAACGGCTCTGCCGATCGAGACGCGGCGCCGAGAAGAGCGGGATCTGCTGCGGTACTATCTGGAGCGCTTGTCTGCCCACGGCGTCGCCACGGTCCCTGACTGGGACACGGCCTGGACCGAACTGGGCCGCGCCTTCCTGTGGGGCTTCTACGTCGGGTGGCTGCCCACGCCGATCGGCAACTATGGTGAGGAGATCAACGTCGAAAATCTGCGGCGCACGGCCACGGCCTTCGTTGATCACGGCACGAAGGACCTGATCACGGCCATCCTGTAAAACCGGCCTCACATCCCTGCGCCACTCGGCTAGGACGCGTGAAGAAACAATAAGATAGATCGGAATAATGGAAGAAATGCAGGACAGGGACAGGGAGGCCGAAGGCCCCCCGGGCATGCTGCGGCGCAGGATTATCGGCGTGGCGCTACCCGGCAAGGTGGAGGTGGGCCTCGAGGACGATTACCATCACGTGGAGCTCACCTTGCGCCATGACGGTGAACGGGTGGTGGAAATCGCAGGCATCTTCCCGCGTAACCCGTTCGACAGCTGCAGCGGCTCCCTGGGCCGCCTGCCGGATCTCAACGGCCTGCCACTGTCCACGCGCCCCTGGCAGCTGCCGCGCGAATTCGCCGCCAAGCAGCACTGCACGCACATGCTGGACCTTGCCATTTTTGCAGTCGCCCAGGCAGCGCGCGGAGGAACGCGGCAGTACGACCTTGAAGCTCCCGACCCTGATCCCCTGGAGCCCGGCAAGCAGATCCTCATCGCCCGCCGCGACGGGATCGAAACGCTGCGCTGGACCCTCGCCGGCAGGACGGTCACTGCCCCGCACGACTTCGCCGGCCTGGAGATGGCCGGGCTGGCGCAGTGGGCCCATGCCACCCAGGACGACGAGAACCTCGAACTCATCCTGATGCTGCGCCGCACCGCCCTGATCTCCGGCGGCCGGCGCATGGGCCCGCTGCGCCAGACGAGCGTGGGGGATTACATCGGCCACAAGGGAGGCGCCTGCTTCACCTACCAGCCAGGCAACGAGAGCCTCCTGCGCAAGCTCGATTCAATCAAGGACTTCACTGATCACCCGGAGCGGCTGCTGGCGGACTTCCGGCGGGCACACCTCGGGCCCGACCGCTAGATTTTGCCTGCCGCCGGGCTGGCGATGGTCTTCGACTGCACGCATTCGCGGAACCCCTCGATCCCGTGCTCGCGCCCCATGCCGCTGGAGCGATATCCGCCGAAGGGCGAATCCGGACCGAAGGCCGACGAAGCGCCGACCGAGACGATCCCGGCCTGGAGCTTGCGGGCGACCGCCTCGCCGCGTGCCAGGTCACGGGTCTGGACATAGCCGGCCAGGCCGAACCGAGAATTGTTGGCCACGCGCACCGCCTCGTCGTCATCGCCATCATAGCGCAACACGGTGAGGACCGGACCGAACACCTCCGTCTGGGCGATCTCGGAATTCTCGCCGGCGCCGAGGATCAGCGTGGGCTCGAACCAGAAGCCCTCGCCGCCCCGGTCCGCGCGTCGGCCGCCCACCGCGACAGTGGCACCATCGGCGCGGGCGCGCTCAACCAGTCCGGCCATCCGGTCGACCTGCGAAGCGCGGATCATCGGTCCCACCGCGGTATCGGGATCGCGCTGGTCGCCCAGCTTGACCTGCTGCATCAGGCCGACGAGGCGCTCGGCGACTTCATCGTAGAGGCTGGCATGCACCACCATGCGGGTCGGGAGCGCGCAGCCCTGTCCGCTCGAGCTCATGCACCTCATCACGCTGGCCGGCACCGCCTCATCGAGATCGGCATCGTCGAGCAGGATGTTCGCCGACTTGCCGCCAAGTTCGAGGACGACCTTGCGGATGCCCCTGGCTGCCTTCTCGACGATCCGCTGCCCCACGCCGACCGAGCCGGTGAAGTGGTAGATATCGACCCGGGGATCGGCCGTCAGAGCCTCGCCCACGCCGGCCACGTCGCCCGATCCGATCACGTTGAATACGCCCGCTGGAATATCGGTGTAGCGGTCCACCACCTGCGCGAGCAGCGCTCCGGTCAGCGGGGTCGGCGGCGCGGTTTTCAGGACCATGGTGTTGCCGGCACCCAGCAGGTGGGTCGTCTTCCACAGGTTCTGAGCGAAGGGCCCGTTCCACGCGGTAATCGCACCGCCCACGCCATAGGCCTCCTGGACCACGGTGCGGCGGCTGCTGAACGCACCTGCCCGGTGGACCGGCAGCTCGCGTTCCCATTCGAAAGTGCCGACCAGATCGATGATCCACGCCATCTCCTGGATCTGATTGCCGACGTGGGTGCCGAGATAGCGCCGGCAGATGCCCGCTTCGGCCATGACGATGTCCTCGAACTCCGCCTGGTGCTTCAGCAACCCCTCGCGCAGCTGGCGCAGGCAATGCTGGCGGAAACCATGATTCGTCGACCAGTCGGTCGTATCGAAAGCGCGTCGGGCTGCAGATACGGCGGCATCGAGATCCTCAACCCCGGCATTGGCGGCCTGCGCGATGACCTCTTGTGTGCCCGGGTCGATTACGTCGAAGGTGGCGCCGGACCTGGCCCTGGTGCGCTGCCCGTCGATGTACAGGAGGCCTTCCTCGAAGCGCGCCATCGTCACACCCAGTGTGAATTGTCCCGCTGCCGGGATGGGACAGCAAATGTACGGCGCGGCCAGAAGCGGGCAATCAGACCGGCCGATCCATCGTATATGGGGACAAGTGGCGGCGGCGCATCCGGACCACCGGACGGCGGGCTATACCCGGACATGACGGGCAGAAGCAAAGGGACGCCATGGACGAGGCCGCACTGGAATTCGCCCGGTACCGCGAGGGTCTGATCGACCTGTCAGGCAAGACCGCCTACATCTCCGGCGCCGGCACTGGCCACGGGCTTGCCTGCGCCAGGCTGTTCGCCAGCGCGGGCGCCGCAATCTATGCGGGACATCAGGACCGGGCACTGGCGAACAAGACTGTCGACCTTGTGACCGAGGCCGGCGGCACTGCCGTGGCGGGCGATATCGACCTGCGCTCGGAACAGAGCATTGCCGGCTGGTTCGAGGCGGGCCACGCGTTCGGCCCGCCCGACATCCTGATCAACGCCGCCATGCACACCGGCGCCGTGCCGCTGATCGAGACCGACATGGCGTTCTGGGAACGGATGCACGCCATCAACCTGCGCGGCCCGTTCATCGCCATGCGCGAGGCGATCAAGCAGATGGTCGAGCGTGGGCAGGGCGGGGTCATCATCAACATCACGACCGTGGGCGGGATCCGCCCGGTCCGGTTCGGCAACGCCGCCTACAACTCGTCGCGCGCGGGGCTCAACATCCTTGCCCAGACGGTAGCCTACGAACATGCCAAGGACGGCATCCGCGCCAACACCCTGGCGCCGGGGCGGATCTACACCGAAGACATCACTTTCGCCGATCCCCGGCACAACCCGGGCCTGCCCACACCGGACGACAGGCGTTTTCCTTCCGGTGCGGGCAAAACGCTGGACATAGCCGGTGCTGCCCTGTTCCTGGCGAGCCCCGGGGGCGCCTACATCAACGGCCAGTGCCTGGCGGTGGACGGCGGCTTCATGGTCACGTGAGGGGGCGGTCCGCTTGGACGCCACCCTCACCACCGCATCAGGCGGGCGCCGGTGCGGGAGACCGGTCGAGCCTGAGCAGCATCATCGGCAGCCCGCAGACGACCACGCCGGCGGCCATGAACACGAACCAGGCCGCGTAGGTGCCGGTGGCCTCCTTGACCAAGGCGGCGGCAGGCCCGGCAGCAGCCCCGGCGAGGAAGAAGAACATCAGCAGGCCCATCGCCTGGCCGAAGCGGGCCGGGCCGAACGCCCTTGCCGTAACGCTGGCGAACAGCGGCAAGTTGATGGCCTGGCCTATACCCATGAGGAATACACCCGCGATGAGCGTAGCATAGGTGGATGCATAGGCCATCATCAACAGACCCGCGCTGTTGAGGGTGAGCATCGCGATCAGGATCACCCGGAAATTCAGCCGGTCGCAAAGCCGGCCGGCGACAAGGCTGGTGATGCCGCACACTGCCAGCAACTGCATGAGGGTCCTGGCTTCGGCAAGAGACAGGCCAGCATCGTGGGTGATCGGCTCGAGCAGCGCAACCAGCGTGGCGATGCCCACCACCGGGAACAGGATCGCCAGGCCGATCTGCCAGAACGCGGCCGTTCGCAGGATCGACCCCGCGCCGCCGGTCTGGCCGGCATGGCCGCCAAGCGCTGCGTCCACGCTGACCACTTCGCCCACGGCTGGCGGCGGATTGCGAATGAAGAGTAGAGCGATCGGCACCTGGATCGCCGCCAGCGCAGCCAGCACCTGGAAGGTCACTCGCCAGCCGTGATCGGGCAGGACCGCAGCCACGATGGTCACCCCAACCAATCCGGCGAGGTTCAGGCCCACGGTCACCACGCCCAGCGCGAGCCCGCGCTTGGCGGTGAACCATTTCGTCACCAGCGTCTGGGCCGTCAGCTGGCCCGACAGCGCGCCCCCCCCGATGAGCGCGATCGAAAAGGCCACCATCACCTCCGGCATCGATCGGGCATAGGAGACGGCGAGGAACCCCGCGGCATTAATGGCAAGCCCGGCGGCGACGATGCGGTTGATCGGCAGCCGGTCCAGCAGGGAACCTGCCGCCATGCTGCCTAGCATCATGCCGATGTGGCCGATCGCCAGCGGCAATACGATCTGCTCCAGCGGTGAACCGAACTCGCCCTGCCACGGCCTGACGAAGAAGGAATAGGTCCCGTAGGTGCCATAAACGATCCACTGGAAGGCGCAGCAGATTGCAACGATCACCCAGCCATAATTGCTGTTCCGCTCGGTCATTCCCTCTCCCTTATGCCTGGCCGGAGGCTGGCGCGATCCGGCGCGTCTCAGCTGGTGGGCTTCGCCGCGCAGCAAGCCCTTCCGGGAAGGCGATGTCAACCGGCGCATCGAGGCATCGTCTATTCGCGATCTGCGCAGCCGACCGCCATAAGCCTGGCCTATTCCACAATCGCCAGATTGTAGTACCGCAAACTGCGCGCAGGTGTTTGAAGGACCATCGGCCACGCGACCCCCTGGCGGGCGCGCGGCAAGGAGAGCATGTCCCGCCGATGAGTGCCCGTGTCCTGAACGATATCATCGTGGTCGACCGCGGCCACGGCATGCCTTCGGCCCTGGCCGCGAAGCTGCTGCGCGAACTGGGGGCGACGGTCTACCGCGATGTTCCCGAGGACGCCGAGCCGGCGGGGACGATCTATCCCGCCGATCCGGTGCTGCGCGAAGGCACCGTGAGGATCTCACCGGGACCGCAGCTGGACGGGATGATGGCCCGCGCCGACATCTGCCTGCTGGGGGGCGAGGATTTCCCGGGCGTGGCGCGTACGGGAGATGCCGAGGAACTCTGCGGCCGGTTTCCCCGCCTAGTCGCACTCGACATTGCCGCTTATCCGGCATGTTCGCCTTTTTCCGGGCGGCCCGCCTGCGACATCCTCATCCAGGCGAGCTCCGGCATCTGCGCCGAATCCCTTCTGGATCGTCCCGCGGCCTATTCCTTCAGCCCATCCAGCTATGGCGCGGCGATGCGCGGTGTCGCGGCCGTCCTCGCGGCGCTGGTCGAGCGGGAGCACAGCGGCATGGGCCAGATCGTGCGGACCTCGCTGCTCGAGGGCGCGCTAGCCTGGTGCGTGCCCACCTGGTACGAGACGGAAGTCCCCAATCCTGCCGGCGAGGTTCCCCGTGGAGTCCGGCCGCTGGTATTCCGCTGCGCCGATGGGCGCTACGTCCACATGTCGTTCAGCGGGCACGGCGCAGTCAGCCGGGCCTATTCGGCGCTCGGCATCGCCGACCCCGTGGTCCTCGCCGATACGGGGCCCGCGCGCTATGGCGACAGCCCCGAAAATTTCTTCGGCGACACGGCCCGCATTGCCGCGCACCTTTCGAAGCACTCGAGCGACTGGGTCATCGCGACGCTGCAGAAGGCCGACGTCGCGATTGGCCTGGTCAGGGCTCCGGGCGAATGCTGGGCCGATCCGCAGGCCGAGGTGAACGCCATCATCGAACGCGCGCCCAGTGGCGTCCGGCGCGTGGGCTCTCCCTTCAGTCTGGAAACACGCGCAGACGGGACCAAGCCCGGCCGCAAGCCGGCGCGGGGCGGGCCGCTGGCCGGCTTCAAGGTCCTGGACCTGGGCCAGTTCGTTGCCATGCCAATGGCGACGCGGATCATGGCCGAGATGGGTGCACAGGTGATCAAGGTCGAGCCGACCAGACCGGCCATCGGGCCGACCTGGCAGGCCAGCAATACCGGCAAGCTCAGCCTCCTGGTGAATCTCAAGGCAGAGGCGGGCAAGCAGGTCATCGAGCGCCTGTGCGGCGAGGTGGACCTCGTCGCCAGCAACTTCCGCCCAGGCGTGCTCGACCGCCTCGGATTTGGCGTGGACAAGCTGCTGAACCGCCACCCCGGGCTCTGCATCGTGGAATCGCCGGGCTTCGGCAGCAAGGGGCCGCAGGTCCTCGAAGCGGCCTTCGACATGATCTTCCAGGCCTCCTGCGGCCACGAGGTCCGCGCCGGCGGCGAGGGCAATCCACCGGCCTGGAACAGCACCGCGATGGTCGACGTCTGCGCCGGCATGCTCAATGCGGTCGCGGCCGTCGCCTGCCTCTACCACCGGGTGCGCACCGGAAAGAGCTGCACTAGCCAGGTGGCGCTGCTCGACGCCGCGATCTTCCTCATGTCGGAACTGATCCAGTTGCCCAACGGCAGCTTCGTGGGGGCGCCGCCGCTCAACCACCGGCGGACCGGGTACCATCCCGCCGAAGCATTCTACCAGTGCCGCGACGGCTGGATCGCGGTGGCGGCGCGCGACGATGCCGCTGCCCGCGGCCTGGCCGACGCCCTGCAGATCGCCGGCAAGGTACCGGGCGCCCGGGTCGCTTGGGGCGAGGCCGAAGATGCCCTGATCACCGCAGCCCTGCTGCACGTGCCGGTCGCCGAGGCGCGGCAAAGGCTCGAGGCCTCCGGGGTCTGGACCGAGCTTTGTGCCGACCGGCGGCTCACCGGGATCCTGCGCGATCCCCAGTTGGAAGCCGCAGGCATCCTTCTGTGGCACAACCACCCGCCGGTCGGCGAGGTGGCGCAGATCGCCCGTCTGCAGCATTTTTCGCGCTCGGATAGCCGGGACGGACTGCAAGGCGTAAACCCCGGACAGCACACCGCCGCCATCCTGCAGGAGCTGCAGTTCGGCCCGGAAGCCATCGACCGAATGTACGAGGACGGCGCTGTCGCCTGACCTCTCACGGAGAACTCATCATGTACGAAACCATCCGCTACGAAATCGCGAACAACGTCGCCTGCATCACGATCAATCGGCCGCACCGGGGCAATTCGCTCAGCTTTCTGGCGATGGACGAGATCCAGACGGCGATCGACCAGGCCATGGGGGACGGCGCAAGGGCGCTCGTGCTCACCGGTGAAGGCCGGTTCTTCTGCACCGGCGCCGACCTGATCGACAACAACCCGGAGGAAAACGACGCCAGCGACGTGGCCAAATACCGCTGGCGGCCGCTGCTCGACAAGATGCGGGCCATGCCCGTGCCGACCATCGCCGCAGTCCAGGGCCCCGCCTTCGGCGCCGGCTGCACGATGGCGATAACCTGCGATTTCACGATCATGGCGCGCTCGGCCTTCATGGAGTTCACCTTCGTGAAGCTCGGCTACATGCCGGGCATCGGCGTGAACTGGAAGCTGGCTCACCTGGTCGGGCGCCAGCGTGCGCTGGAAATGCTGATGTTTGCCGAACGGGTAAGCGCGGCCCAGGCGCAGGAAATCGGGATGGTGCTGCGCGCCGTCGACGACGATCAATGCCTCGGCGAGGCCCGAGCCCTGGCCGAGCGTCTCGCCGCCGGACCTACCCTTGCCTATCGCGAGCTGAAGAACATCATGCGGGCGATCGACGACGGCTGCACGCTGGCGGAGAGCTACGAGGTGGAGGACGCCGGGTTTGCCCTCACGGAGCGCAGCGATGACGTCGCCGAAGGCCTCGCCGCCTTCAAGTCCAAGCGGCCTCCGGTCTTCACCGGGAAATAAGGCCGGCGCGATCCGCCTCGACCCTATTTCAGCCAAGTGGAATAGGGCCTAGAGAGAAAACCCCGCGCCAATCACCGCTCGCGTCACGTGAACCGGGTTGCCGTCGGCCTCCGCGATGGCGGCAGTCCCACCCAGCGCCCTTTCGTGAATCACGCCAGCATAGACGTCGAAGTTTGGAGTGAGGGCGTGGCGCAGGCGGGCAGACAGCTCCAGGCCGGTAAGTCCCCCGGCCAGCCCTTCCTGCGGGATTGCGCGAGGCGCCCACTCAATTCCTGCGCGAGGTTCGAGCGTCAGGCTCCCGGTCAGCTTCCAGCTGGCGACGAGTTGGCCTCCGCCGGTGACGTCCCCTCGCTCGGACAGAAAAACGTAATGCTCGCCTTCCAGCCAAGGCAGCAGTTCGGCCTCCATGCCAGCGACAGCATGGGTGAGATTGTCGCCGGGGCGCAAATCGTGCCGAACACCGAGGGCAAGCTTCACGCCCGGCGCGATGGCCGGCATCCACTGCCCCTGGAGTTCGACTTCCTCGAACGCCGCGCGCGTATCACTGCCACCCTCGATCTTGAGAGCCAGTTGACCGAGCTCGAAGGTCGATTCCATAATGAGGTGGGTGTCGTCGGACCCCGGATGCAGTTCCAGCAAGTCGATACCGCCCTCGATCGACGCAGCCTGGGCAGGAGCGGCGAAAACCAGCGCCGCCAGGGCGCATGCGAATGGAAGCCGGTGCGTCATAACTGCACCTATCGCATCGCTGTGCCGGGGTGAAACTCCGAACAGCGGCTTCCCCCGCGCAGAGGATGCCGCCAGCAAGCGGCTTGCCGCCGCAATCGTGCTGCGCAGGGTCAGAAGAACGCCTTGATACCGACAACGGCGGTAACCGCCGAGGCCGGCTCGCCATCGGCGCGCGCAGACCGTGCCGTGCCGCCCAGGCTGCGCTCCCAATCCACCCCCACATAGGGGGCAAGTTCGGGCCGGATCTCATAGCGCAGACGGGCGCCCAGTTCGATCCCTTCCATGCCAGCGCCGATGTGCAGGTCGGGCACATCCTGGAACGCGATGTTCACCTCGACCTCGGGCTGCAGGACAAGCGGGCCAGAGAGCCGCAGATCGTGGCTCGCGGCAAGGCGGGCGTGGACATCGCCCTTGTGTGAAACGAACAGGTGCGCCTCTGTCTCGATCCAGTAGGGCGCAAGGCCTTCGATGCCCAGGACGGCATAGGTGCGGCGCGGCTCGGGGCTGAAATCCTGCCGGATGCCGGCCTCCAGGTTGAACCACGGATCGAGCGCCCGCCGCCACAGCGCCTGGACCTCGACCCGCTCCGCCGCCTCGCCGAAGGCACCCTCTCCTTCGGTGGCAATCACCAGCTTGTCCCGATCGCCGCCATACCAGGCATGACCTTCCCAGGCGAAACCTTCGCCGCCGGAGCCGACCCGCACCTCGGCCTTGTCGACAATGACCGCACTACCCGTCCAGCGTCCCTCGGCCGACAGGGCGGCGCGGGCTGCCTCCATTCGCGCCTTGGGAAAATAGCGATCTGCCGCATGATCGGCAGGGACTGGCGGTGGCGCGGAATTCCCGGGTTCATTGACCTGCGTCGACGCAGCGTCCGGTTCCCCCCCGGCCGCCTGCGTGCCAGGCATGGCGTGGCCGGAGTGATCCACATGCTGGGCCATAACCGGAGCCGCCATGGCGAGCGGGGCACCTGCGACAAGGAGCGCGTGGACGATGCGCATCAGACGTTCTCCCCCTCGCGGCGAACAGTGACGACGCGCATCATCCCGGCGTGCATGTGCTGCAGCATGTGACAGTGGAACGCCCAGTCGCCCAGCGCATCGGCGGTGAGGTCAAAGGCAACCTTGCCGCCCGGCAGGACGTTGACGGTGTGCTTGCGGACGCGGTGACCCGGCGCGCCACTGACCAGTTCGAAGAAGTGCCCGTGAAGGTGGATCGGGTGGGGCATCATCGTGTCGTTGATAAGGTTCACCCGCACCCGCTCGTTCTCGCGGAACGGGATCGGTGCTGCCCCCTCCGAGATAGTCTCGCCGTCAATGGACCACATGTAGCGTTCCATGTTGGCGGTGAGATGGATATCGATCTCGCGACTTGGCTGGCGGCCATCAGGATTCCGCGCGAGCGAGCGCAGATCGGCATAGGTGAGGACGCGGTGCTCCACCTCTTCCAGCCCGGTCGGCTTGTCGGCAAGCCGGTCGATCGGGGACGGTGAAATCGTGGCAACCGCCGGACCGAATTTCACCCCCGGGGCCACGCTCTTGTCACGCATGTCCATCGTGTGGCCAGCCATGGATTCGTTGGCCGGGGCCGAAAGGTCGATCACACCGTTGTTGCCCATATCCATGCCGGCCATGTCCATCCCCATGTCGCGCATGGTGAGCAGCGGGCGCTTGCGCAGCGGCGGCACTTCGCCGGCCATCCCCATCCGTGGCGCCAGTGTCCCGCGAACCTGCCCGGACCGGTCCAGGGCCTCGGCAATCACGCCGTATGCCCTGTCTTCCGTCGGCGTGACGATGATGTCGTAGGTTTCGGCGATGGCAATCTGGAACTCGTCGACCTCTACCGGTCGGACGAGGTTGCCGTCAGCCGCGACGACGGTGAAGGCAAGGCCTGGGATGCGGAAATTGAAATTGGTCATCGCCGCGGCATTGATGATCCGCAACCGCACCCGCTCGCCCGGGCGGAACAGGCCCGTCCAATTGGCGGTGCTGTCCTGGCCGTTGATCAAAAACGAATAGGTGAAGCCAGTTACGTCGGAAATGTCCGTTGGATCCATCCGCATCTTCGCCCATTCGAGGCGTTCCCTCAGCGGCTGGTCACTCCCGGCCAGAACGCCGGCAATGTCCTGGCGTTGCCGGTTGAAGTAGCCGCCCTGGATCTTTAGCCGGCGCAGCTGCTCATGCGGGTGCATCGGGCTCCAGTCTGCCAGGATCAGCACGTGCTCGCGTTCGTGCTGGATCGGATCGGGGCCGGCGGGATCGATGATCAGCGGCCCGTAGAGGCCGACCGCTTCCTGCATGCCGGAGTGGCTGTGGTACCAGTACGTGCCCGAGTGGGTCAGCGGGAATTCGTAGGTAAAGGTCTCCCCCGGATCGATGCCGGGGAAGCTGACACCAGGCACCCCGTCCATGTGAAAGGGGACCAGCAGGCCATGCCAGTGGATCGAGGTCTGCTCGGCCAGGCGGTTGCTGACGACGAGGCGCGCGACCTGTCCTTCCTTCAGACGGATCAGCGGGCCCGGAATGGTGCCGTTGACGGTGACGGCGTGGTGCAGCGAACGCCCGCCCACGGTATGGTGCCCCGGCGCGATCTCGAGACGGGTCGTGCCGTCCCCCGCACCGGCGGTTCCGCTCTGCGCCCAGACGGGGAACAGCGGAGCAAGGGCAAGGCTGGCAGCGAGCGAGCCTCCGGTGCGCAACATGGCGCGGCGATCAAGTGTGAGAAAACGATCCATCGCATCCCTTTACGCATGCGCTCGCCTCATCCCTCCAAAAGCACGGACAATTTCTGCCGCGCCCGATAGATCCGGGTTTCAATGGCCTTGCGGCTGGTGCCTATTACCTCGGCCGCCTCGTCCTGGCTGAGGCCCTCGATCGCGCAGAGGATCAGCGGCTCCTTGAGCTGCGCGGGCAGGGCGGCAATGGCGGCGCGGATCGCCGCGACCTCGCCGGCGGAACCCAGAACACCTTCCGGATCGGGGGCGAGGTCGGCCACGTCCAGCGCCTCATCCAACGGCCGGGCGAAGGCGAACAGCTTGCGGACGGCGCGGCGACGAGCCCAGTCATGGCACTTGTTGAGCGCGATCCGCAGCAGCCAGCCGCGCAGGGGTCGTGCCGGGTCATAGCGCGAGAGAGCGGCGAAGGCCGAGATGAATGCCTCCTGCGTTACGTCGAGCGCATCAGCCTCGGAGCCCACGTGGTTGCGAGCGAGCCGGAACACCGCCTCGCGGTGTCGGGCCATCAGAGCGCCGTAAGCCGCTTGATAGCCGCCCAGCGCCCTGGCGACCAGAACGGCGTCATCAGGGTCGGCCCCCTCCATCAGGCGCTAGTGCTGGGCCGGCTGGGTCAGCGCCTTGGCCACGGCCGCGTCGAACCACGCCGCCTGGTTGGGCCGCAGCACGGCCCGCATGGCGAAGACGTGGCGCAAGGTGGCCTTCTGCAGGTCGCCCATCGCCATGTGGCAGCGATCGACCGCTTCGGCCACCTTCGGACCATATTGGTGCTCGCTCGCCATCGCAGCGGCAAGACCGGCATTGGCCTCGCGCAGTCGCGCATCGAGCGCCTTGCGCTGACTCGCGAAATCGGCCTCGATCGCCTCGATCCGCCGCTTCTGCCCGGCGTCGAGTTCGAGCTTCTCGTGCATCAGCACGTGCAGTTCGCCGCCCGCCGCATGGGGGTGAACCAGCAGGCGCTGCGATAGCCACGAAGCCGCCAACGCCACGCAGAAGGCAACCAGGGCGACCAGCGCATAGCGCGAGAAATTGCTCATCAATCGACCAGCAGGTGCGAGGGCGCCGCATCGGGCAAGCCCCGTATCAAATCGGGGAGCGGCTCGGCGCTGGCGGGGCTCGATGGCGCCAGGGTGCCCGCCAGGCCTACCAGCACGGCCACCGCGCTCGCCAGCAGGAGCCCGCGCCGGGCCACGCTCGCCTCGCGGCGCTGACCCAGACCCGCGAGCACGGCGCCATCGATCGTCGAGAGCGCCGCCGGCGGCGGTTCGGCGCCCATGCGCCCCAAGAGTTCGTCGAGTTCGGTCATCATCGGCCTTTCACGTCCCGCTGCCGATACGCAATCCGGTGTGCTATCCCTCGCCGCGTGCTGGCAAGGAAAAACGTCGCGGCGGATGAGGGACGATCCTATGGGCCGCGTATCGCTTGATGGATCGCCGGGAATCCGGCCCCCAGACACAACCCCCGGAGATTTCTGCATGCGCCGTTCCCTGCTCGCTCTCGCTGCCGCCAGCCTGCTCGCCGCTCCCGGCGTGGCCCTGGCCCATCCCAAGTTGCTGTCATCCACCCCGGCCGCCAACGCCGCCGTGGTGAAGCCGACATCTATCAAGCTGTCCTTCTCGGAAATCCTCGTCGGCCCGCTCTCGGGTATCGAGCTGACCATGACCGGCATGCCCGGCATGGCCAACCATGCGCCGATGCCGATCAAGGGCTTCACCACCAAGGTCACCGGCAAGGACCTCGTCGTCACCCTGCCGCGCCCGCTGCCGGCCGGCTCCTATGAGCTGAAGTGGCACGCCGTCGCCGCGGACCAGCACCGCATCGAAGGCTCCTACACCTTCTCGGTCCGCTAAGGCTTCGGACCGGAGCCGCTGGCCATGGAGCAGGACGGACTGATCGTGGCGCGGGCACTGGTCTACGCCCTGCTGCTGCCCGCGGCGGGCCTGCCGCTTTATACTCTCACGGTCCTTCGGGTCGCACCCGTGAGTGTCGCCACCCGGCGAGTGACGGCGGTGTTCGCCGTCCTCGCCGGACTGGCTTCGATCTGGTGGCTCGTGGCGAGCGTCGCC
>JGI24751J29686_10000210_pt1 | contig 25006 bp, 25 predicted proteins | sample KBSSwiS6_FD_29686 | JGI IMG/M metagenome (IMG submission 29686)
CCCGCCGTTATGGTTTAGAGGTTGGGACCGGTGATTTCTGCTTGATTATCGACGGCGATGACTGGCTGAACTGCGATGCTATCGAGCAGTTGCTGACTACCGCACAGAACCTCAACAGCGAATTGGTGTTGTTCGGTTACGACCACTATAACGATAAGACTCGGGAGTGGTGGGACTCTGTATATCCGTCGTATGAGACGAAGGTTGACATCTTACTGCCAGGTGCGGGGGCTCCTCCAAAGGACGCGCGCGAAACCGCGAAGATCAATCATACCGTCTGGATCAACTTTTTCTCGATGAAGCTGCGGCCGACGGCGGAGCGCGCCATGTGCCACATCGACTTGTATGAAGATCTGCCTTTCTCCCTATCGCTGATGCAGCATGCAAAGAATCCGGCCTTATGCAACCGGATCCTGCATCACTACCGGCGCGAGCGCACGGGGCAGTCAACAGAACGATGGTGGCAAGTTCTGCCGGCGCAGAAGCAGGCGTGCCTCAGATTGTCGGTCGAGCACGCACTGAAGCAACTAGATGGGCCTCCCGGCGACTATTACCACGTCATACTGATTTACAAGATCAATCAGATAATCGCCTTCGAGCTGGCATTGCCGCAAGCGCCCGAGGAACTCGATGGCTGGATAACTCTGCGAAACGACCTGTTTGCACTGTTCCCCCAGGAACTCCACAGCGAGTTGACTGGAATGAAGCGCATATTCCGCCAGGCGCACATCGAAAAAAAGAAGAAGAAGCACTTATGATCCACAGCAGGGACATCAGCGTCGTCATCCAAGGGCCGATTGAGTGGACGATGGATCGTGAGCATGGCGTGGGCGTCACCATCGCCTTGTCTCGGCAGATTCGCAGGCTCTTGCCCGATGCCGAAATCATCCTCTCCACCTGGAAAGGTCAGAAGCGCGATGCGATCGAATATGATACGCTGATTGAAAGCAAGGACCCTGGCCCGCAAGGCGCCTGGCCAAGCTTCACAGTCAACAACGTGAACCGGCAGATTGTCTCCACTGCGGTCGGCCTCAAGGCCGTGACGCGCCGTTATGTTCTGAAAATTCGCAGCGATATGGTGCTGCGAAGCACCCGCTTCCTCGACATTTTCGAGGGAACCGAGCCGTTACCGGTCAACGAGCGCAATGTCTTCGCCCGAGCAGTGCTGACCAACAACTTCTCGTCGCGGGATACCGCGGCGATTTTGAAACGGCTTCCCGGGCACCCTTTGCCGTTCCATTTTTCCGACCACGTCAGCTTCGGTTTGCGGGAAGACGTTCAGTTTCTATGGGATGTCCCCGCCCAAGGAGATGCAGATTCCATATTTTTCATGGACCGCTCGCAGCCGAACCGTTTCCGGCTCCACGAACTTGCGCGACTAACTCCTGAGCAGTATATTTTTACATCTGCTTTAGCAAAGAAAGTTCCAGTAGAAATAGAACATTACGCAGACAATAGACCGCACATCATAGAGCAATCAGAATATTACATGACGACACATATTGTCACGGTTCCCGATCGGGAATTTAGTATTTACTTCGAGAAGTACCACACGGACCACCATTTCAGTTTCGAGTGGATGCGGCGAAACCCCGACCAGGAACTCCTGGAGACGCACATGCGGCCCCCTGCCGCTCCGCCAGGGCCGAGCTGGCTGCCGAAGCCGCTGCGGGCCATCACTGCACCCATGCGTGAGCCGAAAAGGATCAAGGATCGAATGGCACGGCTCTTTTCCGCTTGATCATTTCCCCCCGCGGATGACCTGCCAGCATCCCGGGACCAGTTCTGCAACCATCTCCAAGGTAGGTCGCGTTGGGGGGCGAGCGGCGTTAGGGCTTATGGATAGATCAGCGTGCGCGCCGCAGGGTAGTCCCGAACCGGCCCAGCAGACAGGAGAACGCACTGCTGCGGCAAACGAGACGCTGTCCCCACCCGGCCGGCCCGGTGTTCCGCGCTCGCTTTCGCTTAAGGTAATGACCTATCCGGATCCAGACGCATGCGGTTCCGCCAACGCCTTCACATCGACGACCTCAGAAACATTGAAAGCTCTGACGTTCGCACCCGAGGCAATCACTCCATTCAGCAATGGGCAAACAAAAAACAGATTCTTGTACGTTTGCGACGATCTATTTCGCACAGCGTGATTGATCGATAGGCAGTATTCTGCAGAGCTACGGAAAAAGTATGTTCCGGCCGATGCGTGGTTGGAGATAACAACTTTCTCCGCAGTTCTATTGACGTGACCCGTTTCATCCATATCGACGTAGCTGTACATTGGCCAATTCGAAGGGAAAACAGGGATCGCCCCCCCGAGAGTTCGGTCTCCAGCAAACGCAGCTCGCGGACAGAACTCGTCCTGGTAGAAAATATCGGCAAGATCAACGCAGAGCACTTGGTCCGGATCACACAACGCCACTCCGGCGAGCACCGAGAACGCAGCTCCCTGGGTCGGGGCAGAGAGAAACACCGTCCGGCAACCTGGAAACCAGTCATCCAGCCGCTCGCGGGCGAATGCCTGGCTACGCTCGGTTTTCCTCAGGACGAAGACGAAGTTCTCTGCACTGACGTCTCCCCGCCTCCACCATGATCGAGACGTCAGAGCGCGAACCAGCAGGGGCTGCCCATCAACTAGGATCTCCGCCTTGGTCTTGCCGCAGGCAAGCTCAAAGTCTGGACCGGCAAGGGGAACAACGATCTCCATTTCGGTCAGGCAGGAGCATGCCGCGATCGGGCGCCTACTCCACCCGCGCGGCGTATGTGAAGGCTCAGATCTTCCGGAGTTCCCAACCCTGACATTGCAGAAGGTGCTACTTCATAGACTCCGATTCGGGAACCATTGCGAATCATGTAATTATAAATCGGGCAAGTATAGAACTCATTGTTGACCCGGTCATTGCATGCGATCATGTCAATCGCCGCACGAACGAATTCACTGCCGCTCATAAACAAGTAGATGCCCACGGTGGCGAGATCGGAAATGGCCTTTTTCTCGGCAACTTCCGTTACCAAGCCATTTTCATCGAGAGCAGCGAAGGACCATTTCGGATTTCGCTCCGCATCGCGGAAAACGAGTATCGATCCATCCAGCCCCCTCCGGATCGCATCATCGACAAAATCCTGGCAATCAAAGTCAACGAGCTGATCAGAGTTGGCGACGAGCAAGGGCGCATCCGTGTCAAATTGCCGCCGAGCCAACAACAGCGTGCAGGCCGTACCTTCCGTCAGCTGAGCTACCGGAACAATCGTCGCACCGCGCAAAGCTTGGCCGATGGATGCCTCATGTTTGTCCAGATGGTCCTGACGGAGCAAAAGCGTCAAACGGGCATTCGTTACCGCGACATTGTCGATCACTCGCTCAATCATCGACTTGCCCAGCACATCGATGAACGGCTTCGGCGCGGAATATCCGACATTTGCAAAGCGTGACCCTTCGCCGGCAGCCGGAATGACGATGTTGATCGAGGCGGCCGACTTCGGCGGGCGCGCCTTGGGCCCTTCTGCCTGAAGCTCCTGCTCGAAAGCGTGGAGGCCCGCGGGCAAGAAGAAACTGTGGATGCGTGAGGTTGTGCGCATTGGCACGGCGACCACGTGCTTGTCCGCCAGGATAAGCTGGTTCAGTGCCGCGGCCACAAAATATTGTCCATCAAGATCATCGTGCATCCTAATGACGTTCATTGCCGCTCCAATGAAATCGGCTCCACGCGCAAACCAATACATTCCCGCGATCGCCTGACGGGAAATGACCCGCTTTTCCGCTGCCTCGATCACCCTACCGTCCTCGGTCTTCACGTAAGACCAACGCGGATGGGTTGCATCAAAGGTGAGGACTCCCGCGTCGGCATTCATGGCCTTGAACCGCGAGATAAGATCGTGGTATTCACCGCTGACAATCTGGTCATAGTTGGCGATAAGCAACGGCTCGTCGGGATGTATGTGGTCAATCGCCATCAAGCAGCTGCACAAGGCGCCAGCCGTACGGGCCGCCAGCTTGACCACAGTGGAATTCTCCCCTGCGAGTAGCGGGAATGCTTGTTCGTACGAATACTTCACGGCATCATCTTGCATCGCTATGAATACAAATCGCTTTTCGCCTTCAAGTTCCTGAAGGTTCTCCACTGCCCATGCAATCATGGGTCGATTCGCAATCTCAATCAGGGGCTTGGGAAAGGGGAAGTCATCTGCCGAAAAGAAGGGCGTCGCACCGGCTACAGGAAGTAGTATATTCACATTATTGCCCTTCAATTCCACCAATGACCGACATTATACGATGGTAAGTAACGTCATCCGTCGTAGAAACGCGCATGACATGTGCCCCACTTGCCCGCGCCGCCTGTACTCCGTGATCGTTGTCCTCCACAATTAGGCATTCGTCAGGGCGAAGATCAAACAACTTCATCGCCTTAACGTAAATGTCAGGTGCGGGTTTTGGCTTATCGACGTCTTCATTAGACAAGACAAAGTCCAGATAACCTTCCAGCTTGGCCAACTTCATCATCAAGACAACAGTTGCCCTGATAGAGTTCGAGCATACCGCAATTTTGTAGCCATTGGCCTTCAGCTTAGCCAAGGCATATTGATGCTGAAAGGTTGGGCGGCAGCTCGAGTAAGTGATGGATTCCGTGAAATTCTGCTTCATTTCATTGATGAAGCCGTGGAGCGGCAACGGGAGGCCACGCGTAGCGCTGAGGATTTGGAGCTTCCGCTTCGTGGGCAACCCGTCGAACGTGGCAATATGGGAGTGACGATCGATCGGCATGCCAAATATATCCAGCGCCTTGTTGAGCGCTTCGTAGTGCCAGTCCTTGGCCTCTATCAAAACTCCATCCATATCGAACAATATTGCTTTTATCGTCATTTTTGATTCCTGGAGAAGTGCAGTTCAGCATCTTCGGGGAAGTCGGTGCATACCATCAAATTATTTCCGATCACCTCTTTCGGCATGTCCACTCGGCTAAGGTGTCGATCCAATAGCTTCCAAAAGGAGTGGTAGCAGTCGCGCTTATGCAGCTCTGGGGAGACCACGGCCAGTCGCTGCCCGAGTTCAAGGCGCCGCACTATTTCAACCGGGGACACCCACGCGTTCACGAAGCAGTCCATCCATATGCCCTGGGCCCGCGTTTCGAGAGGCGGCAGCGGTTCGAGCTCGCTCCAGCGAGTGAAAACGGGAAGCTTACCAAGGTAAGGCAGCGTGTCCGGAACCGACATGTCGAAAACGAAGGTCTTACTCCGCATGCCCTCGAACGCATCAAGCTCGTCGAGCAATGCCGACGCCAGCCCGTCTGCCTTGATGTTGAGCGCGAGACACCCTGGCGTTCCCGCGGCATCATAGTCCGCCAGGACCGTAGACAGCGGGAGTTCTGCCGGACCCGCCATGTCGTGGCTGATCACCAGTTTGCCACCGCTATCCCGAACATCGGTCTCAACCCCATAGCCTCGCTCGAATGCCATGCGAAGCGCCGCGCGGCTGTTGCGTTGGTCCGGCTCCTTCCACAATCCTCGATGCGCCAGAATTATCATCAGACACTTCCTCGTACCGCACGGCCCGCCGGCCGGAACCTTCTCACGTTCTTTCGTGCCGTGTGGCGTCGACCCAAGCGCGGGCGTCTTTATCCGCTGAGCGTGCGCACAGCAAGGCATTTAGACGGGAGGCAGAGGAGGTCAGAAACCCCACTTCTACCCCCGCAGCGGCGCTCGATCGAGTGCCTGAATAGGCTTGCATGCATGCTGGCCCGGTGCAAAGCTGGTCGAAGCGGTCCAGCACAAGACACCTCCCCGTGAGCGTCCGGCATGGAACGGATGGAGAAGTCGTCAGCATGCGTGCATACTGGGCCGGGCAATTCCCCCCCCTTCAGGTCAGCGTCAAGTCCGAGGTTCTACTAGGGCATCAGTCGTTCTGCCGCGAAATTCCCGAGTATCACGGTGCATTCGACGCAGTTTTCTTCGTCGAACAGAACCTGGATGAGTTGGATAATTGGCGCGTTGTCCTGGATGAATTGCTGCGCCTTCTCCGACGAGGCTCAAGGACTCGCCTTACTGTCAGAGTCTCCGCAACACGCATGCGACTTGCCGAGTTTGCGAACTTTCTGGCACGGAAGATCGATTTTCTTATTGTCCCGAGCCAATCGTCGGCGGCGTTGGACATGCCCAATGTCCTGACGTTCGATTGCATACGCTCGGGATTGGAGCCCAGCCTGCAAACGCTGGGATTCGGGGTAATTTCTGATGGCCTGAGGCCGCAACACCTGCTTCGCTTCGTCGACAGCATATCCAATGTCAGAGGCATCGAACGGCGTGAATGGCAAGTCGCTTTGTGCGGGCCGAGCTCACTGCGCGAGCTGCCACTCTTCCAGCGTCCCGATGCGTCGATGCACAACGTCATTGTCGTTGATGAGCCCTCGGATTGGCAGGAGGCAGGCTGGATCACTCGCAAAAAGAACCTCTTGGTTGAAGCACTGGATGTGGAGAATCTAACGATCGTCCATGACCGCTACACTGTGCCTCCCGATTTCCTCGAACGGCTGGAGCAATTCGGTTCAGATTTCGACGTGATCGTGCCGCGCCAAGTCCAAAACGGCCGCCGGTTCCCGGACTGGACTGCCACCGAAACGAAATGGGGCCATACCGGAACCTATTTGCTTCCGTACAATGCCTGGAACGAATTCGCCTATGTCAACGGTGGCGCCATTATCGCCAAGCGCGATGTTCTGGCCAAGAACCCTTGGAACGAACTGCTCTTCTGGGACCAGTGTGAAGATGTCGAACTTTCCCGCCGGATGGCTGATCGCGGAGTGACGGTGCGTGTTGCCCCGAGCGTGTGGTTGAATACAGACGAATCAAGAGACGGCTATGTGCGGGCCTTCGAACGGACGCGACATGATGGCACGCCAATGCCGCCCCACATCGGCTTTCTCGCCGGCGCGCGGCTGGATTTGCGAGGCCTGACCCTTGAGCACATCGAGCAAAAGGGCCTGATCGCCTGGCCGTGTCAATGGCGCCCCTCCGCATCAGGGTTGCAGGCCATTGCCCGTGACTCGGAGTTGACGTTGTGTCATGTCGATGGGGACGCTTCCCACATCTGCCTGACCCTGCTCGCCCCGCCGTCTGCCCCCTGCTGCGAATTCACCGTCAATGACGTGTGCGTTGCGCCGGCGATTTCCGGTATGCTGTTCACCTTGGATTTGCGCGATGTCCCTGCGGCAGCAGGCGGGCAGCTCATTGTCCGCTTCCAAGGAAAGTACTTGCCGACACTGGCGGCGATCGAGTTGGTGAGTGCGGCGCGGCCAGTTTCCTATCCTGTGTCAATGACCGACAGCAATCCTGCGGCACGTCACCTGCTTGGACAAGGGTGGTGGAACCTTGAACACTGGGGCGTTTGGTCTCGTGGAACGCAAAGCTTCCTCGTTCTGCCCACTTCATGTGGGGTCCAAGGCGGACAAGTTGTCATCGACGTCGCTCTCAAGGCCTTACCCGTTCCCGGACACTCCTCTAAAATTTTGGGGATTTCATGTAACGACCTTCCTATACGTCACCTTTCAATCCGCTGCGACGGGCGTGTTCGACGCTACAAGATTCGAGTTCCCGCCGTAATTGCAAGCAAGCGTATGACCATCAAGGTTGGCCTGACCGTAGGCGAGGCGTTCTCGCCTTCTGCGGACGGGATCTCGCGAGATGCACGAGACATCGGAATCGGCCTCGTCTCCATCGACGTGGGCGGCAGCAACACCCGTAGGCTAGTCAGAGCATTGCATCTTCTGCGTCGCCGGAGACGCTGATGCTTCCCGGGTACCCGAGTTGAGTTGCAGCGTATCAAGCACAATTCGCGCTGCCATCCGCCAATTGTGCTCGGGTCTCACGACCGCGATGTCGCCATGATGGGAGGCATCGAGCCAAGCCCGGATGCTCCCTGCCAATTGAGACACTCCGGCATCGGCGGGAAAGAAATGAACCCCTTTCCCGTCATGTACGCGAAACACGGCGATATCTCGCGCCAGCACCGGTTTGCCGTGCCCAAGCGCTTCGATAACCGGAAGACCGAAGCCCTCCCGATGCGATCCGACCACCACTCCGACACACTCCGTGTACAAGCCGGACAGTTCCGGATCGTCGACGTCGTCGAACCACAGCAGACGCGCGCCGTACTCCGGATGTGCCTTAAGCGCGTCGCAAAGGTCGTCAACCTGCCAGCCGCGCCGTCCAACTAAGACCAGCCGTTCCGGGCGGCCTTCCTTCCACAGCTCCTCGAACGCAGCGAGAACGTCGGCGTGACCCTTGCGAGGCTCGAGTGTGCCAACCATCAACGCAAAGGGCGGGTCTGCTTCGACGCGCGGTGGCCGCATGGTCGGCTCCCTGACTGCGGGCGTTGGGAATGCGTGGCCCATTGGCAGGACGACGGTACCGTAATCCTCGACAACCCCGTGGACCCGATCCAGCGCCGCCATCAGTTCGGCTTCGGTGTCAGCAGAATTGCAAAAGAACCCATCGGCCACTCCCGCCAGCACACCGAGCCAAGCCGAATAGCGAACCGCTGTGTTGGTCGAAAACCAGTCAGGATGGTTGAGTGGGAGAAGATCGTGGACAAGGAACCATAGCTTGCCACCGTCGCGCCGGAATTGCGCCAGTTGGCCGCGGTGTCGACGGACGGAGTCGAGCGAATAGTCCAGCCCGAGGAACACGTCGCCCGGGCGTGCGCGCATCTCTTCTTCCGAAGGAACCATGCGCGGAACCGAGGCCTGCTCGTCCTGCAGCCAATCGATGTGGAAGTACTGCTTCTTCCGCCGGGCAGAAACAAACCGTATCTCACATACGGCACAAGCGGCATGGACAAGTGAGACGGCGAGTGCGCGAACCACGCGCTGGATGCCAGTGCCGGCATCCTGGCTGCTGATGACCGCGACGTCGATAAAGAGACGGGGCAAGGTGCCCGGTGGTGCGGCGGTTGCGGCGACGGACGTGCTGCGCCGGCGAGCGCGGCGCGCCCTCGCCGCTCGCAAGCCACGCCAGCCGAACGATCGCTCCAACCGGTAAGGAAGTAGTTCTAGGAAAGGTCGCATGGCTCAGAGCGAGTGGAAGACCCCGTCAAAGGCAAGACCCTTGCGGAGGTAGCGTCCGCCTCAACTTCCTCCAATGTGCAGGTTGCGGAAGTGGGCGTCGTGAGCGCTGTCGAAATCTGGATAGAACTCGATCAGCCCTTCATTCAGCACCGCATAGCGCTGGCAGTGCTTGCGAACGTAATCGAGATCGTGCGAGATTATGAACATCGCCCGGTCCTGCCGTTTGCCGAAGAGCTCGATCTCGCACTTCTCGTAGAACTTGGCGTCGCCTACCGCTGTGATTTCGTCGACAAGATAGCAATCGAACTCGATGATCATCGAGATCGCAAAGGCCAGGCGTGCCCGCATGCCTGAGGAATAGGTTCGGACCGGTTCGCGTAGATAATCGCCCAGTTCGGTGAACTCGTAGACGAAATCGATGTTCTGCTCAGCCTTCTGTTTGTAAATCCGACTGATGAACCGCACGTTGTCCAGACCGGTGAGGGAGTTCTGAAAGGCACCGCCGAAAGCCAGCGGCCAGGACACACTCATGTTGCGAATAATCTTGCCGGCCGTGGGGCGTTCCGCACCGCTGACCAGTCGCGCCAAGGTCGACTTGCCCGCACCGTTGCGCCCCATTATGCCCAGCTTCTCCCCTTTGGCGATGCAGAACGAGATGTCCTGCAATACCACGCGATAGCCGGACCGGGTCGGGTAGACCTTGTGAACGTGCTCAAGAGTGATCATTCCGGAGTAATCTCGCGATTGGCTATCGCCACCGCAGCCAAGGCAAGGAGGGTGAGGCCCATGCAGCATCCCACAAGATATTCGAGATCGTAGTGAGCATTAAACCTCGCGCCGAAATAACCCTGCCGCACAATCTCGACCCCATTCACCATGGGCACGTACAAAATATAGGGCTGTGCTTCGCGCGGTAAAGAATCGACCATGAAGGCGGCGCCCGACAACGGAAACGCGAGATATGAAAGCGGGTGCCAGATCTTCTCGATGAGCTCGTAACGTTCTGACAGTGCTCCCAGAAAAAGGGCCAATGCCGAGCCGAACCAAGCGATAGACAACCAACCGCCAACTACAATCAGGACGTCCTTCGGCGGATCGAGCCAACCGATGAAGATGAAGAAGAACGATAACGTAACAAAAGAAATCGTCGCGCCGCCCCCTTCGAGAATCAGACGCGCAATGAAGATGTCAATCACGCGGACGTTACGGTGGTACATCAATGACAAATTGGGTTCGATTGCCCCGATGCAGCGCGCTGGCATGTTGCGCCAAAGCAGAACGGCAGAGTAACCAGTCAGGGCGAAGGCGACAATCGGCAGATTGGAGCCGTGGACCGACTTGGTTAGCGTCCACAGCGTGGTTACGCCCAGGGTAAACAGCATCGGTTCAACGAAGAGCCACAAGAAGCCGATGTTGTGTCGGCCGTACCGCGTCAGTATCTCGCGCATCAGAAGCGCGTAAATCACGCGCCATTGAACGCCCGCACTATGCGCGACAGAGGAGAGGCGGGAGAATGCCACGGCCCCGACCCTTAGTCCTTATGTTCCAGCATTCCCGCCAGTAGGAGGCTGAGAATACCCCACGCAGTGAGTCCCAGCACAAGCGTTGCGAAGATGCCGCGCAGGCGGCGAGGCTCGAGTGGCTCGTCGGGGAGGTTAGGCTCGACGATCCGCTCCACATAGGCCTGCTTGCGTCGAGCCTCGTTGCGCGCCTCCTCAAGCGAGGCCATGGCGCTGGCCAGTTGTTTTTCGGCGAACTGGTTGTCGAGCACCAGCCGCTGGTATCGGGTGGCCTGTGATGAGAGCGATCCAGAGCTGCCCGCGACCCGCCCGGTCTGTTCATTGATCTCGGCCGCGATTCCCGCAGCACGCGTCTCGAGCGCCTCGATCTGAGGGTTGCGCGGCGCATAGGTACGCATCTCGCGCAACTGAGTCCGGGTGGCGATGAGCTCGTCCTGCAGCTTGGAAATCATCTGCAACTGAATGGTGGCCTGCTTCTCCGGGTCGACAACGCCCTGCCGGTTGCGATACACGGCGAGGGCGACCGCGGCGTCCTGCGCATTCTGCTTGGATTCCTGAACTTCGGTCTGCGCGAACCGGATCAGGTCCTGGCGGCCTCTCGCGTTGAGCTTGTTGACGGTCGCTTCAGCCATCTCCAGCAGGCGCTCGTTGAAGCGCTTCGCGTCGGCAGGCGAGTAAGCCCTGACCGTAAGCGTCACGATCGAGGAAGTGGTATCGTGTTCAACCTCGACCTTCTTCTGGTAGTACTTGAACAGGTCCTCGGACTTGCCGCCGAACCCCAGCGCATTGTAGCGGTCGAAAACCGAGACGGATGGACTGCCGTAAGCCCGAGCAAAATCTCCGCGGCGGTTGAGGGCCTGCAGCGCATCACGGGAAATCACGTAGTTTTTGGCCGCGTAGATCTCGTCGCCCGCGTTGGCGAACCCGCTGCTCTTGAGCAGAAAGCCTAAGCCCGTGGTCGACGGCTTGTCCGGGCTGCGGACAACGAACTGCGATTCGGATACATACACGTCAGAAGCGAATATGCCGAAGTACAAAACGGCAACCGCTGTCGGAATCAGCACCGTTGCCCAGAATAGAGGGCCGAGGGATCTAATCTTGCTAATTGGCGAGTTCTTCATTTCTATTTTGCACTCGTAACTTCCTGCTCCGATCGCGTCTCGGCAGGCATAGCCTCTGCACACCGGCCACACGCGATACAGCGAGGCCTCCACTTGATCTCTCAAGTCACCCCTCAGGCTCGAGGCGCCTTAGCGGCCATCCCCGCGAGCGTCCAGCCTCGCATCGTTCTTCCAGGATGCTCGTGAGCGACTACCACAAGTGGAAGGCGCGGCGGAATGTCAAACCTATGCCCGGTGCATTTGGCCGAGCGTTCATCTAGCGGGCGCCACTCTTGTCGATTGCACCTCCACTTGGAAATCGCTTATGAGCTCAGCCTGCAGTCTGCCAGCCCTGGACTGTTTCTTGTCGCGGCCCCGGCTAACTTCCAGGCTCCGGAATGCGAGCAACTGTGCAAGTGGCGCGTCATGCGCTAGCATCCGAGGTGCAGCAGTAAACACATGAACAAGCGGTTCCACATTCCCGGGCTGGTCGAGTTCACTCCCAAGCGCCACGGCGACGACCGCGGCTATTTCGCCGAGATCTTCCGGCTAGCGGACTTTTGCGAACAGGCCGGCGAAACGGCCTTCGTGCAGGAGAACGAAAGTCTCAGCGCGAAGGTCGGGACCATCCGCGGGTTGCACTTCCAGCGCAACCCATTCGCCCAGGGCAAGCTGGTGCGGTGCACCGCCGGGGCAGTGTTCGACGTGACGGTGGATCTGCGCAAGGGCTCGCCTACCTACGGACAGTGGGCGGGCGTGGAGCTAAGCCCGGAGGCGGGTAACCAGCTATGGATCCCTACTGGGTTCGCCCACGGGTTCTGCACACTGAAGCCCAACTCCGTTCTCAACTACAAGGTCAATGCCTATTACTCGGCCGAGCACGACAAGGGCGTGGCGTGGAACGATCCGAAAATCGGAATCACATGGCCGGCGCTGGCCGATCCAGAGACGCTCTCGGCCAAGGACCGGGCACTGCCTGCGCTGGCGGATTTGCCAGAATATTTCGTCATGGATGAGCGAACATGCGCGTGATCGTGACCGGGGGGGCCGGGTTCATCGGCTCGGCGCTGGTGCGCCACCTCGTGCTCAAGCAGGGCTACGAGGTGATGACCATCGACAAGCTGACCTATGCCGGCAACCTCGCCTCGCTGCGCGATGTCGCCGGCAAGGGAAATTACCGCTTCCTCCAGGCGGACATCTGCGATCGCGCCGCCATGGAAGAGACCGTGAGCACGTTCCGTCCGGACCGGATCATGCACCTGGCCGCCGAGAGCCATGTTGACCGTTCGATCACCGGGGCGGCCGAATTTGTCCAGACCAACGTGATCGGCACCTTCACCCTGCTCGAGGTGGCGCGCGGGTATTGGGCTGAGCTGGAGGGGGATGAGAAAGCTGCGTTCCGGTTCCTCCATGTCTCGACCGACGAGGTCTATGGCTCGCTGGGCGACGAAGGCCTGTTCCGCGAGGATACGCCCTACGATCCCTCCTCGCCCTATTCGGCCTCGAAGGCCTCGTCGGATCACCTCGCCAAGGCGTGGCAGCGGACCTATGGCCTGCCGGTGGTCGTCTCGAACTGCTCGAACAACTACGGGCCTTATCACTTCCCCGAGAAGCTGATCCCGCTGACCATCCTCAACGCGCTCGCGGGCCGGGCCCTGCCGGTTTACGGCAAGGGCGAGAACGTCCGCGACTGGCTCTACGTGGAAGACCATGCCCGTGCGCTCGACCTGATCGTGGCGCGCGGCAGGCCGGGCAAGACCTACAATGTCGGCGGCCGCAATGAGCGGCGCAATATCGACGTGGTCCGGCGAATCTGCGCGGTGCTCGACGAGCTAGTGCCGGCCGAGCGCCCGCGCGACAGCCTGATCGAATTCGTTGCCGACCGGCCGGGGCATGACGCGCGCTATGCAATCGACGCGACCCGGCTTGAAACCGAGCTCGGCTGGCGCGCGGCCGAGGATTTCGACAGCGGGATCACGCAGACGGTGCGCTGGTACTTGGCCAACGAGTGGTGGTGGGGGCCGCTGCGCCAGCGCTACGACGGTGAGCGGCTCGGGCTGATGGCCGCTGCGAAGGATTGAGCCGGGCCGATGCGCATAGTCGTTACCGGAGTGACCGGACAGGTTGTGCAGAGCCTGGTCGAGCGCGGGATGGCGCAGGGCCACGTGGTCGTGCCGCTGGGCCGCCCGCACCTTGATCTCGCGCGCGACGATGCCGCGGCGATCTGCGCGGCACTGGCCTTGGCAGCGCCCGAGGCGATCGTTTCGGCCGCAGCCTATACCGCGGTCGACAAGGCCGAGAGTGAGCCGGAGCTGGCCCTTGCGGTCAATGCCGTCGCTCCGGGATACCTGGCGGCGGCGGCGAACTCGCTTGGCGTACCGCTGGTCCACCTCTCGACCGACTATGTCTTTTCCGGAGAGGGCGAGCGGCCCTGGCGGGAGGATGATCCGACCGGGCCAAGGGGCGTCTACGGCGCGAGCAAGCTGGCGGGCGAGCAGGCTGTGCTTGCCGCCTGCCCCAACAGCGCGGTGCTGCGCACGGCCTGGGTCTATTCGCCGTTCGGGGCCAATTTCGTGAAGACCATGCTGCGGCTGGCCGAGAGCCGCGACGAGCTGGGCGTCGTCGCCGACCAGGTCGGCAATCCCACCTCCGCGCTTGACATCGCCGACGGGGTCTTGGCCGTCGCCGCCAACCTGCTGGGCGACGCGGCCCCGGAGGGGCGCGGGCTGTTTCACATGTCCGGAACCGGCGAGACCAGCTGGGCACAATTCGCGCTTGCGATCTTCGCCGCCTCGGCCGCGCGCGGCGGTCCAGCCGCCGCCGTCCGGCCGATCACCACCACCGAATACCCGACCCCCGCGGCGCGCCCGGCCAATTCACGGCTGGACTGCACCCGCCTCGCCCGGATTCATGGCGTGCGCCTGCCTGACTGGCATGGATCCCTCGAAACCGTCATCGATCGGCTCCTAGCCGAACAAGGAACGCAACCATGAAGGGCATCATCCTCGCCGGGGGCAGCGGCACTCGGCTCTACCCGATGACCATGGCCGCCTCAAAGCAGCTGATGCCGGTCTACGACAAGCCGATGATCTACTATCCGCTGTCGACCCTGATGCTGGCCGGCATCCGCGAGGTGCTGATCATCACCACCCCGCACGACGCCCCGCAATTCCAGGGCCTTCTCGGCGACGGCTCGCAATGGGGCATGGCGATCAGCTACGCCGTCCAGCCCGAGCCCAAGGGGCTGGCCCAGGCCTATACCATCGGCGCGGACTTCGTCTCCGGCGGGCCGAGCTGCCTCGTGCTGGGCGACAACATCTTCTTCGGCCACGGCCTCCCCGAGCAATTGACGGCCGCGCGGGACCGAACCCGAGGGGCCAGCGTCTTCGCCTATCGCGTCGCCGATCCCGAGCGCTACGGCGTGGTGAAATTCGACAGCGCCATGCGCGCGCTCTCGATCGAGGAAAAGCCGGCCAGGCCAAAGTCGCACTGGGCCGTCACCGGACTATACTTCTACGACGCACAGGTCGTCGACCTTGCCGCCAACCTCAAGCCCTCGGCTCGGGGCGAGTTGGAGATCACCGACCTCAACGCGATCTACCTCGAACGCGGCGAGCTCAACGTCGAGATCATGGGCCGCGGCTACGCCTGGCTCGACACCGGCACGCCCGACAGCCTGCTGGAAGCCGCCGAGTTCGTCGCCACGCTGGAGCGGCGGCAGGGCATGAAGATCGCCTGCCCCGAGGAAATCGCGTTCCATTCGGGTTTCATCGACGCTGCTGGGCTAGAGCGCTGCATCGTCCGGCACGGCAAAAGCGCATATGCGGGCTATCTGCAGGGTCTGCTGGCCCACTGACCACCGCTGCCTTGCCCGACAGCAGTGCCTGTGCCAAGGCGAGCACCGGTTTTCACGCCACCGCCAAGGACCACCCCGCCCCATGCCCCGCCCCGCCGAACCGCTGTCCAACAAGGTCATCCTGCTCGTCGGGGGTGACGGGTTCGTCGGCAGGCACGTGGCCGAGGAGCTGCTCAAGCGTGGAGCCCGTCTTAGGGTCGCCAGCCGGCATGTCGAGCGGGCATTCCGGCTGAAGCCGCTGGGCACGCTGGGTCAGGTCCAGTTCGTCCGCGCCGACATCTGCCAGACCGAGTATCACGCTGCGCTGGTCGCCGGGGCCGACTCCGTGGTGAACCTTGCCGGCTCCTTTGCCGGCGACCTTGACCGGCTGCACGCGAAAGCGCCCGCCAGTCTGGCCACCGCCGCCCGGGCCGCCGGGCTCTCGGCCTTTGTCCAGGTCTCGGCCAACGGGGCCGATGCGCATTCTTCCGTGGACTATGCCCGAACCAAGGCGGAGGGCGAGCAGGCCGTGCTCGCTGCCTTCCCAGGCGCGACGATCCTGCGCCCTTCGGTGGTGTTCGGGCCGGACGATAAGTTCGTGAACATGTTCGCCGGGCTGATCGCCACCCTGCCGGTCCTCCCGGTGTTTGCGCCCGACGCGAAGCTCCAGCCGGTCTTCGTCGATGACGTGGCCGAGGCCGTGGCCAATGCCGTGGCCGATCCCGGCAAGCTCGGCGGCAAGACCTTCGAGCTGGTCGGCCCCGAAGTGCTGACCATGCTCCAGCTGAACGAAAGGATCGCCGCGGCCCAAGGCCGCAAGCGCCTGTTCGCGCCCCTTCCCGACGCGGTCGCCAGCCTGATCGCTGTCCTCCCGGGCACGCCGATCAGCCGCGACCAGCTTGCCCTGCTACGCGCCGGCAACGTCAGCCAGGGCCTGCCCGGTCTCAAGGCGCTGGGCGTCAGCTCCCGGCCGCTCTCGCTGTTCCTTGACCGCTGGCTGGTCCGCTACCGCCAGCACGGGCGCTTCGGCGACAAGCCACTCGCAAGCTGAACGCAAGCGCCGTCCCGGACTTGATCCGGAACCGGGGTCAGTTGCGAAGCTGTGAGCCAGTCTTCTGGCAAGGCATTGCCTGAAGGTCCGACAGCGGTCCCGGGCCTTGCCCGGGACGACCCATGCCCGCTACCAGTTCACATCCGCATAATGCGCCGGCGGCTGGATCACCTCCATGCGCTCGGCCAGCAGCGGGCGGAAGCTCGGGCGGCTCTTGAATACCGAGTACCATCCCTTGGCCTGCTCGTGCCCGGTCCAGTCGAGACCGCCGAGGTAGTCGGCAACCGAAATCTGGGCGGCGGCGGCGAGGTCGGCGAGGCTCATCGTCGCGCCGGCCAGCCATGGCCGCGTGTCGACGAGGTAGTCGATGTAATAGAGATGCTCATGCGCCAGCTTCATCGCCTCACGCAGAACCCGGCTGTCGGGCGAGGTTCGGTAGAACAACCGCTTCTTCATCCGCTCGTGCAGCAGGGGGCCGGTGACGTCGCCGAAAAAGTTCTCGTCGAACAGGGCGACGAGGCGGCGGATCTCGGCGCGCATCGTGGCTGTGCCGTTGATCAGCGGGTTCTTGTCGACCGTTTCTTCGAAATATTCGCAGATCGCCCGGCTGTCGACGAGGGTGATCCCGCGTTCGGCCTGGGAGATCACCGGGGTGCGGGCTGCCGGGTTCTTGTCGAGGAACTCGTCGCGGTGCTCCCACGGGTTTTCGCGCCACAGCTCGAAGCCGACCCCCTTCTCGGCGAGAAGCAAACGGACTTTGCGGCTGAACGGGCAAAGCGGGAACTGGTAGAGCTGCCACATGGGCCATCCCATGCCGCAGGGGCAGGCCCGAGATCAACCGGTGCGGCGCGGTTTTAGCGGTGCATAACCCGGTCGGCGTGGCAACTTAGCGAGAGCGCGGCAGATCGGTATCGAGGGCGCGCAGGCAGGCGGGCATGACCGGAGCGACGCCGCTGCGCCGGAGGGGCGCCGCCGCGGCTTCGGCAGCGGCGCGGACACCCGCCTGGTCCAGCCCGGCATCGTCGATCAGTTGCGCCGCCAGCCGGACGAAATATTCGCGGCCGCGCGCTGCGAGCGGCGGGTACTGGGTCATGCCGGGTTCGCCCCGGGCCTGGCCGGCGGCAACGAGGGCAAAGGCGCTGGCGCAGGTGAGGCCCATCTGCTCGTCCGCGGTGAGCAGGCGGACCGCCGCAGCCAGCGGGGCGGCGGACAACAGCAGGGCGATCGGGACAAGGCGCATGATCATGAGGCGCGTGGTAGCGCGATTGTCCTGAACGGCAAGCAACCGCGCGCAAGGCTGCCCGGCGTTGACCTGCCGGACAGCGCCGTTAGTCAAGCAGCAGGTTCAAACAGCGGGAGAGATTCGCGTGTATTCACACCTGACGATCGGCAGCAATGACCTGGGCAAGGCCAAGACCTTCTACGACGCGATCTTCACCGCGGTGGGAGGCAACGCCGGTACGGCAATGGAGGGCGCCCGGCTGCTCTACATGCACAACGGGGGCATGCTGATGGTGCTCAAGCCGATCAACGGCGAGCCGGCCACCCACGCCAACGGCGGCACGATCGCCCTGGCCATGGCCAGCCCCGAGGAGGTCGAGGCGTGGCATGCGGCGGGCGTCGAAGCGGGCGGCGCCACCTGCGAAGACCCGCCGGGCGTGCGAGACCATCCGGGCATGAAGTTGCACCTCGCCTACCTGCGCGATCCTGACAACAACAAGCTCTGCGCGATCTATCGCTACCCGTGAGCAACATCGGACGGGCGGCGGCAGCTCCCTCGCCCGTCCGTATCGCCGCCGCGTTCAGCGCGAAAGGAGGAACACCGCGTGTTCGGCGCGGAAGTTGGCGGCGGCGGGGCCGGTCAGCCGGTCGCCCTTGAGGTACCAGGCCTGCTCGACCCGAATGCCGCGCGCCGCGAGGTGATCGTGGAAATCTGCGATGGTCAGGTGGTGGATGTTGGGCGTCTCGTACCAGGCCACCGGCAGCAGCCGCGTCACCGGCATGCGCCCGTTACACAGCAGCGAGAGCCGCACCCCCCAGTGGGCGAAGTTCGGAAAGCTGACGATGGCCTTGCGGCCCACCCGCAGTAGTTCGTCCAGCACGAGATCGGGCCGCTTGGTGGTCTGCAGGGTCTGCGAGAGCACCGCATAGTCGAGCGACTTGTCGGGATAGAAGGCGAGGTCGGCGTCGGCATCGCCCTGGATGACGGAGAGCCCGCGCGCCACGCAGTGCGCGACGTTCTCCGGATCGAGCTCCATGCCGCGTGCATCACAGCCCTTGTCACGCAGGGCGGCAAGCAATTCCCCGTCGCCGCAGCCGACGTCGAGTACGCTCGCGCCGGCCGGAATGTGATCGGCGATGATCGCGAGGTCGGGGCGCAGGGCGGCGCTCATCCGAGGAACCCGGCGACCACCCGGTCCAGCGCCGGAACGTCAAGCAGGAAGCTGTCGTGCCCGAACGGGGCGGACAGTTCCATGAAGCTCACCGGGCAACCGGCAGCGTTCAGCGCGTGGGCTATCAGGCGCGATTCTGCGGTGGGATAGAGCCAGTCGGTATCAAAGGAGACGAGGCAGAACCGGGCGCTGCTTCTGGCGAAGGCATCGGCGAGGCGGCCGCCGTGTTCCTCGGCCAGGTCGAAGTAGTCCATCGCCCGGGTGATGTAGAGGTAGGAGTTGGCATCAAACCGGTCGGTGAACGACAGGCCCTGGTAGCGCAGGTAGCTCTCTACCTGGAAGTCGGCGTCGAAGCCGAAGGTCTTGGCTTCGCGGTCCTGCAGGCTCCGACCGAACTTCTCGGTGAGACCCGCTTCAGAGATATAGGTGATGTGCGCGGCCATCCGGGCGACGGCGAGGCCCTTCTCCGGACCCTTGCCGTGTCCGTAATAGTCACCCTCGCGCCACTTGGGATCGGCCATGATCGCCTGCCGGCCGACCTCGTGGAACGCGATGTTCTGCGCCGAATGCCGCGCCGTCGCGGCGATCACCAGGGCGGCGTTGCAGCGCTCGGGGAAGTTGGCGGCAAAGCTCAGCGCCTGCATCCCGCCCATCGACCCGCCGACCACGGCATGGAGCCGGTCGATCCCCAGCGCATCGAGCAGGGCAACCTGGGCCCGCACCATGTCGCGGATGGTGATGACCGGGAAGCGCATGCCCCAGGCCTTGCCGTCGGGCGCGTCGCTGGCCGGCCCGGTGGAGCCGAGGCACGAGCCGAGCACATTGGCGCAGACCACGAAGTAGCGGTCGGTATCAATCGGCTTGCCGGGGCCGACCATGCGCACCCACCAGCCGGGCTTGCCGGTGATCGGATGGGGGCTGGCGACGTGCTGGTCGCCTGTCAGCGCATGGCAGATCAGGATCGCGTTCGACGCGCTCGCATCCAGCTTGCCGTAGGTTTCATAGGCGATGCAGACGTCTTGCAGGCTCTGTCCACCGTCGAGCGGGAGCGGCTGGGCCAGCGTGAGCACACGGCTTTCGGCAAGGAACGGGGCAGAGGCCATCAGGCGGCGGGATAGGCGGGAATTGGGGGCGAAAGTCAATGGCGAGGTGACCGGCGGGCAATCACCGCAAAGGTTGCGGCTTGCCGCGCGGGCCCGTATGGGCCGGCCATGACCGGCGCTCCCGTCCCCAAGAGCTGGATCAGCGCGATCCATGCCTATGTCCCCGGCAAGTCCGCCGGGGCCGACGGGCGTCCGCTGATCAAGCTTTCCGCGAACGAGAACCCGCTGGGGACCAGCCCTGCCGCCCTCGCCGCCCGGGCCGAGGCTGCCGCCGCCGCGCTCTATCCCGATCCGGATAGCAAGGCTCTACGCGCGGCGCTTGGCGAGCTACACGGGATCGACCCGGCTCGGATAGTAATGGGCACGGGTTCCGACGAGATCCTCCACATCGCGGCGCAAGGCTATGCCGGGCCGGGGGACGAGGTGATCTACGTCCGCTACGGCTTCTCGGTCTACGACATCGCCGCCCGCCGCTGCGGGGCGACCCCGGTGGTCGCGCCCGATGCGGACTACGGCACCGACGTCGACGCCCTGCTGGCCCTCGTCACCGAGCGGACGCGGGTAGTCTTCGTCGCCAATCCGAACAATCCCACCGGTTCGTTCCTGGCCGGGGGCGAGATCGCCCGCCTTCACGCCGGCCTGCCGTCGGACGTGGTGCTGGTGATCGACCAGGCCTATGCCGAGTATGTCGCGCCCGAGGACGAGGACGGCGCCCTCGCCCTCGCCGCCGCGCACGACAACGTGCTGGTCACCCGCACCTTTTCAAAGATCTACGGCATGGCCGGCGAACGGATCGGCTGGGGCACCGGTGCCCCCGGGCTGGTCGATACGCTCAACCGCATTCGCGGTCCGTTCAACGTCTCCAGCACCGGGCAGGCCATGGCGCTGGCCGGGGTGCGCGACCAGGCCTTCGTCGAGGCCGCGCGGGTTCACAACGCCGGTGAACGCGCCCGCTTCGTCGCCGCGCTGGAAAAGCTCGGCAACCGCGGCCTGCGCCCGCTGCCGAGCCAGGCCAACTTTGTCCTGATCCTTTTCGAAGGCGCGCTGAGCGCCGAGGCGGCTTACAATGGCCTGGCCGAGGCCGGCTACATTGTCCGCTGGCTACCCAACCAGGGCTTGCCCCAGGCCCTGCGCATCACCATCGGCACCGCCGCGCAGATGGACGAGATCGCAGCCTGCCTGGCCCGCATGGGGGATTGTGCAGCATGACGATCCGCTCGGTCGCCATCATCGGCCTCGGCCTGCTGGGAGGCTCGATCGGCCTCGCCGTGCGGGATTACCTGCCGGACGTGGCCACCACCGGCTATGACCGCAACGCCGCTACCCGCGCGCGCGCCTCAGAGCGGGGCCTCGTCGCCAGGGTCTGTGAAACGGCCGCCGACGCGGTGCGCGAGGCCGATCTGGTGATCTTCTGCGTCCCCGTCGGCGCGATGCGCGCAGCCGCCGGCGAGATCGCCGGTAGCCTCAAGCCCGGCGCCCTGGTCAGCGACGTGGGCTCGTCCAAGCAGACAGTTGCGCGCGAGCTGGCCGAGGCCCTGCCCGGCGCGGCGATCATCCCGGCGCACCCGGTGGCGGGAACCGAGAACTCCGGGCCGGACGCGGGCTTCGCCAGCCTGTTCCGCAACCGCTGGTGCATCGTCACCCCGCCCGAGGACGCGAGCCCGCTCCAGCTGACCGATCTCGTGCAGTTCTGGGAAGCGCTCGGCGCCAATGTCGAACTGATGAGCGCGCAGCACCACGATCTCGTGCTCGCCGTCACCAGCCACCTGCCCCACCTCATCGCCTATACCATCGTCGGCACCGCGTCGGACCTCGAGGATGTGACCCAGGGTGAAGTGATCAAGTATTCCGCGGGCGGCTTCCGCGACTTCACCCGCATCGCCGCCTCGGACCCGACGATGTGGCGCGACGTGTTCCTGTCCAACAAGGACGCCGTGCTGGAAATGCTCCAGCGCTTCACCGAAGATCTGACGGCGCTCCAGCGCGCTATCCGGGTGGGCGATGGGGACCAGCTGTTCGATCACTTCACCCGCACCCGCGCGATCCGGCGCGGGATCATCGAGCAGGGTCAGGACGACGCCCGGCCCGACTTCGGACGGAGCGATCACGCAGGCTGACTTCGAGTTTGGTTTGCACATGTCGGCTGACGTCGTCCCGGACTTGATCCGGGACCGCTGGTCAATGCGGAGCTGTGAGCCCGAGTGCCGGCAAGTCCGCGCCTGAAGGTCCGACAGCGGTCCCGCGTAACGCCCGGGACGACGTTTGCTCGCTCACACCAGCGCGAACAGCACGGCCACGCCGGCCATCACCGCCGTGCTGAGCCAGCCCCAGAAGGCGAGGCCGCGCCCGATCACCAGCCCGCCCATGACCTTGGGGTTGCGGGCGATCAGCATGGTCACGATCATCAGCGGAGGGGCGAGCAGGCCATTGACGACGGCGGCCCAGTAAAGCGCCTTCATCGGGTTCACGTCGAGGAAATTCATCGCTACCCCGGCAAGCGTCGCCAGCGCGATCACCGCGTAGAAGGCCTTGGCCTCGCGCGGGCGCTGGTTGAGGCCCTCGCGCCAGCCGAACATCTCGGCCACGGCATAGGCGGCCGAGCCCGCGAGCACCGGCACAGCGAGCAGGCCGGTGCTGATGACGCCAATGGCGAATAGGGCAAAGGCGAGTTCGCCGGCCAGCGGCCGCAAGGCCGTGGCGGCTTCCACCGCGCTGTCGATCTGGGTTATGCCCGCCTGGTGCAGCGTTGCCGCGGTGGCGATGACGATGACGATCGCAGTGAGGTTGGAAAAGGTCATCCCGACCATCGTGTCGACTCGAATCCGCCGCAATTCGGGCCCGGCGCGGCGCGGGCTGACCATCAGCGGCTTCACGTGGCGGCGGTGCTGTTCCTCCACTTCCTGCCCCGATTGCCAGAAGAACAGGTAGGGGCTGATCGTCGTCCCCAGCACCGCGACCAGCGCGGTCACGTGATCCTTGTCGAAGCTGAAGTGTGGGACGAGCGTCCCCTTAAGGGCCGCGTACCAGTCCACCTCCGCCATCAGGACCACGGCGAAATAGGAGAACAGCGACAGCGTCGCCCACTTGAGCACGGCCGCATAGCGCGGATAGGAGACGAAGACCTCGAGCAGGACGCTGACCACGCCGAAGGCGATCGTCGCAGGCAGCGCGGGGCCGGGCACGATCAGCGCGAGGGCCGCGCCCATCGCGCCGAGGTCTGCGCCGAGGTTGATGACGTTGGCAACCAGCAGCAGCAGGACAACGAGGCGCAACAGTGCCCTCGGATAGTGCTCCTTCAGGTTCTGGGCGATGCCGCGACCGGTCCCCGCGCCGATTCGTGCGCAGATCTCCTGGATCGAGGCCATCAGTGGCAGGCTGAACAGCAGCGCCCAGGGTTGGGTATAGCCGAACTGCGCGCCGACCTGGCTGTAAGTGCCGATCCCGCTCGGATCGTCGTCGGCCGCGCCGGTGACCAGCCCCGGCCCGAGGACCGAGTACCACGGCCGGGGCTTGTTGGCGCGCTGCTTGGGATCGGTCATCAGGAGCTTTCGTTAAGCGCATTGATCGCGGCGTGCACCCGCGCCTCGATGTCAGCCCTTTGCAGCCCCGGCTCGATCGGAGCGGCGAAGCGCACGGTGATAGTCCCCTTGCGCTTGATCAGGGCGTGATACAACGGCCCCGAGTTGACCGCCGCCGGGACGACCGGCAGGCCGAGCAGCTTGTAGAGCCCGGCAAAGCCCGACTGCAGCGGGGGCGAGGCCCCGTGCGGCACCCGGGTGCCCTCCGGGAAGATCGCCAGCGGTCGGCCTTCCGCCACCCGCTGGCGCGCCGTCGCCACCATAGCGCGCAGGGCCTTGGCCCCCTGGTTGCGCTCCACCCCGATCAGGCCGTAGCGGTGGCCGGCCCGGCCCCAGATGGGGATGCGCATCAGTTCGATCTTGGCGAAGACCGCGGGCATGTGCAGCAAGGTCGGCAGGTCGATCGCCTCGAAGAACGATTCGTGCTTCATCGCTACCAGCACGGGCCCGCGCGGAACATCGCCCTCGATCCGGATGCGAATGCCGAGCAGGTAGGTCACGCACCAGCGGTGCAAGCGCGTCCACCACTTGATCGGGCCAATGAAGGCGCGTCCGGGCAGCGCCAGCTGTCCAGCAATCAGCGCAAGCAGCAGCACGGTCCCTGCATAGAACAGCAGGTAGAAGGCAAGGCTGCGCAGGGCGTCAGCCAAGGTGGCGCGGGACTGCCTCACAGGCCGAGCACACGCTGCGCCAGCCGCGCCAGCAGCTTGTGGTATTCGAGGAACAGGACATAGAAGCTTGGTCGCGTCGGCACGGCATCCTCGACCACCCTGAGCCCGCGCGGCGCCACCCGGCCGAGATCGAGCGCGGCGCGGCGCATGTGCCAGTCGCTCGTCACCAGGCGGACCGCGCCGATCCGGTTGACGACGATCCAGTCGGCCGATTCGCGGGCATTGCTGCGGGTGTCGACCGATTCATAGCCGAGCGTGACGCAGCAGCGCAGGGTGCGGGCGGACAGGTGGTATTGCGCGGCGAACTCCGCCGGACGAACCTCGCGATCCACGCCCGAGACGAACATGCGCGGCGCGAGGCCCCGGCGCAGCACCTCAAGCCCCCGGTCAATCCGACCGCCCGAGCCGGTCAGCACGATCACCGCATCGGTCTTCTCCGGGCCGGCGGGCGCGGGCAGGAAGATGCCGAACCACAGGAATCCGAGCAGGTAGGCCACCAGCAGGCTCGAGGTGATCCGCCCGATCATTGCCCGCCGCTCACAGCATGCCCTTGAGCGCGCCGATCACGGTCCACCGTGCCGTCAGCGTGGCGAGCACCACGGCCGCCACCGGCACGACCAGCAGAACGGCAGCATCGGCCCAGCCGAGCGCCCCGCCGGTCACGATCCCCGCCTGCAGGGAGGCGAAGCTGCGCCCGAGCAGGAG
>JGI24751J29686_10000215_pt1 | contig 24601 bp, 23 predicted proteins | sample KBSSwiS6_FD_29686 | JGI IMG/M metagenome (IMG submission 29686)
AAGTTGCCGGTCGATTCGATCGAGTCGGCCTTGATTACCGAGATCGCCAGCGGCACGGCCTGCGCGGTTTCCTGGCGGCGGCGGGCGGTGACGATGATCACCTCGCCCCGGCTGGTTTCGGGATCGGCCTGAGCTTCGGAACTGGCGCTGTCAGCGTTGATAGCAGCCGCTTCTGCGGCAGAGGCGGGCGCTGAGAACGCGCAAAGCGAAAGAGCGGTTGCGGCCAGCAGGCCGCCGCGGAGGAACGAACGCATGTTACCAATCCTTTTGGATAAGGGAATGGATGCATCCGGCCGACCGGTCTGCGCCCCTGAAATGTAGTTTAAGAAATGGCCACCGGGTGGCGGATCAGCTGAAGCGCTGACGCTCAGTCACTTCAAGCTGGACGACCCGGCCATCGTGAACGGTGAGACCGATCGCACCATAGCGCAGGCGGCCGATGGCTTCGGTTACGGACTTGATGGCAGATGCGGCTGCCTCATCCGCTGTTGATCGCTTCGCGTCAGTCCCAAGCGAATCAGATGTTTGCGCCATTGCGTGTGCCTCCTTGCGGAGGTCGTCATAAGTCTACTCAATCAATAGACAATAAGAGAATGGCTTGATGAATGTAAAGTGCAGCTTTTATGGGACGGGCTAAGCTTCACCAAATGGAGGTTCCACGTGGATGGGGTCAGCCAAGGTCACCCGGTCGAGCATTGCCGCCGTCTCGTCGCGCAAGGTCAGCATCAGCCCGCGCAAGCGGCATTCGCCCTCAGGCAAACAGTTGGCGCACTTCTCATGGGCGTTGCGGGCGGCGCAGGGCACCAGCGCGACGCTTCCGCGGGTTAGTCGGATGATATCGCCGTAGCGAATTTGCTCTGGCGGGACGGCCAACTCGTATCCGCCCACCCTCCCGCGCCGCGAGACCACCACACCTTCTCGTACGAGCTCAGACATGATGACTGTCAGAAACTTGCGCGGAATGTTTTGCCGTTCAACCATCGCGTCCAGGCGGACCGGTCCCCTTTGCCAATGGTCAGCAAGGTGCTGGAGAGCTCGAATGGTGTAGCGGGTCTTTTGAGACAACATGGGCCAAGCAGGATCCTCGCAGCTCTTCTATGGCAATTTGCCCGAAGACTAGGCCATCTCATTTGCAACGCAACCTGCGTACAAAAGTTGGACTGCGTCGCCCGAAGGCGCCGGCGATGCGCTTTTCCAGTCCACGCCCCTTACGAGCGCCTAGAACGAGTCTCGGATTCACGAGAGGGTGGCGCGCCGACTCAGATGACGTCCCAAGCGGCAATCCGATAAACTCAACTGAATTTGCAGACAATGCCCGCGTGGCAGTTTGAGGTGGAACGCCAGTTGGGATGAAAGCGGCCTGCTGTCGGGGTCCGCCGGTTACGGCAGGGCGCGAACGCGGGCCGAATAGATCCTCTTTTCGCCGTTCAAAGAAAGCTTGGGATTGACGGCATGAAACTCCACCGATTAGGTAGAGATATCCCAGCGCAACCGGAGTCGAGGCCGGCCGCAGCACCAGGGGGCCTCGTCCGCGGCTTTTGATCGGGATGCAGCTTGCTCCGCGTTACCAACCGCTAAAGCGCACGATGCTCAGGCGACAGCGCCCGGCATCGTGATCCCCTCAACTAAAGAGGTGATACGATGCGCATGACAACGATCCGCTAACCGCAGCGCGTGCCGGCCGGCTCCAGAGCAATCCGGACCGGGCGACTTTGGCCTCCCCGCCTTGCGTCTGCGTCACGCACGGGGCCGCCGCCCCTGTCTCCGCCCACCGCGCTGTGCGCCGGCCGGCACCGCCAGCCTTCGGGCCATACCCATGGCAGAACCCTGCGCCGCGCGGTGCAGGACCACAAACATGTCGGACGTGCCGGGGGCACGGGCCGGAGGCGCCGTCGCGCGCCACACGAAAACAGGGAAAAATTATGTCCAGTTCAGTGAAGTCCGTCATGCTCGCCCTGCTGGCGGGCACCGGGACCGTATGGGTGGCGACGCCCACCTTTGCTGCCGAGACCGAGGCGGCCAGCGCCTCCGACGAGGCGATTGCCGAAGTGCCGTCAGACGGCGAGATCACGGTGACCGCCCGGCGCCGGGTGGAGCGGGCCCAGGATGTGCCGATCGCGCTGTCGGCCGTGAGCGGTGAGACGATCGACCGCGTTGGCGCGACCAACATCACCCAGTTCGCGCAGCTCACCCCGACCCTGGTCATCCGCAATAACAACGCCCGCAACACCTTCGCCAACATCCGCGGGCTCGGCTCCAATTCCGACCAGAACGACGGGCTGGAGATCGGCGTCGGCTTTACCATCGACGACGTCTACTACGGCCGCATCGGCGCCGCGCAGTTCGACTTCATCGACCTCGACCGGGTCGAGGTGCTGCGCGGGCCGCAAGGCACCCTCTACGGCAAGAATACCACCGCCGGCGCCATCAATATCACCACCCGCGCGCCGTCGTTAGATCTGGGCTTCACCGGCGAGGCCAGCCTCGGCGAAGGGGGGTATCACCAGGTGCGCGGCTCGCTCACCGGACCGCTGGTAAAGGACCTCGCCGCCTTCCGCCTGACCGTCTCCGACACCCACCGCGACGGAACGCTGTTCAACCTCTACAACTCCCGCAAGATCAACGACTACGACAACTTCTCGGTCCGCGGGCAACTGCTGCTCACGCCCGCCGCCAACCTCAATATCCGCATCATCGGCGACTGGTCGAAACAGACCTCCTATTCGCGCATTTCCAGCGTTGTCGGCCTGTTCACGAAATATGCTAACAGCGCGTCGCTGACCAACAACTGGCTCGATCGCGCCCTGCGCGGCGGCTACACCCCGCGGTTCACGATCACTGATCCATTCGCCCGGGTGGTCGACGTCAATGGCCCGATCCAGGCCAACATGAAGGGCTATGGCGTCTCGGCCAAGGCCGACCTCGACCTCGGCCATGCCACCCTGACCACGATCACCGCCTGGCGCGGGTGGGACTGGCTGCCGGATAACGACTCCGACACTACTCCGCTCGCCGTCACCCTGCGAAGCGGGACCGACAACCACCAGCGCCAGTTCAGCCAGGAAATTCGCCTCGCCTCGAGCGGCACGCGTAAGCTCGATTACGTGGTGGGCCTCTACTACTTCTGGCAGAACGTGAACGGCCTTGGCCACTATCAGCAGGGCCCGGCATCGGCCTCGTGGAACAACCCCACGGCCAACCAGACCCTCGCCAACTATGCCCTGAACGGCTTCCTCTCCTACTCGATCATCGAGCCGGTGACGAAGAGCTACGCGGCCTTCGGCGAGGCGACCTGGCACGCCAGCGATGCCTTCAGCGTCACCGCGGGCCTGCGCTTCACGCACGAAGACAAGACCGGGCTGTTCGACCAGTATACCGCCGCGGGCAACGACCTCTCGCAGCTGAGCGCGGCTGACCGGGTCAAGGCGCAGGCGCTGCGCGATGCGATCTATCCGGTGAAACGCTATACCACAGGGCTGAATAACGATGCGCTGACCGGGCGGATCACCGCCTCGTGGAAGGTGGCGCCGGACGTGCTCGCCTATGCGACATATTCGCGCGGCAGCAAGTCGGGCGGGCTCAGCCTCGGCGATCTCCCAGCGGGCGTTTCGCCGGTGGTCAGGCCCGAGACGATCGATGCCTGGGAAATCGGGTTCAAGAGCCAGTTCTGGGATCGCAAGGCCACGCTCAACGCCTCGGCCTACTGGACCGAGGTGAAGAACTACCAGGCCGGCATCACCGAGCAGATCGGCACGACCAGTTCCTCGATACGCTACATCTCAAACATCCCCGGCGTGCGCTCGCGCGGACTCGAGGCCGACCTCGCCGTGGCGCCCTCGCGCTGGGTGCGCTTCACCGCGTCAGCCGCCTATAACGAAGCGGTTTACAAGGACTACCGCAACGCCCAGGTGGCGCCGGAGAACCGCAACGTCACGCAGGTGCAGAACCTCACCGGGGTCCAGCTCGCCAATGCGCCGCGGTTCATCTTCAACCTCGCGGCCGATCTCGCCCACCCGATCACGCTGATCACGCCGGACGACGAGATCTATACCCGCCTCGACTACAACCACCGCTCCTCCAACGACACCAGCGGCAGCAATTCGATCTACACGCGCATCCCGGGTTACGGCGTCGCCAATGCGCGGATCGGCCTTCGGCTGGCGGACGGCCGCTACGACCTGGCCGCCTGGGTCACCAACCTGTTCGACCAGCGCTACTTCGAGTCGCTCGGCGCCTCCAACCAAGGCCTGATCACCGGCGCGCTGGGCAACGAGCGCACTTTCGGCGGCACCCTGCGCGTCCGCTTCTGAAACCTTCTCCAGATACAGGATCCATCGACATGACCAAGTTCCATGCCCGCGTGGCGCTCGCCGCACTGCTTTCGGCCAGCGCCCTTGCTTCGGCCCTCCAGCCGGTCGCCGCGCAGGAGAGCGCCGCCCCGCAGCTCCAGCCCAACACCGCCTTCTCCCATGGACCCCTGCTCGGCAACGTGAGCGCCAGTTCGATCCGCGTCTGGGCGCGGACCCGGGTGCCCGGCACCTTCCAGGTGCTCTATTCGACCAATCCGGACCTCTCGCAGGGGCAGCTCTCGGCCCCGGTGAAAACCGACTGGGAGCACGACGCCACCGGCTGGGCCGAACTTACCGGGCTCAAGCCGGCCACGCGCTACTACTATGCGCTGGTTGCGAGCGGCGCGCCGGTCGACACGCGGGTGGCAGGGGCGATCAATTCGTTCCGCACCCTGCCCGATGCGAGCGCTACCCGCGATCCGCAGCTCAACCCCGCGGGTCTGTTCAACTTCGCCTTCGAGATCGGCACTGGCAACAACCAGGGCGTCGACCGCAAGTTGCTTCCGCCGACCTACCGGCTGATGGCGCAGAACCTTGGCGACAAGATCGACTTCCAGATCCAGAACGGCGACTGGATCTACGAGGACGGCCGCGAGGTCACGGCCCCGCAATGGGCCGCAACCCACGGCGTCGGCAAGGTCCCGCGCCGGGTGGAACTGGCCCAGGGGATCACCGGCAATTGGGAGAATTACCGCCGTTATCTCGACGGCTCGGCCGACCTCGCCAACTTCTACCGCAACACGCCGCTGTTCATCACGCTCGACGATCACGAGATCCTCAACGACGTGATCGGCTCGGGCGAGGGAGGTTTCCGCACCGACGCGCGCGGCAATCCGGCCCACAAGGACATCGGTTCCCGCACCGACCGCGAGAGCGATGTCGAACGCGCCGTCTATCGCGATCCCGCCGAAGCGGCGTGGGACGACTATGTCGGCTGGAGCAATCCGCACCCCGGTGGCGCCCAGGCCATTCGCTTCGGCACGGCGAAAACCACTGCGGGCAGCCATGTGCTGACCGACCCCTCGGCCGATTTTACCAAGCTCGATCCGACCAAGACCTCGAACCTTCACGTGCTGTGGGGCTTCGGCAATACGGGTGTCTATACGATCGAGAAGGTGCTCGACGCGCACCGCATCCAGGTGAAGGAGCCGTTCACCGTTTCCGAGCAGGCGACATACTCGGTTGGCAGCAACCGCTACACCAAGCTGCGCGTCGGGAACGCCGACATCTTCCTGCTCGATGCGCGCTCCAACCGCACCCTCCAGGAGAAGTATTCCGATCGAACGGGCCCGACCAAGTCCATGCTTGGCGCGGCCCAGAAGGCATGGCTTCAACGCGAGTTGAAGGCGAGCGACGCGCAGTTCGTGTTCATCGTCTCCTCGGTCAACCTCGCTGTCCCGCACGACAATGGTGTGTGGTATGGCAAGGGCCTCGCCAGCGACCAGAAGGACGACGGCTGGACGGCGCAGCTGACGGAGCGGGCCGAACTGCTGAAAGTGGTCGAGTCACTCGGCAAGCCGGTCTTCTTTCTCACCGGCGACCTTCACAAGAGCTTCGTCGCGCGGCTTGCGCCCGGGGTCTACGACGTGGCCACGGGCCCCCACACCAGCGCGCCGCACCGGCTGGGCGATGCCGGCGGATCGCCGCCGAGCGGATGGTACAAGTCCGGCGACCGGCTGGTGAACATCCTCTGGTCGAGCACCCAGTATCGCAACGACAGCACGCGTGTCCGAAGGGCGGGCAATGACTGGCCGATATACACGGTGGTGAAGGTCAACAATGCCTACAATGTGCCAGACGCGAGCGGGAAGGACCGCTGGATTGCCCATCCCGAGCCGCAGGTGATCTTCGAGTTCCACGACGGCTATACCGGCGACCTCGTCTTCGCCCACTCGGTCTCCACGTCCGAAGCGAAGCGCGAGGCTGTTCCGGTCAGCCCGGAGCAGGTCAAGCGGCTGGGCGGAATCGCACCGTGAACGCGCCCGCACGGGCGCTTGTCAGCGATGTCTCGCCGGTTTCCGCCGGCAGGGCATCGCGCCGCGATCATGCCGTGGCCGGTGCACTGCTTGGGGTGGCGGTGGCTTATGCCACGTTGCGCTACAACTTGTTCAAGGGCGTGCCGTGGAGCGACTGGCCGGGCTACGTGGCCAACAAGGCGCTCGCCGTCGCCGGCGTGTGGCTGCTGGCCTGGGCGGCGTGGCGCAAGCTGAACGGCGCGGGCAGCACCCGCGTGCCGATGGCCTGGGCGGGATGCCTGATCGTGAGCCATGCCCTCGTCTCGTTCGGACTGTTCAATCCCACCTATTTCAGCAAGTTCTTCGCGGAGGGACGGGTTAATGGCGTCGGCGGTCTGGCGCTGCTCACCGGAGCTGGCGCCGTTGCCCTGCTCGAACTGGGCGCCCGCGGCGCGCCGGATTGGTCCCGCCGGGCATGGCTGCGAAGCCTTGCGGTCCTGCTGGTGTTCTCGGTCCTGCACACGAGTCTGCCTGGGCTCGGCGGCTGGTTCGCTCCAGCCACCTGGCCAGGCCGGTTGCCGCCGCTTACACTGCTGGCGAGCGCCCCGGCACTCTTGGCCGTTGTGGCCCTCGCGCGCGCGAATTGGAAAACCCACCCCACCGATTTAACATAAGATCAGTTGCCTGAGGGCACCGCCCCCCCGCGGCGGTCCCTATTTCCGACCGGAATCGAACAGCGGAAGGACCCGCCATGGGGCCCGCCAAGCCATCCAATCAGCTTCAGGCGTTAGGCACGGCTCAGCGCATCATGGTTCCGCTCCCGGACAAGCGGGACGAACCACCCGGTTGGCGATGTCTGGACGCGGTCATCTGCGGGCACACTCCAGGGGCCAGTTGATCAGGAGGCGAAATCGGACAACTCCCTCCCAACCTTACCGATCCGACCAATGGCCTCCCTTCTGTCTAAATCACTGATTCTGAGCCGATACAAGTTTGCCCAATAGCTGTGCAGATTGCGCAACGCATCGCTGTTCTCGGTGCGCGCACGTTCCAACTCCTGCAGCATTCTGCGTTCATAAAACACACGATCATCTTCCATGTGACCCCCGTCCGATGGGTTGATACGGAATAAGAGATCATGCAATTGATTGCATGTCAAAGCGATTCACAACAATTGGCCGCATTGTTCGCACCCCGTCTTGGATTTCATTGATTAGCCGAGAATATTTTTGTCATTCGCCCCGTCCGGCGCCATTTTGCGCTAAGCCAATCACTGACAAGTGACCCGCGTTGAGCGACGCAGTGGGAGGCTGCCGATGTCAAACAACCCGCCAGACCCGGTAAAGCGGTGCGCGATCTACACCCGCAAGAGCACGAACAGCCGCCTCGATCGCGAGGTCAATTCGCTCACCACCCAGTTTGAAATCTGTTCAGCCTATATCTTGAGCCAGCGGTATCGCGGCTGGACCCTGCTGCCGACGCGTTATGACGATGGCGGACACTCAGGAAGCGGATTAGAACGGCCTGCACTTGCAGCCTTGATGCAAGACATTGAAGCCGGCCAGATCGACGCCGTGGTGGTCTACAAAATTGACCGGCTGACACGTAGTCTTCTCGATTTCGTACGACTGATCGAGCTATTCGACCGGCGTTGCGTCGGGTTGGTGTCGGTATCGCAAGCCTTCGATACCAGCGACAGTATGGGCCGGATGATCCTGAATGTACTCCTGACATTCTCACAATTCGAACGCGAACTGATTGCCGAGCGGGTGCGTGACAGTATCCGCACCCGTAAACGCCATGGCCGCATTCACGGCGGCTTGGCCCCATTCGGCTATGACTACCGCGACGGTGAATTAGCGGTGGTCGAAGCGGAAGCGGACATCGTCCGTTTTATCTATGCCGAGTTCCTTCAGAGAGGAACCTACACCGCCGTAATGACAGCGGTGAATCAGGCGGGATTTTGCAGTTCCCGTAAGATTGCGCGTAACGGCGCCGTGCGGGGCGGGAGACCGATGAGCCCCGGATCTGTGTACAACATCCTGCGCAACCCGATCTATGTTGGTGAGATCCGCGGGCACGACCGCACATGGCCTGGGCGCCACGCGCCGATCATAGACCGCGCCTCCTGGGAGGCCGCATGCGCTCTTGCGGCCACGCGCACGCGCAAAGGCCCCGGATCGCTTGGAACGGATCATTTTCTGGCGGGCATCCTGTGGGATGATCTCGGCCGCCACATGCTGCTCGATGCCAATTGGGTCGGTGGTCGCCCATATCATTTCTATGTGTCTAGCAACGCTCAATGGGCGCAGTCAGAATACCGCCGGGCTTACCGATCGCGCGCCGACCGCCTGGAGGCGGTTGTCGTAGCAGCACTCGGAGCGTTTCTGCGCGATCGAGGCCGGCTTCGCGCCGCGCTCCGCACACACGGATTGTCTGGAGATGACCTCGACCGCCCGGTCATGAACGGAACTGTTGCGGCCGACCGGCTTCTGAGCTTCTCGTGTGATCAGTCCGCGGCGCTTTTCGCTGCATTGTTCGTGCGCATTGAAGCGTCTCCCGACGCACTCACAATGCACTGCCGCCCGATTGAACTTAGGCGCTTCCTGGAATGGGATGGTCAAGGCTCGTTCGTTGGACGCCCGGCCGATTGGCCAACCAGCAACGCTCGCTACGCGATAGATGTGCCCGTCAATGTGATCGCTCCCGAGCGCTGGCCAGCGTTCACCGTGCAGCCGCGCAATCCTGCGGTCGCGCCTGACCCTGACAAACAGCTTCGAGCTCTGCTCCGCAGCGCCCGCGCGGCTCAAGCTCTCTTCGACGCGCACCGCGAGCTTGACCTTGCAGGCTTGGGCCGCCGGTTCGGCCGCTCGCCCGGATACTTTTCACGGCTCATCCGATTGAATTACCTGGCTCCTGACATCATTGCCGCGATCGCAGATGGGACCCAGCCTCCCCAGCTCAATCGGACGATCCTTGCCTCAGCCCACATTCCGTTAGACTGGACTGTGCAACGGCGCATGTTCGGATTTCCGGAGCCACGACGACCCGCTGCCCCACGCAACCTATTCGGAAGAGGCATGTGGCCACCGTCGAGCCACTGATCACTCTTGATCAGACACTGGTTACCCGCTCCCAAGATTTTACGGTCACACGAACATCGTACAGGCACATGGCGGATTTAACTCATTCCGAAGTGATCTAGACAGCGGATTGGCGTAGCAAGAATTGCTGGGAAACTCAGGTACCCGCGATGACGATATTTGTGGCAGCAGCATCGGAACTTCCCGGCCGCAAATGGAAGCAGCCCCCTCAGTCGCCCGATAGCCCCATTAGAAAAGACCCCCGCGATAGCTGCGTGCGCCATACTTTGCTGATAGATTTGCCCGGGTGAATTTCAGGTGACGCTACCAGATCCACCTGCAGACAAACGATCGATCGGTGTCATTCACTACTAGCCGGGCTGCCCCCGCAGGGTCACCGTCCCTCCCCTGCCGCGACGGGCGGCGGGCCAACAACCCGCCGCCCGCAATCGGAAGCCCCGCGGCTTCCGGGTGGGCTCCGCGCGGGATCGCCGCCATCCCCACCACCCGCGCTCGATCCGCCCCACCGTGCGGCGTCTCCCGCGGTCCCCGCGCTTATCGGGTCCGGGTCCCCATCACGCCGCCGCCCGCAAGCTGGCGAGTTTGTGAAATTCGCTGAGCAGATCGCCATGGTGCTGCGCCAGATGCCGAACCACCCGCGCATTCTCGAGGAGGGCAGCGAGATAGGCGACCGCGAGTACCAGGTCCAAATGGTCGGCTCCGTAGGCCTGCTCAATCAGCTTGAACTCTCGGTCGAGCCGCGCCGATTCCTCACTCATCAAATCGACTTGTCGCTGGTCAGCCCACGCGGGGTCGCGGCCTTGCCCTCGACCAATTGGCTGGCCGGGGTCGCCGCCACAATCGAGCGCACGTAGCCAAGCGAATACCGATTCATCGCTACCATCATCTCAGCTGCCCGGATTTGCCGCATCGGCTTTAGCCGCCGCAACTCGGTAAAGGCATTGAGCGGCACGTGGCGGTCCTTGAGCATTTCAGCGACCTCAGGACAGATACCGACCAGCAGATTGCGGATAACCGCAACATTGACATTGAGCGCCCGGGCGAGGCGCTCCTCTGGGAGGCCGCGCTCGACCGCCGCCAGGATCATCCGATGCTCCTGAATAATCGCGATCCGGCTGACCCGGCGGTTATAGGTGAAGGCCTCGTCCTCGGTGCCGTTGGTATAGGAGCAACCATAGTTTCGATGGTTTGGATTTTATGCAGATCAATGGCGGCCACGGCGAGGACGAGAAGGTCTGAACGAATATCGCGAGGCCAGAACTTTTTCGACCGCGATAGGCCATAAAATTGGTTGCGTCCGCTTCCCCCAACATTCCAGACGTTCACGGACCCGGATTAGGCACCCGGAAGCAGACTGTCCGGATTCGCGGGGCCCGGGCGCCGTCCTGGCCGGCCGCTTTGTTGGGGAAAGCGGAATGGCCTCTATTAGCCAAGGACAGAAACGCCGGCCTTTCGTCTGTCCACATGCACGCGTCCGCGGTTACGTGAGTGCCAGAACTGGCGGCCAGGCACCAAATAACCCATCTTCGAAAAGGCTCGAAACTTTGGAGGCGGGGACTGGTCTTCCGAACAAATAGCCCTGTCCAATCCCGCAACCCTTAGCGACAAGGCGAGCGGCCTGCTCGGGGGTCTCGATGCCCTCGGCCACGACCTGCAAACCGAGGCTACTGCACAGGTTGGCAATTGCCCGAACGATGGCCGCCATGTCCGGCCTGATCGTAACCTGCTCGACGAAGGAGCGGTCGATCTTCACCACGTCCACCGGATAATCACGAAGGTGGGAAAGTGAGGAGTAGCCGGTGCCAAAATCGTCCAGCGAGATGCGGATGCCCTGACGGTGCAATTCGCGAAGTGCGCGCGTGACATATGCGCCGCCTCGCTCCATGAACACCTGCTCGGTTACTTCAACTTCGATGTGCTCTGGCGAGACCCCGAAGCGGGCTAGCATGGCCAGGAGCCGCTCAGCATAATCGTCGCGCAGGAACTCGGCGGGAGCGGCATTGATCGATACGCGGCCAAATGGGAGACCTTGTGACACCCAGCCCGCAACGTCGCCCAGAACAGCTCCCTGCATCCGGTCGCCCAGCGTGGAAGCGAGTTCGTATTCCTTGAACGCCTCGGCGATCGATGCGGGGGGCTGCGGCGTGCCACCGGGCTGCTCAACCCGCAACAGGGCTTCGAATCCAACAATGTCGCCCGATTGCAGGCAGACCTTCGGCTGGTAGTACGGGCGGATTACATCGGATTGGATGGCCGCGCGCGCGAGGCTGATCTGCGAGGCGACAGTGTGCATCTGGTCGCACATGCTCGTGTGGAACATGCGCGTCCCTCCGCGTCCCTCGGCCTTCAAGGCGAAGAGCGCCGTATCTGCGTTCTTGAACAACTCGTTCGCAGATCCGGCGTCGCGGGGGTACACAGCCCCGCCAATGCTCGCCCGGGCGCTGAGGCTCCTGCCTTCATAGAGAATGGGCGCCTGGATTCGCGCAAGGATCGAAGCGCCTGCGCGCAGGAGGTCGGCCTCGCCGCGCACGTGGTGCAATATCACTGCGAACTCGTCTCCCCCCAGGCGCGCAACGAAATCGCTCTCGCGCACCGAGGCGGCAAGCCGCTCGGCGAAGTTCATCAGCAGGAAGTCGCCAGCCTGGTGGCCCAATGTATCGTTGACGTGCTTGAAGTGATCGAGGTCGATGAGCAGCAGCCCCAGATTGCCACCGGTGGCCATTGCGTTGAGGGTCCCGGCCTGAAGCTTCATCTCGAATGCGCGGCGGTTTGGAAGTCCCGTCAGGGAGTCGTGTTCGCTCGACCATTGCAATTGCTGGGTCGTATTTCGGATTGCCGTTACATCTCGGGAGATCACTAGAAGTCGGGTTATCTTACCATCCTGCTGCATCGGTGTGACCACCACGTCCCACCACTTCGGGGCTCCGCTATACGTGGGGCAAAACCCAGTGAAGCGGGACGGGCCGCCGCCTGCGGCGTCAGCGAGCGCCTTATGGACGAGGTATCGCGATTCCTCCGGCCAGAGGTCGGCCCAAACGCAACCGAGCACCGCCGCTGCGGATGGAAGCTCCATGGCCTGAATGCCGGGTTCGTTGAAAAGCTCGATGCGGCCATCCAGTGTGATGATCTTGATGCAGTCCGCACTCGCAGCAAGGATGGAGCGATTGATTGCCTTGCTCTCGCTCAGTGCCGCGCTTGCTTGGCGGTCGGATGTCAAGTCCTGCATCGCACCAACCATTCGAACGGGCCGGCCCTGTCCATCGCGGATTAGATAGCCCCGGTCGTAAATCGAGGCATATTCGCCGTCGGACCGACGGAAGCGGTATTCGGCCTGGAAGTGATCGCCCGTTCCTGACAGCGTCGCCTCGAGGGCTCGGCCGATCCGTTCACGATCCTCGGGATGCACCTGACGATGCCACCAAGATCGCGTTGTTCCAAGCGTGCGGCGCTTATAGCCAAGGTTGGTGCTGAGCGCCTCGTTCCAATTGATGCGGTCGCTGGCAAGTTCCCAGTCCCACACCAGATCGCGGGTTGCCAGACTCGCAAGGCGATATCGCTCCTCGGTCTCCCGGACCCGCGCTTCTGCCTGTGCAACTTCGCTGAGATCACCGACAAAGCCCTCGAGGAACAGTGCGGCGCCATCCTCACCGTAACTTGCGGATCCCCGCTCGTGAACCCAGCGCAGAACTCCGGAAGCCGTGATGATCCGATACCGGATGTCGAACTGGCCCCGCTGCTCCAAAGCCTCGGCGACCTTGGCCGCGACCACCGCCCGGTCTTCAGGAGCGATTATCTCATCCCACGATATGGTCTGATCCAGGAATTCCGAGGCGTCGTATCCGGTGACCTCTTTGACAGCATGACTGATGAAATCCATCGTCCAAGGCGGCTGGATCCCGCACCGGTAAATGATGCCCGGGAGGTTATCGATGATGGTCTGTAATTGCCGCTGGCTTTCGGCGACCTTGAGTTCGGCCTTTTTGCGGCCGGTGATGTCCGTGATAATGCCGGAGATGCAACCAGTCTGCGCCACGTCGCTTTCAAGCAAGCGGCCGAACACATGAACCCAGCGGATTGCTCCGCCGGGCAACACCATCCGGCATTCTGCGTCATGCGCCTGACCGGTGGCAAGGCAATTAGCCACCGATTGCTGTATGATCGGCACGTCGTCAGGGTGAAGGGGAATGCCACTGAACGGGAGCCCGTCCACGGCCGTCATGCCTAGCAGTGATCCGGTGACCTCGTCCCAATCCAACCGATCATTGACCGTATCGAAGCGCCAGGTCCCGACATTGATGCCCTTAAGCGCCGCTGCCAAAAAATTGTTGTGGACCGGAAAGTATCCAAACGCCGAAATCTCACTCTTGCGCCCATCAGCCAGCATGTTGCCTCGCCCGGAAGTTCCGATGTTTATCCTAGGGTTCGCTTGTTAAGAATGCATGAGCGACGAACCGGGCAAGCAAGCGACGTGCCTGGCCTATGTAAACAGTCGGCAGGTGTGGAGGATGTCTAAACCGCGCGTAAGCGCGGCAAGGTTGTCGTATCCGGAACGGCCGATTTCCTCGCGGGCTGTGCTGACCCTGCCATGGTCAGAAATTGCTGTATCGAACCTTCAGGTGAGTTCTGCTCGCCCAGCCCATGAAGTTGACCAGGTCGCTCGCCGAGAGCAGCTTAGTTCCACCGCAATTCTGCATCGTCTCTCTCCCTGTTCCCGATGACGAAACCGTATCCGGTCCCGCCAAGCGGCTTCCTATCCGCGCCGGTTTCACCAGCGCTTAGCGATCTCCGCGATCCATCGCCGCGCCGAAGTGAGCAGGCCGGTCCGCCGCGGCGCAACCGCTCGTTCGTCCGTATTGGTGCGAACGAGCTCCGGATCTTTCGTAGGCGTGGTGACCCGCGGAGCGTGCCTCGCCTTTTTGCGGCGACGTTCCAGGGACCGGCCCCCCTCGATCTGCTCGTAGGTCCAGTCGCCCGCCCACCGCACATGGCTACGGTCGATGACGTAGTGCGACCGGCAGGGCAGGCTCCAATTGCCGACTGACGGCGAGACCGAGATGGAATCGCCGTCGAAGTTGAGCCGCCAGTCAATCGGCGAGAGCGGCAGCGAGCCCAGGCGCGCAGCAGCGATTTCATCACAGGACAAGCAACCCTCAACGGCACGCCCTCCGTCTGCGGTGCTCAGCAACACCGTGATTTCCGGCGCGTGTTGTAGGAACGGGAGCCGCTCCAATACGTTTGCTCCCCGGCTCAAGAGCCGCACCTCGCCTCACTGAGCGGAACATCCTCGACATGAACGACACCAAGGCGCAAAGCGCCGAGTTGCTGCTGCAGAGCGTGACCGATCACGCTATTTACATGCTGGACCCTGAGGGGTTCATTCACTCGTGGAATCCCGGTGCAGAGCGCCTGAAGCGCTATCGAGCCGACGAGGTTCTCGGGCAGCACTTTTCAATGTTTTACACCGAGAAAGACCGCGCCGCTCACCTACCTGAAGACATGCTGCGCCGCGCGTTATCTGATGGTCGCGCCGAAGCTGAGGGATGGCGCGTGCGCAAGGATGGCTCCAAATTCTGGGCGAACGTGGTGGTTGAACCAATCCACGATCAGCCTGGGCAGCATATTGGCTTCGCCAAGATCACCCGTGATCTGACCTCTCAGCGAGACGCTGGAGAAACCCTGCGCCGCAGCGAGGAGCGATTTCGCCGGCTCGTTCAAAGCGTCACGGACTACGCGATCTACATGCTCGACGTGTCCGGCAAGGTCACGAGCTGGAACGCTGGCGCAGAGCGGTTCAAGGGTTACAGTTCCGAGGAAATCATTGGGAAGCATTTCTCTCGATTCTATCCGCAACAGGATCGCGAGGCAGGGATACCTGATCGGGCGCTTGCAACAGCGCTGTCTGAGGGCAGGTTCGAAGCGGAAGGTTGGCGCGTCCGCAAGGATGGGTCCCGGTTCTGGGCCAGCGTGGTCATTGACCCTGTGTACGCTGATGATGGAACACACCTTGGTTTCACGAAGATCACCCGCGACCTCACCGAGCGCAAGTCGCAACAGGAAGCGCTTGAGAAAGCGCGCGAGCAGGTCTTCCAGTCTCAGAAGATGGAGGCAATCGGCCAATTGACCGGTGGAGTTGCACACGACTTCAACAACATACTGGCAGCGATCATGAGCAGCATTCGTCTCGCGCGAAAGCGCTTGGCCGCCGGGGGCGACGCTGACCAGTTTCTGGCGAATGCATTGAGTGCAGCGGAGCGCGGCGCGACGCTGACGCAGCGCATGTTGGCGTTCGCGCGCAAACAGGAACTGAATCTGGAGCCGGTTAGGCTGGCCGACACCGTTCGGGACATCGCCGAAATCCTGACACGCACGATCGGGCCGAAGATCCAGATTGAAACGCGTTTCGCGCTGAACCTTCCACCCGTGATGGCCGACAAAACGCAACTGGAGCTGGCAATCCTGAACCTGGTTGTAAATGCCAGGGATGCAATGCCCGCCGGGGGCTCCATTGTGATTGCGGGGTTGGAGCCAAAGTCCACGAGCGATGGCACCGGCTTCGTCGCCTTACAGGTCATCGATCAGGGGGGCGGAATGGATTCCAACACAAGAATGCGCGCGACAGAGCCATTTTTCACAACCAAAGGCGTAGGCAAGGGGACCGGCCTGGGCTTATCCATGGTCAAAGGTATGGTCGAGCAGTGCGGAGGCGAGCTCGAGATTAGCAGCCAGCCTGGCTCAGGCACCACGGTTGAAATCCGCCTGCCCCGAGCGTGCAACGATCCGCTCGAACAAACCGAACAGAAGCCAACGGCTATCGCGGCAGCGAAAGCATTGTCCATCCTTGTCGTCGATGACGATCCCTTGATCCTCTTCAACACGGTCACAATTCTTGAGGAAATGGGTCATCACGTCATTCATACCCATGCCCCCTCGAGAGCTTTAGAGCTCATGCAACAGGAAGCAATTGACCTGCTGCTCACCGACTTTGCGATGCCGGGCATGACAGGGGCTGACTTAATCCAGGCAGGCAGACAAGTAGTCCCGAGTCTCAAGGCAATCATCTTATCTGGATACGCCGACCTTCCGCCGGGGACTGACCTTGCAGTGCCGCGTCTCGCCAAGCCCTTTTCTGAAGAGGATTTGGCGGAGATGATCGTGCAAGTCGCACCCAAACAGCTAGAATAGGACCTCCGATCGGCTCCTCGGTACTAGGTCGACCCTGACCTGAACCATTGTCTGGTGGGAGGACCGGCGACGGCTTTGTTGGCGTCTCCGGAAGGGCTGGAATGGCCGCGAAGTTGGGAAAGGGTGACATTCCTTGGCTTGGCGTACTTCGGAGACTGCTCCCGAATTGATGCAAGGCTTTCGCAGGTGGCGCGTATAGTGGCATAGGAATGTTGCCGCACCGCCAGTGGCGGCCGCCCTAGCTGCATTGGCTTGCACTTACGCAGACCCGGCGGCCAGCAAAGGCGATTTCATGTCGGAAGATTTGTCTGCGCCGCAAGTCGCGGCTGAAAGTCTCGCACTTGCCCTCATTCGCGCCTCGCGTGTGCCAGTGCTTCTCCTCGACGTGAACCTGCGGGTGGTCGGGGCGAGCACATCGTTTTGCGCCGCATTCGGGTTCGCACCTGATAGCTTAGGCGGTTGCACCTTGGGCAGCTTGGGCGTGGGTGAATGGGGCGTGCCGCAACTCAATTCGCTGCTGCGGTCAACCTTCGCCAGGACCGCGAGCGTCGATGCCTACGAGATGGACTTAGTGCGCCCGGGTCACCCGACCGCCTGCGTTATCCTCAATGCCCATCTACTCGACTACGAGGGCGCCGCCGCATTGATCGTGCTCACAATCAGCGATGTAACCTCTGCGCGGCTGGCCGAGCGCATTAAGGATGACCTGATCAAGGAAAAGCAGGTGCTCCTGACCGAGCTACAGCATCGGGTCGCCAACAGCTTGCAGATTATCGCCATCGTTCTGATGCAGAGCGCACGCCGCGTCCAATCCGAAGAAACCCGCCTTCACCTGTCCAGCGCTCACAATCGCGTTATGTCGATCGCAACCCTGCAAAAGCAGCTTGCCCAATCAGGCGACGACCATGTCCAACTGCGCCAATATTTCGCAGGCCTCTGCGATAGCATTGGCGCGTCGATGATCGAGGAGGAGGATCAAATCACGCTGACTTCGACATCGGATGACAGTTCGGCGACGGCAAACGTTTCTACCAGCCTCGGCTTGATTGTTACAGAGCTAGTGATCAATTCCCTTAAACACGCCTTCCCCATTCGACACACAGGCGGCAAGATCGAAGTCGATTATCGCGCTCAGGGAAATGGTTTCGCGCTGACGGTGACAGACAATGGCGTCGGTATCGCTGCCAGTGCAGAAAAGCCGACACCGGGACTTGGCACCGGCATCGTGGACGCGTTGGCAAAACATGTGGGCGCAAGTGTCGAGACGACTGGCGCAGAATCGGGGACGAAGGTTGCGGTAGTTCGCAATGCTCAACAGCTGCCGTAGCCATTCTGGCGAGACAGTTCACGGGCAATCATTGTTGCATCTGAAGTTTGCCGTGAGCGTCTGCTTTGTTGTCGATTTCGGAAGTGCCGCATTCGCCCTGCGTCCGCAGGTTAGCTGTCACTCCCACGCCGATCAATGAACCAATTGACGGCCCATCGCGTCGCGAAACCGACCGCTGTAGCGATGGTGATCGACGGCAACATAAGCGACCAAATGATGCCGTGCTTGCATGGAACGTCAGGCACGCAGTCGCCAAGCGAACTGACGAGGAGCACGAAGCTCGCAAGGGGCAAGCCGACGAACGCAGCGGCAAGGCAACCGCAAAGACCGCCTCGTGTCGTTCCCGGCTTGTATCCCTCGCTGCTCATAGAGCGGCCGTATGGCGATCGATCAATGTCCGCAATGTTGTCGATTCCGGAAGGGCCGCTCATGGAGCCGCTTCCTCAGAAGCTGCCGTACGACGGTGGATGAACCGACGACCGGAATCGCGGATAGCCGTGGTGATGGTGGACGACCGCAATGTCAGCGAGGCCGGCCAGCCCTGCTCTATCCTTTGAATGTCGGGCGCCTTGGCGGTACCACATCCGCGAAGCTATCGAAGTTTTTCCAGGCGGGTTCCGGGGGATCTGCGCCCACGCGCGGCGCATAAGTCGACGGTTCGTCGAGGTTCAGCTCAGGAATGTAACGCGGGCAGTTCGGAAAAATGGCTCTTGCTCGCACTCGAACGATCAATTGCGACCCAACGACAGAAGCGAGGAGCGGATCGTGGTTGCAGACCGTCGCCGTGCCGTTCACCCGCAGGCGCTGCGGTTTGCCATGCATAGCGACAAACAGGAGGCCGACATTGTCGTTGGTGAGGATATTTCCCAGGCTCCTGAACATTCCGTTCCCGTCGTAATCAGGGAACGCAAGCTCGTTTGGTCCCGTGACCTGGACGAACCCCGGCATGCCGCCTTTGAACGAACAGTCTGGCCGCCCTTTGCTGTCAGCTGTCGCAAGGAAGAAGTAAGGCAAGCTTGCAATGAACGCCCGATCATCATCGGTGAACTCAGTTCGATTGAGTCGTTCATCCAGCCGATCGGCCAATGCGCGGCTGCCGAAATCATCCTGCAGCTGCCGGTTACCCTCGTGATAGAAGTCGGGCTCATCCATGGACGGTCTCCGTGAACGCCGGGCATCATGGTCGTAGCAGCGCCTTATCCCGCGAATCCAGCCAAGCGACAGTGCGGGTGTGTATGCGCCGAGAGCCGCCGCAATATACGCATGAATGGATGACCGCTGTTAGGACGGCCAGAAATCGGTGCGAATGGGAGATATTTTGGCGCCAATGCGCATTTTTTGCACTCCACTCGTCGATGTCCCCTGCGATTCACGCCAAGCCGGCCGCGTCTGCCTGGGCGACAATCGCCATCAATCGCGCCTCATAAAGAGATGCCCACTGCAGATGCAGCGATCGCAACTTTTCGTCGGCCGCACTCGAGGCTCTTGCGCGCTCTTCCTTGAGGCGCCGTTCGTAGAAAGTGCGATCTTCAACAATGCTCATTGTCCCTCCCGCTGATGTCCCCTGGTGCTGCGGTCGCCGCTTCCCCGAGCGGCGACCAACACGCCGGCTCAGACTTCGACCGGGGTAAGGATGATTTCGACGCGGCGGTTCGCAGCGCGGCCCGAGATCGTCGCGTTACTGGCGATCGGCTCGGTCTTGCCGAAGCCGGCGACGTGCATCCGCACCGGGTTGACGCTGCGGTCCGCGAGGAAATCGGCAACCGCGTCGGCGCGGCGTTCGGACAGTGCCTGGTTGTAGCCATAGGACCCGATCGCATCGGTGTGCCCGTTCACATCGACATAGGTCGATGGATAGCGGGCCAGGACGCGCGAAACTACGTTGAGCGTATGGTAGAACCGGGGTTGGATGTCCGACTTGTCGAAGGCGAAGTTCACGTCACTCGGCAGGTCGAGGACAATCTGCTGGCCCTGCTTGCGCACATTGACCCCGGTCCCGCGCAGTTCGTCCTGAAGGACGACGTACTGGCGTTCGACGTAGGCAGGAACCTCGTGATAGACGACAGGGGCGATGCCTGCCTCGATTATGGCAGTGCGGCGGACGGCGAGATCGGGCAGAGTCGGAACCGCGACTGCGGTGCCGACGCGCGCGGCGCCAGCCGCACCGACGATACTTGAGGTGATCGCTCCGGCCGCGGTCGGGACGGCCGCGCGGACGCTTGCCGTTGCCTCAGCCAGAGGCGCAGCGGGCGCAGCGACCCGCGACGACAGGGCTCCTGTCGCACTGACCTGTCGCGGCACGGCCGGCTGGCGGACGCGCCGCGTCGCCTCGATGTTGCCGGCGGCCGTGGTGGAGACCTCCCGGCCTACGCGCGACACCCCGAAGTCCCCGGCTCCGCCGATCATGGTGCCGGGGAGGCTGACGGCGCCGCCAAGCCCACCGCCGAGCAGTTGCGCGCTCGCCGGCGCGGCACCAAGCGCGAGGGCCGATGCGACGGCCAGGGAAGTTCCAAGCATGTTGATCGAATTTGGCATCACGTGTCCTCCTGGTTCGCTCCCGCCAAGCCTCGTGGCGGCAAACTCTGCGTGAGGAACGATGGCCTCATCGGATTTCATCCATGGGCTTGTGCAAATTTGATTTAGGTTCCGCTGCGGCATCCCGCGCAGAGAATGCCGCGGCCCACGCGGGGCCCGCGCATCTGCGCCTCGGCATCGACTGCCTGCAACGTGCTGAGCTGTGAGTCCTGGTTCACGCGATGGGCGGCGATCCGGGAGGCTGCAAGCGGAGCTGCAAACGACGTCCCGCGCAGTGCTACCCGTCGGCCGTCGAGGCCGATCGCGGTGAGATCGGCACCGGGCGCGGCATAGTCGAGATGGGCGGCTTTGCCGGCTTCGAACAGGACGCGGTTCTGCCGATCTATCCCGGTGACGGCGATCACGCCGGGATAGGAGGCGGGGTAGGCTGCCGGAGCGGCCGGACCGTCGTTGCCGACGGCGGCTACCACGATCAGGCCTTTCGCACGAGCCAGCTCAACCGCGCGGCGGACCAGGGGATTGGCCGGGCCGACAAGGCTGATCGAGACGACCGGCACCCCTTGCCGGATCATCCAGCCAAGCGCCCGGGCAATGGCAAGGGCATTGCCGCCCGCCGGATCCGAACCATAGATGTCGGCAAAATAGAGGCGCGCTGTGCCCGCGCCCGCCAGCAGCGAACGGATCGCCTGGGCATGCGCGCTGGGGCGGGGTGCACCGATGGCGAAGCCGGCCTGGCCTGCAAGGTCGCCTCCGGGGCCGACCCCGCCGTCGATGACGCCGACGGTGCCGCCCCGGGGCAGCCTGGGAGTTCCGGCGGTGCGGGCCGATCCCTCGGTGACAGCGCCGCTCGCAAAGTAGATGTGGTCCGCCGTAATCTCGGCCCTGGGCAGCAGTCGGCGCAGGGCAGGCTCGGCGCGGCTCAACGGCATCCGGTCCGGCACGGCAAGCTCCGCGTAAGGGATGTCGAGCCCTTCGATCGAGCCCTGCGTCACGATCGAATAGCCGGCGCCGGCTGCAAGGCGGAGGTCGGCGGCGGTCGGGTCGATTACTAGCAGTTCGCCGCGACGTGCCGGCTGCCGTCGGGCGTCGTACTCGACCGCGGCGGCGTTGCCGGCGACAAAGCGGCTGAGGCGTTCCGTCCTGGCCCGCACGAGGTCGTCAGCGCTCCGCACGGTCCGGTCCAACCTGCCAAGAGTATCAGTCAGCGTTGCATCCAGTCGCCCGACCACTCCGCCCAATGGCGGCACCGCGATCTGGGCTACGGAGCCCGAGGGCAGCAGCGCCAGGCCCGCGAGCAGGGCCAGTGCGGGAATTCTCACCATGCGATTGTCCGTCACGAAAAATGTTGCCATCCAGGGATGAAACGACGGTTGGTCGGCGTTTCATCCCTGACAAGGCCAGGTCATGATCCCTGCGCAGTTCGGAGACAAGCTCGTCGCGCTGCTGCCACAGATGCGGCGGTTCGCACGCGGACTGGCGCGCGATGCGACCGATGGTGACGACCTGTGCCAGGCAACGATCGAGCGCGCGCTCAAGTCTGCCGATCAGTGGCAGGACGGTACGCGCCTTGATGCATGGATGTACCGGATCATGCGCAACCTGTGGATCGACGAACATCGCGCAAGGGCACGTCGGGGCCCGGTCCTGCCTCCCGACGACCCGGCCTTCGACGGCCCCGACCGCGGCGATGCGCAGATCGAGGCGCGGCTGGAGCTGGGCAACATCGACCGCGCGCTGGCCCGCCTGCCTGACGAGCAGCGCGAGGCAGTCCTGCTCGTGCTGGTCGAGGGCCTGGCCTACAGGGAGGCGGCAGAGGTAATCGGCTGCCCGATGGGCACACTGACCTCGCGCCTGGGGCGCGGACGCGAGGCGCTGCTGCGCATGATCGGAGAAGCGCCATGACGATCAGTTCCGAACAGATCGGTGCCTATGTCGATGGACAGTCCGATGCCGACGAGGCCCAGCGGATCGAGCAGGCTGCGGCAGACGATCCCGACCTCGCCCGGCGAATTGCCGGCGAGCGGGCCCTGCGCGAGCGGCTGCAAGGCCATTTCGCGCCAGTCATCGCCGAGCCGGTTCCCGACGCCTGGGAAGCCATGATCCGAGCTGCCGCGGCGGCTGAGCAGAATTCCGGCGCGGCGGTGATCGATCTTGCCGAGGCTCGTGCCCGGCTTGGCGGTTCGGTGCCGCCGGACGATCGCAGGTGGGGGCGGCGCGCCTGGGCAGGGGCTGCCCTCGCAGCGTCGATGGTGCTGGGGTTGTTCCTGGGCATGCAACTGAGCGGTGGCGGGCCAATCGGTTTGCGGGATGGAGCGCTAACCGCCCAAGGCTCGCTGGCGCAGGCGCTCGACACTCAGCTCGCCGCATCGCAGGGAAGCGCCCGGTATCGGGTCATGCTGACATTCCGCGGGACGGATGAGACCATTTGCCGCGCCTTTGCCGGACGAGATGCATCCGGCGTCGCCTGCCGGGCCAGGGACGGCTGGCAGCTGCGCCACCTGTTGCCGGGAACATCGCCGGCCACCTCGCAATATCGCCAGGCCAGCTCGGACAACGGCGAACTGATGGCAATAGTCCAAGGCATGGCCTCTGGCGACGCGTTCGATGCCAGTCAGGAAGGCGCCGCGCGGGCGCGCGGCTGGCGATGAGGCGGCGGCGCAGAGTGAGCAGAAACAGCCGGCAGCGCAAAGCCGCTGGAATGGCTCTCGCCCTTGCGCTCATGACTGCGCCCCCGGGAGCCGCGGCAGCAAACCCCGCCAGCGCGTGCGTGGGGGCCTTGGCTGCCGAATACGGTGCCCGGCACATGGAGATGGGCGGCAGCCTCGTCCTGCGACCCGATGGACGGTTTCACTATGAATTGTCCTATGGCGCCCTCGACGAAATGGCCGATGGGAGGTGGACCTGTGACCAGGACTCCGTGTTCCTCACCAGCGACCCGGTCAACCCGCCGCGCTTCGTTCTCGAGAGCCTGCGCACGGGCAGGAAAGGGGATCTGCACGTGACCCTTGATGTGCCCGAGGGCATGTCACGCCAATATTTCAGCGTGATCATCCGTAGGGCACGGGACCGGCGAGCAGCAACAATTCGATGAGGATGGCCTGTCCTACGTCTTCTCCGACGAGCGCCCTGTCACCGTTGTCCCGGTCCTCGAAGTGTACGAACTGATCGGCGAACCAATCAAGCTGCCCGCCGGCGACGGATTCGATATCCGTCTGCGTTTCGCTGCCAACGATCTCGGCAAAGTGGCATTTTCCCGCACGGTGCTTGAGCGCGATGGAAGGAACCTGATGTTGCGGCGCTTTGACACGACCATCCGGTTCGCGCCGCAGGGCATTTAGGCTGTTCGCTCGAGGAGGGGCGCCTGACGGACGCCCTGATGAACGGACGGGGAGTATTGGTCGATGTCGACCGCATCCATCAACAACTGGTTTGTCAGCGGTCCGGGCCGCTCGCGGCGTTCCACTCACGTGCGGACAGCGTCTTGCCTCGCGGGTTCGCCGCCTACTCTCCTGAAGGCGCGATGATGGGTGCTGTAAGAGCTGTGTGGCAGAGCGATCTTCGGCTGCTAGATCGCCCTGATGCCACGCAAGTCCCGCGCGAAGCCGCCCAGTCCGTTCAAGGGGTTCAACTCGTCACCGGAGGTAATCCGGCTTGTAGTCCTCATGTACGTGCGCTTCCCGCTCAGCCTGCGTAATGAGACCTGCTGTTTGAGCGCGGGATCGATCTTTGCCACGAGACGGTGCGGTTCTGGTGGAATAAGTTCGGTCCGCTGTTCGCCGCCGACATTCGCCGCCAACGGTTCAGCCGCATGCGTGGGTTCCGACACTGGAAGTGGCATCTGGACGAGATATACGTCCGGGTAAACGGCGAGATGGTGTACCTGTGGCTCGCAGTCGACCATGAAGGCGAGGTGCTGGAAAGCTACGTCACTCGGACCCGCGACAAGGCCGCAGCTCTACGCTTCATGAGGAAAGCGCTGAAGCGGCACGGCTCTCCCGCGGCAATCGCCACCGATGGCCTGCGCTCCTACAGGGCGGCGATGACCGCACTCGGCAACGCTGAGAAGCAGGAGATCGGTCGCTACGCCAACAATGAGGCCGAGAACAGCCATCTGCCGTTCCGACGACGAGAGCGGGCGATGCTGCGGTT